>Ga0114951_10000474_pt1 | contig 55974 bp, 57 predicted proteins | sample AM7aDNAmetaG_FD_88677 | JGI IMG/M metagenome (GOLD analysis project Ga0114951, IMG submission 88677) | Freshwater microbial communities from Finland to study Microbial Dark Matter (Phase II) - AM7a DNA metaG | ecosystem: Environmental > Aquatic > Freshwater > Lake | place: Finland: Lake Alinen...
CCCCCACCGAGTCGGTGCCCACTTGCCCGGGTGTTCTACCTCCTGACGCCCGGGAGCCGCTGGCCCCACATGGGCCGCGATGACTGCCCCCCAGTCGTCGCGGCCCATCCCCTTTCTTGAGCGGCCACCGATGATCCAGCTCTTCGCCCGGCCGCCGTCGCCTTCGTGGATCTCATCCGGCTGCCGCTGCTTTGGTGGCTCGGCGTGCCGTTCACCACGTGCTGGGTCGTCGCGGCGGTGCTGCTGATGGCGGGCGGGCAGTCTCCCTCAGAAACCCGTCTCCGCGCTCAGCCGCCCCGCCTTCACCGCCTTGACGAAGGCCTCGAAGTCCCGCTCGTTCTGATCTGCGTAGGCGACGGAGAAGTCCGCGAGCGCCCGGTCGAAGGCGTCGCCCTTGCCGAGGTACGCGGCGATCGCGACCCTGTCGCCCAGGCGCGCGTGTGCGCGAGCCAGGGTCGCCCCACACAGGCGGGCATAGAGAGTGGCCCCCGGCACGCGCAGGGCCCCGACCTCAATGCTGCCCTTCCAGTCGTGGAGCTGGCGCACGTAATAGTCGCGCGCTTGGCCGTCGAGACCCTTGAGGCGCAGCCAGCCGAGGAAGATGTCGCTGGCCGCCTGCATCAGGCGCTGGCCCTCGACGACGCGCTGGCCGTGGTTCGCGTGCTCGCTCTTGCCGACGAAGCGCTCCAGGACGGAGGCCTGTGCCTCCTTGGCCTGCAGGAACAGAGGGGCCTGGCGCTGGCGACCCAGGAAGAGGAAGATCCACGCACGGGTACCGACGCTGCCGACACCGACCACCTTGCGCGCGGTGTCAACATAACGGAACTCCTCGATCGGGTGATGCCGCGCGGCCAGCGAGCGCCGGTAGGTCCGGACCAGCCCGCGCATCCACGCCTCCGTCTTCTCGCGCGCCGTTCCCGGCAGGACCAGGTCGTCGATGGGCACGACCAGCGGGGGATCGGCGACGATGCGGAGCTTGCCGTCGACCTCGCCGACGAGCCTGGCCAAGGAGCGCGAATGCACCCGGGACCTGGCCTTGGCGATGACCCCGGCCGCGTCCTTTGCGGCCTTCTTGCCGAGGCGCTTCTCGCGCACCTCGGCCTGGATCCAGGACTCCAGATCGTTGGCGGTGAGGTGCGCGTACCAGGCCTCGAGGGCGCCCATGTTCGCCGCCCGGCGCATCGCCTCGCGGTACTCGTGGACGCCCGCGGTGACGATGTCACGGCGGTCAGACGGCGAGAAGCCGAGGTCGCGGCCGGCGACCTCGAAGCTCGCCGCCAGGCGCTTCACGTCCCACTCCCATGGGCCGGGCAGCGTCTCGTCGAAGTCGTTGATATCGAACAGCATCTGGCGCTCGGGCGACGCGAACAGGCCAAAGTTGAGCAGGTGTGCGTCGCCGCAGATCTGCACGGCGAAGCCGGAGGCGGGGGTCGCGGCGAGGTCCGCCGCCATGATGAACGCGGCGCCGCGGTAGAAAGCGGACGGCGAGGCCAACATGCGCCCGTGGCGGATCGGGACGAGCTCGGCGACCCGGCTCGTTGCCTGCTCTTCGAGCAGCGCGATCGGGTCCGGCCGGTTCGCCGCGGGCTCCCACTTTGCGTGGCTCGACCTCGACGCCCGCAGGCGCGCGGCCTTGCCTTGCGCCGCCCATTCCTCGTGGCTGACGCGGACGGACTCGCGGGCGGACGCGGCCGACCCTTGCGGACGCTCAGCGGCGTCTTCTTTGGAGCGGCCCGCGCTCCGCGGACCAGTACGGCTTCCGGTCTGACTCATCATTGCCCCTCTCTACGGCCGGCTTGGACCATGCAAACATGAGACGTAGCGCAGGAAGATCGTGGCGACGCGCCCTCAGGCGCCGCTCTGCCGCTCCGTGAGCGTCGCTTGCGCCTGCTTCGTCTGCCCGCCGCGCACCACGGTGAGCGTGATCGTATCGCCGGGCTTGTGCTGACTTACGACGGCGACGAGGCCGTCGGCGCTGGTGACGGCCTTGCCGTCGATCGCCTCGATCACGTCGCCGCCGGTCATGTAGGTCTGGCCCTGGATCACGATCTGCCGGCTGCCGCCGATGATGCCCGCCTTGGCCGCCGGGCTGCCAACGGCCACGTCCGCCACGAGCACGCCTTGGCTCACGCTCACCCCGAGCGCAGTCGCGAGGTCGGCGCTCAGCGTCTGGCCCGACACGCCGAGGTAGGCGTAGCCCGCGGCGGCGCCAGTCTTCATCTGATCCATAATCGTAACGGCGGTGTTGATGGGCACCGCGAAGCCCAGGCCCTGGCTGCCACCCGAATGCGAGGCGATCATGGTGTTGATGCCGATGACCTTGCCGGAGGAGTCGATGAGCGGGCCGCCGGAATTGCCCGTGTTGATGGCGGCGTCGGTCTGGATGCCGCCGGGGATCACCGCGCCGGTAGGGGACCGCAAGGTACGGTCGGTGGCCGAGACGATGCCCGAGCTCACCGAGAAGGAGAGGCCCATCGGGCTGCCGATGGCGACAACGGGCTCGCCCACTTGCACCTTGGTCGAGTCACCGAGTGACAGCGGATGCACGACGGGTGCCTGAGCCGGGTCGATCTTGAGCAAGGCCACATCGTTGGCCTCGTCACCACCCACGATCGTCGCCGCGACGGGCGTGCCGTCGGCCTTCGACCCGGCCGGGCCTTTGAACACGACCTCGACGGCGTCTGCCACCTGGCCATTGCTCGTGATGACGTGGTCGTTGGTGAGGATGTAGCCGTCACTCGAGACCAGGAAGCCCGTGCCGAGCCCCTGCCCGGACGGGGACGAAGCCGCCGACGGCGAGCCGCTGCTGGTTGCGCCGAAGCTCGCAAGGACCTCAACGACGCCGGCGCCTTCCTGCTGGTAGACCTGCAGCGGCGTCAGTTCGCCGGCCGCAGCGGCAGCAGCGCTTGTCTGCGGCGTGGTCTTCTCCGTCTTGACCGGCAGCACGCCGACTACCATGAGGAGCACGAGCACCAGCACAGCAACGAGCATGCCGGCGATGAACACGCCGATCCTCGACGATGACTTGACCATGACGATCCTCCCGCATGCTCACGGAGGGCGGGCGACAGTCGCCGGGAGCATCGGCGGCGACGTCGTCTCATGGCAGCGATGGTATCACCCGCGAGCTTGGAGTTGGCGCGCGTGGACGTGAGACGCAGGCGCCGCGTCCCGCCGGCGGCCGAGTCGTTCGCCGCCGCGCTTGTCACAACCAGGGCTCAGCCGCGAGGCCGCAAGCCGAATGCCCGCGAATTGGCGCGCGCGAAGTGGACCAGCGAGTCACCGTGGTCACATCTTGCCCCGGCGAGTCCCATGCGGCGCCAAACGTTTCGCGACGCCCTTTCTACTTGGCGACGTACTGGGCCAGCGCCGCGCCGCTCGAGTCCCGCAACCAGAGCTCATCGCCTTCGATCGTGAACGTGGCAGTCCTGGGTAGCGCCGCCAGATACGCGGCCTCCTGCTGCATCTGGTCCGCCGGCCCCGCCATCTGCGTCGATCTGATCTTCTCGTCGATCGACATAGCGTCGCCCGACGTCGTGTACGCAGTCGAGTACTGGTTGATGGTCGCGTTGCCGGCCAAGCTCCCGTCGGACCCGAAGTTCGCCGTTATGGCGCTCGAGGCAGCCAGCAACTGCAGACCGTCCTTGCCGTTGTTGTATGCCAGAGCGTGCCACTCGGTCCCCTCGAGCGCCGTGGGCTGAACGACCGCGTAGCGGACGAGCGTGGTGCCCTGGTCGTCCATGAGCGTCAGCGATTCCGCGGTCACGGCGAACTTCGTTGCCTTGGTCAGCGCCGCGAAGTACGCCTGCTCCTGCGTCATCGCCTCCGGCAGGCCTGCCATAAGTGTCGCCGCAGGCTGCGAGATCTTGATCCCATCTCCGGCCTGGGTCTCGTAGGCTGCGGCGTAGCGATTCACGCCGCCGGAGCCGGCCAGTTCGCCGGCGGCGAATACGGCGGTGACCTCGGTGCCTTTGTCGGCAAGGACCGTCGTCACTCCCGCTATCTCGGTCGCCTTCCAGACCTTGCCCTCGAGCGCCTTGCTGTTGTCGGCGCCAGTGCTGCTCGGACCAGCGCTGGAGCCGGCGCCAGAGGAGCACCCGGAGCCGATGAGCGACGCCAGCGCGATGAGGCCGACGGCGACGATGGGCAGCGACGAACGGAAATGGAACGGGGGCACGGCGAACCTCCGGTGGTGAGCAGCGTCGCGACAAGTATCCATCCCGGCCTCCTTCGATCTCGGCGAGTCCTGTTGCACCGCGAAACGAAAGCGAGTCTACAGCACGATGGCAGACGCAGCCGCGTTCGTAGCTCGAGGGTGGGGTCTCCGTTGCCTCGCCAGACTTCTGTCGGCACGGCGGCGGCGATCTGACGGCGATATCAGTCAGCGTGCCCCTGCTCCTGCTCTACCCCACCGGGAGCAAAGGCCGACCGCGCGCAGCGCATCCTCACCGACACCGACGCCACCCAGAAACGCCTCCACGACCTCTTCGACCTCGACATCTGCGTACCCCGACGCTGACAGGGGTACTGCAGTGGGTGCTACAAACCAGGCACTCCGACACTCGCGATGCCCACGGGGAGGCGTCCTGGCCCGTCTTGGAGCACATGCTGGACGCCGTCTTCGCCTTTCTGGACCCGCCGGCGTAGAGCTGTCGGCTCTGGTAGGCATCTGTCGCGCTCGATCTGCTGCGCCGCAGGATCTCGACGGCCGGTGTAACTTACCACTGTTGTAAGTTACCTAACAGGTAAGTTACTCTGGTGTCATGCAGAAGTTCGTCAACAGGACGGAAGAGCTGGCCGCACTGGAGCGCTGGTGGGCCGCCGACGCGGCGCAGATCGGCCTGGTCTGGGGTAGGCGCAGGGTCGGCAAGACGATGCTCATCCAGCAGTTCGCCAAAGATCGCCCGAGTGTCTCCCACACCGGCGCGGGGCGACCGCTGGCCGACGAGCTGCGCATCCTTTCGCGAGCTGCCGCGGCCGTGGTGTCGGCCGGCACGCGCGATCTGTCGGCGCGCCCCTTCAGCGACTGGGACGACGCCCTCGACGCACTCGCGGCCGCGGCGGTCGACGATCCATTGTTGCTGGTTCTCGATGAGTTCCCTGACCTGCTGGCGTCCGCCCCGCATCTCGAAGGCACGCTGCGCGCTTTTCTTGAACGAGCCGCCCGGCAGACACAGCTCCGCATCGTCGTGTGTGGGTCGGCGGTCCGCACGATGCTCAAGCTCCAGGAGGAGCGTGCGCCACTCTTCGGGCGCTTTGGGCTGAGGCTTCAGGTGCATCCGTTTCGCCCTCACGAGGCCGCACTGATGCTGCCGCGATCGACTGCGGAGCGCCGCGCCCTGGTGTGGGGGTTGCTCGGTGGCGTGCCCCTCTACCTGTCGTGGTGGAACGAAGATCATTCTGTCGCGGCAAATCTGAGCGATCTCTTCTGCAGGCCTGGGGCTCTGCTGCTCACCGAGGGCCAGTTCCTGCTGGCGACCGAGGGTGACGTAAGCGGGCTGGGAGGCACGGTCTTGCGGGCCATCGCCGCCGGGAGGACCAAGCACAACGAGATCGCGGCAGCGGTGGGAGCAGAGCCGACACGCACGCTCGACCGGTTGACCGAGCTGCGGCTGGTGCAGCGCGTCATGCCGGTCACAGAGCTCCTCGGACGCACGAGACGACGGTCCTACAGGATCGCCGACAACTATCTCGCCTTCTGGCTTGGCGTCGTCGACCGCTATCGCGCAGAGATCGACCGAGGCCTCGGCGGCGCGGCGGCGCGAGCCATGGAAGCGGCGCTCGACGACGCCCTGGGATGGCCCTGGGAAGAGGCGTTTCGCTGGCATCTGCGACGCATGATCGAGGCGGGGGAACTGCGTGACGACATCGTGGCTGTAGGCCCATGGTGGACGGCGGACAGCTCCGTCGAGCTCGACGCCGTGGGGCTCGCGGGGCGCCCGGGCGAAGCCGTGCTGATCGGCGAGGCAAAGTGGGCGAAGCGCATCGACGGACGCGCGCTCGCTGCCGACCTTGAGCGACGAGGTTCACGACTACCGCGGCGCGCCGCGGTAGTCACGTACGCGGTTTGCGCGCGCTCTGACGTGGGGAATCTACCCGTCGGCGCGATCGCCGTGACGGCTGCCGACATCTTCGGCGGGTAGGGCGGGCAGCGTAGCAGCCCCCGCCGTTCGGGACGCGCCGGACCTCAATACTCCGCCGGGAGCTCCTTGAGCTGGGCGGCGGTGAAGACGGGCCCGTCCTTGCACACGTACACGGGCCCTATGTTGCAGCGGCCGCACTTGCCGAGGCCGCACTTCATGCGGTTCTCCAGCGTGGTGAAGATGGCGTCGTCGGCGAAGCCGAGCCTCTCGAGCACAGGCAGCGTGAGCTTGACCACGATGGGCGGCCCGCAGAGCACGGCGACGGCGTTCTGCGCCTGCGGCGCCGTCGCCTCGACGACCGGCGTGACGTAGCCGACTTCGCCCTTCCAGTCATCCGTCTGGCCGCCGGGATCCACGGTGGTCACGATCCTGACGTCGGAGCGCGAGGCCCATTCTTGCAGCTCGCGCTTGTACACGAGGTCAACGACGGAGCGCGCGCCGTAGACGATGGTCACGTCGCCGAACTCGTCGCGGCGGTCGAGCACGTTCCAGATCACGCAGCGCACCGGCGCCAGGCCGATGCCGCCGGCGATGAACACGACGTCCTTGCCCTTCCAGTCGTCCACCGGGAACCAGTTGCCGTACGGACCGCGGAAGCCCACGGTGTCGCCAACGTTCACTTCGCGGAGCGCGCTCGTCACCTTGCCCACGGCCTTGAAGCTGCACTCGATGAAGCCCTTGCGGGTCGGCGGGCTCGCGATGCAGAACGTGCTCTCGCCGGCGCCGAACACGCTGTACTCGCCGAACTGCCCGGCGTGGAAGGCGAAGGCGTTGCGCAGCGCTTCGTCTTTGAGCTCGAGGCGCAAGGTGCGCGTGTCGGGAGTCTCTTCCGTGACCGCCGTCACGAGCGCCAGCTGCGGCTGGTAGATGTTCACGGCGATACCGCTTCGCGCCGCCGCGCGGCGATATCGATGGCCTGGAGGATCTCAACGAGGTCCTGGCCGGCGTGGCAGACGCGCGTGCAACGGCCGCAGCCCGTACACAGCACCTCGCCGAACTTGAGCGGGTAAATGGCGAACTTGTGATTGATGCGCTGTCGATAGCGCGGGTTCTGGCTGTCGCGCGGGTTGTGGCCGCTGGCGTGCAGCGTGAAGGTCGGCGCCTGGCAGGTGTCCCAGCAGCGGCGCCGGGTGCCCTTGCCGATGCCTTCTTCTTCGTCGACGATGTCGAAGCAGTGGCAGGTGGGGCACACGCTCGAGCAGGCGCCGCAGCCGTTGCAGCGCACGCCGAGCGCGGCCAGCAGCGGGTCCTCGAAGTGCGTGTCGATCCAGTCGCGCACCGACGCGGCGTCGATCTCAAGGTTGGCGGCGGCGCGGGCGCGGGCGGCGGCGCGCTCCTCCGCGGCCTGCCGGCCGCGGGCGCCCGCGCCGCCGGCGCCCTCCTCCGCCGTGAAGCGCGCCGCATGGGCTTCTACCAGGGCGCGCCCCTTGTCGGTGGTCGCCTCCATCAGGAAGCCGCCCTCGACGGGAGTGAGCAGGGCGTCGGCGCCCTTGGCGTCGTCTGGCGCGGTGCCGACGGCCGTGCAGAAGCAGCTCTCGTCGACCACTGGGCAGGCAAGGTTGACGATCGTCGTCGCCTCACGCCGCCCGTTCCACAACTCGTCCGCGTAGTCCCAGTTCATGACCTTGTCGACAACGGCGAGGGCGGCGCTGTCGCAGGGCTTCGCCGCCAGCACGACGCGAGGCGCAAACTCCGTGGGCACTGCCTCGATCTCGATCTCGGTGCCGTGCTGACGCCAGCAGCAGAGCGCCTCGTATTCGGGCAGGAAGTACTGTTTGAGCGAAAGCACCGGAAGGCCGCTGCCGAGGTTGAGCTGGGCGGCACTCTCGAGGGCACGGTACTCGATGTCGATGGGCTTGACGCCGGGGCGCAGGCAGGCCGACGAGGCAATCGCCGAGGGCGAGGCGCAGACGTCCAGCGCCACGGGCGCGATGACTTCCGTGCCCGCGCCCAGCAGCTCGCCGGTCAGCGCGCGCAGGTCGTCCTCCGTGATGAAGTACGTCCCGCGTGTCGGGTCGGCGCTCGTCACTTGATGAACTCCTGCTTGTCGTCGAGGCGGTAGTCGCCGATGGGCGCCGCGTGCTCTGGGTCGTCGCTCACGGCGTAGTCGTAGCGCTCGGCGACGATCTGCTGCAGCTTGCGGTTCACGAGGCTGAGCGGGATGCCGACCGGGCAGAAACGCTCGCACTCGCCGCAGTCCACGCAGCGGCCGGCGAGGTGGAGCGCGCGCGTGATGTTCCAGCTGAGGTTGCCGCGCGGGTGCGGCGACGCCTCGATCCACTGCGGCCGGCTCTTCTCGGCCACGCAGCGCTCGCAGACGCACAGCGGGCACACCTGACGGCACGCGTAGCAGCGCACGCACCTCCCGAACTGCTCGGTCCAGAAGGCCCAGCGCTTCTCGAGCGGCTGCGCGTCGAGCGCCGCGACACGCTCGTCGATGGTCGTGAGCGGCCGGGGGGGCTCGGGCTGCGACTCGCCGAGCAGGTGGTCGACGAGCTCCGGCTCGCGGTTGTCGCAGCCGAAGCACCGTGGGGCGACGTTCTCGGGGCCGAGCGGCGCGGCCCGAGGAAGCTCCGCTTCCTCAAGCACGCCGCCGCAGCGCACGCCGATGAGCACAACGTCGTCGCGGGTGAGCTGCGCTTCGCGCAGCAGGCCCGCGACCGCCTTGGCATCGCAGCCCTTGACCACGAGGCCGATCTTGCCGAGCTCGGCGACGTTGTCGCGACGCGGGTTCAGATAGGTGACGAGGTTGTGCACGCAACGCGCATCGAAGATGAGCCTGTCCGCATCGGCCGCATCGGTGATGAAGACCGGCCGCGCGCCACGGCGGGCGTGCTCCCAGCCGATGATGACGCGCACGTCGCCGGCGTCGAGGAGCTCGCGGGCGATCCTGCGCAGCTCTGCGACGCCCGCGTACACCGGGACCTCGGTCGTGACGGTGTCGCTCATATCTCGCGATCCCCGACGGGCGCCAACGCCCGGTAGGCGTCGTACGGGCCGAGCTCGCGAACGCTGCGCACGGCCTCGTCGACCACGTCGCGCCACTTGGCGCCTTCGCTCGCCGAGACCCAGCTGAAGGTCATGCGCCGCGGGTCGACCCCGATGAACTCCATGAGGTCGTGGAACACGGCGAAGCGCCGCCGGGCGTGGTAGTTGCCCGACGTGTAGTGGCAGTCGGCCGGGTGGCAGCCGCTGACGATGACGCCGTCGGCGCCGCGCTCGAAGGCCTTGATGATGAACAGCGGGTCGATGCGGCCGGTGCACGGCAGGCGGATGATGCGCACGTTGCTGGCCATGTGCAGGCGGCTGGTGCCGGCGAGGTCGGCGCCGGTGTAGGTGCACCAGTTGCAGACGAAGGCCGTGATGCGCGGCTCGAACGCGACGTCGGCCGCGCCGTCCTGGCGCCTATCACTCTCGTCGTTCATCCCACTCCCACGCGCAGAGCGCGTCGATCTCGCTGCAGACCTGTCCACCGGTGAAGATCCTGGGCTCGACGCTGTCGCTCAGGCAGATCGCCTCGCACGCGCCGCGACCTTGGCCGACACCGGGGTCCATCGATCTGTTTCCTGCCCTTCTCCTGCGCACGGGCTGCGCGGTGGCCGCCCATCTCGTGCCTGGTGCCGGTGCGAGGGGAGATTGTACTCCCGAAGCCAGTGTAGGGGCGCACAGCAAACAGGGCAAGTCTTATCCTCTATTGTGCCAGGACGCGCGCCTTCGCGACCACGCGGAGGATCTCCGTCGTCACAAGGTGCGGGTCGGCGAGCTGCACGTAGTGGTCGCTGCGCGGCGCGATGATCAGGCGGCCGCGCGACGACTCCCGGGCCTGAGCCGCCTGGAGGCGGCGCCAGACGCGGTCCTCATGCGCCGCCAGTGCGGGCACGCCGGAGAGGCCCATCCGCTTGCTGGAGCGCACGACGGCCAAGGGGATGTCGCCGAGGCTGGTGATGCGGTCTGCCGCGACCTCACGCCAGATCGCGACGGCCGCTCCTGCCTCCAGCCCGATCGTCTGGAAGACCCATGGGTCCGCGGCGTAGAGCGCGTGGTACTGCGCCGTCGTCCCGGCGGGCCAGCGCGGGTCCGTGGGGAGCCCCGACGGATCGTCGACGAAGGCTCCGGTGGCCGCCTGGCGGGCTTTCTGCGCAGAGAGGGTGGCCATGGCGGCGGCCCCGGAGGCGATGGCCGCCGCGCTCTGCGCTCCTACCGCGACGGGCAGCCGTTCGTCACCCGGGTCGACGAGGACGACGCCGGCGACCTCGAGCGGGTACCTGTGGGCGTAGAGCCGCGCGTAGACGCCACCCATCGAATGCCCGACGAGAACATACGGGGGCCGGATGCCTGCCCCTTTGAGCCCGTCGTGCAGATCGCGCACGTAGCCGGTGGCGGTCGGCGGTCTCCCTGTGGGGTCGCTCCATCCCAGCCCCGCACGATCGTAGGTGACGACGCGCGTCCCGGCGACGCGCGACGACCCCCTCGCCACCCTGGGAGCCACGAGGCACCAGGTGAGGCTCCAGTCACCCGCGCCGGCCTCCATGACGACCGTGGGTCGGCCCGACCCGACGACGGTCATGTGCAGCTGCCGGCCGTCCGGCAGACGCTCGAGCCGGCCGGGCGCGGGATTGGCCGCGCGCAAGGCGAGCATCCCCGCAGTCGGCGCCGGCCACGACGGCGTGGAGTCAGGGGCGGAGGGCCCCGAGGTGGTCGCGGCGCGCATGGAAGCCATCGCGTTCGGGCCGGCACCGCACAGGGCCAGCAACACCATGACCGCGGCGACGGCGACGCAGGCCATCCGCGCGGCCAAGCGCGTGCGCGCCTGACGGCGCGCGGGGCTCACGGCGACGAGCTCTTCGCAGGCCGGGCCGTCGATGATGTCGCTCATCTCACTCCCACGCGCAGAGCGCGTTGATCTCGCTGTAAATCTGCTCGTCGGTGAAGGTCTGCAGCTCGACGCTCTTGCTCAGGCAGACCGCCTGACACGTGCCGCAGCCTTGGCACACGCCCGGGTTGACGTAGGCGGTGTGCCCGCAGACGTGGCCGTCGACGGTACAGACGTCGCGCTGCTCGATGGCGCCGTAGGGGCACACCTTGGCGCAGTTCATGCAGCCGATGCAGGTGTTCTCATTGACGATCGCCACCGCCGGCTCGCGCTCCAGCTCGTCGGCGCTGAACAGGCTCATGACCTTGGCGGCCGCGGCGCTGGCCGTCGCCACGCTGTCGGGGATGTCGCGCGGCGCCTGGCAGGCGCCGGCCACGAACACCCCGGCGGTGTTGGTCTCGACGGGGCGCAGCTTGGGGTGCGCCTCGTTGATGAAGCCGTTCTCGTCGTAGCTGATGCTCAAGGTCTGGGCGAGCAGCTCGATGCCGGGCTGCGGGCGGATGGCGGTGGCCAGCACGACCATGTCGGCGTCGATCACGACCTGCTCCTGGCTCAAGGTGTCGTAGCCCCACACCTTGACCACGTCGCCGTCGCGGTAGATCTTGCTGACGCGGCCCCTGATGTACTCCGCCGCGTCTTCTTCGATAGCCCGCCGGCTGAACTCGTCGTAGCCCTTGCCGGCCGCACGGATGTCCATGTAAAAGGCCACGGCGCGGCCGTCGTGCACCTTGTGCTTGTAGAGCATCGCGTGCTTGGCGTTGTACATGCAGCAGATCTTGCTGCAGTACTTCATGCCCTTCTCGGGGTCGCGGGAGCCCACGCAGTGGACGAAGACCACCGTCTTGGGCTCCTTGCCGTCAGACGGCCTGAGGATGGCGCCCGCGGTCGGCCCCGAGGCCGACGCCAGGCGCTCGAACTGCAGGCCGTCGATGACGTCCGGCACGTCGCCGTAGCCGTACTCGCCGTAGCCCTTGAGGCCCTCGGGCTGCTTGCGGCCGATGCTGTAGAGCTGGAACCCTGTGGCCACGACGATGGCGCCGATCTCCTCCTCGATGAAGGTGTCTTCGGTGTCGTAGTCGATGGCCCCCTTGAGACAGGTCTCTTTGCACTTGCCGCAGACCTCCTTGGCCAGACCCTTGCGGCGCCCCTTGAACAAGGTGCAGTTCTCGCGGTCGAGCACAGGGATGTTGGGCACGGCCTGCGGAAACGGCACCGAGATGGCCGTGCGCTTGCCGAGCCCGGCCTCGAACTCGCTGGGGATCTTCTTCACCGGGCACGCCGCCTGGCAGTCGCCGCAACCGTTGCAGAGATCCTCATTGACCGAGCGTGCCTTCTTGCGGATGGTCACCGTGAAGTTGCCGATGTAGCCGTCGACCTTCTCGACCTCGCTCCACGTGTGCAGCGTGATGTTGGGGTGCTGGTAGGCCTCGACCATGCGCGGCGTGAGGATGCACTGCGAGCAGTCCAGCGTGGGGAAGGTCTCGCTGAGCTGGCTCATGTGGCCACCGATGGAAGCATCCTTCTCGATGAGGATCACCTGGTGGCCGCCGTCGGCGATGTCGAGCGCCGCCTGGATGCCGGCGATGCCGGCGCCGATCACCAGAGCGCGCTTGGTGACGGGGATGCGGATGCTCTCGAGCGGCTGGTTGTGCTTGACCTTTTCGACGATGGTGCGGGTGATGTCGACGGCCTTGCCCGTGGCCGCACCGCGGTCCTCGTGGATCCAGCTGCAGTGCTCACGGATATTGGCCATCTCGCACATGTACTTGTTGAGGCCGGCCTGGTCGCAGGCGCGGCGGAAGGTCTTCTCGTGCATGTGCGGCGAGCAGGCGGCCACCACGACGCCGGTGAGGTTGTTCTCTTCGATGGCCTTCTTGACGAGCTGCTGACCCGGGTCGGAGCACATGTACTTGTAGTCCTCGGCGAAGGCCACGCCGGGGTGGTCCTTGAGGGCCTCGGCGACCGCGGCGCAGTCGACGGTGCGGGCGATGTTCTCGCCGCAATGGCAGACGAAGACGCCGATGCGGCTCACGCGCCGACCTTCTGCTTCTCGGCGCGCGCCGCGGCCTTGGCGGCGGCCTCCTGCTTCGCGAGCTTCTCGGCGGCGACGCGCTCGGCCGCCTGCTTCACGAGCCGTGCGATGAGCGGCTCGGTGTCGACGAAGTGCCTTCCGAGGCCGAGGTCCACGGGCGCCAGCCCGAGGGCGAGGCCCACCATCTGCGTGACGAACAGGATCGGCATGGGCTCCTCGCCGCGCGCGGCCATGGCCTTCTGCCGCAGGTCGAGATTGGAGTGGCACAGCGGGCAAGCCACGACGATCGCCTCGGCGCCGTGGGAGCGGGCGTTGTCGATGATGGCGCGCCCGAGCCGCAGTACCGACGCGGTGCGGCTCACGCTGAAGGCGCCGCCGCAGCACTCGACCTTCATGTCCCAGTCCACGTCGTCGGCGCCGCAGGCGTTGATGATCTCGTCCATCGAGGTGGGCTGCTCGGGGTCGTCGTAGCCGCAGACTTCGAAGGGGCGCACGAGCAGGCAGCCGTAGTAGGCGGCCAGCTTGACGCCCTCGAGAGGATTGGGCGCGAGGGCCGCCGCGACCTTCTCGTCGATGGTCACGGAGGCGTCTCGCAGCAGCTCGACGGCGTTGTGCACTTCCACGCTGTTGGCGAACTGGCGGCCGATGATGTCGGGTATCCGCGCGGCGAGGCCGTCCTCGGTGGCGATCGCAAGGCGCGCGGCCGAGAGGCGGTTGTAGCAGGCGGCGCAGGGCGCGAGGACCGCGCCAAAGCCCTGCGCCTCCGCCAGCGCCAGGTTGCGCGCCGGCAGCGCCACGCCGAGCAGGTGGTCGGTGGTGTGGCCGCTGCTCGCGCCGCAGCAATTCCAGTCGGCGATCTCGGTGAGGCCGATGCCGAGCTCGGCGGCCACGGCGCGGAGGCTCTCGTCGAACTCGCGCGAGGTGCCGTGCAGGGAGCAGCCGGGGTAGTAGGCGACGTCGATCACGGGGTCACGCCGCACTTCTCGAAGATGCGCTTGATCTCGACGACACCCTGAATACGCTCGGCGCGGAAGCTGAGCTTGCCGCGGCTGAGCATGCCGGGGGCGTTGGTCACGTCCTTCATGAGGTCGCCGCTGCGCAGCTTGTACTCCATCACCATGCCCATCTCGTGCAAACGCCCGTTGCTGCGGATCTGCTCGAGAAAGGCGCGATGGAAGGCGGCTATGTTGCGCGGCATGTCGGCGACTCCGGCCGCGATGCTCATCTCGCGCACGGCGTCGATGACGCGCGCCGGGTCGCAGGCATTGGGGCAACGCGCCGAGCAGGTCTCGCAGGTGAGGCAGAGCCAGATGGACTCTTCTGCCAGGGCCGCGTCACGGCGATCCTGCACGACCAGGCGCATCACGTTGTGCGGGCGCAGGTCGGACTCTGACGCCATGGGGCAGCCGGCGGAGCACTTGCCGCACTGGTAACAGGTGGCGGCGTTGATGCCGGTTGCCTCGAGGATGTCGGCGGCGAGGGTACGAGAGGGAGCGCTCATATGAGTCGGCTGCCTGCCCTTCTGCTGCGCGCGGGCGACTCTGCGAGCGCCCGTCTGCGCTCTGTCCGAGGTGAAAGGCTGATACTACTCTGGCGCGTAGTGTAAGGCCGCAAACGAATCAGGGCAAACTTTGTCCTCTATTTCGCCCGTGCCCGGCGTCGATAGGCACCGTGCCGACGACCTCACCCGGGCGGGTGTGGGCGAAAAGGCGCACGTGGACGCCGCCCATCGAATGCCCGACGAGTACGGAGGGCGACCTGACGCCGGCCGCGAGCGCCGGGACGGAAGCGCAGACCGGCGTTCCGCGAGGGCCACGGCGCCTGCGCGGACCGACGCCTCTCACGGCGACGGCTGGTAGGCGGGCAGCATCGCCTGAGCCACCAGCCTGTGGGCGTCGCCGCCGGACGGGCTCATCTGATAGATGTTGCCGGTCACGTAGGTCTCCTGGTCCCACTCCGAAAAGGCGATGGTGTCGCCGTCCGGCGACCATGACAGGCTCTGCACGGCGGTCTTCTCATAGCGCGCAATCACTTTCGCCGGTCCCCCAGCCGCCCGGTTGAACACGTAGAAGATGGTCGGGTCACCCGAGCCGCCCTTCCAGTTCGTCGAGTGCCCGGTGAACACCACTTTCTGCCCCGTGGGATCCCACGCGTAGCCCGCCGGGTACAGAAGCCGCTTGGCCGGCATCAGCGTCGATCCGTCGGTATCGAGCACCGTATAGCTGGTGCCGACGTCACTGCCCGCCGACCTGAAGATGATGGCGTCGCCGGTCGGCGCGATCAGCGGATCGTCGAAGCTGCGGGCGTTCACTTCGAACTCCGCCTGGCTGGAGCCCAGCTCTGTGACCACCCCGCTTTGCCGGTCGAGCAGCTCGAGCTTCTCGGTCGCCGTCGCCATGCCGTACTGGTCGACCTGCTGGTCGGTGTAGGTCACGAAGGCGATCTTGTCGCCATCCTGCGACGCGCTGACGAAGACCCCACGGAGCGCCACGCCGTCTGCGTCCTTCAGCGGCTCGGCGACGGGCTCGCGCACAGCAGGGTCGATCACCACGAGCTCGGCGACCTCGCCCTGGTTCTTCGGCGTCGTGGTGAAACCAGCCACAAGTAGTTGATGGGGGTTGAGCCAGGCAACGGAATCCACGGAGGTGACGGCCGGCGTGGAGAATGCCACTTCTTCGCTCGAGCCGGTCGCGAGGTCCGCGACCCACAGGTTGCGGTGATCCGAGTTGCCCGCGACGCACGCGAGGAGCTGACCGTTCTGCGACCAGGCGAGCTGAAAGGCCTGCGCTCCGACCTTCGCACTGACCACGCGGATCCGGCCACCGGGCTCCACGGTCGACAGCGCGTTGGCGTGAGAACCCGTGGCGGCCGCGAGGTAGAACGACTCCACGGGCGTCGGGCTCGCCGATGTGGAGGCCGATTCTACGGGCGTTGGCGTCGTCGCGCCGTCGTCGCTGTGGGAGCCGGACGGCAGGATGAAGAAGAAGATCGCGGCCGCGGCGGCCGCGGCGACGACCAGCACGATGAGGACGATGAGGACGATGAGCAGCGCCGGGCCGGGCCCCTTGCGGGGCGGTCCGCCGGCGCCGCGCGCCGTCGCCGGCGGTGTGGGGGGCACCGCGCCGGCCGCGCCGGCCTGCGCCGCAGGCGCGGCGAACGGCGCGGGCACAAACGGCAGGGCGGCTGCCGGCGGGGGCGGGACGGCGGGCGGCGGAGCGGCGGGCGGCGGGGGCGGGACGGCCGCCGCGCTGGTCACGACGGTCGCGGCCGCCGCCGCGCCGACGGCGGCGCCGCAAGCCCTGCAGAAGATCGCCGCGGCGGGCAGGGCGGCGCCGCAGGAGGGGCAGGCAAACATGATCTCGGCGCCGCAGCCCGAGCAGAACCGTGCGTCGTCTTCGTTGGCGCGGCCGCACGACGGGCAGTTCCTGGCCATTGTCCCCCTCCGAGTGCGTGAAGCCCTGGACTCTCAACGCCATGGTACCCGCTTCGCCGCGCGAGGCACAGGGCCGGCCGGCGCGCCGGGCTCTGCTACGCGGCGAGCGCCCGGACGGCGACGCCGCCGGTTGCGCCGTGACGGCAGCGGCGCCTCCCCGGACCAGCGGCTTTCACGGCGACGGGCTCGCCGACGGAGACGGTGAGGCCACGGCACCCGGCGCCCAGGCCGGCAAGATCGCCCAGTCGGCAATGCGATCCGCGTCCCCACCCTCGGCCGACGTGAGCCACAGCGTGCCGCTGCGCCAGGCGCCGCGATCCCACTCACCCCAGGCGATCGCGGATCCGTCGGGCGACCACGCGAGATCCTCCACGTAGGTCCGCTTGTAGCTGACCAGTACCCGAGGGTCCCCTCCCGTGCTCTTGTCGTACACGTAGAAGATCGCCGATCCCTTCTCGCTGGTGTGGCCGGTGAACACTACCTTCTGACTGCCGGGATCCCACGCATACCCCGCCGGATACAAGAGGTGCAGGCTGCCCGCATCCATGAGGGTCGTGCCGTTCGCGTCGATCACCTTGTAGCTGCAGCTGATATCGCCGCCGGTCTGGGCGCAGATCACCGCTTGACCGTCGGGGGCAAGCAGGGGCTTCGAGAAGGCGCGGTCGCCCCAGTCAAGGTAGGCCTTCGCCGAGCCGAGCATCGTGGTGGAACCGTCGCCGCGGTCGAGCAGCATGAGCCGTTCGGTGGCCGTGACGGCGCCGTTCTGGTCGGACGTGCGGTTGGTGAAGCTGACGTACGTCACGCGGCCGCCGTCCGCCGACGCGCTGACCTCGACACCGCGGAGCGGCACGCCGTCGGCGTCCGTGAGCGGCTTCGCGCTGCTTGTCGAGGGATCGAACACGAGGAGCTCCGCGTTGTCGCCGCCGGTCGTGACCTTCGTGAGTCCCGCGATGAGGAGCTCGTGCGCCGAGAGCCAGGCGACGGAGTCAACGGCAACGACGGTCGGCGCCGCCAGACGGATCTGGCGCACCCCGCCCGACGACGTCTCGTAGAGCCAGAGCAGGGGGCGCGCCCAGGTGCCGGCCACGCACGCGAGGCGCGTGCCGTCGGGCGACCACGCGAGCTGGAAGATCTTCGCGCCGACCGTCGTGGATAGTTCCTTGATGGTGCCGTCCGCGGCGATGGTGGCGAGCGTGTCGCCGCGCCGTCCGGCAGCGGCGGCGAGGTACTGCTGAGCTGCCGGGCCGGGCGACGCGCCGGAACCCGAGGCGATCGGCGTGGGCGTCGCCGCGTCGTCGTCGCCGTGGGAGCCGGACGGCAGGATGAAGAAGAAGATCGCGGCCGCGGCGGCCGCGGCGATGACCAGCACGATGAGGACGATGAGCAGCGCCGGGCCGGGCCCCTTGCGGGGCGGTCCGCCGGCGCCGCGCGCCGTCGCCGGCGGTGTGGGGGGCACCGCGCCGGCCGCGCCGGCCAGCGCCGCAGGCGCGGCGAGCGGCGCGGCCACAGACGGCGGGGCGACTGCCGGCGGGGGCGGGACGGCGGGGGGCGGAGCGGCGACGGGCGGCGGGGCGACTACGGGCGGGGCGGCCGACGCCGCCGCTGCGCCGACGACGGCGCCGCAGGTCCTGCAGAAGACGGCGTCGCCGGGCAGGGCGGCGCCGCAGGATGCACAGACCGATTCCATCTCGGCACCGCAGCCCGGGCAGAACCGCGCGTCGTTTACGTTGGCGCGGCCGCAGGACGGGCAGTTCCTGGCCATTGTCCCTCCAGGTGCGATAGGCCGTGGACTCTCAGCGCCATCGTACCTGCTTCGCGTGGCTCGGCACAGGGCTGACCCGGCCGAGGCGAGCGTCACCCGGCCGCACGATGCGGCCTCGGCCGGCGCTCCGGGCTCGGCTACGCAGCGAGCGCCCGGCGCACCTTGCCGCGGCCGAGCAGCATGAGGGCGGCGGCGGCCAGGGCCGCCGCCGCCCCGAAGGCGAAGGTCGCCCATGGCCCTACGGCGCTCCACAGCGCGCCGCCGACCGTACTGGCGGTGAAGCTCGCGAGGCCCGTGGCCGTGTAGTACAGCCCGAGCGCCGAGGCGCGCTCCCCCGTGGGGATGGCGCGCCCGATCAGCGCCTTGCTCGTGCCTTCGGTGGCGGCGATGTACAGGCCGTAGGCGGCGAAGAGGCCCGCCAGCGCCAGGCCCGACCGGGCGCCGGCGAACCCGAGGTAGACGACCGCGAACACGCCGTAGCCGGCGATCACCAGCGGGTACTGGCCGATGCGGTCGCTGAGCCCCCCAAGCGGCAGCGACCCGGCCGAGTACACCACGTTGTAGAGCACGTAGAGGAGAATGACCGCCGACGTCCCCAGGCCGATGTCCTTGGCCTTGAGCAGGATGAACATGTCGCTCGAGTTGCCGACCGCGAAGAGCAGGGAGCCGGCCAGCAGCCAGCGAAAGGCCGGCGAAGCCGGCAGCGACAGGCGGAAGGCGCGGCGCTGCGGCTGCTCCCGGTGCTCGCGCACGAAGAGCATGATCGCGAGCACGCTCAGCAGCCCCGGCACCACGGCAATCGCGAAGATCCAGCGCAGCGAGACGTGCGCCTGCACCAGCGCCAGGGCGACCAGCGGTCCCAGCACCGCACCCATCGTGTCCATGCTGCGGTGCAGGCCGAACGCCAGCCCCTGCAGCTCGGGCTTCGTGTTGGCCGCGATGAGGTCGTCGCGCGGCGCCGTGCGCATGCCCTTGCCGAGACGGTCTGTGAAACGGCCGGCCAGCGCCAGCGGCCAGCCGGCCGCCAGCGCGATGACCAGCTTGCCGAGGGCGCCGAGGGTGTAGCCGGCGAGCACGAAGGGTCGCCGGCGGCCGGTGTAGTCGGCGGCCTGCCCGAACGGGTACTTGGTGATGCTGGCGGTGGCCTCGGCGATGCCCTCGATCACGCCGAGCAGCGCCACGGGAACGCCGAGCACCGTGGTGACGAAGATCGGGAACAGCGGGTAGGCGATCTCCGAGCTGAGGTCGGCGAAGAAGCTGACGAGGCCGAGGCTGCGCACGTTGGGATCGAGGCTGCGCAGGCTCGCAATGGGGTGCAGCGGGCGAAAGCGTTCCATCGCCCGATGCTATCAGTCGAGCGGCTCCAGAACGGTGAGGCCTTCGGCGCGCGCGGCCTCATTGAGCGCGAGATTGAAAGAGGCGAAGGCGACGGTCTCACGGCCGGCGCGCTCGCGAGCGGTCAGTGCCCCCGCGAGCTGGACCGCGTCGAATCCGCGAAGGCCGTGCTCGAAGGCGACATCGGCGGCGTGCACTTCGTCAAGCTCGACTACGGTGGACGCGCGCCAGAAGGCGGCGATCTCGCGGATCAGTCGCTGGGCTGAGGGCAGCGTGAGGCCGCCGGTTCGATGCCGGTGGCTGATGGCGGAGCTCGCCTCCGGCAGCGTCACCCGCGACAACGCGATGGCGTCGGCGGCGCGCGCCCAGTTGCGCGTCTCCTCGGTGTGCAGCTCGTCGACGAACAGCTTCAGCAAGCCGCTGGTGTCGAGGTACACGATCAATCGCGCTCCCGCATGTCGAGCACGGTCTGGGAGATCGGCCCGCCTTTGAAATTGATCGGTGGCCCACTGGGGATCTTCGGCTTGCCGCCGGACCATTTGACCATGCCGCTCTCCATGAGGCGGCGCAAGCCGTCGTGCTGCGCGTCCGGCGCCTGGATGATCGCGACGTCCTTGCCGCGAAGCGTGACGACCACCTTCTCGCCCTCGCCGGCCAGATGGATGTACTTGCTGAGGTGCCTTCAGTTCTCTGATGCCGGCTGTGGTCATTGTGACCCCATTCTTGGTGACAATGTGACCTCTGGACTCTGCTCGCCGCGCGCCTGGCTCGCAAGCTGACGATTCCCCTGGTCGCCGGTCCGTCGGTGAGGTTTATGATGAGAGTCGACTTGCGTCGAGACACTCGCGTCACGAGGGGGACGAATGGGTGAGGATCGCAAATACGCATTCTCGTGGGACCTGCTCGGCGATCTCGAGTTGGGGCGGCCCAATCTGGGCAACACGACCCGGCTTGAGGCGTATCGCCTCATGCAGTTCTGCTTTCGCGACGTGCTGGAGCGGCAATTCGGTACGAAAGCGGCGGACGACGTGTTCTACGAAGCCGGCAAGCTGGCTGGTGCTGAGTTCGCCGCTCACCTGCTCAGTGAGCCGGATGACCTCGGCGACTTCGTCGCCGAGCTCCAGCGCGTACTGCGCGAGATGGGCATCGGCATCTTGCGCGTCGAGAAGGCCGATCTTGAGAAGGGTGAGTTCGTGGTGACCGTGTCCGAGGATCTCGATTGCTCGGGGCTCCCGGAGACCGGCGAGTCGATCTGCGTGTACGACGAGGGGTTCATCGCGGCGCTGCTCGAGAGCTACACGGGGCGCCGCTTCATCGTCAAGGAAGTCGACTGCTGGTGCACCGGCGACCGCACCTGCCGGTTCACCGCCGAGGTCGCAGCGGCGTGACCTCGGCCGCGGACGACGCCGCGCTCGAGGCGGCGCTGGCGGTGATCCGCACCACCCTGCGCAGCGGACGCCGCGCCGCGCTGCCCGCCGGGCTCGAGGACAACGCCGAGCTCGACGAACTGCTCAATGACCTCGCCGGCCTCTACCGCTACACGCTCGCCGTCTCTCGGGGCGATCTGGAGCAGCCGCTGGCCCTCAGGGGGAGCCTGGCCGGCGCCCTCAAGAACCTCGACGCGGCGCTGCGCCACCTCACCTGGCAGACGCAGCGCGTGGCGGCCGGCGACTTCACCCAGCGCGTCGACTTCATGGGCGACTTCTCCGAGGCGTTCAACAGCATGGTCCTGCGTCTGGACGATGCGCGCACCGAGCTGGAGGCTCAGGCGGTGATTCTCGAGGAGCTCGCCACCACGGACGCGCTCACCGGCGCCCTCAACCGGCGCAAGTTCAACGAGCTGACGCAGGCCGAGCTCGAGCGCGCGCGGCGCTACGGGCACCCGCTGGCCCTGTTCATCCTCGACATCGACCACTTCAAGCGCGTCAACGACACGTATGGGCACGAGGCCGGCGACCAGGTGCTCGTCACTCTCGCCGACATTCTGCGCGCCGGGATCCGCGCCACCGACAGCCTGGCGCGCTGGGGCGGCGAGGAGTTCGTCGTGCTGTCCCCCGGCGCGACGGTCGAGGGGGCGGCGGAGCTGGCGGAGCGGCTGCGCGCCGCCGCCGCCGCCCACGATCACGTCTCCGTGGGCAAGGTGACGGCCAGTTTCGGGGTCACGCAGCACTGCGTCGGCGAGACGCCCGACGAGCTGTTCGCGCGCGCCGACGAAGCGCTGTACAGGGCAAAGGACGGCGGGCGCGACCGCGTCGAGGTCGCCGGCTGACGCATCGACCTCGCGCGGCGGGCGAGCGCCGATGGCCGCGCCGTGGCCCGGTCGGGCGACGCGAGTGTCTCAGCGGTCGCGCGTCTCGGCCGATACCGGGGGTGTGGACTCTCTACCCCAACGGCCGCTGCTTGCCCTCCTCGCCGGCGCCCTGCCGGCGCTGCTGCTTGCAGCGCTCCTGCCGGCGCCGGCGACTCGACCGATCCGGACCTGCCGCCGATGGGTCTGCGCGCGCCCGTCAAAGCGAGCTTTGACGTCAGCGGCTTCCCGACGGATGTCCAGGTGATCCTGATCGGCCTCAAGATGCACGGCATGATCGTCGCCGACAGCGGCGCCGACTGGTACGTAGGAGGCTCACCCGACCCCAGGCGGAACGACGAGACCCTGCCTACGCTGGACCTGGTGGTGGGCAGCGACTTCGAGGTCGTTGACACGAGCTCACTGGCGCCGGTCGTTGTGACCAGCGACGCGGCCCGCACTGCGGGAGCGAGCGTCGCGGTCGCCGTGGCCAACGTGGCGCCTCGGGTACGCGCCGGGGGCACGGCGAGCGAGGTCGCAGGCGCGCTGCTCACGCGCCACCGCTCGTTCGCCGACCCCGGCGCCGATTCGTGGCCCGGCGCCGCGGACTGGGGCGACGGCTCGGCGCGCACGGCGCTGCGTCTGCGCGCCGACAAGACCTTCACGCTGGCGCACCGCTTCCCTCGCGTTCACGGCCGCAGTTACACGGTCGTCGTGACGGTGCGCGACGGCGACGGTGGCCGCGGTTCAGCCCGCTTCAGAGTGGCGCTGCGCTGACGCGCAGGCCGGGCGCGCCGCCCGCTCCGCCGGGCGCGCCCTCAGAAGGCCCCGGGGCCGATGTACGGGTCGAGGTCGGCTCCGCTCTCTTCGTAGATGCCCCACACCTTCTTCACGGGGCTGAGGTTCTTCCAATACCCCGCGCTTCCCTGCGGGGTGATGAGGATGTCGCCGGGGCCGGCGGTCAGCAGTTCGCCGTCGTCGTCGGTGATCTCGACCTGGCCCTCGATGATGTAGGCGATCTCGTGGTAGGGGCGTTCGAAGTGGCGGCTCTGCGCGTCGCGACGCCACAGGCCAAAGCTGAACTTGTCGTCGACGGAGTGCGCAGCGGTGTACTCCTGTCCGGGCTCCTCTGCCTCGTCCGCGCTGCGCAGGGCCTCGTCCCAGATCACATCCCCGGGCTTGATGACGCGGATCTTGGTGGAGCGAGTCTCGCTCATGGGTCCTCCTGGCGTGGGCCGGTGCCGGTCGTCTGGGGCGAGCGTACAATGGCGCGGACCCGTTGTCGCCGTCACCGGAGGGGAGTGTGCCGTGAGCGATCCGCGTGCCGCGCTGGAGGAGAAGGTCGTCGAAGCGGCATTGGGCGCCCGCGACGAGGTCGTCGGGCTCGTCTCCGAGCTCGTCGCCTGCGACACCACGGCACGCCTGCCGGGCCGGCCGGCGCGCGACGAGGAGAAGCTGCAGCGGCTGCTCGCCGCGCGCCTCGCGCGGATCGGCGCGCGGCCCGAGCTGTGGGAGCCCGCGCCGACGGGGGCCGGCAGCAGGTTCCTGCCGGCCGGCCTCGACTTCGCCGGCCGGCCGCAGCTCGCTGCCGTTCTCCCCGGCGCCGGCGGCGGCCGCAGCCTGCTGCTCAACGGCCACATCGACGCCGTCGACGTGGCGCCGCTCGAGCAGTGGCTCAGCGATCCGTTCAAGGTCGAAGAACGCGACGGGTCGCTGTACGGGCGCGGCGTCTGCGACATGAAGGGTGGCGTCGCCTGCCTGGTCATGGCGCTCGAGACGCTGAGCCGGCTGGGCGTGCGCCTGGCCGGCGACGTTGTCTTCTGCACGGTCACCGACGAGGAGTCGTCGGGGGCCGGCGGCCGCATGGCCGTGGAACACGGCGTGAAGGCGGACGCCGGCGTCGCCGCCGAGCCCACCGGGTTCGACGCCTGGGTGAGCTGCCGCGGCACGGTGACGCCGACGATCACCGTGGAGGGCCGCGCCGGCCACGCCGAGATGCCGCAGCCCGACTGGCGCGAGGGCGGCGCTGTGAACGCCATCGAGAAGCTCGTGCCGCTGCTGAGCGGCATCCGGGCACTGCGCGAGGAGTGGCGCGGGCGCCCGGACCATAGGCACCCTCTGCTGGCCCCAGGCGACATCGTGCCGACGATCGTCGGCGGCGGCACCTGGATGGTGACGATCCCCGCCTCCTGCGACGTGACCTGCGACGTCACGTACCTTCCGGGTCACGCCGACGCGCATGGTACCGGGAAGGCGGTCGAGGCTGAAGTGGTCGATCGCCTGACCGCGGCCGTGGCCGGCGACCCGTGGTTTGCCGAACACCCGCTGCGTTTTCGCTGGACGGAGGACGTGGTGCCGGCCGAGATGCCGGCCGATCATCCTCTGGTCGTGACCGCACTCGAGTGCGCAGCCCTCGTCGGCCGGAGCGGCAAGCCCGCCGGCCTCGATAGTTGGCACGACGCCGCCACCTTCACCGCCGGCGGCACGCCTACTTTCAGCTTCGGACCCGACGGCATTGAAACCGCTCACGCCGTCAACGAGCGCGCCAGCGTCCAGAGCCTCCTCGACTTCACGGCCGCCGTCGCCGTGATGGCGATGCGGTGGTGCGGCGTGGCCGGCGCACAACTCCAAGGAGGACCCAGATGACCCAGTACCGGCTCCGCACCATCGCCCTGGATGAGGCGGGGTGTGCCGCGGTGCACGCCGCCACCATCGCGGTCCTGGAGGAGGTGGGCGTCGAGGTGCAGCACGAGCGTGCCCTCGCCCTGTTCGAGAAGGCCGGCGCGCGGGTCGACGGGACGCGGGTACGAATCCCGGCCGGCCTCGTCGACGACGCTCTGGCCGTTGCGCCCCGCAGCGTGCCGCTGACGTCTCGTTCAGGGGCCGGCGGGCTGACCCTGGAGGCCGGCCCTGTCTACTACGGCACCGGCTCGGACTGTCTCTACCTTCTCGGCCCGGGCGCCAAGGACCGGCGGCCGGTGTCGCTGGCCGACGTCGAGGACCTGGCGGCGCTGCAGGAGAAGCTGCCCAACATCGACTTCGTGATGAGCATGGCGCACCCGCACGAGCTCTCCGCGACCTTCGCGCCGGTGGCGCAGTTCGCGGCCATGCTGCGCGGCACCGGCAAGCCCCTCATCATGGTGCCGGAGCTGGCCGCCGACATCGATCTGTTCAATGAGATGGCGGCTGTCTGTGGCGCCGCGGGAAGCTGGGCCCTCTACGCCATGCCGACCCCGCCCCTAGTGCACGGCGAGCACTCGGCCGCCAGGCTCGTGCGCTGCGCGGAGCTCGGCGTCCCCATGGTCTACGCCACGGCCCTGCTGCAGGGGGCTACCGCCCCCGCCTCCAGGGCCGGCTGCCTCGTGCTCACCAATGCCGAGATGCTGAGCGGGCTTGTGATCGCGGAGCTCGCGAAGCCCGGCGCCCCGTACGTCTATGGGGTCGCTCAGGGCGGCATGAACCCCCGCACGGCGCACGTGCTCTACAGCAATCCCGAGGCGATGGCGGTGCAACAGGCCTCTGCCGATCTCGCGACCTTCTACGGTTTGCCCACGTTCGGCTACGGCGGCTGCTCCGACTCCCTGATGCTCGACGATCAGTGGGCCTTCGAGTCGGGCATGACCCTGCTGACCGCCGCCCAGGCGGGCGTCACGCTGCTGCACGACATCGGCTACGTGGCCTCCGGAACGGCGAGCTCCTACGAGTCAATGGTCGTGATGGACGAGCTGGTAGGCTGGGTGAAGGCGTATCTGGACGGCGTGACCATCGACGCAGAGGCGCTCGCCGTCGAGGAGATCTGCGCGGTCGGACCAGGCGGCACGCACCTGGCGCGCAAGTACACGCGGCGGCACGTGCGCGACTACGTCATGCCGCAGCTCATCTCGCAGGATCAGTACGACGGCTGGGCCGCTGCCGGCGGCTCGACGCTGCTGAACCGCACGGCGCAGAAGACCCGGGAGCTGCGCGACAGCGAGCCCGCCTACCGGTTGGAGCCGGGCGCTTTGCGGCGCCTGGACGATCTGGTCGAGAAGGCCCGGCAGGAGCGGGAGGCCGGCTGAGCAAGCATCTCCGGCGTCCGTCGGCATGGGCTCCGCACGAGGAGACGACGTGAGCGATGATCTCATCCGGGCGCTCGCGAGCGCCCTCCCGAAGGGCCGCGTTCTGACGAGGACGTCCGAACTGCTGTGCTACGCCTACGACGCCACGGCCAGCGAGGCGCGGCGGGTCCCTGACGTCGTCGTGCTTCCCGCCTCGACCGACGAGGTGGCGCGCGTCGTGCGCATCGCCCGGGGCGCCGGGGCGCCGGTCTACCCGCGCGGCGCCGGCACGAGCCTCAGCGGCGGGGCGATCCCCGCGCAGGGCGGCATTGTCCTCAGCACCACCCGCATGGACGCCGTGCTCGAGCTCGACGCGGAGAACCACTGCGCCATCGTGCAGCCCGGAGTCGTCATCCAGCGTCTCAACGATCTGGCCGCAGCGCACGGCCTCATGTATCCGCCCGATCCGGGGTCGGTCGCGGTCGCGACCATGGGCGGCAGCATCGCCGAGTGCGCCGGCGGGCTGCGCGGCCTCAAGTACGGCGTGACCAAGCACTATGTCACGGGCCTGGAGGTCGTGCTGGCCGACGGCCAGATAGTGCGTCTCGGCGGCAAGGCGACGAAGAACGTGACCGGCTACGATCTGGTAGGTCTTTTCGTCGGCTCCGAGGGCACGCTGGGCGTGATCACCGAGGCGACCGTGCGCCTGGTGCCGGCGCCGGAGGCGCGCGCGACCATGACCGCGACGTTCGCGCAAAGCAGCGCGGCGACGCGCACGGTCGCCGCAATCGTCGCCGGCAACGTCGTCCCGGCGACGCTCGAGCTCCTCGACGCAACAACGCTGCGGTTTGTCGAGGAGTACGCGCATGCCGGCCTGCCGACCGACGCGGCGGCGCTGCTGCTCATCGAGGTCGACGGCCCTCCCGAAGCGGTGGCCCGTGAGGCCGCCTTCGTCGAGCGGGTCTGCCTGGGGCACGGCGGCGTGGTCGAACGCGCCGCGGACGACGAGGCGCGCGAACGACTCTGGGCGGCCCGCAGGGCCGCCTACCCGGCGCTCGCGCGCCAGAGCCGCGGCACGATCGTCGAAGACGCCACGGTGCCGCGCAGTCGCATCCCCGAGATGCTGGCCGCGATCGAGGAGATCGCCCGGCGCCATGACCTCACGATCGCCACGATGGGCCACGCCGGCGACGGCAACCTGCACCCGACCGTGCTCGTCGACCCAGACGACGCGGAGCTGATGGAACGCGCCCATGCGGCGATCGCGGAGATCTTTCGCGCCGCCATCGATCTGGGCGGCACGCTCAGCGGCGAGCACGGCATCGGCTCGGCCAAGGCGCCGTATCTCGGGTGGGCGCTCGGCGAGGGCGGCCTCGACCTCACGCGCCGCATCAAGGCCGCCCTGGACCCCCAGAACATCCTCAACCCCGGCAAGTTCACGGCGTGAGTGCCGCCCGCCCGCCTGACGACCTCGCTGTCATGCGCGCGCTCGCCGACGCGGTCACGATCTGCAACCGCTGCGGCGCCTGCCAGGCCGTGTGCCCGGTGTACGCAGAGACGCGCATCGAGCCCGGCGTCGCGCGCGGCAAGGTCCAGCTCGCGGCGGCGATCCTGAGCGGCGATCTGCCGGTGGACCGCGAGGCGGCGGCCGCGTTTTCCACCTGCACGACATGCATGGCCTGTGAGGAAGCCTGCCCGTCGGGCGTGCCCGTGGTAGACATCGTGGCCGCGGCGCGGGCACAGGTCGTGGAGGCGCGCGGCCTGCCGTGGGTGAAGCGCGTGGTGTTCGGCGGTGTGAGGCGGCCGCGCGTGCTGCGGGCCGCGGCGGAGGCAGCCGCGCGTCTGCAGGATGCGGCCTTCAAGCCCGCGTCCGATCGCGACCTGCGCCGCCTGCGCTTCCCCCACGGGCTGGCGGCAAGGCGCGCGTACCCGCCGCTGGCGGCGCACCCGTTCGCGCATCCGGGTCCGTTGCGGAAGGCCGGCACTGGGCCGCGCGTGCTGCTTTTCCCGGGCTGCATGGTCACCTACGTGTATCCCGGCATCGGCCACGCCTCTGTCGAGGTGTTGGAGCGGGCGGGCGTCGATGTCGTTGCCCCGCCCGAGGCGGCCTGCTGCGGCGTGCCGCTTGAGGCGCATGGCGATCTGGCGGGTGCGACCGAGCTCGCGCGGTTCCAACTCGACCAGCTCGAAGGCCTCGAGTTCGACGCGCTCGTGGCCGCCTGCCCGACCTGCACGAGCTCGTTTGTCCATCGGTACCCGCGGCTGCTCGCCGGCGAGCCGCGGTACGCCGCGCGGGCGCAGCGCCTCGCGGCCTGCGCCTACGACATCACGAGCTACCTGGTCGACGTCCTCTGTGTGGGGCCGCCGACTCGCCGGCTGGAGGCGACGGTGACGTACCACGACCCGTGTCATCTGGCGCGGGGCCTCGGCGTGACGCGGCAACCGCGCGAGCTGCTCACCGGCATCCCCGGCGTGCGCCTGAGCGAGATGCGTGAGCCGTCGCGCTGCTGCGGAGGTGCGGGGTCGTTCTCGCTCGCGCATCAGGAGCTTTCGCTCGCCATCGGCGCGCGCAAGGCCACCGACATCGCCGCCACCGGCGCCGAGGTCGTGGCCACGAGCTGCCCGGGCTGCCGGATGCAACTCGCCGATGTTCTCAGCCAGACGGGCGACTCGCGGCCGGTCGTGCACACCGTGGAGCTGCTGGCCGCCGCAGGGCGCTAAGATCCAGTTCGATGAACGGAGGCCACATGATCGTCCACCTGTCGATCCACACCCCGAAACCCGACAAAGAGCAGGACCTGGTCGCCTCGATGCATCGCTTCGGTGCGGCCGGCGCCGGCCAGCCGGGTTTCATCGAGGCGCGTATCTTGCGCGACGCCCGCAGCGGCCGCCTCGTCGGTATGGCGCGCTGGGAGGATGAAGCCTCGTGGCGCGCCGGCGTCGAGGCCATGCGCGCCGCGGTCGCCGACGACCCGTTCGACGAGTGGGAGCGCGGCGAGACTGAAGGCTTCTTCCTTGAGGAGGTCTGAGCGCTGCGACCGTGCCGGGTGACGTCGCGCCGTCGTGCGCGCCGTCGTCCCGCTACGCTGCGTCGCGTGCCGTGCCCGGCGCTCCGTCCGCCGCCGCGCTTGTCGCTGCGCTCACCGTGCGGGCGAAGCGGTAGGCGATCACGCCCCGTGGGCACCCGTCGGCGCAGCTTCCGCACATGATGCAGTCCGTGCGCCGGAGGTCGCCGGTGGCGACCATCTCGGGCACAGGCAGGCTCATAGGGCAGGTGCCGGCGCACGAGCCGCAGCCGCTGCAGGCCGCTCCACTGAGTCGCAGGCGAAGCTGCGGCAGGCGTAGTGCTCTGCCCGCGAGGCTGCCCACGATGTTGTACGGCGCGAACGGGCAGAGATACTGGCAGAAGGCGTGACGACCAATCAGCACCGCCGGCACGGCGACGATCGCGACCAGCATGGTCAGCGTGATGAGGTTGCCGGCCGCGTCGACTGAGACGACGTGAGCAGTCATGTAGAGCGGCTCGACGTGGCTGACGCCGCCGTGGCGCACCAGCAACGCGACCACGGCGCCCATCCAGGCCGCCCAGAGAACGTAGCGGAGCGCGCCCAGCCCGGGGACGCGCCTTAGGCGCCGTCCGTGGGTAACCTTGTCGCAGACGAGCTGGATGCCGTCGAGCGGGCACACCCAGCCGCAGGCGGCGCGGCCCACAAACAGCGCCACCACCGACCAGACTACCCACACAATGAAGCTGCCCGTGATGATGCCGAGCGCCGCCCCAGTCGTCATCAGGTACGGCGAGAAGTAGTTCAGGGTGACCGGCAGCAGGATCGCCGACGCGACGATGATCCGGCGGCGGAGTCGTTGACGCTTCACCGGGGTCCCCTTCGGGTCGGGCGCAGCCGGTCCACGAACGCCGCGAGGCCGGCGCGCTGCATCGCCGCGAAGTCGCCGCGGACGTTCTTCAGATGGCCGCTCTCGAGCGTGGCGAAGCCGTGGACGAGGCTCCAAAACGAGTACGCTGCGCCGGCCTCGTCGAGCTCGGGGAGCAGGCGCAGTGCGCCCTCGTCAACACCTTGCCGAACGGCGGCGACCACAAGCGTGAACGGCCAGGCGACGGAGATGTACGCTCCCCACTCCTTGGCCGGCACCGGGGTCTGAAACAGCAGAGTGAGCAGCTCTGGGCGCTCACGGCCGAAGCGCAAGTACGCGAGCCCGAGCTCCATCAGCCGCTCGGGCCCCTGACTTCCGCCGGCCGATTCCAGGTAGGTACCGAGGCGGGCCAGGGCATCCATGAAAAGCGCGTCGATGAGATGCTGGCGATCGTCGAAGTAGCGGTACAGCGCCCCGGGAGTGAAATCGGCGCGGCGCGCGACCTCGCGCATCGAGAGCGTGTCGATGGTGGCCCGCTCCAGCAGCAGGCTGCGGGCCGCCGCCAGAATGCGCTCTTCTGTGGCGGTGCGCCGCTGCGCACGGCGGCCGTCGGTGACCGGGGGCGTGGACATATCTGCGGGCACTAGCTGCTCCTCGATGAACGTGAACGACAGTTCACATAATGAACGAGCGTTCACGTAGCGTCAAGTCGGCGCCCGCACGTCGATACTGGTCGAGGTTGTGCGTGTCGCGCCACTGCACTCCATCGAGCTGCCGTTGTAGGCTTACTGTACTGTCCGCATGCGCGGACCGCCGCCTCGGGAGGTCGTCGTGGAGGGTCTTGCCGACAAGGTCGTTCTGGTCACCGGCGGTTCGTCGGGGATCGGCGAAGCGTGCGCGCGCCGCCTGGCCGTGGAGGGCTGCGCCGTCATGGTCGCGGGCCGCGACGAGGCGAAGACGCGCCGCGTCGCCGAGAGCCTGCTGCCCGCGGGCAAGCACGGTTGGGTCACGGGCGACGTCCGCGAGGTCGGCGACTGCCGGGCGCTCGTCACCGCCGTCATGGAGCGGTATGGGCAGCTCGACGTGCTCGTCCATTGCGCCGGCGTCTGGGACGAGCGCCCCACGCTCGACGTCAGCGAGGAGGACTGGGACGTCGTCCTCGATACCTGCCTCAAGGGCGCCTTCTTCACGATGCAGGCCGCCCTGGCGCCCATGGTCGCCGCCGACGGCGGCGTGATCGTCGTCATCGCCAGCGACTCCGGGCACCACGGTGAGCCCGGCGCCGCGGCCTATGCCGCCGCCAAGGCCGGGCTCATCAACGTGGTGCGCACGCTGGCCCACGACCACGGGCCCGACGGCGTGCGCGTGGTCGCCGTCTCGCCGGGCATCATCCAGACGCCGATGCTCGCCGCTGCCATCGCCGCAGCCGACGACCCCGAGGCATACGCGGCCGTACAGGCCGACGGGTATCCCGTCGGCAGGGTGGGCCGCCCCGCTGAGGTCGCCGCCGTGGTCGCCTTCGTGGCGAGCGACGAGGCGAGCTTCGTCAGCGGCGACTCGTGGCTGGTGGACGGCGGGTACAGCGCCTGAACGGGCTGCGCGCGGCGATCGGGCCTGCGAGCGCACGCGCTCTCCGCCGAGCTGCGCGGCGGCATCTCGAGCGCGCTGCACGAGCAGCGCGCTGTGCGCGCTTTCGACGCGGCCGAACCGGCTTGTCGGTCTGCGGCGTCTCTCTGGTACTCTTGGCCCGTAGGGCCGGCAGCACACCACTCCTCGGCGGGACATGGACGAGCAGCCTTCGACCGATCGCCAGACGCGCGCACCGCGCGGGCGCACGCCCGAAGAGCGCGCTGCGGCGCGGGCGCGCCGCCGGCAGCAGCTTCGCCGCCGGCGGCTGGTCGCGCTCGGCGTCCTGGTCGGCATCGTCGTCGTGCTTGTCTTGCTCATCATGCTCGTGGCACGTGGTTGCGGCGGCGGCGAAGGCGCAGCCGGCGCTTCTGCCGGCGAGCCGTCGCCGACGCCCACCGCGCTACGCACCCCGACGGCGGCCGCGCCTCTGCGGTTCGGCGCCTACGGCGAGTCGGTCGGCGGCGGCCTGCTCCTCGGCCTCAAGCTGCTCACCGAAAACCGCAAGGACATCTACGTGCACCGCTTCGTCAAGGTGGCGAGCGGCCTCACGCGGCCGGACTTCTTCGATTGGCCGGCCTTTCTGAAGCAGGACATCGACAAGCGCCAGCGGCCCTTCGAGGCGGTGGCGCTCATGTTCGGCGCCAATGACGGCCAGGACACGAAGGTCGGCGACGTGCAGCTCAACTTCGGCAGCGGCTCGTGGAAGGCGATGTACGCGAAGCGCGTCGGCGGCGTGATGGACATCTACCTCAAGCGGGGCGTCAGCCGCGTGTACTGGGTCGGCATGCCGCGCATGGGCATCGGCTGGTTCAACAAGCGTATGGAGCTCATGAACGGCATCTACAAGGCGGAGGCCGCGAAGCGGGCGCCGCGGGTGGAGTACATCGATGCGTGGACGATCGTCGATGCGCCGGCGACGACGTATCAGGCGAAGTACCGGCAGGCCGACGGCGTGCACATGACCGTCGAGGGCGGCCTGAAGGTTGCGCAGGCGGTGCTCGCCGTCGTCGCCCGCGAGTGGCACATGCCGCCGTTCAAGTAGAGCGCGGCGGGCGCGGCGGGCGGCGGGGCCCTGCGGCCCCGCCCGCCGCTCTGCCCCACTCGCGCCGCCCGCTCCCATCTGCGAGGATTGCCGAGATGGTCACTCCCGCGACGATGACGCACCGCTCGCGCCGCATGGCGCTCGTCGCCGACATCCTGCTCTTCAGCGTCGCCATCTTCTGGGGCAGCAACTTCGTCTTCATCAAGTCGGCCGTGGAGCGCACGAGCGTGATCGCCGGAGGCAGCATCGTCGCCGGCTCGATGCTCTACATCTTCCTGCGCTACGTGGTCGCCACCGGCATCTTCGCCGCGGCGCAGCCGAAGAGCTGGCTCAAGGCCTCGCGGCGCGACTGGAAGATGGGCGGTCTGCTCGGCGCCTTCTACCTGACCGCGCTCATCCTCCAGACGATCGGCTTGCAGCGCACGTCGCCCGGCGTCTCGGGTTTCATCACGGGGATGAGCGTCGCCATGGTTCCCTTCCTCTACTGGGCCGTCGCCCGACGTTCGCCGGGCAAGTGGCAGATCATCGGCGCCGTCATCGCCACCATCGGCCTCGGGGCACTCTCGCTGCAGGGGGACTCTTCCATGCGCTGGGGCGACGCCATCACCCTCCTTTCGACGCTTCTCTACGCCCTGCACATCATGACCACGGGATTCTTCGCGCCCAAGGTGGAACCCAGGACGCTGGCCGTCACGCAGATGATCGCGTCGACGGCCGCACTCGTCATCCTCACGCCATTCTTCGTCCACATCACGCTGGACCTGCCCTGGCAGGTGTGGGCCGCCATCGTGTGGACGGCCCTGAGCGGCACCATCTACGCGTTCTCCATCCAGAGCTGGGCGCAGCGCTACACGACCTCGACGCACGCTGCGATCCTGCTCGGCTTCGAGAGCGTGTTCGCGGCGCTCGCCGGCATCGCCTTCGGCATGGACTCGGTGACCTGGCGCCTGCTGGTCGGCGGCTCGCTGATGCTCAGCGGCGTGTTCATCGTGGAGCTGCTGCCGTCGTCGAAGGGCGTGGTCGACGAGATCGCGGCGGAGGAGGGGCCGACAGGCTGACGCCGACTCGACCTGTAGAATAGAGGTGAACCGGGCACGGCCTTGATGCCGCCGCCCGTGGGGCACACGTGGCGGGGGTGACATGAGCGCACCAGACGCCGTTCTCGAGCTCGTCGAGCGCTTTGCCCGCAACCGCGCCCAGTACCTGAACCCCGCGTACAACGAGACCCAGGTACGGCGTGAATTCATCGACCCGTTCTTCGTGGCGCTCGGCTGGGACGTCGACAACACCCAAGGCTTCGCGCCGCAGTACAAGGACGTGGTCCACGAGGACGCCATCAAGGTCGGCCTCGACAGCCGCGCGCCCGACTACTCGTTCCGCGTCGGCGGCCAGCGCAAGTTCTTCGTCGAAGCGAAGAAGCCGGCGGTCAATCTGAAGGACGATCCCGCGCCGGCCTACCAGCTCCGCCGCTACGCCTGGTCGGCCAAGCTGCCGCTCAGCATCCTCACCGATTTCCAGGAGCTCGCCGCGTACGACGGCCGGGTCAAGCCGGCAGCCTCAGACAAGGCCTCGGCGGCGCGCACGCTCTACATCCCCTTCGAGTCCTACGACGAGCGCTGGGACGAGATCGCCGAGGTGTTCGGCAAGGCGGCGATCTACCAGGGCTCATTTGACCGCTACGCCGAGTCGACAAGGGCCAAGAAAGGCACCGCCGAGGTGGACAAGGCGTTCCTCGGCGAGATCGAGCTGTGGCGCGACGCGCTGGCGCACACAATCGCGCTGCGCAACCCAGCGCTCAGCCAGCGCGAGCTCAACTACTCGGTGCAGGCGACCATCGACCGCATCATCTTCCTGCGCATCTGCGAAGATCGCGGCATCGAGCCCTACGGGCGCCTGCGGGGACTCTGCAACGGCGGCGGGACGTACGGTCGGCTCAGGGCGCTCTTCCACGAGGCCGACGCGCGCTACAACTCGGGCCTCTTCCACTTCGAAGATGAGAAACGCCGGGCCGGCTTCGCCGACCGGCTCACCCTCGAGCTGGCGATCGACGACAAGCCGCTCAAGGACATCCTCAAGCGGCTCTACTACCCCGACAGCCCGTATGAGTTCAGCGTGCTGCCCGCCGACATCCTCGGGCAGGTGTACGAGCAGTTCCTCGGCAAGGTGATCCGCCTCACGGCGGGGCATCGCGCCGTGGTCGAAGATAAGCCCGAGGTCAAGAAGGCCGGCGGCGTGTACTACACGCCCACGTACATCGTCGACTACATCGTGAAGCACACGGTCGGCCGCCTGCTCGAGGGGCTCACGCCCAAGCAGGCAGCCGCCCTGCGCATCCTCGACCCGGCCTGCGGCAGCGGCACCTTCCTCATCGGCGCCTATCAGTACCTGCTCGATTGGCACCGCGACTGGTACGTGGCGCACGGACCCGAGAAGCATCAGAAGCAGCTCCACAAGGGTGCCGGCGGCGAGTGGCGCCTCACCACCGCCGAGAAGAAGCGCATCCTCCTGAACAGCATCTACGGCGTGGACATCGACGCCCAGGCCGTGGAGACCACGAAGCTCAGCCTGCTGCTCAAGGTGCTCGAGGGCGAGACCGCGGAGAGCATCGATGCCCAGCTCAGCTTCCTCCGCGAGCGTGCTCTGCCCGACCTCTCCGCCAATATCAAGTGCGGCAACTCGCTGATCGGCCCGGACTTCTACGACGACCAGCAGCTCGGCCTCGCCGGCCTCGATGAGGAGGAGCGCTACCGCATCAACGTCTTCGACTGGGAGGCCGAGCTCCCCGAGATCCTGGGGAAGGCGGTGCCGGAGGAGAAGCGCGGGTTCGATGCGGTGATCGGGAACCCGCCGTACATCCGCATCCAGAATCTCAAGGAGTTCGCGCCGCGTGAGGTCGAGTTCTACAAGCGGCGCTACGTCTCGGCGAGCAAGGGCAACTACGACATCTATGTGGTCTTCGTCGAGCGGGGGCTGTCCTTGCTGAGCCAGGCCGGCCGACTCGGCTACATTCTTCCCAGCAAGTTCTTTGCAACGGACTATGGCGCCTCGCTGCGTGGTCTGCTGGCGAGCGAGAAGGTCGTCACCGAGGTGATCGACTTCGGGCACGCTCAAGTCTTCGATCATGCATCGACCTACACGTGCTTGCTCTTCCTGGACTCAGCCCGCGGCGGGGCCACCAGCTACTCGAGCGTCCAGCCCTCAGAGGTCGCTTCGGGTGACTTGCCGGCCCCACGCGCCGCGGTCCTGACGAGCGCACCGTGGCAGTTCATGAGCGACGAGGTTGCGCGCTTGAGCGAGCGCATCCTCACCGGCTCCACCCCGCTGCTCGAACTCCCGACGAGCATCTCTCGTGGCTCGAGCACCGGAGATGACGAGGTCTTCTGCTTGGAGATGAAAGACGGGGAGCTCAGGACTCGTGATGGGGAACACGTAGAGATCGAAGAAGAGCTTCTGAGGCGGCCTTTGTGGGCGACCGACTTCACGCGTTATGAGTTCCGTCCCCGCAACCAAGCAGCGCTGATCTTCCCGTACCGCGTGAGTGACGAGGGCTACTCGACGATCCCCGAGGACGAGCTCCGTGATCGCTGGCCACGCGCCTACTCCTATCTGCGGAGTCGGAAGGCGCGGCTCGAGAAACGGCGCCAGTACAAGGCGTGGTACGGGTTCAGCGCGCCGAGGAACCTCCATGTCCACGACAAGGCACAGATGGTCGTGCCTCTCTTGGCCGATCGCGGACTTGCGGCGCCCTTGGACTGCGTCCCCGGTGCATTCTGCCTGATGGCGGGGGGTGGGTTCAGCATCTGGCTGGACGGCACTCGCACCCACGTCGATCCGCTGTACGTGCTCGGGCTCGACAATTCCAGGCTCCTATTCTGGTACCTCCGGCAGATCAGCAACCGCTTCCGTGGCGGATGGATTACCTGCACCAAGCAGTACTTCGGACAGTTGCCCATTCGCCTGCCGGACTCCGAGGCGGATGTGCAGCGTGCGGCTTGCCAGGGTCTCGGCGTCCTCGTTCGTGAGCGCATCAGGCTGTCGGCCGACGGCGCCGGTGCTCTCGCGCCTGACGCCCGCATGCATCGGGACAGCGACATTGCCACCATCGAGCGTCAGATAGACCGTCTCGTCTACGACCTCTACCGCCTCACCAGCGACGAGATCGCCCTCGTGGAGGAAGGCGTCCCGCCCGCCTGAGAGGCGCCCGAGGGCCTCATCACGACGAGAGCAGACGACCCGCCGCCGCTCGAGGGCGAGAACCAGCGGCTTCCCGCAGCGGTGACCGGCCGCGTGGGGTGACAATTTGCCACGCCCCGTTGCATTACCCCCGGGGTCGGGGATAATGAGCGTGGGTTCGGGAACCCCGTCAGTCGCTGGAAACAGTGACACCGCGGCAACGCGGCCGACGGCCCGGACCCTTCTGCTTGGCTACCGCCGGCAGAACGCCTCAACCCACGATTGGCGCCGGTGAGGCCATGGGGAGACGTCGACAACGTCCACCTCGCAGTTGACCGGCGCCGTCCGGTCCGCAGGGTAGAATCAAGTTGAAGCGAACTCCGCAGGAGGCCATGAAGACCAGACCATCATCGCTCCCGTTGTACTCATTGACCGACGTAGCGCGGTATTCGAGAGCGCAGCATCAGCTTGTGCGCCGGCTGTACCTTGGCTACCGCGATGGTGACGAGGTCCGGTCACCACTGCTCACGGCTGCCGAAGCCATCGATCGCCCGGCGCCGCTCTCGTTCGAGGATCTCATCGAGACCTCGCTTATCGCTGCGCTCAGGGCGCGTCGCATCTCGCTGCAGTCGATCCGCGAGGCGCATCGCATCGCCACGCGTGAGGTCGGCGAGCACGCCTTTGCGCATCGCGACATCCTCGTTGCCGGCAGGGACATCTTCATGCATGCCGGCGAGGCAGCGGATCGCGAGAGCGAGCAGCTCGCGGCGCTCACCAAGGGCGGCCAACGCGCCCTCGAGCCGGTCCTTGCAGAGTACCTGGAGATCGTCGACTGGCAAGAGGGGTGGCCGGTAGAGTGGCGACCACGTGGCGGCGTAGTGCGGCAGAACCCCGAGATCGAATTTGGGCTCCCCCAGGTCCAGGGCGTGCGCACCGAGATCATCAGAGGTCGCTTCGAGGCCGACGAGCCCATCAAGGCCATCGCAGGCGATTTCGGACTCACTCCGACCGAGGTCGAACACGCTCTCAGGTACGAGCTCTGGTTGCGTCCCGCGGCGTAGTCTTCTTCTGCGACCGCAACCTCGGTCGCAGGGTCCCGGCCACCCTGCGAGAGCTCGGCTGGAGCATCGAGGTGCACGACGACCACTTCGCGCCGGTCACCAAAGACGTGGACCTGCTTCCGGCCGTCGCCAAGCGTGGTTGGCTGTTCCTCACGCAGGACGCGCACATCCGGTATCACTCGGCGGAGGTGGCGGCGCTGCGCGCGTCAGGGCTCGGTGTCTTCGTTGTGATCACCGCCAACTTGACGGCAGAGCGCACCGTCGAGATCCTGGAGAAGGCCCGTGCGGAAATGGAGCGGGTCGGCGGCGAAGAAGCGCGGCCGTTCATCTGGCGCGTCGCCAAAGACGGCTCGGTCAAGCCGCTGAGCTGACGCGCCTGCTATCCTGTCGGCACATGTCGCTGTCAATGACGGGCCCCACGCCCGACAAGCCATGCGAGGACATCCAGATCGAAGGGCACCTCATCGAGTTCCGGCCAGCCTATGCTCCACCCATCATCGCCGATCAGCTCGTGATGCCGTTCGTGGAGGAGTCATGAACCGCGCAGCGATCACAGAAGCTCTGGTGCGCCACATGGCCGACGAGACGACCTGTGCGCTCTTCGACGATCGTCTGGTCTGCGACACCGCGCTCTACTACCCGAACGGCGACAGCGTAGTCGTGCACGTCACCGATCACGACAGCCTGTTCGAGGTGAGCGACAACAGCGAGGGCATGGCGCTGGCTATTCAGCGGCTTCACAGGCGCAGCGGCGTGTTGGCCACGGTCGGGCAGCGCGTCTGTGCTTCTTCGGGTCTCACCTTCACGAATGGACGGGTCTCGACCGTGGTGCCGCTGGCCGATCTTGCGGACGCGGTGATGCGCGTGGCCGCCGCCTCCGCGCGCATCGCCGAGGCCGTCGACTTCGAGCTCGCAACGACCGAGCGGGCCAGGCGTGACTTCTCGCAAGAAGTCGAGCACAAGCTGGTCGAACGCAAGATCGGCGTGGAGCGCACACATACGATCGTCGGTCAGTCCGGCCACAGGCATCACCCCACTCTGTTCGTGCCGGCCGCCCACGCCTTGGTGGAGCCGATCGGCGTGGAGGCGCCGTGGACGCGGGCGACCGCGGTGTACGCCATGTTCGGCGACGTGCTGAAGGTCAGCGGCTTCTCGCGCTACGCCGTCATCGACGATCGCGGCGACCACGTCAAGGACGAGATCCAGAACCTGCTGCAGCAGGTCGGCAGCCTGGTCTACTGGTCCGACCGCGTGCCGTGGATGGAGCGAGTGGCGCTGTAGCGCAAGGTGTTGGTCGTTCGGGCTCTTGCGGATCGCATCCGTCCATTGTCCATCTTGCAAGATTATCTTGCGTGGCGCTACACTACATGCGACGCGTGGGAGGAGACACATGTCGCAGGAGATTCACAACATCGGTGCTCGCATCAAGGCTGCCCGCGAGGCAGCGGGAATGAAGCAAGAGGAGCTTGCGCGGGCAGTCGGGTTCGCGTCGCGCCAGATTCTCTCCGATCTGGAACGCGGGGTTCGCGACGTCAAGGCGTCCGAGGCGGCTCGTATCGCTCGCTTGCTGCACCTCGACCTTTCGTCGCTCTTGTCGGATCCTCAACCGAAGCCACGGGTGCTCTGGCGGGCGCAGCCGAGCGAAGGCTCCGAGCCCATCGAGGCCACATTTCTCCAGTGGTGCGATCGGCAGCGGCGTGTTCTCAGGCTGCTCGACCAGAACCCCCCCGACCAGCTGCCGAGCTACGACCGCGATCTCGCGCAGATGACGTACGCGGACGCGGACCGACTGGCAAGAGACGTCGGCCGGTCTCTGAATCTCGGGGCACGGCCGGCGCGGACACTCTGTGACGCCCTCGAATCGCAATTCGACGTGACGATCTGGTATCTCGACACACCCCCGGGTTGCGCCGCCTGCACGCGCGGAGCGCACGGCGTGTCGATCCTTGTGCCTTGCGGCGAGGCTCCTTGGCGTCGCAACTTTGATATCGCGCACGAGCTGTTCCATCTGCTCACGTGGACGGCCGCAGAGCGCGAGATGTCGGCGGATGGTACGTGTGCGCCGAGCAAGCGCACGGAGCAACTCGCAAATGCCTTCGCAGCAAGCCTGTTGTTGCCAGGGGAGCTCGTACTCAGAGAGCTGGAGGAACGCAGTGCGGCACGACGCGTGAAGCTTGCCGAATTGGTCGCCATGGCGCGCGACTTCAGCGTGGCGCTCGACACCCTCGTGTGGCGTTTGCACAATCTCGGCTGCTGGCCCGATCGTGCCGCTGTCGATGACGTGCTGCGCAATCCGCGGCTTCGCGAGTTCGATCGGGCGTCCCAAGCCGGAGAGTGGTCGCAGCCCACACGTCTGCCTGAGCGCTTCGTCCAGTCGGCGTATGCGGCGACCCTCCGCGGTAGGCTGTCCCGGACCAAGCTCGCCACGTATCTGCAGTGCGGCCTCCCCGACCTCCCGGTGTGTCTGGCCACCTACGGCATCGATGAGGGTCTTGCCGAGCTGACTTCACAGGACATCTCGCTCGAGTTCCAGACGGGCGATCTCGACGCCATCGCGATGCCCTGTGAGCAAGCGTAGGCCCCACTGTTTGATCCTTGATGCCGGGCCCATCATCGGCCTGCACGAGCTGGGCGCCTGGAAGACGTTTGTGGAGCGGTACGAAGTAGTCGTTCCACAGCTGGTTCTGGACGATGAAGCGCTCTTCCACAGCAAGGATGCCGCCACTGGGCACAGCGAGCCTATCGACTTGGTCGCTGACGTTGGGTCCGGACGCGTGCTTGTGGCAGCCGCGAGTCTCACGGCGATCTTTCGTGTGGCGTCGCGATTCACTGACGTCATCGAGCTGCACGACGGCGAGCTCGAAGCCCTTGCGCTACTGACGCAGGACGAGAGCTACCTCGGGCACGTGTTCTGCAGCGCTGACGGCGCAGCGATTGAAGGCGCGTGCATGTTGGGGCTGGCGGATCGCTGCATGTCGCTCGAGGAGTTGTTGGGCATGGTGGGCCTGGGTCGGCGAGTGTCGTGGCGCTTCACCAAGGGGTTCACGGAGCGTCACAAGCGTGAGGACGGCGAGCGGGCCGTTACCGGCTTCGGGCTACGCGACTGACCGCCAAGCCGATGGTGATGTGTATTGCCTGCCGTCGCGTCTCCGGTACGCGAGTGGGCTGCCTCGGAGGCTGAGCCGCGCTACCCGGAAGGCTGATCGCCGGTGACGCGGTTGAGCGTTTCCACCTCTTCCCCTCCGAGGTAGGCGATGGCGGCATTGTCGCCGAGAGCGAGCGCGGCGCTCGCGCCGGCGATGCCGGCACGAAGCTCGTCGGCGTGCCGTTGCGTGTACTCACCCACTGCGCGACCGACAAGCTCGGACTGCCCGCAGTTGAGCAGCGCGGCAGCGACACGGATCAGTTCCTTGGTCTCGGCGCTGACTTTGATGGGCGACACGGTCATCGCGAACTTCCCGTAGGTAGCCACCGGTACTTTGATACTTCAATCATCATGATACCAATGAACTGGGAGGCGTCAAATCCACGACCTCTTGCGGTTGGACGCCGAGCTGCTGTCGAACGTCACCGGAAGTGGGTCCCAGAAGCCGCCTTCGACAACGTCCACCTCGCGGTTGACCGGCGCCGTCCGGTCCGCAGGGTATCGCCACCAGCGACGGGACCCCGGCGCAGGGGGCGCCCCACTGCGTCCTCGCGGCGCCGTCTTGCCGTGAGCCGCTGGGGCCGCTCAGGCTCAGGCGGAACTGCGACGGCGGCGGAGCTCCTCAGCCGGCGACACGCGCCTCCACCTCCAGCCGCACCATCCGCACGTGGATCACGCCCTGGTCGTCGGGCGGGCAAACGGCGGTGTAGGCGGCGGCCACGTCGTCGAGGAAGGCGCCTCTGAGCTCCGCCGGCAGGCGGTCGGTGTAGGGGAACCACGTGGTGCGCAGCCAGCCGAGAAGCGCCTCGCGGCCGGCGTGCCTCATGTCCTTGGAGATGAGCTCCGCGCGGCAGGCGCGAAAGCCCGCGCGCGGCAGCCACGCCGCGTAGTCCTCGGGGCCACAGAAGCGGTACGGCGGGACGAAGCCGTCGAAGGAGTCGCGCCAGCGCGGCCGCGCGATGACCTCGTCGACCACGGCCAGGGTCTCGGCGATGTTGCCGCGGCCGCCCATCTGGAACAGGAGGCGGCCGCCGGGCCGCAAGCCTCGGCGCACGCCGTGCAGCATCGCCTCGTGGTCGTCCACCCAGTGCAGCGCGGCAGTGGAGAAGGCGACATCGAAGGCGCGCGGCAGCTCCAGGCTGGTCGCGTCCATTTGCCGGAAGCTCAGGTTGGGATGGGCGGGGGGCGGGAACTGCTCCGCGGCCAGCGAGATCATGTCTGCCGACTTGTCGACGCCGAGGACGCTCCCTTGCGGGAGCCGCTCGGCGATCAACGCCGTCGCGCGGCCGTCTCCGCAGCCGATGTCGAGCACCGCTTCGTCGCCGCGCAGCCGCAGCTTCGCGATGAGCTCGTGCGCCCACTCCTGCTGCGCCGCCGAGTGGGCGACGTAGTCGCGCGCGTCCCAGTCACCATCACGGCTTGTCACGAGGAGGCCTCGTTCTCCTCGATCACCTGCGCCACGAGCGCCGAGTCGAGGTAGGCGCGCACTTCGACGATCGTCTCGCCGGCGAAGCGGCACACCCAGCAGTAGCGGTTGGCGAAGGGTTTGCCGTTCAGGGCCGTGGAAAGCGCTTCCAGCTCCACCACGGCCCAGTCACCATGCACGATCAGGTGCGTCACGCGCAGGAGCACCCCCTCGCGCAGCACCCTGTCGAGGCGCGCGAACGTGCTCCCGCGAAAGTCGGCTAGACTGTGGTACTCGCCGGCCAGCGGGTGGGTGCCCAAGACCGTCCAGCTCACGTCATCGGCCACGTGGGCGAAGAAGGCGTCGGACTGCCCGGTCTCCAGATGGACAAAGAGCTGTCGGACCTGGTCGTCGCTGAGCAACATGGCGGTCAACCTCCTCGCGCGCTCATTTCGACGAGCGCCACCACCGTGCGCCAGTTCCTGGTGGTGGCGGGCGTCCTGAGCGCGCGCTCGAAATACGCGTTGTTGAGCCTGGTGCGGCCGTAGCCGTGCGGCAGATACAGGTACACGACGCCGCCGGCGAGGCCCGGGGCGGCGGCGAGCGCCGCCAGCTCGCCGGGCTGGGCCGGCAGGCGGAGGCCGCCAAAGGCGGCCTCGTCCACCGGACTCTCCAGAAACGTCGCGTGCAGCGCCTTCTCGAGGGCGGGCACGGCAGCATCCACCTCGACGGCCGAACGCGGAGCGGCGCCGACCGCCAGGAACGGGTTTCCGGCGGCGACCCCCGACAGCTCCTCCGCCGACAGTCCGACAACCGTCACGTCGTGGCCGAAGGCCCCCAAGATCACGTCGTGGATGCCAGCCGCCTGCATCCCGACATCGTCACCCTCCGCCTCGAAAACCAGGTTGCCGCTCTGCATGAATGTCTCCACACTTCTGTAGCCCGCATCGCCGAGTGCGCGCCGCAACTCGGCCATGGGGATCTTGTTCTTGCCCGCTACGTTCACCGCCCGCAGCAGCGCGACGAAAGTCGTCATCGCCTTCTCCCGCATCGCCGGTCCTCTTGTGAGCATCCTACTCTCGACGGCTCGCAAGCCCGTAGGGCCGTAACGCCTCGTGGAAGGGGTCTCGGGCCGTGGCCGACCCGACTCGAGCGCGAGGAGCATGTCCTCGATCGAGAGGCTGGGGGCGGACCCCGGAATCTGCCCGCCGGCGCACCTCCCGGGCGGCACGCCGACGATGCGAGGGGGCCGGCAGGGTACGCGCAGTCCGCCGCGTCTACCGGCCAAACCCCTCCCGGTACCGCTCGCACAAGTCGACGTAGATCTGCTTGAACCCGAGCCAGGCGGCGCGGTACTCGTCGTCGACGGCACGCTCGAGGAGGCGCGCCGGCACGCCGGCGGCGATCCTCGCCGCCGGCACCACGGCGCGCTGGGGCACGACCGCGCCCTCGGCGACCACGCCCCACTCGCCGATCTCGGCCCAGTCGCTCACCACGGCGCCCATGCCGACCACGGCGTAGTCGCCGAGCAGGGCCACGTTGTGCACCACGCAGCCGTGGCCCAGCGTCACCCAGGCGCCGATCGTGCAGGTCTCGCCGGGGCGCGCGTGGACGACGCAGTTGTCCTCCACGGCGCAGCAGTCGCCGAGGACAATGGCACCGTAGTCGCCGCGCAGACGGGCGCCCGGCCCGATCCAGCAGCGGGCGCCCAGCCGCACGTCGCCGATCACCTCCGCCGATGGGTGGATCCAGCAGCCCTCGCCGATGTCCGGGATCTTGCCTTCGAAGCTCGTCACGGTCATGGCGTCAACACTACCGCATGTGCCCGACTCGCCGGCGCTTGTGAAGGAGTGCACTTGACCCAGCTCCTCAGATATCGTATATAAGCAAGTATGCAAATACAGGACAACACCCCAGCAGTCCCGGCGGCGGACCTTCAGCCCGTCTACCGCATGCACGCGGAGCTCTGCAAGGCGCTCGCCAACGAGCATCGTCAGGCACTCCTGCATGCGATCGGCGACGGAGAGAAGTGCGTCGGCGATCTCGCCGTCGAGATCGGCATCTCGGTACACAACGTTTCGCAGCACCTGCGCGTGCTCAAGGAGCGCCGGCTGGTCGCGTCGCGCAAGGACGGCCAGACGGTCTACTACCACGTCACCAACATGAAGTTCATCCAGGCGTGTGCCCTGATCCGTGAGGCGCTGGTCGAGCAGCACCTTGCCCAGGGCGAGTCGCTGCAGGCGGCCGAGCTCCTCGACGCCGCCAGGCAACAGCCGCCGACGGCGACCGTGGCGGCGGCTTCCGCAGCCGCGCCGGCCTGACGCGCCCGCTTCACCGAGTCAGGGGACAGACAACAGACCGAAGGTACGAACCAAGCGAGCGGCCTTCAGCGGGCCCAAGCTTGCGAAAAGGAACACAAACACAAGCGTCGTCACAGAGGAGAGCATCATGGCAGAAGACCTCAGCACAATTCAGGTAGAGAAAGTCGTCGACGCGCGCGGCACGTCCTGCCCCGGCCCCATCCTGGCCGCCAAGAAGGGCATCCCCAGCGTCTCTGTGGGCGGCATCATGGAAGTCATGGCCACCGACAGCGGCACCCAGAAAGACATCCCCGCCTGGTGCAAGAAGATGGGTCACGAGTACTTGGGCATCATCGAAGAGCCCGGCTTCATGAAGCTGTACGTCAAGAAGATGAAGTAATGACGGCCGAGCCTCAAGAACGGGCAGACCAGACGGCGGCACCGCGGATCCTGGTGTTCTCCACCAACAACATCTCGGACCCCGGCATCGATTTGGCCGGCAGCTCGCACATGCACTACTCGCCGAACGTCACGGTGATCAGCCTGCCCTGCACGAGCGGTATCAAGCCGAGTTGGGTGCTGTACGCCGTTGAGCAGGGTTTTGACGGCGTCTTCATCGCCGCCGACGGCGAGGAGTGCGCCTACCTGACCGACTGCAGCGAGCGCACCGCCGGCATCATGACGGATGCGCAGACACTGCTCGTCGAAAGCGGCTACGAGCCGCAGCGCGTGCGCATGGCCGCGATCTGCTCGGTCTGCGCCGAGCCGTTCACCAACTACATGCACGAGTACTCGACGTCCCTGGCCGAACTCGGACCCTCCCGGAAGGCGACCGCATGAAGTACGACGCACTGGTGGTCGGCAGCGGCATCGGCGGGATGGAGTCGGCGCTCAAGCTCGGCGACATGGGCTACAAAGTCCTCGTCGTCGAGAAGGACGCCAGCGTTGGCGGCAAGATGATCCTGCTGAGCAAGGTCTTCCCGACACTGGACTGCGCGAGCTGCATCTCCACGCCAAAGATGGCTGCCACCATCCACCACCCCAATATCGACGTCCTCACGTACGCTCAGGTCGAGGGCATCCGCGCCAACGGCGACGGCACCTACCACGCAAAGATCACGCAGAAGCCGAAGTTCATCGACGAGGTCGCCTGCACCGGCTGTCGCCAGTGCGAGATGGCCTGCAACGTGGCGGTGCCTGACGAGTTCAACGCCGACATGGTGTCGCGGAGGGCAGCGTATATCGCCTTCCCTCAGGCTGTACCGAAGAAAGCGGTCATCGAGCGCGCCGGCGTCTCACCGTGCACCTACGAATGCCCGGCGGGCATCAAGGCGCACGGCTACGTGGCCCGCGTGCGCAGCGGCGAATACGACCAGGCCTTCGACCTGGTGCTGGAGACGACGCCGCTCGTGGGCAGCCTCGGGCGCGCCTGCTACGCGCCCTGCGAGGACCAGTGCACGCGCGGCGAGCTCGAAGGCCCGCTGCCGATCCGCCGCCTGAAGAGGTTCATCGCCGACCAGCGGTACGGCCAGGCGGAACCCAAGCCCGTGGAGAAGCCCGAGCAGAACGGCAAGAAGGTCGCCGTCGTCGGCTCGGGCCCGGCCGGCCTCACGGCCGCCTGGCAGCTCGCGCGCCAGGGCTACGGTGTCAAGATCTTCGAGTCGGCGTCGCAGCCGGGCGGCATGCTCCGCCTCGGCATTCCGGCGTACCGCCTCCCGAACAACGTCATCGACGACGACATCGCCAACGTGACGGCGATCGGCGTGGAGATCGCGACCGACGCGCGCGTCGACGACGTCGCCGCGCTCAAGAACGACGGCTTCGACGCCGTCCTCGTGGCGACGGGAACGCACAAGTCCGTGAGTCTGCGCGTCCCCGGCGAAGAGCTGGACGGCGTCCAGACCGCGCTCGACTTCCTCCGCGCCGTCAAGCTGGGTGAGACCGTCGACGTCGCCGGCAAGCGCGTGCTGGTCGTCGGCGGCGGCAACGTCGCCATCGACGCGGCGCGCACGGCGCGCCGCCTGGGCGCCGAGGCCGTCGACCAGGTCAGCCTCGAGCCCTGCGAGGAGATGCCGGCTCACGACTTCGAGGTCGAAGAGGCCAAGGCCGAGGGCATCCTGCTGCACGACGGCTGGGGCATCGACCACTTCACCGGCGAGAGCCGCGTGCAGGGTGCAGAGATCAAGGTCTGCACCTGCGTGTTCGACCCCGACGGGCGTTTTCACCCCGAATACGACGAGAGCCAGCGTGACAGCCTCGCCTGCGACGTCGTCATTATCGCCGCGGGCATGGGCGCCGACACCAAGGCCTTCGGCCTCGAGACCAACGCCAACCGCACGCTCAAGACCGACCCCGCGACGCTGCAGACCGCGGTGCCGCACGTGTTCGCCGCCGGCGATGTCGTCACCGGCCCGACCATGATCAACAGCGCCGTCGGCCACGGCCGCCGCGCGGCCTTCATGATCAACCGCTACCTCCAGGGCGCCGAGCTCGATGCCCAAGGCTTCGACGAGATGTTGCCCGTCGCGGACAAGGCTGAGGTGCTCGGGCGGCAGGACGTCTATGACCGACGTGAGCCGTTCGAATCAAACGCCGTCATGAGCGCAGCACCGACCGACTTCAGCGAGACCGAGGGTCCAATGACCGAGGACGAGGCGTTTCTGGGCGCCGCCCGCTGCCTCGACTGCGGCGTGTGCTCCGAGTGCCACGCCTGCGTCGACGTCTGCCCTGCCGACGCGATCAAGCTCGACCAGCGTGGCGAAGAGATCGAGGCGGAGTTCGGCAGCGTCGTCCTCGCCACCGGCTTCAAGCTCTTCCCGGCCGACGCCAAGCCGCAGTACGGCTTCGGCCGCTACAAGAACGTCATCACCGGCATGCAGATGGACCGCCTGCTGGCGCCGACCCGGCCCTACAACGCCGTGCTCCGCCCCAGCGACGGCCGGGTGCCGGACAACATCGCCTACGTCATGTGCACAGGGTCGCGCGACGACACCGTCGGCAACCCGCTCTGCTCCAAGATCTGCTGCATGTACTCGGTCAAGCAGAACCAGCTCATCATGGGCGCCCTGCCGCTCGCCGACGTCACCGTCTACTACATCGACGTGCGTTCGGTGGGCAAGGGCTACGACGAGTTCTACCAGCAGGCCAAGGACATGGGCGCCAATTTCGTCAAGGGCCGCGTCTCTGGCATCACCGAGACCGACGAGGGTAACCTCGTGCTCCGCTACGAAGACATCGAGAACGGCAGCACGCTTGCCGAGGCCGAGCACGATATGGTCGTGCTTGCCGTCGGCGTGCAGCCCAACGCCGAGGCGCAGCACCTCTTCGAGGACGGCGCCCTGGCGCTCGACGACTACTACTACGTCGGCGAGGCCGACGAAGACCTCGACCCCGGCCGCACCAATCTGCCCGGCGTGTTCGTCGCCGGCTCGGCCGCCGGGGCCAAGGACATCCCCGATTCCATCCTCCACGCGGGCGCCGCGGTCGCACAGGCCGCCGCCCACCTGGAACGAGCGCACGTGAACGAAGAAGCGAAGGTGACGTCATGAGCGGCCGCAAGATCGGCGTGTACGTCTGCCAGTGCGGCGGCAACATCAGCGACTACGTCGACGTCGACAAGGTCGTCGCCGCCGTGGAACACGACCCGGACGTCGTGGTCGCGCGCTCGGCGATGTTCACCTGCTCGGATTCGACCCAGCAGGAGATCATTGAGGACGCGCACGAAAAGGGCCTGGACGCACTCGTCGTGGCCTCGTGCTCGCCCAAGCTCCACACGGTCACCTTCCGTGATGTGGCGAAGCGCGCCGGCATGAACCCCTTCCAGTACACCCAGGTGAACGTCCGCGAGCAGTGCTCGTGGACGCATACCGACGATCACGACGGCGCGACCGAGAAGGCGGTGCGCCTGGTGCGCGCCGGCATCAACCGCACGCGCCTCACCGAGCCGCTCGAGCCCATCGTCGTCGAGACGACGCCGCAGAGCCTCGTCGTCGGCGGCGGCATCGCCGGCTTGCGCGCGGCCCTCGGGCTCGCCGAGATCGGGCTCTCCGTCTTCCTCGTGGAGAAGGAGCCCCAGCTCGGCGGCTGGGTCGCCGGCTTCGGCCATATGTATCCGCACGGCCGCAACGGCGCCGACCTGGTCGCCACGCTCGAGCAGAAGGTTCGCGCAAACCCAGCGATCACCGTCTTCACGAACGCCGAAGTGATGAGCAAGTCCGGCAGCTTCGGCAACCTCCAGGCGACGATCGCCGTGCAAGGCGAGCGGCTGGAGACCATCACCGTCGACGTGGGTTCGATCGTCGTCGCCACCGGCTTCGACACCTACGAGCCGGCCGCCGGCGAGCTCGGCTACGGCATCGACGGCGTCATCACGCTGCCCGATTTCAAGAAGATGGTGGACGCGTCGGCCGGCCCCCTGGAGCACAACGGCCGGCCGGTCAAGACCATCGCCTACATCTACTGCGTCGGCTGCCGCCAAGGCGAAGACGTGGAAGGCGGCCACACGTACTGCTCACGGTACTGCTGCACGGCCGCCGTGGACGCGGCGCTCGAGGTGGCCGCCAAAGGCGACCCCGGCCTGCGCCAGTACCACCTATACCGCGACATGCGAACCTACGGCAAGTACGAGCTGCTGTGGAACGAGTCGCGCGAGAAGGGCTCGCTGTATCTTCGCGTGCCTGACGACGAGCCGCCGGCGGTCGAGAAGCTTCCTTCTGGCGGCCTCAAGGTCACCACCAGGGACCTGCTCACCGGCGGCGAAGAAGTGGCCATCCCGGCCGACCTCGTTGTACTCGTCACCGGCATGGTGCCGCGCGAGAACGGTGAGCTGGTCAGCGTGCTCAAGCTCCCGGTGGGCAACGACGGCTTCTTCAACGAGATCCACCCGAAGCTCCGCCCGGTCGAGACGATCGTCGACGGCGTCCTCATCTGCGGCGCCTGCCAGTCGCCCAAGAACTCGGCCGAGGCCGTCGCCAGCGGCCTCGCGGCCGTGACCCAGAGCGGCGCCATGCTCAAGCGCGGCTTCGCCGAGCTCGACCCCATGGTGGCGCTGGTCAGCGCCGACGCCTGCACCTGGTGCGGCAAGTGCTTCGACGCTTGCCCCTACGCCGCCATCGAGCAGATCGAGGAGGGCGACAGAGCGGTCGCCGGCGTCATCAGGACCGCCTGTAAGGGCTGCGGCGGCTGCGTGCCGGTGTGCCCCACCGACGCCATCGACCTGCAGGGCTACACCGACGCTCAGATCAAAGCCATGATCGACGGCCTCCTGGAGGTGAGCTGCTCATGACACCGACCACCGGCGGCACGAAGATCAAGGACGCGGATCCGGGGAACCGCAGCGTGCGCGAGATCATCCGCGACGAACAGGTCATGCGCCGCCACATCCTGGCGGCACTGGAGGACGGCCCGCTGACGGTGCCCGAGATCGCGACGGCCGTCGAGCGTCCGTCCCACGAAGTCATGTTCTGGGTGATGGGCCTGCGCAAGTACGGCTGGCTCGCAGAGATCAAAGAAGTCACCGATGAAGGCTACTTCCGCTACCAAGTGGTGGAGAGGGAGGGCTCATGACGGCGCTCGTGAACCCCGGGCTGGCAGAGGAGCTCGAACGCTCCGACGAGTTCAACGCCGACGCCTGCATGAACTGCGGGGTGTGCTCCGCCATCTGCCCCATGGGCGTCGACGTCCAGCCGCGCAAGCTGTTCCGCTACGTGCTCCTCGGCATGGAAGACCGCGTGAAGGCCGAGGTCGAGCCCGTCTTCTCGTGCCTGCTCTGCAAGATGTGCGAGGAAAACTGCCCGTCGGGCGTGCACATCGCCGAGAACGTGCGCACCTTGCGCCATCACATCGTGCGCACCGTCTTCGGCATCGGGAGGGGATGACCATGCCTCTCCCGACCGGCGACGTCATCGGCATTCTCGCCGACAACCTGCGCCTCAGGCGCTCCGTACTGCCGCTGTCCGCCAAAGTGGCGACCAAGTGGACGGAAGGCCTCGGCCTGCGGCACGGCGGCGACACGGTGCTCTACACCGGCATGATGTACCAGCTCATCCCGTACATCGAAGGCCTCGTGAAGGCCGAGATCAAGTTCGGCGACTCGTGGCTCGCCAAGTACACCGGCCTCGGCCGCAAGGTGAACCGCGTCGTCAACATCTCGGCGTTCATGGCGCGGCCTTCGGCAGCGGAGCGCGCCGTCTACGACCAGGTGCCGATCAACGTCGTCCACCTGCTACGCAAGGCCGGCGTCGAGTTCGGCGCACTGTTTGAGGACGACCTGTACTCGGGCGCCCTGGCCTACGACCTGGGCGCCGACGAAGTGCTCCTCGAGCACGCTCGGCGCGTCCACGCGGTCTTCAGGAAGCGTGGCGTGAAGACCGTGATCACCATCGACCCGCACACCACGACGATGCTGCGCAGCGTCTACCCCAAGATCCTCGAAGGCTACGACATCGAGGTGCGCAGTTACCTCGAGGTGCTGGCCGAGAAAGGGATGGCGCCGAGCATGATGCTCAGCGGCGACGTGGCCATCCACGACTCATGCGTGTTCGCCCGCTACGAAGGCATCGTCGACGAGCCACGCGAGCTGCTGGCGGCCGCCGGCGTCACCATCCGCGACCCGGAGAACACGGGTCGCCAAACATGGTGCTGCGGCGGCCCCGTCGAGTCGCTCTACCCGGCCAAGGCGGCCGCCAACGCCGAGAAACGCGTCGCGCAGCTCCGCGCCGCGGCGCCCGACGCCGTCACCATGTGCCCCATGTGCTTCGTCAACCTGAGCAGCGCGGCGGGCGACACGATGCGCTTCAAGGACATCTCGCAGTACCTGCGCGAGGCCTACGCGTCCTAAGGCCGGCGCCGCCGACCCGGAACTGGACAGCACTGGAGGTGCTGAGATGGATACGACCAAGAAGACGATCATCTTGTTCAGCGGCGACTTCGACCGCGTCATGGCGGCGTTCATCATCGCCAACGGCGCCGCCGCCATGGGCGACGACGTGACAATGTTCTTCACCTTCTGGGGCCTCAACATCCTGCGCAGGACCGAGAAGGTGCAGACGAAGGACAAGAAGAGCACCCTGCAGGCGATGTTCGGCAAGATGATGCCCAAAGGCACCCGCAAGCTTGGCCTCTCCAAGATGAACTTCGCCGGCATGGGCGCCCCGATGATGAAGAAGGTCATGAAGGGTGCCGGCGCCATGACGCTCGAGGAGCTCGTCGATTCCGCCCGCGAGCAGGGCGTGAGGTTCATCGCCTGCACGCTTTCCATGGACATCCTCGGCTTCAAAGAGGAGGAGATGATCGACGGCCTCGAGTACGCCGGCGTCGCCGCGTACCTGGGCGAGGCCGACGAGGCCAACGTCAACCTGTTTATCTAACAGGCTCGTGACAGCAACGGCGGCGGCGCTCCTCGCGAGGAGCGCCGCCGCTCGTCGGCAGCCGGGATGCGCGCTTCCTTCAGATCCCCATCAGCAGAGCGATGCGGTCGAACGGCTCCGTCTCGATCGCAAAGCCCCAGTCGTCGCGCAGGACCTCTTTGAGGTAGCTCCGGGCATCGCCGCTCTTCGGCAGGGCCCCGATCATCCTCGCGGAGAAGTCCGGCGTCACCTCGTACACGTGGGCCAAGTCGGCCAAGGTGTACTTCACGTCGGCGATTGCAGTTGGCGTCGCCATACATTTCTGCGCCATCAGCGGGCAGGTGACCGAGCCCCTCTGCGTCGAGAACTCGAAGAACTTGCGGCACATCGGGCAGAAGTACCTGCCTGAAGGCTTCTCGCCCATCAGCGTCATCGCGTCGAGCCGCAAGGCCTGCGTGATGCCGACCTGCGCCGCCAGCAGCGGCAGGGTCGCCTCGAGCAGCGGGAGCAGCGTGTCCTGCTGCCAGATGCGGTCCAGATCGGTGACCACGAAGGTGATCTCGTCCTCGTTCACCCGCTGAGCCGTCTCGCAGCCGCTCAGCAGGATGATGAAGCTCTTGACGGTCTGCAGGGGCTCGTCCTGAGAGCGGATGCCCCAGTCGGTGAGAAACGAGAGATAGGCGTCGACCAGCGTCGCGGCGTCGACCGGCTCTGCCGTGTCGGCCAGGTGGGCCATCAGCCTCTGCGGGATCTTCGGGTAGAAGAGGCCGAGCTTCTCCAGACAGATCGACGACTCGACGGGCATCAACTCCACGGGGATCGGCGTGTTGATGCACATCCTGGGCATGTAGGGGCACACGGGCCGGTCCAGCGTGAACAGCATCTTGCAGGTGACGCACCAGTATCGTCGCGACGGCGAGGGCGTGCCCTGCGGCAGGCTCTTCACTCGCTCCATGATCTGCTGCTTGTCGTCGAACATGGTGGTCCTCCTCTGTCCCGGCAAGCCGAGACTCCTCACGGTCACTCGCCGCGAACGATGACGGCGCCCCTGTCTGCAAGGAGCGCCGTCAATAATCCCTCGGTTGCGCCGTGACGGACGGCGCCGGCGTCGTGTCAGCGCCCAGTTTCAGTAGTTGAGGACTGCCTTGGCCGTCGTGACCTCCTGGATCACGCGCGCGCCGGCGATGAGCTCGGCGCCGTCGACCAGCATCGACTGCTCGAGCTGCCGCTCCATGATGCAGGGCGTGCAGACGAGGAGCTTGCCGCCCGCCTCGATGAACCCGTCAAGCAAGCCTTTGAGGGGCGGGAGCCCGCCGGCGAAGATGTGATCGTAGACACCCTTCTGGGCGAGCAGGACGCCCGTGCCCTGCAGGATCACGACCGTCTCGCACTCCATCAACTGCGAGGCGGTGGCCATGACGAACGGCAGAGTCGCGCGCTCCTTGTCCTCGGGACCATGCGTCGCCATGATGACGACCTTGTCGGCGGCTGGATCTGTCATAGCTGTCTCCTTTTCGAGGGGGTCAGTCATTTGTCGCCCGCAGGCTCCGGAACTCCGTGAACCAGATGGCCAACGGACGGTAGACGATGTGCGCCAGCTTGGTGAACGGCAGGAGCAGGATCAGCTCCATCGCCAGGGCGATATGGACCAGGAAGACGACGCCCACCCAGCTCGACAAGCTCGCGTAGTCGGCGAGCTCGAGCACGAAGCCCGTGACGCCGATCCCCCACAGGAGGCCGAGGAACAGCCAGTCCGAGAGCAGGCTATGCGAGCTGTACTTGTCGGATTTGCGAAGACGCTGAATGACGGCGATGGTGGCGCCGTACACGAGGAAGGCGCCGGCAACGGTGCCGAGCAGTCGCACCGGCGACCAGAGCGGCACGTACGACCCCGGCGTCTTGAAGAAGTAGTCGAGCGCCGTCGCCAGGGCGAGCCCGATCATGCCCATCATGATGGAGTAGTGGACAAACCAGCGGCGCAGGGGCAGCGGCACGGGCGGCGCCGGTTTCTCAGTGTCGCAGTCCCGGTAGCGCATCTGCCCGAACACCTCAGCGAGCGTCGTGCCCACGGCGTTCAGCGCCGCCGCGAGTGGGAAGACCTGCGCCTGTCGCGCCGGCAGCCCGAGGCCGCCCGGCGTCGGCGCCCTCGAGATCGCCCAGAGCAGGTTGACGGTGGTCGCGACGGTGAGCGCGAGGGCGACGACGCCGACCCCGACGCCCAGCCAGTGGATGGTCTCGTAGGGCACGAACGTCAGGAGAGCGTCGCTGGTGACCCGCCCAGTGGGCCCGCCGGGCGAGCCGGCCAGCAGGATCACGAGCAGCGCGGCGAAGACCGCGGCCAGAAGCGCACAGGTGAACGTCGCCGAACGGCAAAGCCGGCGGGCAATCGTCGTGGGGTCGAAGCCGGCGATCGCGAAGCGCCGCGCCGACGCCATGAACTCGCCCGGCTCGGCCTGGCGCGGGCACGTGTCGGAGCACTCGGCGCAGTAGTAGCAGAGCCATAGCTCGCGGCTGGCGACTACGTTGGCCTTCTGCCCGAGCTGGGCGTACCGGATCATGCGCCGGGGGAAGGCCACGGAGTCCTGCGACAGCGGGCAGACCGCGGTGCAGTTGCCGCAGTTGAAGCACGCGCTGATATCGAAGGCGCCGAAGGTCTTCATGTCGCGCAGGACGGATGTATCGATGCGCATCGCCATCAGGCGTCGCTCCCGCCGGCCTCGGCGACGAGGGCGTAGGTGCAGTAGTCGCCGTCCATGCCGACCTCCGTGAGGGCGCCGTACTTGCGCATCGCGGCCACATGCCACAGCACGTCCTGGGTGGGCACGCCGGTGGCCGCCGCCAGCGCGGGCACCGTGCTCGGTCCACCGGCCAGGGCGACGCGCACCTCTTTGCGCACCGCCTGATGCAGCTTGTTGCGCTCGATGGCCGCGCCCACGGCCGCGCCGCGTTCTTCTCGCAGTTTCTTCAGCGTCGCCCGCAGTGCGTCGCGCTGTACCTTCGACTTACTCATCGAGCGGGCGCCTCCGAGCCGGCGAGGATCGCGTCGACCATCGCCTCGTACTGGTCAAGGGTCCATCCGGCCAGGTCGATGGCCCGCGTGGGGCACACCGCGACGCAGGCGCCGCAGCCGGAACACAGCGCCGGATTCACAATGGCTCGCTTGCTGCCGTCGGGGTAGTCGTGCACTTCGACGGCGCCCGGGTAGGCACACTCGGCCACGCAGGCGCCGTTGCCCTCACACCGCATCGCGTCCACGTGCGCCAGGAAGGGGTCGAGCTCCACGTGACCCGCGGAGAGCAGCGCAGTGGCTTTGGCCGCGGCCGCCGACGCCGATGCCACGGCCTCCGTGATGTCTTTGGGGCCCTGGCTCGTCCCGGCGACGAACACGCCGTTGACCGCAAGTTCAACGGGACGCAGCTTGGGGTGCACCTCCTGCAGGAAGCGGTCGGCGCCCACCGGGAGCTTGAGGCTGTCGATCAGCGACGAGATGTCCGCCGGTTGCATGCCGACGGCCAGCACCACGAGGTCAACGGCCGCCTCCACTTCTTCGCCCCAGGTGAGGCCGTCCCGGGCGCTGACGAGAGCCGCCGATCCGTCACCGGGCTTCGCCTTGGCGACCGTCGGCGGCTCCTGGTCGCTCCAGCGCACGAACACCGTGCCGCCCTTGGAGGCGCGCTCGTAGTACTCCTCGTGGCCCCGGCCGTAGGCGCGGATGTCCTGGTAGAAGTCGTAGGTGGCCACGTCCGGTCGCTTCAGCTGCAGATCGCAGATGCCCTGAAGCGTGGCGGTGCAGCACACGCGTGAACAGTACTCGTTGAGACGGCCGTCGGGCTGCGGCTTGTTGACGCCGTCAGCCTGACGGCTCCCGACGCAGTGAATGAAGGCGACGCCGGCGACGGGGCTGCCCTCGTAGTCGGGCAGCCCTGCCCCCGGCTCCACCGCGCTGAGCCAGTGAATGAAATCGGGGAGCGTCACCACCTGCGGGATCCGCTCGTAACCGTACTCGCCCTTGCGCGGGACGTAGTGATCGAAGCCCGTAGCCACGAGCACGGCGCCGGCGGCGATCTCGACGGCTTTCGCCGACGCCTCTGCATCGAC
>Ga0114951_10000475_pt1 | contig 55884 bp, 42 predicted proteins | sample AM7aDNAmetaG_FD_88677 | JGI IMG/M metagenome (GOLD analysis project Ga0114951, IMG submission 88677) | Freshwater microbial communities from Finland to study Microbial Dark Matter (Phase II) - AM7a DNA metaG | ecosystem: Environmental > Aquatic > Freshwater > Lake | place: Finland: Lake Alinen...
AGAAAATATTTTGCCGATGCAGCGAAAGAATTAGGAATTGATATGTTTGATATGATTAAGGGTGCCGATGCTATGGCCAAGGCACAGGCCAAGCAAGAAAAATCGATTGGAAGCATTAATACCTTTTATACGGCATATTTAGGCCAACTTGATGATACAATAAAAAAGGAAGAAGAAGTTGCAGATAAAAATCCGATGAAAGAAAAGGTAGATCTGACTAAGGCGAGTATTGATGAATTAAATGATTATGTTGCAAAAGGTGCTGTGATGGGGGCATCGGAAGCTGATAAGAAACTTGCAAAGCTGGCTGATAATGAAATAAAATCGAGAGAAAAAACGGCAGAAAAGTTAAAAAAAACCAATGAGGATATTAAGAAGGATTATGAGCAACTTATGGCTGATATTCTTCAAATCAGCAAGAATGATTTTGCCAATACATTAACCGAAACTGAGAAGCAGATAAAAGATGTTCAGGATAAATACCTTGCATTAAAATTAAAGCGTGATGAATTTCTGAAAGAAACTGCCGGCAGTAAGGATAAAAATATTATTGCTCAACGCAATACCGTTCTCGATTCCAACCTGGATCAGAAAGAAGCCGATGAAATTCAGAATGTATATAATGTTTCTTATAAGAAACTTTTTGATAATGTAAAATTACTGCATGAAAACCTCCGAGTGGCCAGGATGAGTCAGACAGATAAAGAAATTTATGAAATCAATAAGAAATATGACCAGGGAATAGAGGAACAGAAAAAGGCTTGCATTGATAATTATGATGCTCAAATTATTTTGGCAAAAGGAAATCAAACCAAAATATTAGCATTAGAACTTGAAAAACAAAAGGAACTGAATAAAATTGATGGAATAAATTCCCAACTTAATAAGGATCGTAATGATGAATTGAATGCTACCAAGCTTAATGGTGATCAGCGTTTTTATGAGGATCTCGCAAACCTCACAGAACAGGAAGATACCAAAATTGCCAAAACAAAGGCGCAGCGCGATAAGAAAATTGAAATTGAAGGAAAAAAGAAATTCAGGGAAGTATTGAAAGAAGCCGGGACTGATGCCAAAAAAATTGGTGAGGTTGAACTGAAAACCAATGAATGGATCAATAGGGAAAAGAAACGTCAGGACCAGGAAGCATTCAAAGAAAAAGTTAAAATGGCTGTTGATTTTGCTTCTCAAATTGCCAATACAATTTCAACCATTTCGAAAAACAACAATCAGAAGGAACTTGATAATACCATTTCAAAACTCGAAAAGCAGAAAGAAGCTGAATTAGCAAATAAAAATCTTACTGAAGAACAGAAAACTGCCATCAATGCTAAGTATGATAAGATGGAGAATGCTGCAAAAAATGAAGCAGCAAAGAAACAGAGGGATAATGATGTTATTATGGCTATCGTTAATGGGGCTTTGGCGGTGGTTAAGGGATTTGTTGAGGGTGGATGGGCTGGCGCTGCGGCGGCGGCAGCCTTGACAATTGCAGAAGTAGCCATTATTGAAAGTGAATCTTTACCTCAATATGACGAAGGTCTTTATAATGTAAGAGGTAAGAGGGATGGCAAGTATTATGATGCCAATGTTGTAAATAATGCCGGTACCGGGATGATAAACCAACCGGCCATATTGGTAGGAGAAAAACCCGAAATGATTGTAGCCGGTAATGATATGAATGATCCATACATCCGCAGGCATGTAAATTCAATACTGGCATTAAAACAGGGATTGCCCGAAATGAATTACCCGATGGTGAATAGGGCTTTAAAATCATCGGCATATCCGCAATATGCCGCGGGATTATATCCCGGAAACAGCAGTGTAACGCATAAACGCGAAATGTTTACCGATCCGGAACTAACAAACGCGATAAAAAATTTCAATGGTTTAATGAAAGAAATTAAGGAGGATGGATTGAATTCCAATTTCTATTGGAATGATTTCGAAAAAAAGGGAGCCAAGAGAACAATACTCAAAAACAATTTTAATTTATGAACACATATGTAATCCATCTGGATCACCGTGATGACCGGCTAAAATTTTATACTGATCTCGTTCAGAAAGGAGTTGATTTTAAAATATTCAGAGCCTTTTATAATAAGGATAAGCCATTTATGGGACTGATAGAATCAGTGAGAGCAATTATCCGCACTGAGTATTATAATGAAAGTGTCCTGATTATGGAGGATGATATTATGCTTGAATCAAAATATTCATTTCGCTATTTTACTGAAATTATAAGTTGCATTTACAAAAAGAATCCTGATGTTTCTTTTATCCTGGGAGGCGCATCATTCGTAAGGCCATATTCAGCAGAAGAAGGAATAAAGGATCCATATTTCCAAATCCGTGAATTTTCGGGTACCCATTGCATTGTCCTGTTCAAAGCGGTTTATGACTGGATATTAGATCATGATTTTAAGGATAATTACGATGCGGAACTGAGCATTGAATTAGGTTCAGAACGAATTAAAGCTTTCGGGGTATATCCGTTCGTTGCCCGTGCGGGAAACAGTTTTTCCGATATCAGGAGAGCAGAAGTAAATGATAAAAATTATTTCGATAAATACCAATACATATGATCAGTATTTGCATACCATGCTGGGAGTTTGGCGGAAACGGTGTTTTTCTGCTTGCAAAAAATCTTTCTATGCTTGAAAATCAAACGTATGATGATATTCAGATAGTTGTCAGTGATAACAGTAAAGACAATAAAATTGTGGATTTTATTAATCAGTATAAAGGCAAACTTAAAATTAAATATGTCCAGAATGATCCCCGGTACCGGAAATCGGCACAACATAATTTTAATAATGCCATACGGAATGCCGATGGCGATATCATTAGCCTGATGTGTCAGGATGATTATTTTACCAGTATATTTTCTATTGAAGAAATAGTGAATGGTTTTATTGAACCTTACAAATGGTTAATAACAAGCGTATGGCTTAAAGATGTGAAATTTAAAACTGAGCGTTTACATCATCCCCGCTGGGATGATAAAATAATTCTGGGGTTTAACTACATCGGGCCCCCCAGTATGCTGAGTATGCGCAAAGGATTTGAATGTTACTTTGATACTGAAACCGTATATTATTCCGATTGCGAGTTATATCATCAGTTGTATGTGAAATATGGGCTGCCGAAAGTACTCGATGCCGGTTGTGTTACCTATAATATATGGGAAGGAAACGGAACGGTAACAGCTGCAGCTACATTTAACTATCAGAATGAAATTGATTATATCAAGAAGAAATATAATCTGCCGGCAAATGCCATGGGACATATACCGGTTTAGCTTTTGTCCTTTCATTTAACCGCTTTAGCATTTTACTTTGTCAGCATGATCAGTATAATCAAAGAAACTCCACTTTTAGTTTTAGCCCATAACCCGGTTATGTTCGGAGTTCACAGTGATAATTTACTGGAACAGGAAGGTACTTATGCCAGTTGTAAAATAATATTTGCAGCCGTTGGTACATCAGGACAAAGTTTTACACTTCAGTATAATAACCTTTCGCTGGTGTTTACAATTGTAACCGGCACACCTGATGACAGCGGATTTCAGATTAAAACCGGAGTGGGGATGGTCCGCAATGTCTGGGTTCAAAACTATGTGCTTCCTGTCCTGCTTTCGAATTATTATATAGCCCGTGATTTTACCGCTTCTTACAGCGTTATAAATAATCAGGATGTAATTACCTTAACGGCAAAACAAAAGGGGATCCTGTATAATATTACTTATGGTACATTTTTTAGCGGGATGTGTCTGGTTATGCCCCTCACAGTTGCCGTTGATGAAATTGCCCGAGATAATTACGGAGTTATCATATCCATCTATTTATCCAATACTTTAATCAATACGGATAAGGTGGATCCGGATCCCAATTGTGATTTCTATTCCAACTTTTCCGAAGTATTAAAACCATATGTTTCTTCACTTATAAGCCATCCGCAACAAACTTTACTTCCGGTGGTCGCTCATGGCGAGATATGCCGCTTATTCAAATACAGGTATTCCGAAACTTATGATTCGGTAATCAGAAAAATAAGCAGTGAATATTCACTTTATGCCATGGCCGGAGGAATGAGTTTTATACACCAGGCACAACTTAATGAAGAAAACAGTGATTTCTATGCAAAGCTTCAATATACGAAGCAATTTTTAACATGGCAGCCACGTACAAAAACCATATTTACCGATCAACCGGAGAGTTTGTTTTATCTCAATTTTCAGGGATATACCAATATCACCAGAAAAGTAAAATTGTACTTTACCGATAATACCACCGGCACTTTTACTCTTCCTGCATTTACAGGCCGTACTTATGATATGATGCAGGTATATGAATTTGTAACCTCATATAGTTTGCTCGGCATCGCTGCGCTTGCCCCTACTAAAACAATCAGGATGTATGAATTCTGGCTCGAAATATTCGGGACCGTATTCAGAAGAGGTACCGTGATCAAGATCAGTGAATCTATGTTTTATGAAGTCGATTACCGGGAAATGCCCCATAATAAAACATTCAGGTTCAGAAATTCACTGGGGGGATGGGATACCGAAGTATTTACGGGAGAATCAGTTGAATCATCCGATATTGAACGTACTGTTTTTAATGTTCAGCTTCCATATTCATTTACCACCAGGGACCGGCAAACCGCTGAAATAACATCCATTGAAAAACTGAGTTTTACGACGAATACCGGATGGATCCTTACAAAAGAAAAAGCCAATTATTTGAGGCAATTCCTTTTATCTAAAGAAATTTATGAAATTGTAGACGGAACCCTTTTGCCGATTGTTCTTACCTCCGGTAAAATAGATCTGAAGAACGATTCAGATAATATTTATGCCTGCGATATTGAGTATACCCGCGCATTTACAGATGAGCATTTTTCATGCAGGCCATCTGATTTATATGCCAGGTTTAATTCTTCGTTTAATCCTTCATTCATACCAATTCAACATCCATGACAATACCAGAAATTCAAGCCAAAATAGATGCTAACATCCGTGATAGTTTCAATGGATCAGTGTCAGCAGAGCAAATACATGAGATTTTAACCGACATTTTAACAATGCCACAATCGGAAAGTGGTGATGGTTTTGTAATCCCGAAAGGGGTAATTATGACCATCGAAAATGAATACCAGTTTGTGGTACCCAATACGTTAAAAGTAGCCGGTACAATTGTAGTTAAAGGTGATTTAATAATAAATTAAAAATATAATCATGTCAAAAGTAAATTTAACACACGGAGCTAATACTGCAACTGTTGAAGCAGGTACCAGTGATATTTATATGAATGCATCAGGCAAATTATGCAAGAAGTCAAATGACGGGCAGGAAGTAGATCTGGAACAAAGTCAAAGCCAGCCCGGAGAATCCTCTGATAGTCTGTATGATTTTACCGGTGAACTCAGTATTGCAGATCCTGTGGTTTTTACCGAAGATGGTAAGGTCCGCAAAATGGTGAATTCACCGTCAATCAGTACTCATACATTGTCCGGTATTACCGGGACTCCGTATGTTACCGGAAATTCATTGAACGGTACGCAGGGAATTTTGATGGCAGTAAATAAAGGTACTAACGACAGTTTTATTAAATTGGCCGTGGTTACTTCTTCTGACAAACTTACCACATCAATTGGTACATTATATACAATGGACGGTATCGCAACTAACCTGTTAAGGGATCCTATTTTCATTCGTTTATCGAATACCAAATTTTGTATACTGGCCACTAATTCAACAATGGATTTTACCTGTTTTGTTTGTAATGTGACGGATGTTGAAGGAGTGCCGACAATTTCTGAAGAAAAATCATTCGGTATTGATTCCAATATTTCTTACATCGATGCAAAATCAATTTGTGATAATGGCGGATCCACCGTTGATGATATTTATTTTGCTGCTTTATATTCCGGGGAACCGGTTGATTCCATACAGGTTTATAAAATAAATATTACTTCAGGAGCATGCACGGTATACGATCCTGAAGAACTCAGCTGCAAAGTGAGTACGGAGGATAGTATTTCTTTTAAATGCGTTGCTTCAGGAACATCGGGAATGTTTTATGCCGCTTTTAACAAGGCTACAGATAATACCATTATTATTGCCGATGTTACCGTGAATTCGAGCCCTGTTTCTGTGACAATTACTGAACATGCACAAACTGAATCAAAAAATATTTCTGATTTTATAAAAATAAATACCTCCTTCATTATCATTTCAATATTTGATGTAGAGGGATCAAATTATTATTGTTCAAATTGTTCCAATTATAATACATCTACTCATGATCTGGATCAGGCTCAATCAAATCAATCTTTGAAATATGAAAATTTATTATTGGAAAAAAGATTTGATTCAATCAGTACCAGAACAACAATTTTATATGATGCAAATTCTAAATTGTATTCAGTAGGCATTAGTCCTCTTTGGTTCATGGAAGGTCAGTTTTCAATGTTCAATATGAATGATGATGTAACTTCAATTTTTGAATACAAAACTGCAATAAGTCTTATTTGCCTCACTGATAAAACCATTGTAGTTGATTATGATAATGGCAACCTTATCACAAAGGTATTTAACATCAATTCTGAATATATTGTGGATGGAATTGATGAAGGTTATGTATTTGCCGGATTTGTGCAAACGGAACCGGTGGAAGGCGAAAAAGTAAAAATCGGTGGACTTGAATCCTTTTCATCAGTTCATGAAGATTTAAGTCCCGGCCTATTATATTATTTGAAGATGGATGGATCTCTTGTATGTTTCATGCCATCATTTTCTTTTCTTGTTGCTATACATGATGATTTTTCTCCTGCCAATATTACCAGCAGAAGCGTGAATGTATTCAATGCCGTTAGCCCGGATAAAATCATTCATGTAGATACAAGATCGTTTTTAAATTCGAGATTCATGTCAACATTTTATTCAGCTTATATTGATTTTTCCACGATGGGAGGTAATTAGAATTGATTGAACACAAAATCAACGATGAATCTATAGACAGTGAAGATGTCGGGTTTACCCTGGTCATCAGAAGCCCCTTTTTAAATACCGAGCAGGACGGATCAGGAACATATACATTTACCATCCCCGCTTCCGACCGGGTCCGTAAAATTATGAAATGGATCCACCGGGTGCAATCGCTACGGGAAGAACAGCCAATGAATTGGAAAACGTATCATACATGCCGGAAGGTTCTGGATGGAACGGCTATCTGCACACAGGCTGATGAAACCAAATATGAAATGGCAGTTGGTGCCGGCAAAGGTGATTTCTTTTATAAAATCAAGGATAAGAAACTCACCGATCTGAATTATGAAGATGTGGTGATGGGAACGACTATACAAGAGGTGATAAATTATATGTTGAGATGTGTTTCCAATATATATCCGTATACTGATGTTTGTTTCCCGATGGTTAATATTCCCGAATTTTATGGAAGTAATAATGAAAATAATCCCAGTTTCAAGGGTATAATTAATTTCTATCATACCACACTTGGTTATCAGGCTAATACTCCATATATATATCAGGGAGTTGTGGTTCATAGTAATGATTATTCTATAAGTCCGTATGCTTTTCTTATAGGTGTAATTAATAAGATATTCAGTGATTTTGGTTATACCGTTGAAGGCTCTTTCCTTAATCATTCTGAAATCAGAAAATTGATATTTTTTAATAATTATGCTTTGGATTATAAGGAAAAGCATCATTATGCAACAATTGGCCATTCTTTTTACAGTTGGACATTCCAGAATAATAATTCTTATTATGCTTTACATGTAGCTAACATTTACGAGAATATAGATTCAAATTTGGATCCTACGGATCATTATTATGTAATACAATCGTCTGGTATGCTTTCTGTTGTCGGGTATTTTGCATTTCAGATGTATTATACTTCAGCCGATATTACTATAGATATTATGATCGATAATGATATTTTGGAAACATTTACTTTTACAGGCAGCGATTCAGCAAAATTTGAAATCACTTCAAATCATGTATTAGAGAGCAATTCGTATGGGAAAAAAATATGGTTCAATGTTAAAGCAAATTGCCCTCCTTCTTTAAATAGCGGTATAGCTCAATTATTATCATCCAGAATAAGCATTTACAATCAAACGGAGAGCGAACTTAATCGTTATTTGAAATCGTACAATTTAAAAAATCATTTGCCGGGTATTTTAATAAATGATTTTTTGAAGGCTTTAACGCTTGGATTTGGTATATTTTTCTTTTATGATCATAAATTGAAACATTGCCGTATCAGGACAGCAAATGAAATATTATCCGATCCTGAAGTAGTAGATTTTAATTCGAATATTATTACGCCATTACTAACTAAGCCGCAGTCTAAGAAAAAATTTAAAATCAATTTTGAATTTGGAAATAATGAAGATCTTCTGACTGAAAATTTTCTCAGTTTAGATGAATATCATTATAAAGGTGAGGTAACAAAACCATCTGATTGTATTGGAAGTGATGCCGATTATTTTGTTGTTAAAAATGTAGGATGTATTTATTTGAATTATATTGAGAATTATGTTGCCGGTTTCCGGAAATATTCAGATAATTATTATGATGTTTTCATTGGTGATGCAGATGAAGTTACTGAAGTTAAAATTGGATTTTCACCCCTGTTCATGACCTTTGCAGAATCATATCCGGGTGAAGGAATTGCATCTTGCCTTATTCCTTATTCGAAAATAAAAGGCACATCACCGGCCTATCCTACAGGTAAAAATGAATTTGATCTCAGATTTTTGATTTATCATGGTATGCAGAATAACATGCATCTTAATCAATATCCATTTGCATCCAGTAATAATTATGATTTTGCAGGAAACCGAATTGGAGAACTTGCACTTAATCTTACATCTGAAGATGGTTTATTGGAATTGTTCCTGAAACCTTATTATGAATTTCTACTCGATCTGGTGAGATATGAAACTGAAAAATATATTTCTATAAAGGAACTTGAAGATTTTGACACTTCGAAGAAACATAATATTTTTCAGAACTTTTTTATTGATTACGCAGAGATAGACCTGGATAAGTCAGATATGCTTCATGCTAAATTATACCTGGCACGGAAATCATCATAAAAATCCGTCAAAACATTTCATCCTCTCCCTTTTTGTTTCTTCATCTATATGCACATATTCCATTGTCTGCTCAATATTTGTATGTCCCATAAGTTCCTTGAGTGTTGCCACATCGCCCGGGTGTTTCACCAGAAATATGGTTGCGAATGTATGCCGGCCTGAGTGGAAACTGATATCTTTTTTTATCTCGAGCAGATCTATAACTTCCTTCAGACTCTTATTGCTCATCTGATCGCAGTATGTTTTAAATAGTTTACCGGATAAATTTCCTTTGATAAGATTTAATGCCGATTGATTTAATGGAATGTTTACTTCCATCCCGCTTGAATCTTTTGTTTTTAATGGCGTTAAAGTAAGTGTATCATTAATGATCATATCATAAGAAACTCTTTTAACATCTGAAATTCTTAATCCTGTGAAGCATGAAAAAAGAAAATATGTCAGCAGTTTTTTATGCTTGGGATTTACATAATTAGAATGATAGTATTTTATAATCCTTTCAAGTTCCTCAATGCTCAGTGCAACTTTGATAGTTTTACCTCTTTTTAATTGGAAACGTTCAAATGGATTAATTTCTATAATACCCATTTTTATTGCCTGATTCAGATATGTTTTTATAGTTTTCAGGTTTTTATGTACTGTATTTTGATTGTTTTTCATTTTTGATTTCAGGTACCGCTCATAATTATTGATGAAATTGAAATCAATTTCTGAAAAGGAAAGTTCCTTCTTGAATATCTGCAGTTTTTTAAATATACTGACGTGTAATACCAGTGTTGATTTGTTCAGATCCTTACGGAGTTCAATCTGTTTGAATACCCATCTGTAAAAGTCAAGGTCAGTGGAAGGATTATCATATTCCATTTTCAATTGATCAGGGGTAATTGACTTTCCCTGAAGATGATATTTTTTAAAGATGTTATGGATCTTCATCCGCGTTTCATTAAGCATTAAATTTTTATCGTCATATAATGAATCGGATGGTTTAACTCTTCTTTCCTTTATATCCCAGTTATCCGGGGAGACGAAAATATTAGTTTTTAGCATTACTCTTTTCGTTTGTACATATATTTTAAAATATATCCTACAAACACCATCACTTCTTACATCTGCTTCATTTATGCAAGGTTTGTAAAGAGGAGTTTCCTCCTGCCGTTTTTCTGTCTTTTTTATCATGTCTGACGTTTTTCTGTCCCGAAAATTGATAAAATTGCTGATTTCTATTTTTGTAACTATCTGATTTTAAATGAGAACAGCCCGTTAAAGGGCTGTTCTGGTGGTCCCACCAGGACTTGAACCTGGGACCACCTGATTATGAGTCAGGTGCTCTAACCAACTGAGCTATAGGACCGGTAGTTTAAGAACCTTTTTTCTTTACCTAAACTGATTGCAAAATTATAACTTTTACTTCAATAATCAAAAAAAAATATGTTCTGCTTCGATTCCGGCTATCCTCTTGAAGGAATTTTTTAACTTTGCACCCGATATAATTTATTAACCCTTAAATCTAAAATAATTAATGAAAACTGTTGACAGTTATAATTTTAAAAATAAAAGAGCACTAATCCGGGTTGATTTTAATGTTCCCCTGAACGATGCTATGGAAATTACGGATCCGACCCGTATCAATGCAGCTTTACCAACTGTGAAAAAAATTCTTGCCGATGGCGGTTCCGCTATCCTGATGTCACATCTGGGCCGACCCAAAGGCGGGCCGGAAGATAAATTTTCGCTCAGATACCTGGTAAAATATATTTCCTCAAAGCTGAACCTTGAAGTTAAATTTGCTGATGACTGCATTGGTGAATCTGCAAAAACGATGGCTGCAACATTAAAACCGGGCGAAGTTCTCCTCCTCGAAAATCTTCGCTTCTATAAAGAAGAAGAAAAGGGGGATGAAGTATTCGCCAAAAAGCTGGCTGATCTGGGCGATGTTTATGTGAACGATGCTTTCGGAACCGCGCACCGTGCTCATGCTTCCACTACTATTGTTGCTAAATTTTTCCCCAACGACAGGGTATTCGGCTATCTGATGGCCAATGAAGTCAAAAATATCGGAAAAGTGCTGAAAGATGTTGAACGCCCTTTTACAGGTATTTTAGGCGGAGCAAAGGTTTCAGGTAAAATTGAAGTCATCAACAATATGATGAACAAGGTGGATAACCTCATCATTGGCGGGGGCATGATGTTTACATTCATTAAAGCTATGGGGAAAAACATCGGTTCATCGCTGGTTGAGGATGACTTGCTGAAAACAGCTAAAAACATTCTTAAAGATGCAGAATCAAGAGGGGTTACTATTTACCTCCCAACGGATACTATTATTGCAGATGCATTTGACAACAATGCAAATAAAAAAGAATGCACTGTGGATGATATTCCTGCAGGCTGGATGGGTCTGGATATAGGAAAAGAAAGCTGCAGAGTCTTTGAAAAAGTCATTCTTGCGTCCAAAACCATTTTATGGAACGGTCCTATGGGTGTTTTCGAAATGGAGAGCTTTGCTACAGGAACAAAATTCATCATAGATGCTCTGGTAAAAGCGACCAAAAAGGGAACATTCACACTGGTGGGTGGTGGTGATTCTGTTGCTGCTATCAATAAATACGATATGGCAGAACAGGTCAGCTATGTATCGACAGGCGGAGGCGCCATGCTGGAGTTCATCGAAGGTAAAGAATTGCCGGGTGTAGCTGCAATAGAAAACGCTTAACCTACTTATTATTGTAAAAGTTCATGGTATGATCTATTCCGGCCAGACCGAATGATCGTACTATTTCACCGGCAAGACTGATCTTTGGCTGAATGTTCTTCATTTCTCCTGATGACCATTTTCCAAGTACATAATCTATCTGGTAACCTTTAGGGTAATCATTACCGATACCAAACCGGAGCCTGGCAAAGTCAATCGTCTGGAGGGTTTCAGTAATATGAACAAGGCCGTTATGTCCACCATCGCTGCCACTTTTCTTTAACCGGAGACAGCCCAATGGTAAAGCGATATCATCAACAATAACCAGTAGGTTTTCGAGGGGGATATTTTCCCTGACCATCCAGTATTTTATTGCTTTCCCGCTAAGGTTCATGTAAGTCGTAGGTTTGATCAGAATGAAGTTTTTACCTTTAACCTTCATACGGGTAATCGAGGCGTGGCGTTCAACGGAAAAAAAAAGTTTTTCCTCCTGTGCCAGAGCATCCAGAACCATAAACCCAATATTATGGCGTGTTTCAGCATATTCTGCTCCAATATTACCTAAACCTGCAATAAGGTATTTCATTCCATTTTATTCCTGAGTCTGCAAAAATATAAAATAATGACTTTATAAAGCAATAATATATACCCTATCTCCAATCCAAAATCGGAATTTACAAATAAAAAAAACGGCTCTGCTGTATAAACAGTAAAGCCGTTAATTTTTTCGGCAGATTGTCTTTATGCTCCGGCAGGTGCTTCGGCGGCAGGTTTGACTTCTCCTGCAGCAACTTCGGTAGTTTCAGCTGCTCTTGTTACCTGAACTTCAACGACCACTGCGTTGGGAATGTCGAGTAATTTAATGTTGTCAATTTGAATATCGGAAATCCGTATGGATTCTCCGATTTCAAGTTTTTCCACATCAAGTACAATATTTTCGGGCATGTCTTTTAATAAGCCTTTAACTTTAATTTTGCGGTATTTTTTAAAGAACTTACCTCCTTTTAAAACTCCTGCAGGTGTTCCTGTGTTCAGGACAGGCAGACTGATGATAAAGGGAATGTCGGGATTGATCTCATAAAAGTCGACATGAAGAATTTTATCTGTAACAGGATGATATTGTATATCCTGAATTGTGGCTATATGCACGGTGTCGCCTATACTTATTTCAGCCAGTTTTACTTCCGGTGTGAAGATCAGTTGCTTAAAATTGCTTTCTTCTATGAGGAAGTGCATTTGCTCTGCTCCTCCATACATAACACAAGGCACCATGCCCTGCTGTCTGCTCTTTTTAGCATCTTTTTTCCCTACGCTCTCACGAAGAGAGCCGCTCATAGATACTGTTTTCATTTGTTTTACTGATTAATTGATTAAATATTGAGTTATTAAAAAAATTACATTATTGTGGGGAAGCGGAAATGTCCGCTGATAGACATGTTCTTACTTACACGTTTTATAACGTCAGCTAAAAGCTCAGCAACGCTTAAAACGACAATCTTTGGTGATTCCCTTTTAAGAGGAACCGTATCGGTAACGAAGAGCTCTGTGAGGTTTGATTTTTCAATGCGATCGTAAGCATGACCTGATAAAATAGCATGGGTGCACATTGCCCTTACGGAGGCAGCGCCATTATCAAGCATCATTTCTGCAGCTTTAACAATAGTGCCTGCTGTATCAATAATATCGTCAACGATCACAACGTTCCTGTCTTTCACATCACCGATCAATGTCATATGATCCACCTGATTGACTTTTTCTCTTGACCGTTGTTTAAAGGTAATGGCCAGATCTGCATTTGCAAATTTTGCATAAACGGCAGCCCGGCGTGTCCCTCCTGTGTCAGGAGCTGCTATTGTCAGATTAGGTATATTCTGATTGATAAGATATGGAACAAAAATAGTGGAAGCATACAAATGATCAACCGGAATATTAAAATATGCCTGTATCTGATCGGCATGCAGGTCCATGGTAACCAGCCTGTCAACACCCGCTGTACTGATAAGGTCGGCAATCAGTTTTGAAGTAATAGGTACCCTGGGTTTGTCTTTTCTGTCCTGCCTGGCATAACCATAATACGGAATAACTGCGATGACACGTTTGGCAGATGCTCTTTTTGCCGCATCGATCATCATGAGCAATTCAAGAAGGTTATCAGCAGGCGTATGTGTTGACTGAATGATAAAGATCTCTTTTCCCCTGATAGTGTCTTCATAAGCCGGCTGGAATTCTCCGTCGCTGAAAGTTTTCATGCTGACGTTGGCTATTTTAATATCAGAAACCTCTGCAATTTTTTTTGAGAGGTGATTTGATGCTCTTCCTGATACAACCAGAATATTTGAAGCCAAAACTGTATTTTTTTGCAAAGTTAAAACTTTTTTCACAGCCTGCAAGTTCTTTAACGGTATTTCCTTTTCCTGACAAAATATTATTCTTTTTTTTTATTTTTTTGCTTTGTTTGTTAAATACTTTTTTAAGTAATTTTAACGTTTATAAAAATTTATTTTCCCCCTTAAAATTATCCGTCATGAGCAAAAAACGTGTCCTCCTGTTGACGATGGCAGTGGTGGTGGTTGCTGCCATTGCAGTTATTGTTGTTAAAGCACAGCATAAGCATGTGTTCAGAAGAGTTAACCCTGCTTTCAAAGAATACGTCTCTGCCTTTACTACAGGGATTATTTCGACAGAATCAGCTATTCGTGTGCGGCTGGCTGTTGATTATGCCGATACTTCTCTTTTTAACAAAGAAGCTGCAGAGAAGTATTTTAACTTCAGTCCATCAATAAAAGGAAAATTATATTGGATTGACAGCAGAACCCTTGAGTTTCGTCCTGAAAAAAAGCTGCCCCAAAACACGTTTTATGAGGCTGAATTTTTCCTGTATAAGCTGCTTCAGGTTCCCGATTCTCTGAGAACAATGGAGTTTCAGTTTAAAACTACCCAGCAGGATTTTGAAGTTATTGTTGATAACCATAAAGCATACGACGGATGTAAGCCGCAAAATGAGAAAATGCTTGGTCATATCCGTACAGCTGATGTTGCCGAGCTTACTGACGTATCAAAAATACTGAAAGCCGAACAGAACGGAAAAGAGCTTCCTATAAAATGGAGCCAGGATGCAGGGAAAAAAATTCATTATTTTACTATTGACAGTATCATCAGGGGAAACAGTACCGGGAGCGTTGAACTGAAATGGGACGGAGATGCCATAGGCACTGAAAGAAAAGATAAAATACCGGTAGTTATACCCGCCCTGAATACTTTTATGGTCAATAATGTTGTTGTCAACTTACAACCTGACCAGTTTGTCACCGTGCAATTTTCCGAATCGCTGGACGAAGAACAAAATCTTGAAGGTCTGGTGTCACTCGGAGGCAGGCAAGGTCTTCGTTTTTCGGTTGAAGACAACGAACTGAAAATATATCCAGATATAGAGTTGACGGGTAATCAGATTCTTACAATTGAGCCATCGATAAAAAACAATACCGGAAAAACGCTGGAAAATAAATATGCCAAAGAAATTGTTTTTGAAAACAACAAACCGGCTGTAAGATTAACTGATAACGGTGTTATTATTCCTACGTCAAAAGGTATATTATTTCCGTTCGAAGCTATTAACCTGAATGCCGTGGATGTGAAGATCATCCGGATATATGAAAACAATGTCACCCAGTTTCTGCAGGTCAACAACCTTGATGGAAAATCGGAGTTGGCCCGTGTAGGCAGGACCATTCTCAAAAAAACCATACCCCTTACATCGGTTGTAGATTATAATAAATGGAACCGGTTTTCATTCGACCTTACAGACCTGATCAAGCCTGAACCCGGTGCCATTTATTCTGTTAAGATCAATTTTAAAAAAGCATACTCAACCTATCCCTGTAGAGGAAGTGACGATAATGTCGCGGAAGAAGACAACAGTTACGGTTACGATAATTTAAATGATGAAGATGAAGACGGAAAATGGTATTATTACAGCGACAGTTACTATGATAATGACTATGATGATTACTACTATTATGACTGGGAACATCATGAAGACCCCTGCAGCAAATCCTATTATAACAATAAGAGTGTGACCAGGAACGTGCTTGCATCAAACCTTGGCCTGCTTGCAAAAAGAGAAGTCAACGGAACGATGAACGTATTTGTTACAGATCTTCTAAATGCCCAACCTGTTAATGATGCCACCGTTGAGCTGTACGATTTCCAGCAACAGCAGCTTGCTTCGGTAAAAACAGACAACGACGGAAAAGCAACAGTGAGCGTCAAGCGCATGCCATTCCTGATGATCGCAAAAAAGGATGGTCAACGTGGCTACCTGAAGCTGATTGATGGGGACGCACTATCGCTGAGTAAGTTTGATGTTGCAGGAGAAGTTGTTCAGAGAGGACTAAAAGGCTGTATATATGGAGAAAGAGGAGTTTGGCGACCCGGAGACTCGCTGTATCTTACTTTTGTCCTGGAAGATAAAAACAAGTTGCTTCCGGTAAATCATCCGGTGATTTTCGAACTTACCAATCCGAAAGGACAGCTTTTCAAAAGAATGATCAAAACGACATCGGTGAACGGGTTTTATGATTTTCGCACAGCAACCGATATCAACTCCCCCACCGGGAACTGGATGGCAAAAGTAAAAGTTGGAGGCGCAGAATTTTCAAAAACAATCAAGATAGAAACTGTTAAACCTAACCATCTGAAAATAAGTCTCAATTTCGGCACGCCATTCCTATATAAGAACTCAACGACAAAAGCCGTACTTGAATCCAAGTGGTTACACGGAGCAATTGCAAAAAAATTAGAGGCAGATGTCACTCTTACGTTAACCAAATCTTCGACTTCCTTTAAAAAGTTCCCTTCCTATGAATTTGACGACCCTTCCAGAAAATTTTCCACGGAAAATATCAGCATGTTCAAAGGGAAATTAGACGATAACGGAAGAGTTGAGTTTCTCCCTCAGATCAATATCACCTCTGCTGCCCCAGGTGTACTCAAAGCCTTTTTTGAAACGAGGGTTTTTGAAGGAACCGGTGATTTCAGCATCGATCGTTTCTCCATGGACTATTATCCTTTTGAATCGTATGCCGGACTTTGTGTTCCTAAAGGCGGCGGTTACAGCGATATGATTTATACCGACAGGGATTATCAGTATGACATTGCCAATGTTGACATGAACGGAAATCCTGTCAGTTCCAATACACTTAAAGTTGAGATATACAAACTGCAATGGCGCTGGTGGTGGGATAACACCTCTGACAATGTTGCCGATTTTATTTCAGGGCAATATGCACAGATATATAAGACTTTGACGCTGACAACCGCCGGTGGCAAGTCGTCGTTTAAATTCAACGTGCCACATGAGGAATGGGGCAGATATTTTATCCGTGTCACAGATCTGAAAAGCGGTCATTCCTGCGGTTCCACTATATATGCCGACTGGTATGGATATATCCGGACCAACAACGAAGGAACACAGTCGGCCACAATGCTTTCATTTACGGCTGATAAAGAAAAATACAAAGTCGGTGAAAAGGTAAAACTCTCCATACCTTCACCTGCCAAAGGAAATGCATTGATCAGCATAGAAACGGGAAGCAAAATTTTAAAGTCATTCTGGGCTGAAACCAAACAGGGAAATACGGAAGTCAGCTTCGACGTGACCGAAGAAATGGCACCTAATATTTATGTTTACATCACTCTACTTCAGCCTCATGCCCAAACAGTTAACGACTTACCCATCCGGCTTTACGGTGTCATTCCCGTTCTTGTTGAAGATCCAAATACTCACCTGAGACCGGTAATTAAAACCCCGGCGAAATGGGTACCTGAAAAAAATGCAAGTCTGACTGTCAGCGAAGAAAACGGTAAAGCTATGACATATACCCTTGCTATTGTTGATGAAGGACTGCTCGATCTCACCCGGTTCAAAACCCCTGATCTGTGGTCGGTGTTCTATGCACGTGAAGCACTGGGAATTAAAACGTGGGATATGTTTGATCTAGTGATGGGAGCTTTTTCCGGGGAGCTTCAGAGGATACTCAGCATAGGTGGAGATGGTGAAGGAGCAGGTAAGGGAGCGCAAAAAGCAAACCGGTTTAAACCTATGGTAAAATTTATTGGGCCCATTGAACTGAAAAAAGGCCAGATAAAAACGCATACTTTTAAAATGCCCCAGTATATAGGCTCAGTTAGAGTAATGGTGGTTGCAGGAAATAACGGAGCATACGGATCCGCAGAAAAAGCTGTACAGGTGAAAAAGCCTCTGATGATACAGGGAACTTTGCCGAGAGTGATAGGCTCTGGTGAAACAGTTAAACTTCCTGTGAGCGTTTTTGCCATGGAAAACCAGGTGAAAGACGTCAGTGTTCAGATCACGGTAAATAACATGTTCACTGTGAATGGGGTTGGTGTTAAAAAGTTAAAATTCAATAAACCGGGGGATGAAATTGTTCAGTTTGAACTGAAAGCAAAAGAAAGTATCGGTGTGGCAAAAGTCAAGATTACGGCACAATCGGGCAATGAAACTTCTGTTCAGGATATTGAGATTGATGTCAGGAATCCCAACCCGAGGATTACAAAAACCATGGAATATATTATTGAACCGGGAAAAACATGGAATACCTCATTTCTCCCGGTAGGAATCGCCGGAACAAATAAAGGTGTATTGGAACTATCTTCCATACCTCCTATAAACCTTCAGAAAAGATTGTCTTATCTCATTGCTTACCCTTATGGGTGCATTGAACAAACCTCTTCTTCCGTGTTTCCACAGTTGTATCTCACCGAAGTCTGTGATTTGACTGAATTTCAGAAAACCCGTATTGAAAATAACATCAGGTCCGGAATCAGCCGTTTAAGGCAATTCCAGGTTTCCAACGGAGGACTGAGCTATTGGCCCGGAGACAGTTATACTGATGACTGGGGAACCTGTTATGCAGGACATTTCATGCTGGAAGCCGAGCAAAAAGGATATACACTTCCTGTTGGATTTTTAGTGAACTGGAAAAGGTACCAGAAGCAAAGAGCACTTTCATGGACTGAAAACAATACGATGTATAATGATGATCTAATTCAGGCTTACCGTCTTTATACCCTAGCACTTGCCAAAGCGCCTGAACTGGGAGCTATGAACCGTCTGCTTGAACAGAAAAGATTATCGCTTACCGCTAAATGGAGACTAGCTGCAGCCTATGTCCTCGCTGGGAAACCGGAAACGGCTATGAAAATCGTTAATAATTTATCCTTCGAGGTAAAACCTTACAGGGAACTATATTATACCTATGGGTCGGAATACCGCGATAAAGCTATGATCATTGAAACTTTATGCCTGTTAAATCAAAAGGAAAAAGCAATGCCCTTAGTCAAGCAATTATCTGCAGAACTGTCCAAAGAATACTGGATGAGTACTCAAACTACGGCTTACAGCCTGATCGCCATTTGCAAATTCATTGAAAAATCGGGAGAATCAAGGCAGGTAAAATATGAATACACCTTTAACAACGGACAGCTTGTTCAGGTGTCATCCGTAAAGTCAATATCGCAGAACGATGTGAGTGAAAAACTGGCAGGAAAAAACAATCAGTTAAAAGTACACAATACCGGTAAGGGGATATTATATGCCAGATTAATTCTCGACGGGATACCGGCCAAAGGGCAGGAAGTATCAGCAGAAAACAACCTGAAAATGATGGTTTCATATCATAACGTTTCGGGACAGTCTATTGATCCTTCCAAGCTGCCCCAGGGAACTGACTTCTATGCCGAAGTAACCGTGATCAATCCGGGCCTGAGAGGTTATTACAACCAAATGGCTTTATCTATGATCTTCCCGTCAGGGTGGGAAATCAGAAATGAAAGGATGAGCGATGCTCCGGCAAAAACGCCATCATCACAATATACATATCAGGATATCCGTGATGACAGGGTCTATACCTTCTTCGACCTGGCCCAGAATCAGCGAAAAACATTCACAGTGATGCTGAATGCCAGTTATATAGGTAAATATTATCTGCCGGCAATATACTGTGAAGCCATGTACGATAATTCCATCAATGCAAGCTTAGCCGGTAAATGGGTGGAAGTAAAAGAATAAGGAAGAAGAGCAAAGCCGTAAAAGTCTTTAACCTCCGGAAATCTTTACCGGAAAGGAAGAATTACATCATCACACTGTTTTTTTTCGGTGTAATTCTGGTAATGTACATGGCTATTTTCCCGAAACATTTATTTAAAGCCCCTGCATGTACTGTAATTGAGGACAGCCATGGGCGTATGCTCAGTGCCCGTATCGCTGCTGACGGACAATGGAGGTTCCCATACAACCCTATAGTACCATACAAGTTTGAGCAATGTATAGTTCAGTTTGAAGACAGGCAGTTTTACAATCATCGGGGCTTTAACCCTTTTGCCTTTGGCAGGGCTGTATACCAGAATATCTGCGCAAAAAAAATTGTCAGCGGAGGGAGTACGATCAGTATGCAGGTCATTCGATTGTCAAGAAAAAACAAGAGCAGGACTGTTTTTCAGAAGCTCGTTGAAATATTTCTTGCGACCCGTATGGAGGTGACTTATTCTAAAAAAAAAATACTTGCCCAGTATGCATCCAATGCTCCTTTCGGGAGCAATGTCGTCGGGCTTGATGCTGCAGCCTGGAGATACTATGGTGTAAGCCCTGAAAAGTTATCCTGGGCAGCCATGGCCACACTGGCGGTCCTGCCTAACAGCCCATCACTTATTTATCCCGGAAAAAATCAGATCATTCTGCTTAAAAAACGGAACCGTTTACTTGATCGCCTCAGAGATAAAAGAATTATTGACGAAAGCACATGCAGTTTATCAAAAGCAGAGCCTTTGCCGGGCAAGCCTTTTCCACTTCCCGACCTGGCACCTCATATACTCATCAGAGCAATGAACGACGGCTTTAATGGAAAAAGGATACAAACAACTATTGATGCTGACCTCCAGGAAAAACTGAACGGGATCATTGAGTTTAACCATAAAGTATTATCGGCCAACGAAATCCATAATGCAGCTGCGCTGATCGTTGAAGTAAAAACAGGTAAAGTGATAGCATATACGGGGAATACGGATGCCGATGGCCAGAACTTTCATGGTAATATGGTTGATTGTATTGATGCTCCTCGTAGTACGGGAAGTATCCTCAAACCATTTCTTTACGCCTCTTTACTGAATGAAGGTTTACTATTGCCACAAACTCTTGTACCGGATATTCCCACCCAGATCGGCGGTTTTACACCACAGAATTCCAGCCTGTCATTTGACGGTGCGGTACCCGCTTATATGGCATTAGCTCGTTCTCTGAATGTTCCGGCTGTAAGAATGCTTCAAAATTACGGAGTTGATAAGTTTTACGATCAGTTAAAAAAGTTGGGCATTACTACCCTTAACAAGCCTTCTTCACATTACGGCCTGGCTCTGATTACCGGCGGTGCTGAAGCGAAGCTATGGGATATTGCAGGGATGTATGCTTCAATGGCCAGAACGCTGAATAATTACACTGCTTATAATGGTAAATACAACAAATCAGATATTTTTCCTCCTCATTATATTGCGGAAACCAAGGTTGATAAGGATCATAAAAATATTGTGAAGCATTCCGTTCTCGATGCGGCTGCTATATGGTTTGCTTTTGAGGCTATGGTTGAAGTATCGCGTCCTGAAGAAGAAAAGCAATGGCAGATGTTCACTTCATCACGGCGTATTGCCTGGAAAACAGGAACGAGCAATGGAAACCGTGATGCCTGGGCTGTAGGTTTAACTCCTGATTATGTGGTTGCCGTATGGGCCGGTAATGCTGACGGGGAAGGCCGCCCCGGATTGTCAGGTATTGGATCGGCCGCACCTCTTCTCTTTGATATCTTCAAAATTCTAAGCCCCGGCAGATGGTTTACACAACCTTATGATGACATGGAAAAAGTACCCGTTTGCAGGTGCAGCGGATACAGGGTTTCCATGATCTGTGATGAAGCAGACACCGTATGGATACCCAAAGCAGGGATAAAAACTGAGGCCTGCCCCTATCATAAAATTGTTCACCTCGATGCCAGCGGCTTATGGCGTGTAACCGGCAATTGTGAATCTGTCGGGAAGATGATTCACAAGCCCTGGTTTGTTCTCCCTCCGGTAATGGAATGGTATTTTAAAACAAAAAACCCATTTTACCGGGTCTTACCTCCGTACAGGAAAGATTGCGAACCCGATGTGCAGGAAAAGAGTATGGATCTGATCTACCCGCGTCACCTCAGCAAAATATATATCCCTGTAGAGCTTGACGGTAAACCAGGGCAGGCCGTGTTCAAGGCGGCACACCGGGATCAGGATGCGGTTATTTACTGGCACCTCGATGATAAATTTATCGGAACAACTTCGCATTTTCACGAATTAGGTATCCGGGCGCAGGAAGGTATACACGTCCTGACCATTATTGACCAGAAAGGGGAATCAGTAACATGTGTATTTGAAATTATCAGCAGGCAAAACAGGTAAGCCATTCAACATTTCATGATTATACCCGGAAAAGCTTAACTTTGCATCAAATCCTTAAGTTTGATAAAAAAACATAAAACCATACCCGTTTTCATTCCTGAACTTGCCTGTCCTTTTCAGTGTATTTACTGTAACCAGAAAATGATTTCCGGTCAGCAGCATATACCCTCTGAAGGTGAAATACACCAGATTATTAAAAGTCATCTTGAAACTATCGATCATGAAAAGTATATCATAGAAATCGGGTTTTTCGGTGGTAATTTCACCGGTTTGGCGCTAGAAGCTCAGGAAGCTCTTCTTAAAGAAACAAGAATTTACCTGCAAAGCAGGCAGGTCGATGCGATCAGGTTGTCCACCAGACCCGATTATATCAATGAAGAAAATCTGAAACTTTTATTGGACTATGGAGTCGAAACAATAGAACTCGGAGCCCAGTCGATGGATGATGAAGTACTCCGGCATATCGGCAGGGGGCATAACGTACAGGACATCATCATTGCATCAGAAATGATAAAAAAATATGGTTTTAAACTGGGGTTGCAGATGATGACGGGCTTACCCCACGATAATGCTGAAAAATCTGTTCAGACTGCAAAACAGATCGTTGCACTTGGTGCTGAAAATACACGGATATATCCTTTGCTTGTAATCCGGCAGACCCGCCTTGAAGCTATGTTCCTGAAAGGGGAATATGTTCCGCTGAAATTAGAGGACGCCGTTGATCAGGTTAAGGTACTTTATAAAATATTTGAAGAGAATAATGTTAAAATCATCAGGGTCGGGCTTCATCCTTCAGAAGGGTTGATCAGCGGGGAAAACTATGTTGCCGGACCTTTTCACCCCTCATTCCGTGAACTTGTTCTATCTGCCCTTTGGCGCGATGAACTGTCACCACTGATGTCGAACAAAAAAAACAGAAGTATTGTTGTTACAGTTTCACCCGGAGAGATCAATTATAGTGTCGGATATGAATCATCGAATAAAAAGATGCTGAAGTCCCATTTCTATCAGGTAGAATTTAAGACTGACCATGAATTAAGCGGTAGAAATTTCAATGTTGATTATTGTTGATAAAAGGCTTTCTTCAGAAGCACAGAAAGAACTCACCCACTACGGGGAAGTATTGCTTTTTGGAACAGAGCATATTACATATGAGGCCGTTTCCTGTCATCCGGATGTGTTTATCTGCTTTCTGAATGGTAAACTTATTGTCGCACCCAATTGTCCTGATGAAATAATAAGAAAATTTTCGGATAACGGAATACAATTTCTCACAGGAGTTAAGCCTGTGGGAGGATTATACCCTGAGTCAGCTTTATATAATGCCACAATCACAGACAATTTACTTATTCATAACCTGAATTTCACTGACAAAAGTATTTTCGAAAACGCCCCGGATCTGAAACATATCAATGTGAACCAGGCTTATACCAGGTGTAATTTGTTGCATATAACTGAAAATAACTTCATCACTTCCGACCGGGGTATTGAAAAAAAAATAAAAGCACACGGATTTAACGTGCTTTATGTCAATCCCGAACAAATCGTACTGCCTGGGTTTAATCACGGTTTTTTCGGTGGCTGTTGCGGAAAACATAAAAACTGTCTCTTTATAAACGGAAACCTGAAGTTTATTCAGGAGGAAGAAAATGTCCGTGAATTATGCCATCTGCTTAAATTTGAAATTATAGAATTAACGAAAAAACCCTTGTTCGATATTGGAAGCATTTTATTTATTCAGGAGGAAGAAGATATGAACGACTGACATTTCTATGAAGCAGCAAACAATATTATTGGATGGCAGTTAAAAAAACAATGATTTGATAATCTATTGTCCATTGTACTATTTACATAAGTCTTTGTTATGGAAAATAATGTCTGATTTAATTGCCGTTTGTAAAAACACATAAAGTTTTGACTTTTAACAGAAAATATAAGTATATTTGCATCATAATTCCTTTTATAATACTAAATTGCAAGATATTTTATTTTTTGACGTTATATTATAGATGAGAAAACAAATTATACTGATTTCCCTGCTTTACTTTCCTGTGATGCTTTTTTCCCAGAGGTCTGAAGTAGGTCTGATGCTTGGGGCCACTTATTATCTGGGAGACCTGAATCCCTCTAAACAGTTTATGATGTCGATGCCTGCCGGTGGCCTGGTTTACCGTTACAATTTTAACTACAGATGGTCTATAAAAGTTGATGCCGTCTTCGGGTACCTGAGGGCTGACGATAAGATCACCAATCCGGATAAAAAGGAAAGAAATTTAAGCTTCAGATCTCCTTTGTTTGAATTTTCTCCGCAGGTTGAACTGAACTTTTTCAAATACCAGACCGGGCACAGAAAATTTAAATTCTCTCCTTATCTTTTCGGTGGAATATGCCTGTTTTATTTTAACCCGCAGGCAAAATACGATAACAAATGGTACGATCTTCAGCCCCTTGGCACTGAAGGTCAGGGAACCACGCAATATCCTGACAGGAAACCCTATTCCCTGATATCTTTCGGAATACCTTTCGGCCTTGGGATAAAATATTCCCCTTACAAGGCAGTCAATATTGGCCTGGAGTGGGGAATGAGGAAAACCTTTACCGACTACATTGATGATGTGAGCAAAACATACGTCGATCCTGAGATCCTCAGGTCTCAAAAATCACCTATGTCAGCCATTCTTTCCGACAGGTCAGAAGTTTTACATGAACCCAACTCTCAAAGAGGAAATTCAAAAAGCACAGACTGGTATTCATTTGCTGCGTTGAGCATTACTTTTAAGCTGAATTTTGCGGATAAATCATGTTCTGCTTATCCAAAGAAAATTTCTTATCCCAAGTTCTTTAAAAATAAGAAAGTAATCCCCCAGAATTTCCCGCAATAACCCGATGAATTGCTATACCTGCAATGACAATAATATTGTTAGTTTAAATACTTTTTGTAATTTTACAATCAAATTTTCAGGCATGTACATACGAAATGCCTTATTTTTAAGTTTTATCAGCAAATTTGTTTTTATAAATGAGTTTCAGGGATCAGATTGATTTGGATAAGCTGCCGCAGCATGTTGCTATCATTATGGATGGTAATGGCAGATGGGCAAAAAAAAATGGAAAATTCAGGTCACTGGGACACAAACACGGGGTGAAAACAGTTCGCGCGATTGTTGAAGTAGCAGCTGAGCTGGGTATTAAATATCTTACGCTCTATGCTTTTTCAACAGAAAACTGGAACCGGCCGAAAATTGAAGTGAATTCTCTGATGAAGCTCCTTGTAGAATCCTTAAATTCGGAAATCAAAACACTGAATAAGAACAAAATACGTTTGCTTGCCATCGGTGATGTAAAAAGCCTGAATAAATCCGTTTACGAATATCTTCAAAAAGCTATCGATCAGACAGCTTCTAACGACAGAATGTCGCTGGTACTTGCTTTAAGCTACGGTTCTCAATGGGAAATTATTGAAGCCTGTCGTGCCCTGGCTGAAAAAGTGAAAGAAAACAAAATTTTACCGGAAGAAATCAATAAAGAAACATTTGTTTCTTGCCTGAGCACTGCCGGTATACCTGATCCCGAGTTGCTTATACGTACGAGCGGAGAATATAGAATCAGTAACTTCTTACTCTGGCAGATCGCATACAGCGAATTGTATTTCACTCCGGTATTATGGCCCGATTTTACAGGTGAAAATTTCTATGAGGCTATATGTGAATACCAGGGAAGAGAAAGACGATTCGGACAGTTGAGCGAACAAATTAATAAAAAGAAAAAATGAATTTAAAACATATCATATCTGCATCCCTGGTATTTTTACTTGCCCTGTCGCTTAAAGCCCAGGTTCCCATAGGCAATGATATACCCGAAATTGATTATTCCAATCCAAAAGATTATGAAATTGGCGGAGTCACTGTTTCGGGCGTTCAGAATCTCGATAACAACGTGATTATTGTTCTTTCCGGTTTAACTGTCGGTCAGAAAATCAAAATTCCGGGAGAAGAAGTTTCGAATGCCATTGATAAATTATGGGAACAGGGCCTATTCGAAAATATTCGCATCACCGTTACGAAAATTATTGAAAACACTGTTTTTCTCGATATTAACCTGAGTGACAAGCCCCGCTTGTCCAAATTCTCATTTACAGGAATAAAAAAAGGAGAAGCCGATGATATCCGAAAAGAAATAAAGCTTGTCAGGGGTGATATTGTCACACAGAATTTATTGCTCAGAACCAAAAATTCAATTCTTAAATTTTTCATTGACAAAGGATTTCTCAATTCAGAAGTTAATATTGTTCAGAAAAAAGATACGACCATTACCAATGCAGTAGATTTGATCATCAATATTAAAAAGAATGGGAAAGTAAGGATCAATAACATCCGCTTTTTCGGGAATAATAATATTTCAGCAATGAGGTTGCGCTCTTCCATGAAAGAAACCAAGGAACGGATGAAAGTCAGTCCTCCTGATCATATTGTAAAACTGATCTGGGAATCATTTCTGTCATTATTCAGAAAAGATTCCATTGACATGTTCGACGTGTGGCAGAAATACCTGACCGACAGAATATCCCTGACTTTGTTTAAAGGCTCAAAACTGATCAAAGATGATTATGAAGCCGATAAGTTGAAAGTGATTGAAAAATACGCTGATCTGGGTTACAGGGATGCATCCGTAATTAAAGACAGTATCTATCCTTACGATAAGAAATCGATCAATATTGATATCTATTTAAACGAAGGACATAAATACTATTTCCGGAATATTACCTGGCTTGGAAATACAAAATACTCTTCTGCTGAGTTAAACTCACTGATGAAGATTAAAAAAGGAGATGTATACAGTCAGAAATCTCTGGATGAAAACCTTGCTTTCAATCCCAATGGTTCAGATGTCAGTTCGCTTTATCTCGACGACGGTTATCTGTTCTTTCAGGCCAACCCTGTGGAAGTAGCTGTTGAAAACGATTCCATTGATGTTGAAATTCGTATACAGGAAGGGAAACAGGCCAGGATCAATAAGATCATCATCAAAGGGAATACTAAGACCAACGACAATGTTATCTACAGGGAATTAAAGACCAAACCCGGACAGTTATTCAGCAGGGCAGATATCATCAGAACCCAGAGAGAGTTAGCCCAGCTTAAATATTTTGATCCTGAGAAATTAGGTGTAAATCCCATACCTAATCCCGTTGACGGAACCGTTGATATTGAATATACTGTTGAGGAAACGTCGAATGACCAGCTTGAATTATCAGGAGGCTGGGGTGGAGGAAGAGTTATTGGCACATTAGGTGTATCTTTTAATAACTTTTCGACCAAAAACTTTTTTAAGAAAAGCGCCTGGAGACCATTACCCTCAGGAGATGGACAAAAGCTGAGTATCCGTTTTCAAACAAATGGTCAATATTATCAGTCGTATAATGCATCATTTACCGAACCCTGGCTGGGCGGCAAAAAACCAATTTCATTCAGTACATCGGTTTTTTACTCTGTTTTTTCAAATACAGCAACGGACGGTACTACAGGAAAGCTAAAGATAGCCGGTGTGTCATTAAGCCTTGCAAAACGCTTAAACTGGCCGGATGATTATTTCATTCTGGAGCACGGACTGAGTTTCCAGAATTATTCTCTTGATAAATATGCAGGTGTATTCTCCTTCTCCAATGGCTATTCCAATAATATAAGCTATAGTATTTCTTTATCCCGCAACTCTATTGACGCACCTATTTACCCCCGTCACGGATCTGAGATCTCTCTTTCTCTGCAGATAACACCCCCTTATTCCTCTTTCCAGAATAAGAACTATAAAACCATAAGTGATCAGGAAAAGTACAAATTGATCGAATATCATAAATGGAATTTTAAAGCATCATGGTTCTTTAATATAGTTGATAAGCTCGTGCTGAATACACGAGTCAGATTTGGTTATCTCGGTTATTATAATTCAGATCTGGGAGTTTCTCCTTTTGAAAGATATTATCTGGGTGGTGACGGGTTGTCAGGCTATTCGATGGATGGCAGAGAAATTGTTGCTTTAAGAGGGTATGGCAATTACATGCTTACTCCCGGATATCCCAACAGTGTCGGGGCTTCAGTATTTGATAAATTTACTATGGAACTCAGATACCCCGTTTCGCTCAACCCCAGTGCAACTATTTATCTTCTGGTATTTGGTGAAGCCGGTAATTCATGGGCAGGGTTTAATAAGTTTAATCCGTTCAATGTTTATAAATCTGCCGGTATAGGGGTAAGGATTTTCCTCCCTATGTTTGGGTTACTTGGCTTTGACTATGGCTGGGGTTTTGATGAGATACCAGGATACCACGGAAGGAATAAAGGTGAATTTCATTTTTCGATAAATCAGTCGATTGATTAATAGGATTTATGGTATAATATTTGATAATTTGTCGTTCTAATTAAAAAAATATAGAGATATGAAAAAATTATTATTTGCTTTCTTTTTTATGGGAGCCTTTTCCTTCGGCACATATGCCCAAAAATATGCCTACGTTGACACAAAATATATTTTGGAAAACATTCCTGAATATAATGATGCCCAGGCGTTGCTCGATACACTTTCATTTCAGTGGCAAAAAGAAATTGAAGCTAAATTCAAAGAAATTGATGAGATGTATAAAAAGTTTCAGGCAGAAGCTCTTTTATTACCTGAGGATGTAAAAAAGAAAAGAGAAAATGAAATCATCAACAAAGAAAAAGAAGCTAAGGAACTGCAAAAACAAAGGTTTGGAAAAGAAGGCGATTTATACAAAAAAAGACAAGAACTTGTAAAACCGGTTCAGGATAAAATTTACAATGCTATCGAAGAAATTGCCCAGCAAAAAAACTATGCTTTTGTTTTCGACAAAGCCGGCAGTTTGTCCATATTATATGTTGATTCAAAATTGGACATGAGTGAAGATGTTCTTACAAAAATTGGTGTTACCATAAAACCCAAAAAAGTTGACACCAATAAAATCGTTCCAAAGGTGAACGTGAACAGCGGTGAGGATAAAAACCCCAAAAAATAGATTTTTATTTACATCCGTTGATTGATTGATAATTGCAAGTCATAAATTATCCTGTTTTTTTATTTCATTTAAATTTAATAGATTTGCAGACATTGACAATAATTTAATAAAATCATGAAAAGAATATTTGTGTTATTCATACTGGTCTTCGGTATAAGTCAGGTGTATTCTCAAAAAGGGAAAACGGGACATATTGATGTAACTGCACTGTATAGTTTTATGCCGGAGTTAAAAGCTGCAAATGAAGCATATCTGAAGTTTTATAAAGAGCTGGATACCAATATAAAAGTGATGGAAGCCAATTATCAGGCAAAAGTCAAATATTTCAACGATAATGCAGGTACTTTATCTGATTTTATAAAGCAATCCAAAGAAAAGGAAATAAAGGACCTTCAGGCCCAGATACAGTCATTCAGACAATCTGCGCAGGAAGAATTGACAAAAAAACAGACAAGCCTGCTTGAACCGATCACAAAAAAAGCAAAGCAAGCCATACAAGATGTTGCAAAAGAAAAGGGTTACAAATATATTTTCAACTTTAATGAAAATAATATCCTTTATGCCGAAGCATCAGATGATATTATGCCTTTAGTAAAACAAAAGCTTGGGATTAAATAGGGCTTTGCTAAATATCCGGTGTTAAATATGGTTAAGAAAATTGTGGTTATCACTTTTTTCTTAAATTTGTAAATTATTTAAATTCTATAAAGTAAAATTGTTTAAAAATGAAGAAATTAATTTGTATTGTTTTGGCGTTCTTTGTGTTAAGCTCAATTTCAGAAATAAAAGCACAAAAAACAAATAAATTCGGACATATTGACTTTGCCGAATTATACAATCTTATGCCCGAGAAAGATTCTGCACAGGTAAAATATCAGAAGTTTGCCAAAGATCTGGAATCAACCCTGAAATCGATGCAGGCTGAATTTGAAACTAAATACCAGGATTTCCAGACCAATCAGGCTACCATGTCGCAATTAATCCAACAGACCAAAACAAAGGAACTCCAGGACTTACAGCAAAGAATCCAGGAATTCCAGCAAAATGCCCAACAGGAACTGGCTGACAAAGAAAAAGAACTTTCGAGCCCAATCATTGAAAAAGCCAAGAAAGCAGTTCAGGAAGTGGCAAAAGAAAACGGATATACTTATATTTTCAATAGCGCAGAAGGCTTGTTGCTCTACTCTGACCCAGGTGATGACCTGATGGCTGTTGCAAAAAAGAAATTAGGCTTAAAATAAGTGTGTACCTGGGTTCTCAGGTAAAATAACCACTGAATTTATTTCCTTTACATTTAATGTCATGTTGGCGTGGATTTTACATTGATAATGACTGACCTCATTGTCAAATAAAGCAATATGTTTGAAGATAATTGGCGTTTTTTTATTCTATTTGAATACGACTTCCCGTTAAATTGATTAATTTTGGATGTTTATCCACATGGAGTTTTATAGTTATGAATAAAAAAAGGCCAATATATTTTTTTCTTTTTTATATCATAATTATTACAATTTCTTTTCTGATAGCCATCTGGATTAAACCGGCGACTTTAAGATATTATCTTCCTCATTACATTAATCTCTTTGGGTTCTTCCTGATTAGCAGTTTGTTCATTTCTTATATGATGGGAAAGTTCAGAGTGGAAACACTGCCAAAACTAAGCTCCTACCTTATCACCATATTAAAAAGCAATTTTGTCATTCTTGCTGCTATAGCTGTATTAATGATATTATTTAAAGAGTATCAGGTATCCAGGGCTGTTTTGTTGTTTACGTTTATTTTTATGACATTCCTTGAAATTATAATAAGCATATTCTATTTTTCTCTTTTTGGTATAGGTACATTATCCGACGTGTCTTCAAATGCTGTGGATAGCAGCAATTTCATACAAACGGAATCTCAGGCACGGGAAACACAGGAAACACAAGGTGTTATCGCTCATGGGGATGATGATACTTCGTCCTCATATGAATTCTTTATATCGGAATTTGGTATCGACGTTTTTAATTTCGTATCAAAATTCATTGATTTTAAAGGTGAAAGAAATGGTTTCTTTTCGACAACAACCCTGTTTAATATTTTGAAAGTCAGGGATAATTATTATAAAAATATTATCAATATAAAGAAAATTAATAATATACGCAGAATAAATAAATTTTTTGAAGCTGTAAATGTTAAGCTGCCGATCGATGGATTATTTATCGGAAAAGTGGAGACCAACCATCAGAAGAGCAAAGAAATATTTAGACGATATAAAGCATTTGGTTTTATTGTCCTCATTTACTTTTTTATTTTTAGGAGAGTAATGCCCAAGCTTAAAATTACCCAAAGATTTTATTTTTTCTTTACAAATGGAAAAGAAAGAGCTTTATCCAAGGCTGAAGCATTAGGCCGGCTTGTAAGCTGCGGTTTTGAAATCATAGAATACGAGGAGATTAACAATCTTTTATATTTTGTAGGAAAAAAAATTAAAGAACCTTACTATGACCTGAATCCTTCTTACGGACCTTTATTCAAAATGAGCAGAGTAGGTAAAGATGGTAAAATTATATATGTTTATAAGTTTCGCACAATGCATCCATATGCTGAATATCTTCAGGATTATATCATTAAAATGCATGGATATTCAGATATTGGTAAACCGGCAAATGATTTCCGGCTTACCCGCTGGGGTAAATTTATGAGAAGGCTCTGGTTGGATGAGATGCCTCAGTTGATCAATGTTTTTAAGGGAGAAATGAAATTAGTAGGGGTTAGACCAATAAGTCAGCGGTTTCTTAAGGAGTACCCTGAAGATGTTCTTCAACTCAGGCTAAAGCAAAAACCCGGATGCATTCCGCCCTATGTTGCCTTACTTAAGCAGGATATTAAAGAGTATATTGAATCTGAGCGAATTTACCTCAACGAAAGAGAGAAACATCCCTACTCAACGGATATCAAATATTTTATGAAGGCAGTTTACAATATTCTAACTAACAAAATCAGAAGTTCATAATCTAATGGGAAACAAGAAACTTAAATTTGCAATCGTTGGTTGTGGGAGGATTACAAGAAGACATTCGGAATTGTTGGGTAACAAACAAATTGCCGGTGCCGCTTTAGTTGCAGTATGCGATATTATTCCGGCTAAAGCAAAAAAAACCGGGGAACAATTTCAAGTATCATATTATACTGATGCTTATGAGATGCTCGAAAAGGAAGAAATCGACGTTATCAGCATTTGCACAGAAAGCGGGCACCATGCTGAGAATGTTATACAGCTGGCAAAGTTCGGTAAACATATTGTTGTTGAGAAGCCGATGGCTCTGACCCTGGATGATGCTGATCTGATGATAAAAGCCTGTGATGAGAATAATATAAAGCTTTTTGTTGTAAAGCAAAACAGGTTTAATGTTCCGGTACAGAAACTCCGGCAGGCTGTAGAAGAAAACAGATTTGGCAGATTTGTTTTAGGGACTGTAAGAGTGAGATGGTGCAGAACACAGGAATATTATAATATGGAGCCCTGGAGGGGAACATGGGCTATGGATGGTGGTGTCTTAGCAAACCAGGCAAGCCACCATATTGATTTACTTGAATGGATGCTTGGAGATGTTGAAAGTGTGTTTGCTAAAAGTATGACAGCTCTTGTGAATATTGAGGCAGAAGATACAGCAATTGTTGTTCTTAAATTTAAAAATGGCGCGTTGGGTATAATTGAAGCAACAACAGCCACACGTCCAAAAGATCTCGAAGGGTCAATATCTCTTTTGGGAGAAAAGGGCTCTGTTGAAATAGGCGGATTCGCAGTAAATGAGATGAAAGCCTGGAACTTTACCAATAAAACCAGGGAAGATGAATTCGTTCTTAAAGAATACTCTGTTAACCCTCCCAGCGTTTATGGATTTGGTCATCAGGCTTATTATGAACATGTTGTGGATTGTATTTTAAATGATAAAAAACAATTGGTAGATGGTCTTGAAGGAAGAAAGAGCCTTGAATTAATTTCAGCCATATATGAATCCATTGAAACAGGGAAAGAAGTGTTTTTAAGGTTTAAACCGGATAAATGCAAATTAGGCCACAAGAATGAATAAGCCGGATATAAGGACTGTACAGATAAGAGATGTTATATTCGGACGCAATGTCACTCTCATAGAACCTTCAAATTTATATGGGTGCACCATTGGTGACAATACCTTTATCGGCCCCTTTGTAGAAATACAAAAAGATGTTATCATTGGTAAAAACTGCCGTATACAATCCCATGCTTTTATTTGCGAAATGGTTAGCATCGGTGACAATTGTTTTATTTCACACGGTGCAATGTTTATTAATTATCTTTTTAAAAACGGAAAATTATCCGGAGGAGATAAAAGTCTATGGTCCGCTACAAAAATCGGCAACAATGTGGTTATCGGTACCAATGCTACTATTTTACCTGTTACTATCACTGATAATGTTGTCATAGGTGCAGGGTCTGTTGTCACAAAAAATATAACTGAAGGCGGTGTTTATGCCGGTAATCCCGCCAGAAAAATCCGGGAAAACAGCTAGTATTACATTAACTAACAAACCACTAAATGAAAGTACCCTTTGTTGATCTGAAAGCACAGTATAATTCAATTAAAAGCGACATTGACGGAGCCATTGCTGAAGTTATTGATAACACTGCTTTTATTAAGGGAAAATATGTAGATGAATTTGAAACAAATTACAAAAAAGAATACGGGGCAGGTCATTGCTTAGGCGTAGCCAATGGTACCGATGCATTATATATAGCACTTAAGTGTCTGGGTATCAAACAAGGAGATGAAGTTATTACGACAGCATACTCCTGGATTTCCACTTCCGAGACCATATCACAAACAGGTGCGAAACCGGTATTCATTGATATTGATCCTGACTTTTATACCATTGATGTTAACAAAATTGAAGAAAAAATCACAGGCAAAACAAAAGCCATAGTTCCGGTTCATTTTTACGGTCAAATGGCAGACATTGTCAAGATAAAGAAAATTGCTGATAAGCATTCGCTATTGTTAATAGAAGACTGTGCTCAGTCTCATTTTGCAGAATTTAATGGAATCAGGGCCGGACTTACAGGAAATGTTGCCACTTTCAGTTTTTATCCCGGTAAGAATCTGGGTGCCTATGGAGATGCCGGTGCTATAATTACAAATGATGAGAATCTGGCATTAAAAATGAGAATGTTTGCCAACCATGGAAGCATAAAGAAACATAATCACCAGATTGAAGGGATTAACAGCAGGCTGGATGGCTTGCAAGCCGCTATACTTAGCGCCAAGCTTCCCTATATTCACGAATGGAACAGTAAACGCATTGACAATGCACGGATTTATCAGCGCTTCCTGTCAGAAATACCTGAGATAATAACCCCTTCTACCCAGGATGGAGCAAAACATATTTTTCATGTGTATTGTGTTCGTGCCGAAAGAAGATCTGAATTAATGAAGTATCTTTCAGAAAACGGCATAGATACCGCTATACATTATCCTACTGCCCTGCCTAATATGCCGGCTTATCAGTACCTGGGATATAAACCCGAAGACTTTCCTGTATCAACATCTTACCAGGATGTCATATTAAGTTTACCTATGTTTCCCGAATTAACAGCTGAACAGATTGAATATGTTGCATTAAAGATAAAAGACTTTTACTTTTAGGTGTTTTTAAGTATCTTTATTGAAAATTTCCTGTTATGAAAAAGATCATATTTATTTTCGGTATAATATTTTCATTTATCTCATCTTATCCCCAGGAAGTTTTAGAACATATCAGCAATACCGGTATTTATGATTTTTTGGATGAACTTGCCACCATAAAGATAATTACTGTTAACTCTGTTGTAAAACCTTATTCTCGTTCCTTTATTGCTGAAAAACTGACAGAGGCTAAAATGCTTGAGAACAGGCTGAACAAAAGACAAAAAAAAGAACTGGAGTACTATCTGAACAATTTCCGGCTGGAATGGTACAAGAATAAAAAAATGAAAAATGATATAGATCTTTTCAGGAAAGATTCTTCTCTTTCTTTGTCTATCAATCCTATTGGCTTTTCATATAAAGATAAAACGTTTACTCTATCCATCCGGCCTATCTATGGAATCGATCTGAAATATAACAAAAATGGTTCGATCTTTCACAGATGGGGTGGAGCCGAAGCATACGGCTATATCGGCAAACATATAGCCGCCTATGTTAGTCTGAGAGATAACAACCTAAATAATAAAAAGCTTATTAGCTCAAATTATCTCACCAAATGGGGTGGTGTGCCTTATAAGAACGAAAAAGACACAAGAGGAGGAATCGATTATAGTGAAACAAGAGGAGGAATAATAATATCTTTTAAATGGGGAAGCCTTGGTTTGATAAAGGATCATTTTATCTGGGGTAATAATTATAACGGATCGAATATATTTTCAGGCAGGACTCCTTCATTTGCTCATATCAGGTTACAACTCAGACCTGTTAAGTGGTTTGAATTTAATTATGTTCATGGATGGCTTATCTCGGAAGTTACTGACAGCAGCAGAACATATAATTATGGCAATGGCACCCGGGAAATCATGCGGGGCAAATATCTGGCAGCCAATATGTTTACCATAAAACCATGGAAAAATCTTTCATTTTCTTTTGGTAATTCAATTATATACAGTGATATAGGTGTGCAGGCTGTTTACCTGATACCTTTTTTATTTTATAAATCGGCCGATCACACTTATGATCCATCATCCAATTCAGCCGGGCAAAATGCCCAGATGTTCTTTGATATCAGTTCCCGGCAAATTAAACACCTTCACCTTTACAGTTCTCTGTTTATCGATGAAATCGGGCTAAGCAGGATGTTTGACAAACAACAGCAAACCAACTTTTTAAGTATAAAAGCCGGTTTTCATCTGGTTGACTTTCCTGTACAAAATTTAGCATTAACTTTTGAATATACCCGAACAAACCCATATACATATCAGCATTTTATACCTTCCACTACATTCGAAAGCAACCAGTATGCGTTGGGAAGTTACCTCAGGGACAATGCCCAGGAAATATACTGTGCCATTGCAGCATCTCCAATAAGGGGACTGAAGTTGAATACTTCTCTTACCATGGCTCAAAAAGGAAATTATTATGTTTATGGCAGCACCTCAGCTCTTGGAACACCCTTTATGAAGGATAAAACCTGGAGCAATTTCACTTTTGCCTTCGATGTTTCTTACGAAATTATTTACAATTGCTATGTTTACCTGGGTTATTCATATTCTGACATAAAAGAATATAATGTGGACGGGAAGCTTTCGGGAGGGTTCTTTCTGAACAGGTATACACCGGAATTTTATCAGGGAAAAAACCACACACTTACAGCGGGAATTAACGTGGGGTTCTGATTTTTTATAAATTTGCATACTAATCAATATTAAATCTATGAAAAAGATCATAATTTGTATTTCTTTGTGTTGTTTTTTCTTCCTTTCAACCCTACATCCGTGTACTAATATTATTATCTCCAAAGGTGCTACTACAGATGGATCAACAATGATCTCCTATTCAGCCGATTCACATGTACTATATGGGGAACTTTATTATCGTCCTGCCGCAAATTATCCGGCAGGTGCAATGTTTCAGGTTTATGAATGGGATACAGGCAAACTTCTGGGAAAGATAAAACAGGTCAGACATACATATTCGGTTATCGGAAATATGAATGAACATCAGGTGGCTCTTGGAGAAACTACTTTCGGCGGGCGTCCTGAGCTGGCCGATTCAACAGCAATTATGGACTATGGCAGCCTGATGTATATTACTTTACAACGTGCAAAAACTGCCCGAGAAGCTATTAAGATCATGGGGGAACTTGTAGCAGAATATGGTTATTACAGTGAGGGTGAATCGTTTTCAGTGAGTGATCCGAATGAAGTATGGATACTTGAAATGATCGGAAAGGGAGTTGGAAATAAAGGAGCCGTATGGGTGGCTATGAGAATCCCTGACGGTTGTATCTCCGGGCATGCAAACCATCCGCGTATTACTTCTTTTCCCCTTAATGATCCACAGAATTGCATGTATGCATCTGATGTAATCAGTTTTGCTAAAGCAAAAGGATATTTTAAAGGAAATGATAGTGAATTTAGTTTTTCAGACACCTATGCTCCGCTTGACTTCGGAGCTGCCCGTTTTTGCGAAGCCAGGGTTTGGGCTGTTTTCAACAGGGTGAACAAAGATATGGGCAAATATATTGATTATGCCAAAGGTGAAAATCTGAAGCACAGAATGCCTTTGTGGATTAAACCGGATAATAAGTTAAGCGTGCATGATGTGATGGAACTTATGCGTGATTATTATCAGGGCACCGAACTGGATATGTCAAAAGACTTAGGAGCCGGTCCTTATGGCTGTCCTTACCGTTGGCGTCCTCTAACATGGAAGGTGGATTCTGTTTCTTTTTGTAACGAAAGGGCTATATCAACACAACAAACAGGATTCTCATTTATAGCCCAGTCACGTTCATGGTTCCCTGATCCCATAGGAGGGATCTTCTGGTTTGGTGTGGACGACACCTACCATACTGTATATACCCCCATGTATTGTGGCATGACAAAAGTGCCAAAGCCATACGCTGCCGGTAATGGTTCTATGATGGAGTTTTCTGATGATGCCGCTTTCTGGATATTCAATCAGGTTTCAAATTTTTCATATACCCGTTTCTCGGATATCAGTCCTGAAATCAGAAAAAAACAGGCAGAACTGGAATCTGCATACCTGGCTTCAACTCAAAAAGTGGATGCAGATGCAGCAAAATTATATAAATCAAGTCCTCAGAACGCAGTTAAATATATTACTGATTATTCCGTAAACCAGGGAAATAATACGTTCAAAGAATGGAAGAACCTCTACAAATATTTGTTTACCAAATATATGGATGGTAATATAAAAGTTAAAGACGGGAATAAAATGAACCCTAAGGTCAGCCAGCCGGGTTACGGTAAAGACTGGTACAGAAAAATCGCCAATGATACCGGAAACAAGTTAAAGGTTATTGGTGACCCCGGTCATTAATATTGAATACCGATTTGTTAAACTATACATATGCCTGCTTCTCTGGATAAAACGGGACTTTTTTTCGGATCTTTTAACCCTGTACATTCCGGGCATATGATCATTGCTGAGTATTTTACCGAATTCACTGATTTAAAAGAGCTCTGGTTTGTTGTTTCTCCTCACAACCCATTGAAGAAAAAGAAAACATTGCTCGATGATGCCTACAGAGCTGAAATGGTAGAAATTGCCATAAAAAACTGTCCTCAATACCGTCTGTGTGATGCTGAATTCCGCCTCCCAAAGCCTTCTTATACAATTCATACATTAGCTTATTTAAAAGAAAAACATCCTTCTAAGAGTTTTGTTTTGATCATGGGATCTGATAATCTTACCACATTTGATAAATGGAAAAACCACCAGATTATTCTTGAAGATTACCAGATTTACGTTTATCCACGACCGGATTACCCTGTCGGAAAAATACCGGAAGTTTTCAAAGAACACCACAATGTAAAAATTGTTGATGCCCCCGTAATTGAAATTTCCTCCAGCTTTATCAGGGATGCAGTAAAAAAGGGGAAGAAGCTGAATTACTTTTTACCTGAGCCTGTATTTAAATATATTCATGAAAAGGGATTTTACCTTAAATAACTTTAAATTTGCAATTGACACAAATAACCCCTGAGACTGAACTCCTATGAATATTCTTGGCATATCAGCCTTCTATCATGATTCTGCTGCTGCTGTTACACAGGATGGTAAAATTATTGCTGCTGCACAGGAAGAACGTTTTACCAGGATAAAACAAGATCCTTCGTTTCCTGTTAATGCTATAAAATTCTGCCTGCAATACTCCGGATTGTCTATTGACGAACTTGATGCCATTGTATTCTATGATAAACCCTTTTTAAAATTTGAAAGACTTCTGGAGACTTATTATGCCTTTGCACCTAGGGGGATTGTTTCGTTTCTGTCATCTATACCTGTTTGGATTAAAGAAAAGATGTTTTTAAAAAAGATCCTCTTTGATGAATTGAAAAAAATTGACAAATATGACAGAAAAAAAATAAAACTTTTATTTCCTGAGCATCACTTATCTCATTCTGCAAGTGCTTTTTTCCCTTCGCCATTCGAAGAAGCAGCCATTATTACCATAGATGGTGTTGGGGAATGGTCTACGGCGTCTATATGCTATGGCAGCAAAAACGAAATTACCAACCTGAAGGAATTACATTTTCCGCATTCAGTGGGATTATTATATTCAGCTTTCACCTATTATACAGGGTTCAGGGTTAACTCCGGAGAATATAAACTGATGGGTCTGGCACCTTATGGAGACCCTGAATCGGAGAACGTAAAGAGCTACCTGAGGGTAATAAAAGAGCATCTGGTTGATATAAAGGAAGATGGTTCCATCTGGCTGAACCAGGAATATTTTAATTATTCCGTTGGTTTAACCATGGTGAATAATGCCAAGTGGGAAAAGCTTTTCGGCTTTCCTTACCGGAAACCAGAAACTGAATTACAGCAACATCATTGCGACATGGCCTATGCCATTCAGCTGATTACAGAAGAGATCGTGATTAAAATGGCAAAAGAGGCCAAAAGGCTTACCCATTCAAAATATTTATGTCTGGCAGGTGGTGTGGCATTAAATTGTGTTGCTAACGGAAAGCTGCTGAAAGAAAATATTTTTGACGAGATCTTTATACAACCTGCTGCAGGAGACGCCGGAGGAGCTTTAGGCGCTGCCCTGGCGGCCGAGTATATTTATTTTGGCCAAGAAAGAACAGTAGACAAAAACAAGGATGACATGCAGGGAGCTTTTCTCGGACCGGAATATTCACCGATCGATATTGTAATGATGGCTAAGAGTTATAAAGCTGTATGCCGGAAATATGATGATTATGATGAGCTGACTACTGAGGTTGCATCCCTGCTGGCAAAAGGCTATATTGTGGGATGGCATCAGGGAAGGATGGAGTTTGGGCCTCGGGCATTGGGAAACAGGAGCATACTGGGTGATCCACGGAATGCTGACATGCAAAAAAAATTAAACCTGAAAATAAAATACAGAGAAGGGTTCAGACCTTTTGCACCCTCGGTTTTAATAGAACATTCCTCTGAATATTTTGATCTGCCCTGCCCTTCACCATATATGTTGCTGATATCTTCCGTCAACAAAAAAAGATTAAATCCTCTGCCGGAAAATTATCACAAACTGCCTTTAAAGGACAAATTGTATTTTTTACGTTCTGATATTCCATCTGTCACTCATCTCGATTACTCTGCCCGTATTCAGACCGTTCATAAAGAAACCAACGAAAGATACTGGAAACTGATAGATAAATTCAAAGAAAAAACGGGATACGGAGTCATCGTAAATACCAGTTTCAATGTAAGAGGAGAGCCTATTGTTTGTACACCGGAAGACTCCTACAGATGTTTTATGCGAACAGAAATGGATTACCTTGTTTTGGGAGATTATCTTTTCAGTAAAGAGGAACAACCACCCCTTTGTGAAAAACATAAGAAAACAGAGCATTTTAAACTCGATTAAAAAATAGAATTATGGAATTTTTAAAAGATCTATGGAATTTTCTGAAAGTCAGGAAAAAATGGTGGCTGCTACCCATTATCATTGTTTTACTTTTTATCGGCATATTGATCGTAATCGGCGGGGGCTCATCGATAGCTCCGTTTGTTTATACCTTATTCTAGAATGAAAAAGGCAAAGACATACGAAACTATTCTGGTCATCACCACCGGCTTCGTTATCCTGTATTTACTCACCAAAGCCCTTCCTTTTATTATTATTGCTCTTGGGATATCGGTTTTATCATTAATATCATCCTTTATTGCCGATAAAATCGAATGGCTATGGATGAAATTAAGCGAGGGCATGGGATACGTCAGTTCCAAGGTTATTCTTTGTATCGTGTTTTTTATTTTCCTGCTGCCTTTATCACTGATCTACAAAATATTTAATAAAGATGTATTAAACATCAAAAAAAGAGACCGGTCAAGCATTTACATTGAAAGAAATCATAAATATCAAGCAAAAGAGATGGAGAATGTTTGGTAGAAATGTTATTATTGTAGCGAAGTAAACAGTCCGGAGTAACAAATGAAAATCAATCCTTAACCTTGTCCGAAATATTTTTTTCAAAATAGGCGGATAACAAATCCTGAGCAGCAATATAAGGACTTATTTCATTTTTAACGATCTTCTCCTCATACAGCCTTATTGTCTTTTTTATTTCCTTAGTCTGGTAAAAATTGTTCTTTAATGATTCGAAAATGGAATCATACATGATACAAATGGATTGTTGCTTGCGGTTGCTTACAAAATAACCATTTTCTGTTGTCAGCTCATAATACTTCTGAACCGTATCCCAAACCTTATCCATTCCCGTTCTCGTAAGAGAAGAACAAACATTTGCCACTGGAAGCCAGCCGGATTCACTGAGAGGATATAACTGCAGGGCATTCTTTATATCTCTTGCTGCTCGCAGAGCTGCATCAATATTATCGCCATCGCATTTGTTAACGAAAACAGCATCTGCCATTTCCATAATGCCTCTTTTAATTCCCTGAAGTTCATCTCCAGCACCGGGAAGCATGAGTAAAAGAAAAAAATCTACCATAGTGGCAACAGCTGTTTCTGACTGCCCCACTCCTACCGTTTCAATAAAAACAGTGTTAAATCCGGCGGCTTCACACAAGACTATAGTCTCCCTTGTTTTTCTTGCAACGCCACCCAGCGAACCTGCTGATGGAGACGGCCGGATATATGCATTGTTATCCACAGCTAGCTCTTCCATACGCGTCTTGTCGCCGAGGATGCTTCCTTTCGACCGACGGCTGCTCGGATCAATTGCCAGAACTGCCAGACGACGCCCCTGCCCCGTGATGTATTTCCCGAAGGATTCAATCAATGTACTTTTCCCGACACCGGGTACACCTGTGATTCCTATCCGTATTGAATTTCCCGAATATGGAAGGCATCTTCCTATTAATTCCTGGGCCAACAACTGGTGTTCAGGTAAAGAGCTTTCGATCAGAGTAATTGCTTTACTTAATATGGTTTTATCCCCGGCAAGGATGCCCTGCAGGAAATCTTCTGTTTTCAGCAGGTTCATATTCCGGCTTTTGTATCTGCTGACAGCAACAGGGTTAACAGAGGATGGCTGGTCAATTCCCGGGTTTACTTTCAATGCAGATTTATAACTCTTTTCCTTGTCTTGCATAGATTAATATATTCAATCCTATAAAATTAATCCAAATTTATTCTTTAACAAATGTAACGAATTCATAAATATTAAAATTCAGGAAACAGAAGGAGAAATTTACTAATTTAGCTTCAAATAGCTGTGTTTTGATAAAACCGGAAGTCATTCGTGAAATAGAAGAAAAAGCCAACATTGAAGAAGTGGTGAGTGAATTCGTTTCTCTTAAACGCAGGGGAACAAATTTGGTAGGGCTCTGTCCTTTTCACAATGAGAAAACTCCTTCTTTCTATGTTTCTCCTACTAAACATATATTTAAATGTTTTGGTTGCGGTAAAGCCGGTGATGCTATTAGTTTTATAAGGGAACATGAGCATTTTACATATCCTGAGGCCCTCAAATACCTTGCTAAAAAATATAATATTTCTGTTGAGGAAGAAGAAGTTACCGAAGAGTACAACCGTCAGCAGGATGAAAAAGAATCCCTGTATCTGGTTTCAGCCTATGCACAAGGTTATTTCTCAGAAACTTTATTCAGGTCAGAAGAAGGTATTGCTATCGGGTTATCCTATTTTAAAGAAAGAGAATTCAGAGAAGATATCATTAAAAAATTTCAACTTGGTTATTGCAGTGATGCCTGGGATGGATTTACCAGAGAGGCTGTTAAAAAAGAATATAAACTCGAGTACCTTGTAAAAACAGGGCTCACCATCGAAGGTGATGGGAAATATTTCGACCGTTTCAGAGGAAGGGTCATGTTCCCCATTCATAATTTAACGGGCAGGGTAATCGGCTTTGGCGGCAGAATATTGTCGACAGATAAGAACAAAGCAAAATACATCAATTCGCCTGAATCAGAAATATATAATAAAAGCAAGGTTCTTTACGGGTTATATTTTGCTAAAAATGCCATAATGGCCAATGACAATTGCCTTCTTGTAGAAGGATATACAGATGTCATTTCACTGTTTCAGGCGGATATTCAGAATGTGGTTTCATCATCCGGCACCTCGCTTACCCAGGATCAGATCAAGCTCATCAGCCGTTATACTAAAAATATAACGATCCTGTATGATGGCGATGATGCAGGTATAAAAGCTTCTTTCCGTGGAATTGATATGATTCTGGAACAAGGCCTTAAGGTCAGGATTGTGCTTTTCCCTGATGGTGAAGACCCTGATTCTTTCGCACGCAAATACAGGACAACAGAGGTCAAAGAGTTTATTGCCAAAAATGCCGTTGATTTTATCATTTTCAAAACTTCACTGTTACTTAAAGAGACCAAGGGTGATCCTGTAAAAAGGGTAGATGTTCTCAAAGATATTATTCAGACCATAGCGCTAATCCCTGACGGACTTGACAGGATTGCCTATATAAAACAAAGTGCTGAATTGCTGGATGTACCTGAACAGGCGATCATGTTTCAACTGAATAAAGTAAGGAGAGACAAGACATCGACCAGTCAGCAGGCGGGAAAAACCGAGTTGCCGGAGCAGGCAGCATATATCAGCGAACATCAGGCTGATAATTTTGAAGTAAATCCAATCGAATGGCATGAAAAAGAAATTATCAGGTTAATTCTGAATTATGGAAAGCAGGAAATAACCATTATTTCAAAGGAAGAGAATGAAGAACCCGTTGAGGTGAAAATTCCTGTTTATCAATATATTGCGAATCAATTAAACCAGGATGATATTGTATTTGAACATACCATCTTTGGGAAAATATTTGAAGAATATCTTCAGGTTGCCACGGATAAAAATGTGGTCATTGAAAACTATTTTATTTCTCACCCTGATGAAGCCATCAGAAATATTACAATTGATTTATTATCCAATATTCATGACACCAGTCCAAACTGGTTGGAAAAACATCATATTTATGTTCCTAAGGAAACGGATCTGGAGAGCCTGGAAATTCTTACCAGATATATTTTTCAGACGTCTACATCATATCAATTGCAAAAAGTTATCAGTATACTCTCCCGATTAAAAAAGCAGCTCAGGGAATCTGAGCAGCATGAGGATATTCAGAACGAAATCATCCGGTATACAAAAATTAAAAATGAGCTTTCTCGAGTTCTCGGCAGAATTTTAAATTAAGTGCACGAAGTTTACAAACAGGACTTTAAAAAATAGTTTCCGGGTAAAGCAAGGTATCAGGCTGAATGGTATCATCTGTTTTCAGCAAATCTTTAGCTTTGCCTGTAAGCTTAAAGAGAACTGTCTTTGCAGTGTCTTCAGGTAAAATAAAGTTATATTTAACCATACGCTCTGTAATACGTCCTATAGCATTTGACTCATACTCTTTAAGGCTCCTGTCGGTATTAAAGCAATACATGAACCCTTTCGGACGAGGAATAATACTGGCAAGGAATATGGATTCAGAGAGGGTGAGGTTCTGCGGTTTTTTGTTGAAATAAAAATGTGATGCTGCCTGTATTCCATAGATACCGGGGCCCCACTCAATAATATTGAGATACACTTCAAACATCCTTTCTTTTGAGGTGAGAGCACAATTTTCAATAATCCAGACAATAAGGGCCTCTTCCAGCTTACGCGCAACAGTTTTATTCCGGTTGAGGAAAATATTTTTAACCAGCTGCATGGTGATCGTACTTCCTCCTCTTGCAAAACGTTTTTCTTTTATATCCGTAGCTATTGCTTCTTTCATGGATTCCATGATAAAACCGCGGTGCTGATAAAAAAAGGCATCCTCAGAAGTCAGCACAGCATTTTTAAGATAATTTGATATTTTGTCGAGGCCGATATAATTTGGGTTTTCGGAGCCAACAATGAATGAAGCAACGGGCTCACCTTTTTCATAAGCCGTATATTCAAAAGTATTGTTTATCCGCGTTAAATCGCTGATCCCAAAGTTTTTTATAATGAAATGCCTGCTTTTCAGATCAGACTCAAAAACAAGCGAATCAGGATTACTCAGGTCTGCATCAAAATAAAGGTGATAAGAGAGATTTCCTGAAGACGTAAACCCTTTAAAATTGGTAAACAAACCCTCAGGTAAAGATTCAAAAAGATCTGCTGCAGGGAATTCCCTTTTATCCAGTCGTAGTGTTATTTTCTTTGATACATCATTTCTGTAACGCAAATAAGGATTTAAAAGCATTTTATTAAACCCCAGTTCCGAGCTGCTGTCTATTTCTATGTAATTGTCACCGATATTGATGTTCATGCTGACAAGAAGCTTGTCAAATCCGACTTCATCTGCTGAAATTCTCCCGTGTTTTATTTTTAATCCCTTTACATTAAATGAACAATGCAAAGGGAGTTTCCCGCTTTCACTATGTTCTGAGCTGAAGTTAAGCTGCAGTGTATCCATAGCTATATAAGCCCCGAATTTTTCCTGTATATAAGGGATGATCACTTTACCGGAATGTGCGGGATAACATCTTAGATGAATTTCCCGGTCATATTTATCTACAATACCTTTGATTATCCAGTCACAATCTGCCAGATGGTTTTTCTGGCGTATAAGCAACCCGAATTCATTCTTTTGAATGACCATTCTTTTAATATATAACGAAGAGTAAAGCTTTGGAGTTGTTGACGATATCCTGAAATTTCTGATGTTTACGCCTGACGGTACGATATTAAAAATCATCGACAATATTTTTTCAACACGTATATTAAACCCGGTATTTGTTTCGGCAGTGTTTTGATTACCTGCCTGATCGTGCAAACCGAGAAATGAGTAATTATTTGTGCTGTCTTTCCATTTCACTGTCAAAGCGGCATCGCTGATAGCAAGTGCTTTCAGTGATAATTTCCCTCCAATTAATGTTCTGAATTTTAAATCTGCCATAATCTCAGTGGCTTTAAAAAGGGTATCCCCATTCAACGGTTTCAGAAAAACGTCATTTAACCTGACACCCAATAATCCTTTCATTCGTAGTTTCCCGATATGCAATTCAGCATGATGGCCCTCGTTGAATCTGGCTATACGTGAATTAATTACCATACGGACCAGCGGAGTCCGAAAAATAAAGAGGATAAGAAAAAAAGCAATTAAAGAAATCAGTATCTTTTTAATGACTTTTTTTTCTTGTAAATATCTATAATTAAATATCATTTTACAGCTATTCTGTCCAGTTTTAACGAGTCTTCAGCACTGAGGCTCCATCCTAAAGCCCCGGTATTTTCAAGCAAATGTTGTCTCTGGGAAGTTTTAGGAATCGTCACTATATTTTTTTTGGAAATGAGCCAGTTGATAGCTATCTGAGCGGGTGTTTTCTTATATTTCAGCGCAATTTCAGAAATTTCGGGAAAGGACCCGGATGACAATGCACCTTTATCCAAAGGTCGCCAGGCTATCATGATCATATCATTTTCGATGCAGTATGGATAGACTTCCTTTTCCATGTTCTGGCTGAGTGAGCCAAGATTCCTTGTAAAAAGGTTATATTCCACCTGGTTGGCAGCAATTTTATGCGAACAGAAGGATTGTGCTTCTTCCATCAGGGGAACATTGAAATTACTTACGCCTGTCCACAAAACAACTTTTTCATCAATGAGCCGGCTCATGGCCTTCATTGTTTCTTTTATCGGAAAAGAGGGATTCGGTGCATGGATAAGGTACAGGTCAAGATAACCGGTTTTAAGTCTTTTCAGGCTACCCTCTGCAGCACGGAGAACATCATCGTAACCCAGATGGGATGACCAAACTTTGCTGGTGATGAACAGTTCCGAACGGTCCATACCTTCTGCAGCAACAGCTATCAGTTCTTCTGCATGCCCATTTCCGTATCTTTCAGCCGTATCAATGTGTCGAATACCATTCTCCAGTGCAAACCGGATAGCATCAATTTCTTTGTCATCATCTTTTATCTCCCTGCTGTGTCGGCCGCCCATTTCCCAGGTACCAATTCCAAGCGCAGGGATCTCAAATCCATAAGATGTTTTTTTTGAAAACACAGAATCCGGTATTACAGGTTTCTGCATTTTTTCAGGAGGTCCAGGGTAATCTGCCCGGCTTCTTCCATCGTCTTTCCCAAAGCAACAAATCCATGATTTTTAACAATAATAACAGAATGATCTTCCAAAACTTCAAGTACACTTTTTGCCAGTTTCACCGAACCGTAAGGTTCTTCCCGGTGGGTCACAGGCAACTTTAACCCTGAAGAATGAGCGAGTATTTCCGGGCTATGCCCGTGAAAGATGGCATTGATTTCTTTACGCTGATTATAAATGGCAAAGTGCATGAGACTTTCGGATGAAGGTTCAATTTTACCACTGGCATAAACTGAGTTTTTTTCTATGCTGCAGGCATGTACCCTGACAAATTTGTCATCTGTAAGGTCATGTTTAAGTCCTATACGGGACCCCGTGATGATGAATGCATTTTCCGTTTTTTTCTCCCGAAAACTCAAATTTCCTGATGAACCTCCTTCATAGGGAGGTGTAAGTCCGTTGTCATGAAACACTTTACACCAGTAACGAAGGTCTTCAGTATATATGTTTTCAGGAGCGCTTTTCGAAACAAACTGTGTGTTAAACTTTACGCCTTCGTAGTATTCGTTAATCATAAGCCGAATAATTTTTTGATGGATAGTGAATTCGGAGAAATAATTCCCTTTTCGGTAATAATGCCAGTAATATATTTTGCGGGTGTAATATCAAAAGCAGGATTTAAGGCTTCTGATCCGGGAGAACAAACCTGTATTTTCCTTATTTTACCTTTCACATCAGGGCCTTCCATGTATATGACTTCATCCTGACTGCGTTCCTCAATGACAATATGATCTCCTGAAGGGCAGGCCAAATCGAACGTTGAAGCAGGGGCAGCAATATAGAAGGGTATACCGAACTCTCTGGCCACAATCGCTTTTTCGAAAGTACCTATCTTATTGGCTGTATCACCATTCATAGCAATGCGGTCGGCGCCGGTTATCATGATGTCAATCATCCCTTTCGACATCAGGTAAGCCCCGGCATTATCAGGGATGATGACATGGGGAATATCTTCATTCTTCAGCTCCCAGGCTGTCAGGCGTGCACCCTGACTCCGTGGGCGGGTCTCGTCGACATATACAAATATTTTTTTACCTGTCTTATGAGCTACATATATGGGAGAGAGTGCGGTCCCATAATCTACAAAAGCAAGCCAGCCAGCGTTGCAATGTGTTTCTATTCTGAACCCGTCACAGATCAGCTCATTTCCGAATTTTCCGATTTGTTGTGATGCATAAGCATCTTCATCAGCAACTGCTTCCGCTTCCTTAATGGCAGCACGGATGGATCTTTTCCCTGCCCAATAAACACGGTCAACCGCATAAAATAGGTTCTGTGCTGTTGGTCTGGTCGATTCTATCGTTTTACGTGCTTTCTCAACATATTCAGGAAGACATTCCTGCCCGGCTTCCATGAATGCCTGGGCCATGGCATATCCTGCAGCAGCGCCAATAGCTCCAGCGCCCCTGATAATCATAGTTTTAATGGCATGTGCTGTCTGAAAATGGTCTTTTGACCTGAAGATCTTAAAATGAAACGGGAGCAGGTTCTGCTCGATCATAAATACTGTTTTGCCTTTCATCCATACAGTACGGTACTCTTTATTTCCAACACGCATAACCGGAAGTTTTGTTTTCCGGATGCAAAGTTACGTATTTTTAACTAACAGATGTTTTAGTTCCTGTTTGGAAAAACTAAAGTAGGGTATTTAAATATATCAACAGGAGGAATTGTGGAATGGTATTTTGCGTTTATGGCTTCTATAATTTTATTTGCAAGAACTGCGTTACCTCTAAGCGTGGCATGAATTCCATCCAGGGAGAAAAGATTCCCTGTCATAAAATCGGACGAAAAACGTTCACCATCGATATAAACCCCTTTAGACCAGGTATTGAAATAATAATTCATGTCGAACAGGGCAAGATTATATTGCTGTGCAAGTTCTTTGATACGCGTGTTGTAGCGGGCTGTAGCCTGCTGCACAAGGTCAACGCCGTATTTTTCGAACACATGCCCGTCACCCAACGGTTCCTCAGCACCATAACCTTCGCATTTCACCCTGTCCATCGGCAGGTCCATAGGAATCAGGTCATCGGGTTGTGCCTGGCGGACAACGCCGTTATGATCCTTGATTACAAAAGCATTTCTCCCTATATGAAAAGACATGCCCGGATATTTAGCTTTCAGGGCATCTACCCTTTGCTGATTGTCTAAAACCAGATCATTCCAGAAATAACGCTTGAAATAAGCAATACTGCTCACGTCAGGCACAGTCCCTATTACACCAAGTGCACCTTTCTTGCATAATTCGCTTACTATCTTGGTAATACATTCATTAAACTTATCATAAGAAGTCATGCTGGATGTTGAATTTTCATTGCAGTCAATGGCATACACCAACATGTCATTACCGGCTATATCAGGTCCGAAAATAACAAAAGTAGCATTGACTTTTAAAGCATCATCCAGAGGGGAAGCATTCCCGGGGTCGCTGCAAAAACGGTAAAATAACGGGTTTGCATTGGTGCTTCCTCCGGTGGCAATGGATGTAATTGCATCTGAAGATCCGTATGTTTTGTCCACCAGATCATAACATTTTGCCATGGGAACTGCACAATCGTTAAAAGGACCCTGGCTGCCAATATTGATAAAGTAAGAAAGCAATAATTGTAAATCGGTCGTCATGTTGTAATACCCTCCCAGCGGAACGTCTTTAAGAATTTCGTTTCCCTTACAGTCCCGTGCATATTCTATTACAAAGCGGGTAGAATATCCACCGCCGTCATAGCCCTGTCCGACACCCATATTATCCTGAAAAAGCGGAAGTTTAAATTCTCCTTCCATACCCACAAGTTTAAGCTGTTTAGCTATAATTGCAGGATAAGAATTTAACTGCCCGTCCTTAAACATACTGTAATCACTTGCTCCGGCAGTGACTGACGCACCAATGGCCACGATACGCCTGAAATCAGCATCTCCTTTTGAAGGTTTTGATATTTCTTTTGCACAAGAGGTCAGCAGTACAACAGAAATGATGATATAATAAATTGATTTCCTCATTTTAAACAGTTAGTTTATAGTGTTTTAATAATAGTTTTTAAGTAAATATTTTCAGAGTAAAAGTATTGCATTTCTATGAATATAACAAGATGTTGACATGTATTTTTCATACAGAAATTGAGAATCTCGGATTTATTGTTTTTTATCATCAGAAGAAAAAGTCAGTACTAAATATCTGCTTTGCTCTTGTTTTTTTTTGATGGAAACAACAGAGATGCAGCAATGCTTACCAGAAGTATAAGTAAAATTGTGTACAACGAATATGAGGTAGGTATATGCACCCCCAGCTTAGTAATGATCATTTTTGCACCAATAAAAAAGAGGAGAACTGACAGCCCGTGTTTGAGGTACGTCAATGATTTCATAATGATTACAAAAATAAAAAACAAAGACCTCAGGCCAAGTATAGCGAAAATATTCGAAAAAAACACGATGTACGGATCCTGGGTTACTGAAAACACTGCCGGCACGCTGTCAAATGCAAAGATCACATCCGAAAACTCAATGACGAGGAGGACAATAAATAAGGGTGTGACAAAAAATCTTTTATCACGCATAATCCAAAATTTATTCCCCTTATATTGAGGCAGAACCGAAAAATATTTTGCACAAAATCTGACCACAGGATGATGTTCCGGATCAATTTTATTTTCTTTATTCCGGGTCAAAAAAAGTTTAACAGCCATGTAAATTAAAAGCAATCCAAATACAACAAGCATCCATGAGAATGTCTGAATTAAAACTGAACTGACAAAAATAAACACAAACCTCATGATAATGGCACCAAGAATACCCCAGAAAAGGACTCTGTGATAATACTTTTCCTCAATGCCAAACGACAGAAAGATCATGATCATCACAAATATATTGTCTACTGAAAGAGACTTTTCAATCAGATAGCCTGTCAGGTATTCAAGCCCAAGATTTTTATTGTATACTTTAAGTGCATCAGGGTATAATAATCCATCAATGTTAACAGGATGGTGGAACTTTGATATCTGTTTGGAAATATCCTTTAAATCTGATATCCCGTGGATCCAGTTACCATGATATAACAATACAAAATAAAATGAAAGTCCCAGTACTATCCAGATAATGCTCCATAAGAGTGCTTCTTTAAATGCAATGGTATGATCTTTCTTATGAGCAATCTTCAGGTCAATCAGCAGCAACAATACCACTACAGCAAGAAAGGAAGAAAAGAAAAGGATTTCACTGGTATTCACAAAACACTGTTTTCATTAGTAGTAGTAACAAAAAAAGTCAAAGAAGGTTTAGCTTATAAGCCAGGATTTAATCTCTTCAAGTTGTATCGGAGGCACATCCATTTTCAGCTTTTTTCTTAAACCTCCAAGATCGTTAAATAATTTATTGATATTTGTATTTTTAAGGGCATCCATTGAATTTACACCTGCTTTTTTCAAGGCTTCGATCCAAATTTCCGGAATTCCTGCCTGCAGGAATTCTTCATCCGAAGTAGCAGCTGAGGTTGCGGCTTCCGGTTTCATCTGGGGGAAGAAGATGACATCCTGTATAGAGTTAGAGTTGGTCATAATCATGGTCAGCCGGTCTATACCTATTCCCAGGCCTGCCGTTGGTGGCATTCCAAATTCCAGGGCTTTCAGGAAATCTTCATCCAAAACCATGGATTCATCGTCGCCCCTCTTCCCGAGCTCAAGCTGGGCTTCAAACCGTGAACGCTGATCAATCGGGTCGTTCAATTCGGAAAAGGCGTTACACAATTCCTTGCCGTTACATATCGCTTCAAAGCGTTCTACAAGTCCTTCCTTACTCCTGTGTTTCTTGGCCAGAGGTGACATTTCAACCGGATAATCAGTAATGAAAACCGGTTGAATCAGGTTAGGTTCACAAGCGATCCCGAAAATTTCATCAATCATTTTCCCTTTACCCATCGTTTCATTTACTTCGATTCCAAGGTCTCTGGCAGTTTCTGCTAGCAGAGCTTCATCCATATGGCTGATGTCAATTCCGGTAAAATGTTTTATTGCCTCGAACATGGTAAAACGCTTCCACGGCCTCTTAAAATTAATCATGTTATCCCCCACCCTCACCTCTGCTGAGCCTGTAACATCAATGGCAATGCGCTCCACCATTTCCTCAACAAGGTTCATCATCCATTCATAATCCTTGAAAGCAACATACAATTCCATCTGGGTAAATTCGGGATTATGAAACCGGTCCATACCTTCGTTGCGAAAATCCTTTGAAAACTCAAAAACACCGTTATATCCGCCTACAATCAGTCGTTTAAGATATAACTCATTGGCAATACGCAGGTAAAGGGTAGTATGCAAAGTATTATGATGCGTTTTGAATGGACGTGCGGCAGCACCACCATATAAAGGCTGTAAAACAGGAGTTTCCACTTCAAGATAACCACGTTCATTCAGGAAGCTTCTCATTGAATTAACTAACAGTGTGCGTCTGATGAATGTTTCCCGTACATGAGGATTAACGATCAGATCAAGGTAGCGCTGACGATAGCGTTGTTCAGAATCGGTAAATGCATCGTATACAACATCTTCCTTTTCTTTGACAATTGGCAAAGGGCGGAGGGATTTACACAATAAAGTAAATTCCTTCACATGTATGGTCACTTCACCCATCTGGGTAATAAAAACATAGCCGTTAACTCCAATGATATCACCGATATCGAGAAGCTTCTTAAAGACGGTATTGTACATGGCTTTATCCTCTCCCGGGCAGATATCATCCCTTTTCAGATAAATCTGTATTCTCCCGGTCTCGTCCTGAATCTCGGCAAAGGAAGCAGCACCCATGATGCGGCGGGTCATTATCCTCCCGGCAATGCTGATGTCATTATAGAGCGAGTTATTCAGAGGGAAATTGTTTAAAATATCCTTCGCTGAAGTATTTATGGGATATTCGTCAGCAGGATAAGGGTCAATGCCAAGTATTTGCAGTTCCTTCAGTGCGTCCCTGCGTATAAGTTCCTGTTCACTAAGTTGTAATGCCATTTATTATTATTTTTGCAAAGGTATAAAAAAAACAGAAGAGAGAGATTCTCAGGTTCATCTGGCAATCGTTCAATAATGCAGGTTCAGTTTTATTGCTCAGGACATATTATATTTGCATAAACATAAAATTAACTTCCTATGCAATTACATGAGGTACAGGTTCAAATCAAAAGGATATTGGCCTTTTTACTTTTCCTTCCACTATTATATTCGTGTAACAGACTGGACAGCATTCCGTATTCCCCTAAAATTAGTCCGGAAGCTTTCCTCAGTGAGCAGCCACATACGAATATCAGGATAGCCGGGTCTGACTATATTCTGATTCAGCCAACCTCAACCATTTTTGTATATTCGCTGGGATTAATAACCCTATTTATTGGGTTATACTTTTTGAAAAAAAACAGGAAACAAAAGTCAAAAATTTGGTGGGGAATTGCCCTTCTGTTCTGGGGTTTGGGTGCTTTGCTTGCCGGTACAAGCTACCAGGCATTCGGATTCGAAATTAAATGTGCAGGCAGGGAATTTTGTATCTGGACAAGCTGGTGGGAAGTGTTTTACATGATATTTACTGCAGCCAGCATTGATGCTATGTTGATGGCTCAAACCTATTCCAGCGTTCACGGTAAATGGAAAAAGCCACTACGTGTATTTGCTGTAGCAAAATTTGTAACTTGTACCGGGTTAATTCTTTCAGGAGCACTCATCCCAACAAAATTTCTTGTTTCTTTTGAATTACTGATACTGGTTTCGCTTCCGGTCATGTTTGTATTTATTATTCTGAATGCATACCGGTACAAGAAAGAAAAAGATCCCCTAGACCTACTGTTATTGCTTGCCTGGATATTCCTCGGGCTTATTATTGCTGTGTACTTCCTTTACCTTATTTCTGGTTTCGGAGAGCAATTATATAAAAGGGGGATCTGGTTTACATCAAATGATGTACTACATCTTGGCCTGATATTATGGATGCTTTATATTCTTCTTGCCATTTCGGTGAAAATGAAAGATATTCCTCATCCCAATTGCAAATAGCACTAGTTTTATAATCAGTTAATAGGACAATACGATACGTGGTTTTGACTAAACGATCTGATACCTGGTAAATAGCCTTATGTATTCAATCCTTTCATCAATTTCCATGCTTTCCGGATTCGGGTGGCTTAGCTTCCCTTTAAAATCAGCTATGCATTCAAATCTTTTCGTGGTCATCCATCTTTCGATACGTTCAATCATTTCACGTATAATACTGTAGTCGTTCTTATAAAAGACAGAAGCAGTCTGCACACCATCAAATCCTGCAAGCAGGAGTTTGAGAATGGCCTCAAAATGATGGACACCTGTAGAAGCAATCATACCGCATCCCAGCTTTCCGGATAAAAGTGAACCCCATCGTAAAGGATACGCAAATTCGCCAGGAAGGGTGAACAAACCCGGGTATGTGACAGTTAATGTATTCAGATCAATGTCTGTACTGTATGGCTTGTTAAAAAGGACAAGTCCTTTTATGCCTGTATCGGAGAATCTTTTAATAGTAGCAGACAGGTTTGGAAAATTATGGCCCATCTTGAGAGAAACGGGTATGTTTACCCTGCTAACAATAGCTTCGATCACTTCGAAGTACAGTTTTTCCATATCTCCAGGAGAGCTGTTAAAATCAGCCGGAGGAATATAAATATTCAGTTCGATGCCGTCGGCCCCGGTATCCTGGATCTGATTTACAAAAGGCAGCCATTCGCCTGCAGAATAACAGTTGATACTTGCAAAGACGGGTATTTTTATACTTCGTTTGGCATCCGATAAAAATTTAAGGTAATCGGTCAGAGTGTGATCTTTAATATAGGTGTGCAAATATTCCGAAGCATCAGGCGCAGTATTCAGATTATTGTAGATAGTTTCCCTGCCCGGCTTCGGAAAATATCCGCTTTCAAGGAGGATCTGCTCTTCATAAACGGATTTAAGCACAACCGCACCGGCTCCATTGTCCTCCATGCGACGGAGGTTCGAAAGGTTGACGGTAAGTCCGGAACTGCCAATGATGATGGGATTTTTAATTTCAATTCCCATGTAATGAGTTTTCAGGTTCATAGGATAAATTTTTGGTTGATTATTTGAAAACGGCAATAACAAACTTACATAAAAATCAAATAATTTATACACACACGATATAAAAATCAAGTCCGATACCGTACAATAATCGAGCTCGAAGCTCAATGTAATTTAATGTTTAATTTAAATTTAATTAT
>Ga0114951_10000481_pt1 | contig 55653 bp, 45 predicted proteins | sample AM7aDNAmetaG_FD_88677 | JGI IMG/M metagenome (GOLD analysis project Ga0114951, IMG submission 88677) | Freshwater microbial communities from Finland to study Microbial Dark Matter (Phase II) - AM7a DNA metaG | ecosystem: Environmental > Aquatic > Freshwater > Lake | place: Finland: Lake Alinen...
CACCTCCTGCAAGCCCGCGGATCAGGGTGATCCTTCTGTTACTCCCGCGAAGCCACAGGTTATATCCTGCTAACAACAGCATGATCAAAAGATATTTGATGATCTCCGGCTGGTTTTCCTGGTCTTTAATAAAATGAACTGCTCTGCTTAACCTTCGGATGTAAAAAGCCTGAAAACCTTTCTGCTCCGAAATTTCCAGTGTCCTGCCGGCCTCGATCCGGTCAATCCGCAATGTATCCGCAGAAGATGGGAATTTCACAAGCGCGAAGTAGGACCGGCCTTTAACAACACCGAAAATCATCTCTTTTGCCGATAAGGATGCGTATCCACCGCCTCCGTTCAATTCGCGGTATCCGGCAAGCACCATTCGCTTTCCGGGTAACTCTTCGTAAAGCCACACCTTGGTTCCAATGGCATCCCTGTTTGAACGGACACCGTGCAGGCGGACCTTCACAAAGCTTTTCTTTTCGGAAATATTCAGAAAAAGCAAGGAATTCCCGTTAATATAATTTGCGGCGTAAAGGTCAGGATCACCATCATTATCAATATCCCCCGTTGCACAGCCTGTGCAATATCCGCTCAGTTCGGCACCAAAAACAGCCGTCACATCTTTAAAATACTTTCCGTTCATGTTCTTGTAAAGAACATTCTCCCCGACATTCGTAATATAGAGGTCCTGGTAACCGTCAAGATCAAAATCGGCGAACACCGCCCCGTTTGTCATGTATTTCTCCGGCTCAAAATATTCGGCGGTCCGGTCAATGAAAATACCTTTGCCATTATTCAGATAAAATTTATTTCCTGTGTTCCGGTTGGCGATAAAAAGATCGGTGAATCCATCGTTGTTGACATCGGCAAAGGCCACCGCATTGCTTTTGGAAGGAGGTGCACCGGCAAGACCGGTAAGGTTTGTAACATCCCGGAAATGGATCTTGCCCCTTTTTGAATCATTGAAATAGATCCTGTTGGAAGGGTACCAGAAGGATACACAAAGATCCGGCAATCCGTCATTGTTGACATCCGAAAATGAGGCACACATCCCGCCGCTGACAGAGCCAAGCCCTGAGGTCGCCGTGATATCGGTAAAATGACCCGTCCCGTTATTCTCGAAAAGCCTGTTTGAGCCCTCTTCATTGGTGACAAACAGATCCAGGTCGCCGTCATTATCTACATCTGCGAATGCTGCAGCATTGGAGCGGTGCATTTTTTCGCAGGCCCGTTGTTTTTGTTCCGAAACATTTCTGAAATAGCCGTTTCCCCGGTTAAGCAGGAGGCGGTTGTTACTATTCAGGTAGCACAGGTATATGTCCTGATCACCGTCATTGTCAATGTCAACAGCGCTGATTCCAAGCTTTATCTCATTATGCGCCGGGGTCTTTTCAGGGTTGATGACCCCGTTTGCGTTTCGCCTTACCACCTCCTCAGTAAAACCTAGGGGTTCGGGAACCAGGTCAGATGAAAAAATATTGTTGATGTAAAGCCGGTTCTGTTCATAAATGCGGACAGTATAAATATCCGTTTTGCCATCCCCGTCGAAATCAGCCATGGCCACTCCGTACTCATCATCAGCACTCAGTCCTATCGAACTCAGCTTGTGTGAAGAAAAACCCTGATTATCCTCATTGTATTCGGGGAATATGCCTGCCCCATGATAAAAGAGACGGCCGTTTTTCCCACTGATCCATTCATTTCCGAAGGCATCGGAAACCAGGCCCGTAAGATACTCTTTACACAATGATCCCTGGCTTGTAAGGTGACCGTGAAAATAACTCATGACAATACCTGCCTTCCCAACCAGGAGGAGTGTATTGTTCTTCAGAAGGGTCATGCGGTTCAATGTTCTTAAAGCCTTACTTTCGCAGGCAGTCGAAATTTCTGATCCGCTTACCTTGTACAAAAAACCGTCTGATAACAAATAACCATGTTGAAGGTCCTCAAAACAAAAATCATTGATCTTTTTATCACTCAGAACTCTTTTGTATTTGCCCCGCTCATAAAAAAATAATTCCCCGTAATCAGTGAGTGCCCAGAACGAAGTGAGGTCGGTACTAAAAACCTTTTTTATATTATTCCGGGCCGGAGAAGGCGGTAGCATTCTGAAGGTACCTTTGTCATAGACAGCGATATCGGTAATCGAGGCAAAAAATGCCTGGTCATCCGAAACAAAGTGCATCGCCGTGATATAATTCGAGAACGGGGGACGGATGTTCACCGTGATGCCATCATGGAAGTGATAGAGCATACAGGTGCTTGTAAAAGGTATCACCGCGAACCAGATATCGGAGGCCGACAGCGGAAAAAATGATAAGATCCTGCCCTCCACAGGAAGGTCAACCTTTTTCCATTGGTCGCGGTCAAGGGAATAAATTTTATCCGTGAGAAAATATACACCCTGCTTCTTGTCCTGTTGTATGCTCAGGATATCAGACTTTGTTCCGGAGTTGATCTTACGGAAAGAAAGGGACTGGGCTTTCAGATTCACTCCATTCAGCAGGAGCAGGCTTGTAAGAAAACAATAAAAACGAAAACACTGATTGTAATGATCCCTCATAAAATGAGTTAAGTATTACATCCCAAAACTAAGCTGGCTTTCTCTTTGACAAATATAGGTTTTCTTTCAGGAGAATAATAAAGACATCCCCTTTACTTTGGGTTCAAATGAGTAATGAGTAATTACATAAATATTTAATTCTGCAATTACTCATTACTCATTATTTTTACATCATGAAAAGATTGTTCATAGCAATAAAAATATCCCCTGAACGGGGCTTCATGGATCAGTTCAGGAACCTGAAATCCGCCCTCCGCCACGAACGGATCAAGTGGGTTGAAGAACAGAATATCCATATCACACTGAAGTTCTTTGGAGAGACAGAGGAGGATCGGATTCCTGCCATTTATGAATCCATGCAAAAGGTAGCCTCCGGGGTTAAGGCCTTCCGGTTTTCACTGAAGAAGCTGGGAATTTTCGGCAGCTCCTATGAGCCCCGGGTCGTATGGGCCGGTATCGAACCATACCGGGAGCTGGTAGAGATCATGCAATCACTGCACAATGAACTGAAAAAGGCTGGATTTGAACCCGACCGGCAGAACCTGGTGCCCCACCTCACACTGGGAAGAATAAAATACCTGGTTGACAAGCCGCTGTTCCAAAATACCATGGATCGATTCCGTGAGATCTCCTCTTCAGAGATGATGATCAGTTCGATGATCCTGTTCGAGAGTATCCTGAAAAAAGAAGGCCCGGAGTACCGGGCCGTTAAAACGATAGAATTATCAATGAGGAATGAGCTATGAGTAATTAAGGATATTACTCATTGTTCATTGTTCATTTTTATGATTCTTCACCATCTGCCTCTCTATAATATGAAATGCTACCAGGCTTATGCCACCGCTGAGGCAGATCATGGAGAAAAATGAGGCTTCTTCGCCAAGGCATGTATAGGCCGCAAAGATCTTTCCCAACAAAATTCCCACACCGATACCAATGGAAAGCAATCCCCACTTAAGCGATGAAGGAACCAGTGCTTTGGATTCAAAAATGGAGGGATCTGCGCCTTTTTCAAGCATGGCAAGCCGTTCTCTTTTTCTGACAAAAAGGAATACAATACCGAAAACCATTGCGAAGAAAGCGACCGGGGCAACTAAATCAGGAGTCATGGGGTTAAAATTTTAAGGTTAATTTTTCATTTCGCTCATTATGACGCAAATGGAAGATACAGGTTACAAACCGCCTTAAAATAATTACCCGACAATGATCTTGACCCTGCGCTGGCCGGAAGGATCAGAAACCAGGAGGAAATAGAGACCAGGCTGAAAACCAAAGAGTCCGATCTGCCTGTGGCTGCCGGCAGGAATATATTGAATGGTTTCCTGGTACACCAGTTGCCCCCGCGTATCGTAAATCTTTATCAGGGCGTGACGAAGATCATTTGAAAAGCCTATGTTCAGCCATTCATCAGCCGGATTTGGAGAGACGCTGATGTCATTGGGTTCATCATAAACCGGAATGCCGGTACAGTTATGAACATATAAATGGATGGACGAGGAGGGCCCCTTTCCGCAGTCGTTTTTCCCTGATACGGTAATATCTCCGGGTACGGCGGAATAGGAAAAAGCCACAGAAATAGTGTTTGTGTTGCTGCCTGATGTAATATTGGCACCAGCCGGCAGGGTCCAGGAATAGGAGGATGCACCGGTAACAACAGGGATGCTGTAAAGAAAACCCGAACTGCCCTGGCACACAGTATCTTTACCCGAGATCAGTCCTGTCGCAACAGGCACCGAATCGGGCTGGATCATACTGAAAGCAGGAAGCGAAGTATCGCATGCATTTCCAACGACCACGCTTATTTCGCCGGCCATATTCCCCCAGATCACCCGCACGATATCGGTACCCTGACCGCTGAGCAGCTGAACACCGGCAGGAACTGTCCACAGGTATTGCTGCGCATCTTCAACAGGATGCACAAAAAACAGTGATTCCATGTCACGGCATACTCTTTCGGGCCCGATGATGGAAGAAGGGGGGCCTGGTGAATGCACAACGTCAACAGGCAGAACGCCCGGATTGCTGGTACCGCAACCATTGCCCGCGATCACCGAAACATAGCCGGAGGCCGTATCCCATTTTACGGCAATCACAGCGGTATTCTGGCCGCTGATAATCGAATCTCTGGGTGGGATAGTCCATGAATATGAAGTAGCACCCGGTATAACCGGAACAGAATAGGTAGTAACCGACCCCTGGCAAACAACCTGCTGCCCGCTTATCGGACCGGGAACATCGGGGCCGGATTTCACTTTCAGCAGAACGCTGTCGGTGGCAACATTCAGAGCATTGTCGGTCACAGTAATATGATACAGTGTCGTGCTCCCGGGCGAGGCAATGGGGTTTGGGGTATTCGTATGGTCCAGTCCTTCAGGTGGCGACCATAACCAGGTATAGGGAGCTGTACCCCCAAGGACGGCAGCATTCAGATGGGCTGATTGACCCTGGCATATGCTGTCGGGACTGGCCGTGGCAATTACCTTGATACTGGCCGGCATGCGCTCCTGGGCTGACATGGATATTCCCATCAGGATAATAAACTGTACCAGGATGGCCCGGATCAGCAGTTTCGTTTTTTCAGGATTGCAGAATGATTTTTTCATCCGCCGTCAGACATGGAAAGGTTTATACAAACATATAATAAATTCAACATATTTGCAACTAATTTACCGTATAAATGGTTGAAGGAACCGGACTGAAATTTCTTTGTAACTTAGACAAATAAAGTACGTCTAAACATGGCAAATGAGATTCCAGGACGACATTTACTACATAGAAAAGGTATTGAACGGAGAGTCCGCGGCCTATGCCTTCCTGGTTGAAAAGCATAAGAACCTGGTTTTTTCAATTGTGCTCAAGGTGCTGAACAGTAGGGAAGACGCAGAGGAGATCGCACAGGATGTATTCCTGAAAGCATACCAGAGCCTGGGCACATTTGAAAAGAAATCTAAATTCTCTACCTGGCTTTACAGGATCGCTTACAATGCAGCCATCTCAAAGACCAGGAAGAAAAAAGTGGAATTCGTAAGCATGGATGAACATACGATCCTGAATTATTCAACCGATGAGGTCACCGGGAATATGCATGAACTTGATCCTGAAGACCGGCAGAAGGTCCTGGCCAGGGCGCTTTTGTCGCTTCCGGAGGAGGACAACCTGCTGCTGACACTGTTTTACAAGGCGGAGAACTCCATCGAAGACATCAGCGGAATTACCGGATTATCAGAATCAAATGTTAAGGTAAAGCTTCACCGGATCCGGAAAAAACTCTATGAAGAGATGAATTCCATGATGACGAAAACAAATAACTGAAATCGCATTATCTTTGCAATATCATGATGAATCCTGAAGATCAATTGAATGATGATTTCCTGCGCCGACTGCTGCAGGAGACACCGCTGGAAAGCCCCGGAACTGATTTTGTTTCCAGGGTCATGACTGGTATTGCTCCTGTTCCCGCGATCGTGCCCGCAAAGAAACCGTTGTACCTGGATATCCATACATGGTGGCCCTATGCCCTGGCCGGTGCCTTTGTGGTCCTGTTCCTGCTCACATCCGACCTTCCATACAGCCAGTTCATTCCAGGCAAGGAGTATTTTTCACATACGCTTATGCCGCATTTCCTGGCGATCTTCTCTGGTCTTAAGAACATCTTTACAGGATCAAAGAGTGTTTCCATCCCCCTTATCATTATCTTCTCCGGGGCATTCCTCTTCCTGCTCGACCGGGTATTATTCCGCAGGTTTACAACAACCCACCTTTTCTTTTTCTAAATGATACCGGAAGGGGTAAAAACTTCCATTTCCTCTTATTTTTCAGGAGACAGCGGAAAAGAATTTGTGCTGAATGCCTCATCTTCCTTGTCGGGCGGATGTATTAACAATGTTAGCCGTCTCGATACCAGCCATGGAATATTCTGCCTGAAGTATAATGCCGCAGACTCTTTTCCGGGCATGTGCGAAGCCGAAGCCCTTGGATTAAAAATGCTTTCAAAGGCCGGCGAAATTCGTATCCCCGGGGTGATCTGCACAGGTGCAGGCGGAACATATTCCTATATCCTTCTTGAGTATATCGGATCCGCCCGGCGGAAATCTCTGTTCATGGATGATTTCGGCCGGAGACTGGCCCGTTTGCACAAACATACCCATGCGAGCTTCGGACTGGACCACGATAATTACATGGGCTCATTGGCACAGTCCAACCGGAGTCATGAAGATTGGATCTCTTTTTTCATTGAAGAACGAATTGAACCTCAGCTCATGCTTGCCTCCCGGCAGGGATATTTTTCATCCACTGAGCTTTCCGCATTTCAGAAACTGGGTAAAAGGCTTGAGACAATCATCCCAAAATACCCGCCCTCACTGATCCATGGTGACCTCTGGGGCGGCAACTACATGGTGGATGAAAACGGGAACCCCTGTCTCATCGACCCTGCGGTGAATTACGGGCACCGTGAGGCTGAAATAGCGATGACAACTCTCTTCGGTGGTTTTGATGCTGCTTTTTATTCGGCCTACCAGGAGGAATTTCCAATGGAAGCGGGCTGGCGGAACCGTCTCGCAATTTATAACCTTTATCCTTTACTGATCCACCTGAACCTTTTTGGATCGGGCTACCTGGGGGGAATTCTGGATGTTCTAAGGAAACTTTCTTAATTGATCTAAATTCAGATACACTTCGAAATATTTCCAAAACTAACTTGCAATTTACAATTTGCAACTTTTTGGAAATTAGGTCAATTGGAAATTCGTTAGTTATTCCTGTTCTTTTCGAGCCAGAGCTGCTTAAAGTTCTTTTCCGCGAACTGCGGAAGATCGCGGCGGGGACCCCACCATTTTGCAAAGAAGATCTTCAGGAAACGGTTCTTCATCTTCGGGCCGGTTTTATCGATCATCCAGCGATGAAGCATGGCCATTTTCCATCCCTTCATGATGAATTTCCATGAACTCTTGACATATCCGCGTTTAACCGTTTCATTCCGGTTATAAAGCAGGAGTTCATGCAGGGGAATATGCATGGGGCATACTTCCGTGCATTTGCCGCAGAGGGAAGAGGCAAAGCTGAGATGGTTGTATTCTTTCAATCCCAGGTAATGGGGAGAGATTACCGATCCGATCGGTCCTGAATAGGTGGCTCCATATGTATAACCGCCGATACTGCGGTAAATGGGGCAGCCGTTCAGGCAGGCGCCGCAACGGATGCAGGTAAGTGCCTGCCGCTGCTCCTTCAGTTTCAGTACTTCGGTCCGCCGGTTGTCGATCAGGATCACATACATCTCTTCAGGTCCGTCAGGCTCGGAAGCCGTTCTTGGTCCCAGAACAATGTTGTTGTAGGCTGTGATGTTCTGTCCCGTGCCATGCGTGGCAAGCAGCGGAAGAAAGAGATCGAGGTCCTCGAGGGAGGGTATGATCTTCTCAATCCCCACTATGGCGATATGAATCTTTGGGAAGGCAATGGAAAGCAGACCGTTTCCCTCATTCTCGGTAAGGGCGACCGCCCCGATATCCGCGATGAGGAAATTCCCGCCGGTGATACCAACATCAGCCTGTACAAACTTTTTCCTCAGGTATTCACGAACGTATTGTGTAATCTCCTGGGGGGTCATGTTCTCAGGAAGGCCGAATTTCTTGTGAAAAAGATCGGCAACATCCTCCTTCGACTTATGCATGGCCGGGGTAAGAATATGGTAGGGTTTTTCACCTGCTACCTGAACAATGAACTCTCCAAGGTCGGTTTCGAGCACTTCCCGCTTGTTCTTGTGCAGCATTTCATTGATCTCCAACTCTTCGGAAAGCATGGTTTTCTGCTTCACAATCAACTGGGCGTTGGCTTTTTTGATGATGTTGAGGATCTCTTTCTGCGCCTCCTTCTCTGAAGGAGCCCAGATCACCTTACCGCCTCGTTTTTCAAAATTGCTTTCAAACTCAACAAGGTAACGGTCAAGACGGTCGATCGCCTTGTGCTTTATGTTGGCTGCCCTTTTACGGGCCAGTTCAAGGTCGGTAAACTGAAGTTTACCCTTTATTACCTGTGTATCATATCGCCCGATGTTGAAATCCAGTCTTTTCCGGTGCTCCGGATCGAAGGCCTTTTTTTCTGATTCGGTGAGAAATTTATCAGTTATATGCGACATGCGTTGATTTTCGTTGATTAATGCGGCGGAATCTTCTCCACCCTGCGTTCATGCCTTCCTCCTTCAAAAGTAGTGGAGAAAAACAACCTGACAAAATCAAGAGCCTCTTCTTTTGTGATGAACCGTGCCGGAAGTGCAATGATATTGGCATTATTGTGCTGACGGGCAAGCTTTACAACCTCTTCATTCCAGCATATGGCCGCCCTTACATTTTCATACTTGTTTGCTACCATAGCCACCCCGTTTGCGCTGCCGCAGATGATGATCCCTTCGGTGTATTCACCTTTGTTGATCGCCCTGGCTAAAGGATGAATATAATCCGGGTAGTCTACACTGGCCTCTGAAAAAGTCCCAAAATCCTGAAACTCAATACCAACAGCGCCCAACTCCTTTTTAAGGTACTCCTTCAGGATGAAACCCGCATGATCACAACCAATAGCAATTACTTTTCTCAAGTCAAGGATTGTTAATAAGTATAAAAACAAAGGTAAGCATAAATTGATGATTATGAATTTCAAAGAAAATCAGCGCTCCGGTAGGACCCTGAAATCCATTATCTTAAAATTTTCACAGTTCATTGTTTATATCTGCGTACCTTTGTTAACTCTTTTTGATAACTTATCAGGAAAAGATAAAAATCAGGATTTCTTCACCGTAAAAGGAAAAGAATGAAATTCTGTCAGCAGCTTTTAACAATTTCCGAAGCCTGCTTTTTTATTAAAAATATAAACAAACAACGCTATTAACAATCTGTTATTAAAATTTTAGAATTGTATTTTTCAGTCATTTATAAAATGATAACTCTTCCCGGGCTGTTGATTAAATTGTAAAAGTGATAAAATCAAACTTTCCTCAATAAAAAAATCAACCATTTCAACAGCTACTAATACAAACAATACTAATTTTTTAAAAGAATAAATATTTATTATGATAACTGATCTTTCAGCATCAGCCGACGAAAATAACCGCATCATCATTGATCAGTTCTTAAAAATCAAAAAGGAAAAGAATGCGATTCTGCTGGCGCATTTTTACCAGGTTCCTGAAATTCAGGATATGGCCGATTTTGTCGGCGACAGTTTAGGTCTGGCACAGGAAGCCTATAAAACAGATGCTGATATTATTGTTTTTGCCGGTGTTCATTTTATGGCGGAAACTGCTAAAATACTCAATCCTGGTAAAAAAGTCCTTATCCCGGATATGAATGCCGGCTGCTCCCTTGCCGATTCATGCCCCACTCCGGAATTCAGGAAGTTCAAAGAGGCCCATCCGGGGCATATTGTAATATCCTATATCAACTGCTCTGCTGAAATAAAAGCATTGTCTGACGTAATCTGCACCTCCAGCAATGCTGTTAAAATCGTTGAATCGTTCCCGAAAGAACAGCCTATCATCTTTGCCCCGGATAAAAATCTCGGCAATTATGTAAATGGCATTACCGGCCGCAGCATGGTATTGTGGGATGGAACCTGTGAAGTCCACGACGTGATCACAATGGAAAGCATTGTTAAACTGAAAACGGAGAACCCTGAAGCAAAACTGATCGCCCACCCTGAATGCAAGGCGGTGATCCTGCAACTGGCCGATTTCATTGGCTCCACAACCGCCCTGCTGAATTATACCGTAAAAAGCGATGCCAGGAAGTTCATCATTGCCACCGAAACAGGTATAATTCACCAGATGAAAAAATTATCGCCGGAAAAGGAATTTCTCATAGTCCCGACCGACCAGGCCTGTTCCTGCAATGACTGCCCGTATATGAAGATGAATACGCTGCCGAAACTGCTGAAGTGCATCACTACGGAAACCCCCGAACTGCTGTTAAGCAGTGAGTTGATCGAAAAGGCTAAGAAACCCATATTGCGAATGCTTGAGCTTTCAAAATAATGACCGGAAGATCATGAAACATTTGAAATACAACCTTTTTCTGCTGCTGATTCCAGCCTGCCTGCTTTTCCTTCCGGCGAGGTCCTCTGCACAGGACACCGTGGTAAAGAACGGCTACCAGAAGTTCGTATACAAGAGCGGTGTGATCTCCAGTGAAGGTAGCATGCGCGATGGAAAACCGGACGGGTACTGGAAATCATATTTTGAGAACGGTAAACTGAAATCAGAAGGGAACAGGAAAAACTTTGAACTGGACAGTACCTGGAAATTTTACAATGAGGCAGGGAAACTGATCCTGGAGGTGAGTTATAAAAAGGGGAAAAAGAACGGTCTGAAATCCAGTTATCTCGACCAGGAGACCATCCGTGAGAATTTTGTGAATGATGTGAAGGAAGGAGTGACACGTTATTATTACGCCGGCGGGAAACTGAAGATGGAGATACCCTTTATAAAAGGTCTGGAACAGGGTTTTGCAAAGGAATATTCGGAAGAAGGCAACATCATCACCCTGATTGAATACAAGCGCGGATTCATCATCGACCGTTTGAAGATAAACCGCCGCGACAAGAACAACTATCGCCAGGGCCGATGGTATACTTTCTGGGACAATGGCCGCATCCGCCAGGAAGGCTATTACCGTGACGATAAGAAAGACGGCTATTTCAAGGATTATACCGAAAATGGCGACCTCATCAGCGTTACAAAATATGTGATGGATGAAAAGCAGCCGGATGCCGCTGAGATCAAAAAACTCGACGTGGACAATACCTACTTCCCCGATGGAAAACTTAAATCAAGCGGAACTTCAAGAAACGGTGTGCCCGAAGGAATATACCGGGAATACAATGCCGATGGCCAGATCGTGAATTCGCTTTTTTACGAGAACGGAAATATCACAGGTGAGGGGATCTTTAAGGAAGACGGAACAAAGGATGGTCACTGGAAAGAGTATTATGCCGGGCATGAACTGAAATCGGAAGGAGAATACAAAGACGGTAAGCAGGCAGGCGAATGGAAATTCTATTACCAGTCGGGCAAACTTGAACAAGCCGGCAAATTCAGCAACAGCGGAAAGATCCTTGGCACCTGGAAATGGTATTATGATAATGGTCAGCTACTCCGTGAAGAAGAGCACCAGAACGGCGTGAAGGACGGCCTGCATACTGAATATGATGAGAACGGAAAGATCGTCGAGCAGGGCGACTACCTCAACGGACAGGAAGACGGACCCTGGTTCTCTGTCTCCGGCGATTATCTTGAACGGGGTACCTACCGCGACGGATTGAAAACCGGGAAATGGCTTACTTATTATCTCTTCCCGAAAGGCAATGAAACAGACAGCATCCTCAGTTTCTCAGGAAATTTTGTGGATGATAACCCCGACGGAAAGCATATATACTATTATGATAATGGTAAGGTGCGCGACGAGGGACTCTATATTATGGGGAAACGTGAAGGCGACTGGTTGAAATACAACTACGACGGGACACTCTTCATGATCATCAACTACCGCAACGGTGTGGAGGTGAAGTACGATGGCATAAAGATCAGGCCTCCGTTTGAAGCGGAAGAACCGTAAGAATTTACGATTGGACGATTGAGGGATTGAGAGATTAAAGAAAAACTAAACAACTGAAATAATGGAAAACAAGAGACGTCCGAAAGGCGACCGGAATGAGAATTCTGAAGGAAAAGAAAACAAGCCGGAACGCAAGGGACGGGATCAGCGGTTATCCGGTGAACGGAGACCCAGGGTGATCCGGGATGACCAGAAAAAAACTTCGGAACGGCCTTACAGGCGGCCCGACAGTGATTCTGACAGGCGCTCCTCCGGCGACCGTCCAAGGTACGGCAGTGGCGACCGCGACAGCAGTTCCGAAAAAAGACCCTATCGTCGTGAAAGCAATGACCAGGGCCGGAGATCTTCCAGCGACCGGGACAAACGTTCCGGTTCGGATGATCGCAGATCGCGCCCCGAAAGGAAACCATACAGCTCCGATCGTCCGGAACGGAAATCTTACGGTTCCGACAGGCCCGAAAGGAAACCATATGGCTCCGATCGTCCGGAACGGAAATCCTATGGTTCCGACAGACCCGAAAGGAAACCCGTTGGTTCCGACAGGCCGGAAAAACCCAGGAGATCTTTTGATAAACCGGAACGGAAACCCTATAGTTCTGACCGGCCCGATAGACCACCACGGTCGTTTGATAAGCCTGAAAGACGTTTTGGCGATGATGAGCGCAAACCCCGTCCGGAAAAAAGATCATTCAGCTCCGATCGTCCTGAAAAACGTGAACGCTCCTTTGATAAGCCGGAACGTCGTTTCGGAGAGGATGAGGAACATCCCCGGCCCGAACGGAAACAATTCAGCCCTGACCGCGCCAGGAAAACACCCCGGACGTTCGACAAACCGGACAAACGATTCAGTGATGAATCAAAACCACGTCCCTACCGGACCGAACGCTATGAACGGCCTGAACGCTCCGCCGATTCCGCCGAAGATTCTTCTGCTGAGGAAACGAGCAAGCCACGCCCATACAAAGCAGAACGTCCCGAACGTCCTGCACGTCCTGCGCGCTCCTATGACAAGCCTGAAAATAGTTTCGGTGATGACGAACCGAAAGGCTCAACCTTCTCTAAACCAGAACGGAAAGACCGTGGTGAATACCCCGAAAAACGTCCCTATAAACAGCGGAAGACGGAAAACAGGGGCAAGCCCGCCCGCAGGGAAAAAGCAGAGGACGATGGCAGCATCCGTCTGAATAAATACATTGCCAACTCGGGTATCTGCTCAAGGCGAGAGGCCGACAACCTGATCGAAGCCGGCGCCATCAGCATCAACGGTGTCGTGGTCACCGAACTGGGCACCAAAGTGCAGCCGACCGATAAGATAAAGTATGGCGACCAGACCCTTTCCCGTGAAAAACCGCGCTACGTGCTGCTGAACAAGCCCAAGGGCTTCATCACCACAACAGACGATCCCGACAACCGGAAAACTGTCATGAACCTGGTGGCGAAAGCCTGCCGGGAACGGATCTATCCCATCGGCCGCCTCGACCGGAACACCACCGGCCTGCTGCTCTTCACCAACGACGGTGACATGGCGAAAAAACTGGCGCACCCGCGTTACGGGATCAAGAAGACCTACCATGTCGTCCTTGACAGGAACCTTACAAAAACCGACATGAAAAAAATCTCCGACGGACTGATGCTCGATGACGGCATCACCAAGGTGGATGCGATCGAATACATCACAGAAGCACAGGATAAAAAAGAGATCGGTATCGAGCTTCACTCAGGCAAGAACAGGGTTGTCAGAAGGATCTTCGAAACCCTCGACTACAAAGTGGTCCGCCTCGACCGGGTCGTCTACGCCGGACTTACCAAGAAAAACCTTCCCCGCGGTGAATGGCGTTTCCTGGAACAAAAGGAGATCAATATGTTGAAAATCATTTCGTGATCATGAAAAAAATCATTTTTTTATTCATTGCGATGGTGACATTGCAAATGGCCACCCATGCCGCTGACCCCACCCGCGACCTGATCAAAGCGGCGGGCGATGCCACGGTCTATCCGAATGATAACCTTGTGGTCGTTTACGACAGTACCCTGGTCGATGTAAAGGAGTCAGGTTTAAGTTATGTTACGACACACACGCTCACCAAGGTTCTCAACACAAAGGGCGCACTGGAGATGAGCGTGGTGAAGTTCGGCTACGACCCGCTTTCTGCCTTTGTTGACATTAAAAAAGTGGTGATCTATAAGAAGGACGGAACAACAAAAGAGCTGGACGTATCACAGGTCATGGACTATCCGGCTCCCGCCCGGGCCATTTACTGGGGATCGCGGGAAAAGATGATCTGCATCGGCCGCCTTCTTCCCGGTGATGCCATGGAGGTGGTTGAATTTAAAAAGGGATTTACCTATGCCCTGCTGGCCGGGGAGGATGATGATGCCAAATACATCCCGCCCATGAAGGGCCATTTCTATGATATCGTTGAATTCTGGAACACCAGCCCGGTTAAAGTCAAGTGTTACCAGGTAAAGGTACCGAAGACCAAGCCGGTGCAGTATGAGGTATACAACGGTGAGATTCAGTCATCAGTAGTCTTCCATAACGACAAAACCATCTATACCTTCACCCGCAGGGATTTCATTCCATTTAAAAGTGAAAACCGCATGGTGGCGCTCTCGGATGTCGCCCCGAAACTCCTTTTATCGACAAGCCCCGACTGGTTTGCAAAATCCACCTGGTTTAACAAGGTCAACGAGGATTTCGGAAGCTTTACCGTAACTCCTGAAATCAAAACCAAAACAAGCGAGATCCTCAGGGGCTCGCAAAACGAACTCGATTCCATTTCCAGGCTCACCCACTGGGTGGCCGACGAGATCCGCTATTCCGGCATCTCCATGGGCTGTGGCGAGGGATATACCCTTCACAAAGGGCAGATGACCTTCACCGACCGCTGTGGAGTATGCAAAGACAAGGCCGGCATGCTCATCACCATGCTGCGTGCCGCCGGCTTCAAGGCTTATCCGGCCATGACCATGGCAGGCTCCCGTATCGACTATATCCCGGCCGACCAGTTCAACCACAGCGTTACCGTGGTAAAACTCAAAGACAGGAAATACCACCTGCTCGACCCCACCTGGGTCCCCTTTGTCAGGGAACTTTGGTCCAGCGCAGAACAGCAGCAGCAATACCTGGCCGGCGTTCCGGAAGGAGCTGATCTGGGCACCACACCGGTTTCGGCACCGGAGAACCACTACATCCGCATCAACACGAAATCAGAGCTTTCTCCCGACGGCACCCTGACGGGCTCCGTCGTCCTTACGGCCGAAGGTCAATCCGATGCTTCCATCCGCGGGATCTTCAAAAATTACGGCAAGACCCAATGGTCTGCGAATGTTGAAAAGGAATTGCTGAAGGTCTCCTCATTTGCAGAGGTCACCAACATCGAATTCGGCGACCCGATCGATTACCAGTCGGGCCCGATTAAGATAAAAGTTGATTTCAGGATCCCTGAATTTGCAAGGATCTCCGGGGATAAGGTCCTCTTTACACCCCTCTCTGCCGAGGTGTTCCGCACCTTCCAGCCCCAACTTGCCTTTGAGACCGCCACCGCCGATAAGAAATATGCCTTCCGCGACCGCTGTTCACGCCAGGTGGAGATCGATGAAACCATGACCCTGCCCGCGCAGAGTTCTGTCTCCTTCATGCCTGAATCCAAACATAAACCGGGAAGTGTCTGCTCATTTGACGGAGGTTTGACCCTGAACGGGAATGTGTTGCATCTGAAGGAGAAGATCTCCCTTGGGAAACGCATTTACGATGCAAAGGACTGGCCCGGTTTCCGGGATGCTGTGAATGCACAGGAATCATTTGTGGATAATCATGTTGTTTTTGAAAAAAAATAAAGAATGAATTCTGTTGCCCCGGGCTTAAGCCCGGGGCAACAAATCAAAATTATTTATGATGAACAGAATTCTCCCCCTCTCGTTGGCGCTTGTATTTTCAATTTTATTTCATGGGCACCTCTTCTCCCAGGATGAAAATTATGATGCTGTTTATCTCCGGCTGACAAAGGAGTATACGCTGAATCCCGATGGGAGCATGGACTACCGCTACATCAAAAAACAGAAGCTTCAGACCTACCGCTCATTTCATAACCTCTACGGCGAAACATTCATCACCTACCATCCGGATTTTCAGTCGCTGAAAGTTAACGAAGCCTTTATCATCATGGCTGACGGGAAAAAAGTCCCTTCTCCGGCCAATGCCTTTAACGAGGTCCTCCCGGCATTTGCAGCCAATGCCCCGGCATACAACAAGCTTCGCGAAATGGTGATCACGCATACCGGAACGGAACGCAATGCCGTGATCAACCTGGATTACACCCTTCATTCAAAGAAGGGGTTTTACCCGGCCCTGATGGGGAACGAGGTGCTGGCGGAGACGGAACCCGTGAAAGAGTTTACCATCAAAGTCAGGATTCCTTCAGGGAACAAACTCAGCTATGTGGCCGGCTATTCTGACGTAAAACCGGAGATCACCACGGAGGGCTCCTTTTCAGTCTATACCTGGAACCTGAAGAATGTTCCGGCCCTCTCCGCGGAGGAGAACCAGCTCAACGGGAATGAACTTTACCCCCGGCTGCTGTTCAGCACGGCAAAAAACAGGGCGGAAGCGGTCACCGGGCTTATCGCCCAGCCGGCATTCGCAGGCAAAATTCCGGCGGAAGCAAAGAAAATCACGGACAGCCTTCTGACCAATGTGCCGGAAGGTTCAAAACTGGATGGCATCCTTTCGCTGCAGAACATGGTGATCAACGACATGCGCCTGTACCCGGTTCCAATGCGTTTCAACGGCTTTAAGGGCAGACCCCCCGAAGAGACCTGGAACAGCAACGGGGGGACGGTTCTGGATAAAACGATCCTTCTGGATGCGATGATAAATGAATCCGGTATCCCGGCCACACCTTATTTCGTTGTTAAAAGCGCCTACTGCCAGAACGATGTCGGCAACCTCCTGGATATCGACGATATGGGGGTGAAGGTCGAACTGAAAGATGCCGGTATCCTCTATATTTCTGCTTCTGTTAAAAATCTGCAGAACCTCAACCTGAACCTGCCCGGCCGGACAATCCTTTCCACCGACAATTCAGGAAAACTCCTGCTGACACCCTGCGAAACGATAAAAAACAGGCTTAAACTGCTGGGAAACTTTGCCATCAATGAAAAATCACAACTCTCCGGGGATGTCTCTATTCAGTTTGATAAAGGTGTAAACCCCTATTTCCTTTTTGAAAAAGATAAAAACAAGGCGAAAACATACCTTTCCGGCGGACTTGCTTCCGGCGACCTGAAAGAGATCAAGATCGCCACCATTACCCAGGAATCCTCCTTCTTCAACATTACGCTGCAGAAGGACAAGCCTTTCCGGACCGACAGCAATTATTTATTTTTCACCCTTCCGATCCTGTCAAATGGTATTGAAAGCTGGGGCATCCATTACCTTCCGAAAGCAAGACAGTGTTCACTGGAGGTTCCGTTCCTTATTGATGAATCCTGCGAGATGACGATCGCCCTTCCAAAGGGACTAAAGCTGTTTGCAGCTGTTAAAAAAACAGAGATCAGCAACAATGCCGGTAATTTTTACTTTGAAGCCAGCCAGGACGGGGATAATGTGGTGGTGAAAAAGAGCCTGAAGATCGACAAAAGCATCATCGAAACCACTTCCTACGCAGATTTCAAGGCGCTGATGGATCATTGGAATAATGATAACTATCGGGAAATAGTGTTTGTCAAATAGCGAAATAGCGAGTAAGAAACACGCGATACGGGCGATTCTCTATAACTCGCTATTTAATAATGATCCTCCCTAGCTCAGTATTAAGCGTCTTGCTGGTCTGCATCAGCCGCATTTGGGTCTCGAGCAGGGTATTGATTTCCTCTTCTTCCGTTGCCTCCTTCAGCTTCCGCTGGTTGTCCGTGATCATCTGCTCGATCTTTTTTGCTTTGAAGGTATGGAGGGCAGTCACGACAGAGTCTTTCAGCCGGGTATTCTCATATTCCACGAAGATGAGGTTCTTTTCCCAGTTCGGGCTTAATTCATAGGGGTCGAGGCTGAGGTCGATGGCCGCGGTGGAAACAGCCGGATCTTCATGGTGCAGGAAATAGACCTTATCGGCTACCACGCCGTTCTGCAGCACCTCAGCCATTTCATTGAAGATCTTCTGGTGTACAGGTTTTTCAAAGGTGATCTCATCGTTCTGGATATCCCGGACGAGATAGTCGGCCACTTTCACCGGAAATTCCTCCATCACCTTATCTTCATTCTCCTGTTTAAAGATGATGGTTTCATTGCCGAAAAGCAGTAGCAGCCGGATGATCTCTTTCTCCTGTGATTCGCTGGAGGTGATGTCAAACTCAACCTGCGGAGGGGCTGTTTCAGCAGGTTCTTCCGGATATTCGCCCGGCCTGATCTCCTCGCCGCGCAGCTTCTTTCCGTAATTCTGCCTGAGGATCTTGTTCAGCTCGTTCATGAGCGTCTGCTCCGGTATCGTCATCATGGAGGAGCACTCCTTGATGTAGATGGAGCGTGAGATCCCGTCGGGTATCAGTGCAATGGTATTGACGATCTCCTTGATGAGGGCGGCTTTTTTAATAGGGTCGCCGGCGGTTTCTTTCAGTAGCAAGCGTGTCTTGAACAGGATGAAATTGACCGAATTCTTCTGAATGAACTCTTCAACTTCCACCCCGCGATGTTTGCGGGCATAGGAATCGGGATCGTCGCCTTCGGGGAAAAGGACGATCTTCACATGCATGCCCTGCTCGAGGATCATGTCAATACCCCGAAGAGAGGCCTTGATGCCAGCCGGGTCACCGTCGTACAGGATGGTGATATTCGAGGTGTAGCGCTGGATCAGCTTCACCTGTTCGTTGGTGAGGGAAGTGCCGGAGGAGGCAACCACGTTTTCGATGCCCGACTGGTTCAGTGAGATCACGTCGGTATATCCCTCCACGAGGTAACAGCTGTCTTTGGAGATGATCGAATTTTTGGCGAAATAGATGCCGTAAAGTGACTTGCTTTTGTTGTAGATCTCCGATTCGGGCGAGTTGAGGTACTTGGCCATCGCCTTATCGGAGCCGAGGATACGGCCACCGAAGCCAATGACCCGCCCCGAGGCGCTCAGGATGGGGAAGATCACCCGACCATGAAAACGGTCGATCAGGCGGTCCTCTTTCTGGATGGAAAGCCCGGTACGAACCAGGTATTCGGGTTTATAGCCCTCGCCACGGGCATATTCGGAAAAATCGTCCCACTTCTGGGGCGCATACCCGAGCTGGAACTTCTTGATGATGTCTTCTCGGATCCCGCGTTCGATGAGGTAGGTGAGGCCGACCGCCTTGCCCTCCTCGCTTTCGTGCAGGGTCTTCTCAAAATACTGCTGGGCAAAATGGTTTAGCTGAAAAAGTGCCTCCCGCTCATTCTGCTCCTGTACCTTTTCTGGTGTCTGCTCCTCCTCCTCGATCTCGATCTGGTAGCGTTTCGCCAGGAATTTCAGGGCTTCGGGATAGGTGAAATGCTCGTGTTCCATCAGGAATCCAACGGAGTTTCCGGCTTTCCCGCAGCCGAAGCACTTGAAGATGCCCTTGGCGGGCGAAACGGTGAAAGAGGGGGTCTTCTCGTTATGAAAAGGACAAAGTCCAAGGTAATTCACGCCCCGGCGCTTAAGCGACACAAAATCGCCCACCACGTCTTCTATCCGTGCGGTGGAGAGGATGGTGCTGATGGTTTCCGGGGGAATCATGGTATTTATGATTTGTGATTTTCGATTTGAAATATTTCCGTATAAACTCTTCGCGTCCTTTGTGTAAACCTTTGTGCCCTTTGTGGTTAAAAAAAGCCCAAGAGGAGGTGCTAAGGTAAGGAAAATCGACCGACAGGCTGGCTGATTTTATCAACAGAATCAAATGAAATTACTAATTTTAGCCTAAATTTCATTCTATGAACCGCAGAGACTTTTTCAGACGCAGTTTCCTGACCAGCCTGGCAGCCGGGAGTGCTTTGGCTTTTGGTGATTTCAAAAAAGTATTCGCCGGGGGAGTGCCCCCGAAACCTTCGGGAGCCGCTGGCGGATATGATCTTGTGGCTGTCAAGGGTGGCGAACCTGCGCAGATGTTCGACAGGGCGATCGAGTCCCTGGGCGGGATGAAGGCCTTTGTAAAGCAGGGTCAGACCGTGGTGGTAAAACCAAACATCGGATGGGATGTCTCCCCTGAACGGGCCGCCAACACCAACCCCCAGCTGGTTAAAAGGATCGTTGAACAATGCTATGCCGCCGGTGCGAAAACCGTCTATGTTTTCGACAACACCTGCGATGAGTGGGATAAATGCTATGAGAACAGCGGGATACAGCAGGCAGTGAAGGATGCAGGCGGAAAGATGGTTCCTGCGAACTCTGAAAGCAACTACCGGGAGGTGACCATAAAGAACGGCAAGAAACTGAAGACCGCAAAGGTGCATGAACTGATCCTGGATTCCGATGTCTTTATCAATGTACCTATTGTAAAGCACCATAGCGGAACCAATGTATCCCTTTCCATGAAAAATCACATGGGAATCGTCTGGGACCGCCGCTTCTGGCATAAGAATGACCTGCATCAGTGCATTGCCGACTTCGCTGCTTTCCGCAAGCCCGACCTGAATGTGGTCGATGGCTACCGGGTGCTTTCAAAACGCGGACCGCGCGGTGTTACCGTGGATGATGTCACCCTCACCAAATCACTTATCCTTTCGCATGACTGCGTAGCAGCGGATGCAGCCGCCGCCAAGGTGTTCGGGATTGAACCGGAAACCGTTTCCTATATTAAAATAGCACACGATGCCGGTATCGGCAACATGGATCTCACCAAACTGAACATCAACAGGATAAAGATCTGAGCGGATGATCGAGCGTTACCTGAAGAAGATCAGGGTGGTCCTGTCACTGATCTTCTTCCTGCTTACCCTTTTCCTCTTTGTTGACTTCGCTGCCGTTTTTTCCCTGCGGATGATTCATGCTATCCTCTATCTGGAATTGGTACCTTCACTGCTTGAGTTTCTGAGACTGGCAACCCTGGGTGCCGCCGGCTTCATCGCGGTGATGCTCTTCACCCTTTTCTTTGGACGGGTCTATTGCTCCACTGTGTGCCCCCTGGGAACCCTGCAGGATATCTTCATCCGGATCACATCTCCTTTCCGGAACAAGAAAAAGAACAAATACAAAAAGCCGTTGAGCATCCTTCGTTTTTCCATCTTAGGGATTTTGGTCCTGCTCATCTTTTTCCGGAATATCTTTCTCCTGAACCTTCTGGATCCCTTCAGCCTTGCCGGAAAGCTGTTTTCAAACCTGGTCCGCCCGGGCTATTATGCCGGGAACAACATTCTCCGGAATATCCTGAAGGCCATGGATAACTACACCCTATACCCGGTGACCGTAAAATCAGCAGCCTGGCCGGCAATTGGATTCTCGGTAGCTTTTCTTGCGATCCTCATTTTCCTCAGCAGCCGGAAGGGGCGCTGGTACTGCAACGCCATCTGCCCTGTCGGGACCTTCCTCGGGCTGATCTCGAAGATCTCCCTCTTTAAGCTTACGATCGATGAGTCCAGTTGTGTATCCTGCGGATTATGCATACGGGAATGCAAGTCGAATTGCATTGACATGAAGAACCATGCCATCGACTTTTCCCGCTGTGTGGCATGCTTCAACTGCATCGGGGCATGCAAGGAAGAATCCATTGGGTACCATAATCAACTCAAACTTCAAAAATCGTTGATCAATATTCGATTATTCAAATCCCCGGCCCCGGATAGGTATTGTAGTGACAGGTCGCGACCTGTCACTACAATACCCGGCGCCATGCCCCGCCGCAATTTCTTCCGCACTACCCTTGGAACCGCCGGGATCGCGGGGCTTTTATTGTCCTCAAAGGAGGTCTTTGCCAAAAAGAAAAGCGCAAAGGGCATGAGCGATTACCCGGTAACACCCCCGGGTTCTGTAAGCCTGACCCATTTCACAGAGAAATGCACCGCCTGCCATCTTTGTGTCAGCGCCTGTCCCACCCATGTCCTTCAGCCCACCCTTTTCGAATACGGGCTCACAGGGCTCTTCCAGCCGAAGATGGACTTCTGGACAGCCTATTGCAACCATGAGTGCGTGAAGTGCTCCCAGGTGTGTCCCAGCGGCGCCATACAACCGATCACCGTGAAGGAAAAAGAGACCCTGCAGATCGGCTATGCCTGGTTCAGCCGGCACCGCTGCATCGTCAGCACAAAGAACACCGCCTGCGCCGCCTGTTCCGAACATTGCCCCACCAAGGCGGTCGTTATGGTGCCATACACCGGAACCCTTATGATCCCCACGGTTGATGAAAAAATCTGCATCGGTTGCGGCGCCTGCGAATACGCCTGCCCTACCAAACCCAAGGCCATCTTCGTCGAATCGAATACCTATCACCGCATAGCCCGGAAACCTCTTAAAAAGGTAGCCGAACCAGAGGAAGAGACTCTGGCAGAAGGGAAGAAGGAGGAGGTTAAGAAGAAGAAGGTTGTGGAGGATTTTCCGTTCTAGCGAGATATTGAGATATTGGGATATTGAGATGGTGGTTTTCCGCGCAATTTCGCTATTTCGCTATTTCGCAATTTCGCCATTTCATTTCCATGTGCTCAATCCCCGCCTCGAAGAAATGCTCCCCGGCTTCAACAAACCCGTTTCGTTTATAAAAGGGAACGGCTCTGATCTGGGAATGCAGATAAACGTGTTTTCCGGTGGGTACAACGTCTTTTAATACCGCGGCAAGTATGATCTCCCCGAAACCACGGTTGCGGAACTGTGGCAGCACCGCAAAGCGTTCCAGCTTGATGCCGTGATCCGTTTCCCGCCAGCGGGCTGTTGCGATCGCCTTTTCCCCGACCAGCAGCAGGTAATGATGCGCGGCCTCTTCCTTGTCGTATTCAAGGCTGGCGTCTACGCCCTGCTCTTCAACGAACACCTTGCGGCGGATGGCGAAGGCCTGTTCGGCTAATTCCTTTTCGTTAAATGCGAATCTTTTAACTTCTATCATTGTACAAAAGTAGAGTTGCAAGTTGTAAATTGCAAGTTCATATATTGGGATATTGAGATATTGGGATATTGAGGTCACCTCTGCTGACTTTTTTCGTCGTTCATTGTTTTTTTTCCCCTCTTATCAAACAGGTACCAAGGTGCGAGTTTGTCGTTCGTCGTTTGTCGTTTGTCGCTTCTTTGTCATGCATCACGATTTTGTTAATTTTGAATGAATAAAGCAAAAACAAGAGGTCTATGGACTGGATCTACGAAACCAACCCCGAAAACACCGTACGCTTCACTTTGGGAATCGAAGGCAGCCGCCCCCTGATCTGCATTGGCGTAAATCCCAGCACTGCCGAACCCGACAACCTCGACCCGACACTCCGGTCCGTTCATAAAAAGGCCGGGATCCATGGCTTCGACTCCTGGATCATGCTAAACCTTTACCCCCTGCGGGAAACCGCTCCCAAAAAACTACCGCCATCCCCCGACCTGAATCTGCACCTTGAGAACCTCCGTCATATCGGCAGGATCTTTGCCCGCTCCAGCCCCGTGATCTGGGCTGCCTGGGGAACCCTGATCACAAAACGTCCGTACCTGGTCAATTGCCTTGAAGATATCCATATGATCTCCCTTGACTATAACTGCAAATGGACCACCCTCGGCAAGGAATCGAAAGCCGGGCATCCGCATCATCCGCTGTATCTATCAGACAGTTCTGAAATGAAGGAATTTGATATAGGTGCATACCTTTCGGCGTTGAGGAGGCTTTCTTAATTTCTAATTGATCTGATTGACCTGAAAACAGAGCTGGTAGTGACTGCCGACTGCTGACTTAAAAGTTGGAAATTAGGTCAATCAGATCAATTGGAAATTTTTAGTAGTTGCTTTCCGGTTGCTTTCCGGCTGCTTCCCGGCTCCTGCCTCCCTTACTCCCGGCTTACTCCCGGCTTGGTGTACTTATGAAAGTCTTATGAAGGTATTATGAAAGTATTATGGGAAGGGTAGTCAGCCGCAGGTTACCCGGAAGACAATATTCCGGACCTTTTCGGAGGTAATTTTCTCTGCGGTGCTTTTGAGCCATCCCAGGTATTCATCCGGAACAGCCAGCGCTGATTTAACAATAGTGCCCTTGTCCGTATCGAGCAAAAGAGTAATATTTTTAGTCTTCATTTTATGAATTACCTTCCTGGGCTGTGGAGGCAGGGGCGTTGGCTCTTTCTTCCCGGCAACAAACATGGTAAGGTATTCCGAAAAAGCCACATTGTAGGCCGACCACCCTGGTTTCCGCGCTGCCTCATAACGTTTCAGCTTCTCCGGGTCCTTGATGGCGATACTTGCCTTTTTGGCAGCAGCCCTGAATTTCCAAAATTGGTCCTCCTGCTTCTCCGTGGGTTTTTTCTTCGTATGCTTCGGTATATTTGTCACAATCGGCTGACCATTCGTCTCCCGGATGACATACTGCTTCCCCACATGCCCCCGTATACCATTTATCAAAGCGTTTTCCCTGACTTTTGCCATAAACGAATGGTTTTCCGGCTTAATATAAAAGCCAATCTGCCCCCAAATATATTATACAAAAAAGCAAAAAACAATACCAAAGGCCAAAAATTTCAAGGGAGCTCGAACAATTTAGATGGATTCTAAACAGCAGTTGCGATTTGTAAGTTGTAAATTGCGATTTTCTTCCTTTTTTTATGCATTTCTTCGTGCTTTTTCCTATTGGGATATTGATTGGAAATTGGGTCAATTAGATCAATTGAAAATTTCCCAGGGCTGCCGGCAGCATTTCTCCTTAGCTTCTCCTTGGTTCCTCCTTGGTCGGTATTTAAGCAAATGTTTTTTTTCCTTTTGTTTAAGGAGCGACCAAGGAGGAACCAAGGAGGTTGCAAGGAGAAAAAGAATAATTGCAATAAAAGTAGAATGTGACTCCAAAATATTTAATTTTAGAGGATATTTCAAACTTGCATGACGATCCAGGAATACGTAACAAAAATAAATACTCGGTTTACCTCCGGGATCTCTACTGAACATTGCTACCGCAGCGACATGCAAAACTTAATGGACACATAGATGATCGGTTGGTTTATAGAAATTAAGGTATCGGTCGACCCAGAAATGGTTAAAGGACCGCAAGGGGATGGAGTCATATTTTGAAGATATTTTGCATATCGGAGGGTTATTGTTGCTTTGACAGAGGCGGGGAGGGTGATGAGGGAAGATAGATAGAATAAAATTTAATTAATTTTGAGTAAAGTATGTGGTTTTGATATGGCAGAGAAGATGCCGGGGTGACGGATTTGTGGAGATAAATACCCAGGTGTTCGAACTGGCTGATATTTTTAATAACATTCAGTAAACAAGAACAAATCTATGATTTGGTTTAATTTAAAAGAGATTGAAAGGAAAATAGCGGAAAATGATATTTCCGAGAAGGAATCTATCAGTTATTACCTGGGTATTTTTCTTGCAACCATTCTTTATGCAATAATTGTTTCAATTTCAACCAAGAAACCAATATCCCCTCAGGGTTCCGTCGCAGCACTTCATTATTTTCTTAATGGTGTTATTTCAGTTCTTGGAGTGTTGTGGGCTTATAGATTAAACTCCAAAATCGACGACAGAGATTTCTTTATCCGATTTTTTTCCATTTCGTTTGTTATTTTTATCAGATTAATAATTTATACAGCATGTATTGGAATTATTTTACTGGTTTTTATTAGCATGTTTATAAAGTTTCAAGACATGGATTACCAGAGTATTGGACTGTTGGCCTATGCATCCCAATTGTGGAAAATAATTTTTTGCATATTGATTGCGCTCTCATTTCATCGGATTAGTAAATTAAAAAGTGGTAACTGAAATTGATAAAAAAGCCCCGATCGGCTTGATCATCTTTGGCGCTTTAAGCTTTATTCCATTTATTGGAGTTTTAATAGGCCTAGTAGCTGTTATTATTGGATTGACAAACTTTACCAGGTTTAAAGTAATCTTCATTCTTGGGGCGTCGGGAATCGGCTTGACAATATTAATTTTTGGCAGTCTTTTTTTTATTCAACAACGGGTGGCAAGGAGTGGAATTTTTGATGACCTGGAAGCACAATCAACAGAAATGTTTCTGAACAATCTTTCAAATGAGTTGCAAAGCTATAAATGTAAATATGGTAAATATCCTGATAGCCTGGAGAAGATGTCCGGTTATAATAGTATGATAGTGATTGAAGATACATATAATCAAAACACTGCGAAAAATGAAGCAGGCAAGAAAAAAGGTTCACCAGCTCATTTTAAGTCTCCGAATTACTTCTACAAAGTAGAAAAGGATACATTTATCCTTTTTTCTGTAGGTAAAGACGGAAAGCCTTTCACAAAGGATGATATCTACCCGCATACCAAGTATATCAAGACGCCAGGTGATGGTACAGTCAAGAAGTAAAGATTCACAGTTCAAAAATCACCTGGATCAGTTGATATGATTAAATTTATCAAACAGAAGCTTCCTGTAATTACCGCTTTTTTTGTTAATATTCTGCTGATCGCAAAATATTTCTATGACAAGGTGACGATTTGCTGTGAGCCTTGTCCAAAGGGAATTGACTGCCCGCCATGTCAGACTGATTTCATGAAATATTTCTGGATATGGATTCTGGTATTTACTGCGTTGATAATAACATCGTATATTTATGAGACGGAAATGAAAATATGTAAATCTTAATAAAATGGAACTAAACAGTAAAAAACTGGAACGGACATCACGAATTGTTTATTATTCTATCTCGATAATTCTCTGTTTGTTTCTTATTCTGTTATCCAATAAAGTCATTGACAACCTGGACAGTATTGCACTCAGGCCAGAATCTAAAGACTTTGAAAATAAAAGTGTGATGTCCAATCTTGACCAGGACAAGAACACACAACAGCTGTATATTGAAAATCTCAACACTAAGAAAACGACGATTGAAAAAACAATTTCGACGGCGAAGGAAAACTACAAAAACGAAAAGCAGTCTTTTGACAATTGGTTGCAAACAAGAAAAACATTAGGATCACCGGATAAAGACCAGGAAGTTATTGACAGAGCAAGGAGGTTAGACGAATTTTATAGTGTCGAGCAGGATTGGCGGACACAGCTTAACTCCCTACAGGCTAAAATTGATGAAGCAGATAATAAATTGCAGGGGACTCAAAAATTAATTGATAGAGAAATATCGAAAGCAGAGACAAAATTTGATAAGGAATTAAGATGGTATGACCTGAAGGTTTTTTTATTTCGGTTGCTTTTTGTAGCACCAATATTAGCATTGGGCATTTTCTTTTTTGTTCGTAAAAGACACCACAAATTCTGGCCACTCTATTTCGGCTTTACTCTTTTTTCGCTTTACGCATTTTTCTTCGGACTCGTTCCGTATCTTCCAAGTTATGGTGGTTATGTCCGTTATTCAGTTGGCGTGATATTATCCGCAGGACTTGGATATTATGCTATTAAAACAATCCGGAAATTTATTGAGAAGAAACAAGCTGAATTGAAAGTGTCAACTCAGGAAAGAGCAAAAAATGTTCAGACGGAAGTTGCTGAAAAGGCACTTGAAAATCATTTTTGTCCTTCCTGCGGAAAGGATTTCATCATGAAAAAATGGGAATTCCCAGGAGCAAAGAACCCGGAAAGTGAGATGAATAAACTTGTAACAAATTTCTGCCGCCACTGCGGACTTGAATTATTTACGAACTGTTCGAATTGCGGAAATAGAAATTTTGCTCATTTGCCGTTTTGTTCCTCTTGCGGGACAAAAATTACAACAAAACAATAATTTATGAAATTTGAAGGAATCGGCATCATTGACCTGATTCGGCGGATCATATAATTTGAGGAAATGGAAATAATAGAAACCCCAAAAGGCTCAATCACCCTGTTCGGCAGCGATACCCCTGTAATCCGCGATCCCGGATCATTTCTTGATCTCCTGTTTTCAACAGAAAGCGATACCATCGCATTGAAAAAGGAGTGTCTCGACCCCTCTTTTTTTGATCTCAGGTCGGGCCTGGCCGGGGAACTCCTTCAGAAGCTCTCCAATTACAAAAAGAGGCTGATCGTGCTGGGTAATTTTGAAAATATTGAAAGCAAGAGCCTTCATGACTTTATCTATGAGAGCAACCGGCACGGGGTGGCGGTGTTTACGAATGAGATAGAGAAGGCGATCGGTTTGTTAAAAAGGATACAATAATCTGGGTTGAATTTGAAATGCACCCCTGAAATAATAAATGAATAAAACAAATAAACAGACAATAAATGAAAACAGTATTAATAACAGGAGCAAACCGCAGTATCGGTTTTGAAACCGCCCGCCAGATGGCGAAACTGGGATATTTTGTATATATGGGCTGCCGTGACCTTAAAAAAGGGCAGGAGGCCGCGAAACAATTGAATAATGAAGGTCTTGTCAATGTAGAGCCTTTGGTAATTGACATCAGTGATGCTGCTTCAGTGGCATCTGCCCGGCAGGAGCTGGGAAAAAAAATCACACAGCTGGATGTCCTCATAAACAACGCCGGTATCAGTGGCGGTTTTCCGCAGCCGGCTGCTACCAGTCTCGATACGTTCCGGAAGGTGTTTGACACTAATTTTTTTGGCACTATCAATGTAACTCAAACCTTCATGGACCTGCTTAAAAAATCAGATGCACCGCGCATTGTAAATGTAACATCGGGTCTGGCTTCCCTCACATTACACAGCGATCCCTCATCGGGTATCTATCATTTTAAATCGGCCGCTTACGGACCCTCAAAAACAGCGCTGAACGCTTATACGGTTGTTCTGGCTTTTGAACTGAAGAATACTCCGTTTAAAGTGAATGCCGTTGATCCGGGTTATACTGACACTGATTTTAATAACCACCAGGGTCCAAAAGACGTCCCCACCGCGGCCCGCGATATCGTTCAATATGCAGTTCTGGATGAAACGGGCCCGACCGGCAGATTCATCAGCTACGACAACAACCCGGAAACGAGTGAAAGTCCCTGGTAAGGGATTTGTGATTTGCGATTTGTGATTTGCGATTTTTCTCTTATCCAGCATCCAGCATCTGTTAGTCAGCAGTCGGCAGTCAGCAGTCGGCAGTCAGCAGTCGGCAGCCGATAGTTAGCAGAGATCATCCAGCATCCGGTAGTTAGTAATTTCCAGTTTGCACAGGTCAGACGTTGGTTAGCAGAATCATCCGGCATCCGGCATCCAGCCTTTCTATAAAATGAGAAAGCATGATTTCGTAAATAGTTATTAATTTTACTATAATTAAATGACAGAAGAATCCTTCCTGATAGCTGAACAATGAAGAAGATCCTGACTTACTTATTATTGATCGGAGTTTTTACTTCTCTTTCGTGGTACGTTATTGAGAAAGGGGAATTTATTGTTCGTCAGTCTCCGAATTATTCAACGAATCAGAGTATTCCGGTAGTAGATAAAGTAAAACCGGTCGTCATTAATGCGCATGAGAATATCCTTGATCAGCTTTTAAACAATATTAAGTATCCCCTGAGCATATTGCTGTTGCAGGTAATCGTCATTCTTGTTACCTCCAGGATATTTGGTTTTATTTTCAGTAAATTAGGACAACAGACGGTTATAGGAGAAATTGTTGCCGGTATCTTCCTGGGGCCGTCTATCCTGGGATGGTTATTTCCTGACCTGTTTGCCCTGATTTTTCCTCACAATTCATTTGTCTCACTTCAGTTTCTAAGTCAGATCGGATTAGCGTTTTTTATGTTTGTCGTAGGAATGGAGCTGGACTTAAGTAAATTAAAAAGCAAAACCCATGATGCGTTGATCATAAGCCAGGTCAGTATCGTTTTTCCTTTTTTCCTGGGTACTTGTGTCTCCTATTTTATTTTTCAGGAATTAGCACCTAAAGATGTAAACTTCCTTTCTTTTGCTTTATTTATCGGTATTGCAATGAGTATCACCGCATTCCCTGTTTTGGCCAGAATTATTAAAGAACGCAATCTCACCAAAACATCCCTGGGCGTTCTTGCAATAACCTGTGCCGCAGCTGACGATGTTACCGCTTGGTGCCTCCTTGCGGCTGTAATTGCTATAGTAAAAGCGGGAAGTATAACCAGTGCACTATTTACCATTGGACTTGCGGTTGCTTACATTGTTTTTATGCTTTATCTGATCAAACCATGGCTTCAAAAAATAAGTGATAAACGAATAAATAAGAATACAATCAATAAAACAGCAATTGGCATTTCATTCTTTCTTCTTTTATTATCAGCCTATTATACAGAAATTATTGGAATCCATGCCTTATTTGGATCTTTCATTGCCGGGGTTGTTATGCCCAATAATACACGGTTCAAAGAAATACTGACGGATAAAATTGAAGATGTTAGTACGATATTATTGCTGCCGATATTTTTTGCATTTACCGGACTTCGTACCCAGATCGGCTTATTAAATGAGGGTCATTTATGGGTGTTTTGTATTTTGATCATAAGTGCTGCCATTATCGGTAAATTGATGGGGAGTGCCGTTACAGCCAAAATAATCGGCCGAACATGGAAAGAATCGCTCTCTTTAGGTGCCTTGATGAACACCCGGGGACTCATGGAACTGATCGTTCTGAATATCGGGTATGACTTAGGCATTTTAGGACCGGAAATTTTTGCAATCATGGTGTTAATGGCTCTATTCACCACATTTATGACAGGTCCTTTATTAAATTTAATTAATCTTTCATTTAAGAAATTAAGCAGTTAATAAGGATGTAACAATCAAAAAAGTGCGGTACGTTGCAAGCGTCGGACTCACCTGCAACTAAATTGCAGGAATCTTAGGTGCAACGATCGGGATGCCGGACCTTAATTGGGTTGTTATTCCGTATGAACAAATGAAAAGCGCCCTGGAAGGAATTGGCATGGCTAAACAAATTGCTGCCGGCCTTGTTGAGATGAATGCAGGTATGCACCAAAGAGTTCTTCACCACGGAGACACGAAGACACGGTTGCATTTCCAATGTTGAGCATTTCCAATGTCGCTTAGCAGAGTTGTTACAAACCAACCAGTCAATATACGGCAACTGCAACAGTGCCTTCGTGTCTTTGTGGTGAAGAAGATGTCAGCAAAAGGAAAATGTACATCGTCTCAAAAATATATTGTATCTTCGATTGTATCAAATGATAGTATCATTGAAGCAAGATTACTGCATGGCCCGACAAACAAGGTTTCACCTGATCCCGTACTAAAAACCACTACCATGAAAAAACTCTTACTCATCATCTGTCTGTCAGTTGTTTCCGGTTTTGCAATGGCACAGTGGAACTGGCAAAACCCATTGCCTCAGGGGAATGCATTAAATTCCGTCTTCTTCCCGGATGCCAATATTGGCTATGCTGTTGGTAATTATGGAACCATTGTAAAAACAACCAACGGCGGGACAGACTGGGACATCGAGTCGAGTGGTACAACCTACAATTTAACATCCGTTTTCTTCAGTGACGCGAATACAGGCTACGCGGTTGGGAATAACGGTATCATTTTAAAAACAAACGATGGTGGTTCTTCGTGGTATCCTTTATCCAGCGGAACTGTTTACGGGCTTACTTCTGTTTACTTTATAAATGCAAGTACAGGATTTGTTGCAGGCGGGAATTTTATGAGTGGCTTCATCTTGAAAACCACGGACGGCGGCGGTTCATGGAGCCTTTGCCAGGCAGGTACTTTTTACAACCTGAATGCTGTTTCCTTTGTCAAAGAATCCGTCGGTTACGCAGTAGGAGATTACGGAACCTTCCTGAAAACCACCGATGGCGGAACGACCTGGAGTGTGAGTTTGGCAGGAACAGCACAACAGGGTTTATTCTCCGTACATTTTACGGATATAAACACCGGATTTGTTGTTGGCTCTTCAGGAACGATCTTAAAAACCACGAATGGCGGAACAACATGGACTGCCATGACGAGCGGAACAACTGACCAGCTCACTTCAGTTTATTTTGTGAATTCCACCATGGGCTATGCTGTGGGTCATAACAATAACTCCTGGAGCAGTACCATCCTGATAACATTTAACGGGGGCACCACCTGGGTGCCAACAACCCGGGATAGTTGGCTCTATTCAGTACATTTTTCCGATGAAAACACAGGATATATTACAGGTGTGTATGGGGAGATCCTGAAAAGTACCGATGCCGGAGCTACCTGGACGGATAAATCAAAAACGGTTACATCGACCTGTCTGACTTCTGTTCATTTTACGGATGCCAATACGGGTTATATTTCCGGGGGAGATATTGTAAGTTATGGTGACATACTAACAAGCGGATTTATTTTAAAAACCACAAACGCTGGGACAACCTGGACCCCATTAACATTGCCAACCGCTTATTCTGTATATGGCTTGTTTTTTCTGAATGCAAATACCGGCTATGCTGTGGGCTATGCCGGGAACATACTTAAAACAACGAATGCCGGTGCAACTTGGACAATGTCGACACTAAATATTCTTCCATACGGCTGGTTTTATTCCATCTTTTTTGCAGACAACAATAATGGTTTTTCAGTGGGCAACCAGGGAACGGTTGTCAAGACTACGGATGGCGGTTTAAACTGGGATGTGATTACTGATGTGCCAACAACTGACGATCTCTATTCAGTATTTTCAATAGATGCAAGTACAACATACATAGTCGGACAATATGGAACAATTTTAAAAACCACGGACGGCGGCATAAGCTGGAATTTAATTCCCCTGGGCTGGACGGAAAATTTAAATGCAGTTTATTTTACCAATCCAAATACCGGGTTTGTGCTGAGTAGTACCGGAACAATCTTTAAGACTACGGATGCCGGCTTAAGCTGGTTTACAGTGCCAAGCGGTACGACTGAGGCTTTAAAATCGATTCACTTTGCAGATCAAAACACCGGATATGTTGTAGGTTCGAGCGGTACTATTTTAAAAACCACGAATGCCGGTGCAAGTTGGGTTCATCTGACAACCCCCACGCCCGGCTTTTTCCTGGGGGTTTACTCAACGGATGTCAATACAGAATACATCATTGGCGGGGATGGATTCATCCTGAAATCCGGCAATGGAGGAGGTTTCCCTGTCAATGTTGAAGAACCTGCAGTTGCCAGTCCGGTAACAATTTATCCAAATCCCGCAGAAAACCGGATCACTATTTCGGATAATAGGAAGGAACCTGGTGAAAAAACAATAAGCATCCTGGATATTAACGGCAGACAGATTCTCACAAGGACTTGCAGGAATCAGGCAAGTATTAACATGGATGTAAGCATGCTGCCCAGGGGTATTTATGTTGTAAAGATCCAAACCAAATCCGGTATCGAAACTAAAAAGCTGGTGATCCAATAGTTCCGGACCAGTCAGTCGGTATTCAGCAGTCCGCAGTCAGCATCTGGTATCAAGTATCCAGCATCCAGCATCTGTTAGTTAGAAATCGGCAGTGGGCAGAGGATAGTCGATATTAAGCAGAACTAAATAAGATACTGATTCCGGAAATAGTTATTAATTTTACTGTCACCCGACAGAAGTAATCTCTATGAAACGAATTATCCTTTTAACGTCACTGCTGCTGATGGTTTTCTTTTTGCCCGCACAGGTCGTTATGCGGTTAAACGATGAAACCCCGGAACATTTTGCATCACGGTTTAAGCCCTATAATTCAGTCATTACTTACCGGGTGATCCCGGCAACCTGGAATAATAAATCGGTGATCTTCGCATTTTACGACCAGGAATTTCAACTCCCGAAACAAAAGGACTCCCTGCAGCAGGGCGATCACCGTATCATTGCGATCATGTTTGCGGAAGGTGAAAAAAACCACTTTACCAAAGTCCTTGTGGACCTGATCGGGTCCGAGGGGGGCAGCCCGGTCATTGATACCTTGTTTTTCCTGAATGCGGACAGCGATACGCTTAAAGAACTTGCCTTGGTGGTTTCCTGGGAACAGAAGCACTACGATGTAAACGGAACGCTCTATGGGACGCTGGTCTTTGACAATATGCAGGCAAAGGAACAGGAGAAGCTGACAATTTTAAAAGAGATCAGTGAAAAGCTCGATGGTGGCTGCGAGTGTACCTGGAAAGACGGTACAAGGAAGAAGGCAAAATTCAAAACAGCTGCAGAAATTACAAAAGAGCTGGAACGGCTCGGATATAAACAATAGATTTCAAAGCTGTCACCAGTCGGCAGTCGGCAGTCTTTATAATTGCGAGTTGCAAATTGCAAGTTGCAAGTTATTTGAGAATTTCAACTTCCACCCACCCCGATTTAGTTAACATAACCTGTTTGGTAAACCCGATCTCCTTCAGCAGAATTCGTGCTTCGGCAAAGTAATTCGAGATCTCTGCCGGTTTGTGGGCATCGGAAGTGATGGTAATGGGAATGTTAAGGTTGTTGATCTTCTTAAGGATATCCGGTCCGGGAAAGAGGGTGTCTGAGCGCTTCTTGTAAATGCCCCTGGTATTGACTTCCACCACGCATCCCGCATCCCGTATCATCTCCAGGACATCATCCACCAGCGTCACATACCAGGCATCTGCTTCTGAGAAATACCTTCCGCGGTTATACATTTTGATCTTGTCCAGATGCCCCACGATATCCGGTTTTTCATTTTGGATCATCTCCTGTATCTGACGGTAATAGGCCGTGACGCCGGCTTTGGCATCGCCGCCAAAAATATCCTTCAGCCCCTGGTCGTAAATGGCGATCTCCGGGCCGTCGATGAACCAGAGCATGTCTGTTCCCTCATTTTTCACCAGGTGAACAGAGCCGATGAGGTAATCAACGGGGAAGTTGTCACGGTAATATTGAAAGGTTTTTGTTATGGCGGGAATGTAATCGACCTCGAGGCCGGTCAGGAAACTGATACCGGATGCGGGATGCGGGATACGGGATGACGTCTTCGTACTTCGTACCTCGTACTTCGTACTTTTGAGTTTAGTAATCGCCTCAAAATATGCCCCCAACTCATCCTCACGAATAGCGAACGTGTTTGCAAACGGAACCGGCGCATGATCGGAGAAGCCGAGGGTGTGAAATCCTTGCCGGATGGCTTCTTCAACGTATTTTAATGGTTCGTCAGAACCGTCGCTGAAGCGGGTGTGGGTGTGGAGGTTAAAAATTGTCATGAACGATCTTATAAACTTTATCGGCCCGGCGGACCAGGGGTTCCAGCGGAATTGAGCAGGTTTCGCCCTTTTTGGTCTTTTTGACGCTCACAAGGTCGACCCGGATCTCCTCCACTGTGATCTCGTGGGATCCTGTTGTGGGACCCTGGATATAGATCGTATCCCCGGTCTCAAGCGATCCGGTCTCTATTTTCACCTCCATCACCTTTAGCCTTGAGAAATAGTTCATGATCTTTCCGACATATTCCTTGTGCTGAGAGGCAATGGAACCATGCTGCCCTGTCCATTCACCGAGTTTTCTCCCCAGGTAATAGCCATCCCAGAAGCCGCGGTTGTATACAGTGCCCAGGCGTTCCATCCAGGCGCCGATCTTCTCTTCGCCATAGGATTTGTCCGCTACGGCCTCAGCTGCTTCGTGGTAGCAGGAAACGACGGTTTTAACGTATTCAGGACTGCGGCCCCTGCCTTCGATTTTCAGGATTGAAACACCCGCCTTCATGATCTTATCGAGGAACCCGATTGTGCAGAGGTCTTTTGGCGACATGATGTATTCGTTGTCGATCTCCAGTTCCGTGCCTGTCTCCTTGTCGGTGACAGTGTAGGGCCGCCGGCATTGCTGTACGCATGCGCCGCGGTTGGCGGAAGCCTTGTAATGGTCCAGGCTGAGGTAACATTTCCCTGATACCGCCATGCACAAGGCGCCATGGCCGAAGATCTCGATGCGGATCAGTTCGCCCGACGGGCCGGTGATCTTCTCTTTTTTTATGCCCCTGATGATAGCAGCCACCTGTTTAAGGGAGAGTTCGCGGGCCGTTACCATCACATCGGCAAACTGCGACCAGTACTTAACTGACTCCAGGTTGGTGATGTTGGTCTGTGTTGACATGTGAACGGGCATTCCTGCCTTACGGGCATATTGAATGACCGCATGATCGGAGGCGATGATGGCATCGATGCCGTTTTTTTTAGCCGAATCCACGATCTTTTTCATCTCGCGGACCTCATCATCAAAAATGACTGTATTTAGTGTCAGGTAGGTTTTAACCTCATTCTTCCTGCAGATCCGGGTGATCTTCACCAGGTCTTTCAATGTAAAATTGATCGAAGAGCGTGAGCGCATGTTCAGCTTCCCGATGCCGAAATAGACCGAGCGGGCCCCGGCATCGATAGCCGCCATCAGCGATTCCCATGAGCCGACAGGAGCGGTTATTTCAATTGGTTTCATATGGGGCAAAGATAGAGAAAAGTCGGGAGTCCTCAGTCCTCAGTCTGCAGTCCTCAGTCCTCAGTTTGCAGTCTGCAGTCAGCTCCATCCTCAATCTTCTGCCCTCCGATATCCGCCTCCGTTCCCCAACATTCATTACCTTTGCTTAAAATCACCAACTTCCCGGAACATGAAAAACCTCATTCTCCCCTTCATCTTCACAGCGGTCATTTTCCTTTCGGGATGCGGAAACCATGAACTTACAAAGGATAGCGAGGGCATTGCAGATATCATTTGCAGGAGCAAAGGCGTCACGGAGCAACTGACGCTGGAGGCCACAAAGCCCATGCCGGACCCTGATAAGATCGCCCAGCTGCAGGCTGAATCGGAAAAGATCCAGAAAGAGATGAATGCATCGTACCAGGTGTTCAATAAAAAATATGCCGGGAAGATTACTGATAAGAAATTCAACAAGGAGTTCGAAAAGGAGCTCAGCAAAGCCCTGATGAATTGCAAGAATCTTTCAGAAGAAGATAAAAAGATGCTGAAAGAAAACCTCGAAGAGAAGAACTAAAGCAGACCGGCGTTCCTCAGGATTTCAGAAAGTTTCGGCTGGTGTTTTGCAAAGTCACGCAAAACCATCAGGAGTTTATCATTATCGCGTTTAATAGGGGCGAGGGAGAGTTTCCTGTCCCAGAATGCAAATCCAAGCGTCGCAATAAACATCGAAGTAAAGATACCGATGATAGCCCAGAGAAAGTTGAACAGCTGGTCGAACCGCTTGTCAATGGAGTCAAATCGTCGATCTACAGCTTCGAACCGCCTGTCCACCGCCTCAAACCGTGAATTCATCTCCGATTTCAGAAAATCGAGCTTTTGTTCAGTCTGAATGATCTTGTCCCTGTCCTGAAGTGTGAACGGGACCTGGTTATTGTTTGCTTTTAATACTGAAGCAAGCAAAAGCAAAAAAATGCCGGTGATTAACAGAAACTTTTTCATTTTCGCTATTTCCCCAACCGTATCCCCAGCTCCTTCATCTGCTCTTCACTGATTCTGGCTGGCGTATCGATCATGACATCCCTTCCGGCGTTGTTTTTCGGGAAGGCGATGTAGTCGCGGATGGATTCTCCGCCTCCGAAGATCGTGCACCAGCGGTCGAAGCCAAAGGCGATGCCGCCATGAGGCGGAGCGCCGTATTCAAACGCTGTCATCAGGAAGCCGAACTGTTCCTGTGCCAGCTCTTCCGTGAATCCCAGCACCTGGAACATCTTTTTCTGAAGGTCCTTGTTATGGATACGGATAGAACCGCCGCCGATCTCCACGCCGTTGATCACAAGGTCATAAGCATTGGCACGTACCTGGCCCGGATCGGTATCAAGCAGGGGAATATCCTGCGGAACAGGTGAGGTAAAGGGGTGATGTTTCGCGTAGAAGCGTTTAGAGTCTTCATCCCATTCGAGCAGGGGGAAATCAACCACCCACAGGGGTCTGAAGACAGACGGGTCCATCAGGCCGAGCCGGCGGCCCATTTCGAGACGCAGTTCGCTCATGGCCTTGCGGGTCTGTTCTGTTTTGCCGCAGAGCACCAGGATCAGGTCACCGGGATTCGCCTGGCAGCGTTCGGCGATCAGTTTCAGGTCTTCGGGCGTATAGAATTTATCTACAGAGGATTTCAGGGAACCATCGGCTCCGTATTTGATGTAGATCAATCCCGAAGAGCCGATCTGCGGGCGTTTTACCCAGTCGGTAAGCTCATCGGTCTGTTTCCTGGAGTATTCGGAACAGCCGGCGGCAGTGATGGCGATCACGATCTCTGCATCATCAAATACCTTGAAATTCTTTCCCTGGACAAGATCCTGCACCTCGTTGAATTTCATCTCAAACCGGATATCCGGCTTGTCGTTGCCATATTCACGCATTGCCTGTTCGTAAGGCATACGCGGGAAGTCGGTAATCTCCATGCTTTTTATCACTGAAAACAGGTGCTTTGCCAGGCCTTCAAAAGTATTCAGAATGTCTTCCTGGGTGACGAAAGACATCTCACAGTCGATCTGGGTGAATTCCGGCTGGCGATCGGCACGCAGGTCCTCATCGCGGAAGCAGCGCACGATCTGGAAATAGCGGTCGAAACCCGCCACCATCAGCAGCTGTTTGAAGGTCTGGGGCGACTGGGGCAGGGCATAAAACTGTCCCTCGTTCATCCGTGAAGGAACCACAAAGTCGCGGGCCCCTTCCGGGGTCGACTTGATCAGCACCGGCGTTTCCACTTCGATGAAGCCCTGTTCATTCATGTAGTTTCGGGTAACGATCCCCATCCGGTGGCGGAGCTCCAGATTTTTGCGGACGGCGCTTCTGCGGAGGTCGATGTAGCGGTATTTCATTCGAAGCTCTTCACCTCCGTCGGTATTATCTTCCACGGTAAAGGGCGGGATTTTCGATTCATTCAGTACCTGCAAAGATTCCACTATGATCTCGACGTCGCCGGTAGGCATCTTGGCGTTCTTGTTGCTTCGTTCGGCAACACTCCCTGTTGCGGATACCACAAACTCCCTTCCCAGCTTCCGGGCCTCTTCGCACAAGGCCGGGTGGGTTTCCATGTTGAATACCAGCTGGGTGATGCCGTAACGGTCGCGCAGGTCGATGAAGGTGAGGCCTCCCATTTCGCGTGTCCGTTGCACCCATCCGCAGAGGGTAACCGTAATTCCTTTATTTTCGATGCGGAGCTCGCCGCAGGTGTGTGTTCGTAGCATATTTTGAGGTTTAAAGGGCAAAAGTAATAAAAGATGCTGGATACTGGATACTGGATGCTGGAGTAATAACTTCGCACCTTACACTCCGGACTTAAGACTTAAAAGAAAAGAAACCGGAAGACGGAAATTTTTAGGTCAATCAGGTCAATTTAATTTTCCCCAACCTTTGTATACAATCAAAAGATTTCTACATTTACGGGAGAAACAAAAGATGGACAATCAAATCGCTCTATGAAAAAGAACATTCTTGTTACCGGTGATTATATCGTAGATCATCATATCCTGAAGGGATTGAAATCTGAAGCCTCTGAAGACGGAAAAACCGGAAGTACAATTGTAAAAACACATGGTGGTGCATATATGACATTCAGTTTGATGGAAAAGGTCGTTCCCATGTTGAATTCGCACAAACAAGAGGAGAAGGATATGGTAAATCTTGCCTGGGGCATGAATGTGGATGTTAAAACATTGATGTCAGAGGGCACGATTCACGATTCATACCTGCAATGGAGCCTTGATTGCGTTGGCAAGGATAACAAAGAATATTTCAGACTAAAAGAAAAATTGGGATTTGGCAATCTACCTGACAATTCGAAGATTAAATGGCTTGAGCCCGCTGCTATTACAAATAAGCTTACAAACACAGTAGCGATTTTGGATGAAGCGAATCTTGGTTTCAGAAATACACCGAAAGCCTGGCCTGATTTTACGAAAGCGTGCAGGATTATCCTTAAAACCACGCAACCTTTGTGCAAGGGGGAATTATGGACCCGTCTTCTTGAAAAGAAAGATCAATTGGTGACCATCGTCAGCCTTCAACAACTAAAACATTACAACATCAAAGTCAGCAATGATATATCGTGGGAACAAACAGCCCTTGATATAACGACAGGATTGACAGAGCATAGGGATTTGAATGCCCTGATGCAATCAGGGACTTTAATTGTTACAATCGGTTCTGCGGGTGCACTTATAATTGTCAATGGTACGAAAGAAAAATTCGCTGAATTCACACTTGTTTTTGATCCTGAAACAATGGAAAATGAATGGGAAATGCAAAAGGCGGAAAAGATTATCAATTTGACCGGTTTGGGCAGTTCTTTTTTGGCTGGTTTTTCGCTCTGGTATGCTCATTCGGATTTCAATGTCACGGATGCTGTGAAAGCCGGGCTCAACATGGTCAACAGTTCTCTGATCAATGGTCTTTTTAATTCTTACGCACCACCTTTCATCTATAATGACCATTCCGGGGCCTTCAATTCAACGATCGAAAAGCGCCGGTATGTTTCTGCCTTTATTCCTTCACCTTATTGGAAATCTCTTGGTACAAATCCGCCAAATCACGAATGGACAATCCTGGAAAATAACTATGATGTTAACAAACCTCAAAAAAATAAAAAGAAACGTCTGCCCCTCTTTTCGCTGGCTCAGTCGCTTGCAGTGCATGGCACGGATAATATCAAATATGCTCCTTTGCTACAAATGGGTGATGTTGTCACGTTTGATCGGGTTGAGATAGAAGGACTACGAAATATTCGTAAGCAGGTTGAATTTTTTGTAACATTTGAAAAAGGGACCAAGCCATTAAACATAGCTGTTTTTGGACCTCCGGGTGCAGGAAAATCATTTATTGTAAAAGCGCTTGCAAAAAGTTTATTCAAAAATACACATATTGTTCCTGAATTTCTGACCTTTAACTTATCTCAGTTCAGAGATTCAGCGGGACTTCCCGGAGCATTTCATGCTATACGGGATGCTGTTTTAAACGGCAAGCTTCCCATTGTTTTCTGGGATGAATTCGATACCGATAATTACAAATGGCTTAAAACAATGCTTGCGCCAATGCAGGATGGTGTATTTCAGGATGCACAGGAAACCCATCCGATCGGGAAGGCCATCTTCATTTTTGCAGGTGGGGTTACCTACACAATGGAGCATTTTGTGGAAAATACAAAAAAGAAGGATAGTGCTGAATTGAAAATTCCTGATTTCTTAAGCAGAATACAATGTTATCTAAATGTGCTGGGTCCCAACAAGCGTCCGGTAAAAAAAGGAAAGTCCTGGCAAAAGCAAGGAGACAAAACAGATGTATGTTACCCTGTTCGGAGGGCATTGTTTATCAGGACCATCCTTGGGAAAGGGAATCTTCTTTCACAAATGGATCAGCTGCTGTTGAGAGCCCTGCTTGAAGTAGATGTCTATACAGACGGATCAAGAAGTCTTGAACGCATTCTTAAGCCTTTAGCGATCCATCCTGGTAAGCCGATAGAGAGATCTGACCTTCCTTCGGACGAAATGCTCAAAATGAACCTTGATTATGCTTCTTTTGACTCTATTTTGAAAAGGATTGCTTTAAATGAAGACCTATTATATGAAAAGCTGGCGATCGGCATCCATAAAAGCTGGATGGAACATGCGGTAAAAGATTCCGTTTTTTTCAAGCAGTATGAAGAACTTGGAATTGACGGTCGTTTTGATAATGTTTCAGCTGCCAGAAGAATGAAAGGAATTATTGCTTCCTCAGGTACTTTTGAGATGGTTCCCGACAGGGGGACAATGGCGGATGCAAAAGAAGGTATAAAGGCCTTTGACGAATTTATTAAAGATGATAAGACCCTGGATAAACTGGCGGAAAGAGAGCATCTTGGATGGATGGAAACCCGGAGGGAGGCAGAATGGAAACCCGGTGAGCGTAGCGATTATTTTAAATTGCACAATTGTATGGTTGCATTTTCAGAGCTCGATATAGGAATAAAAAATAAAGAAGATCAAACGCAAAAGAAAAAAGACCGTAGTACAATCCAGAATTACACAAAAATGTTGGAAGGAACCGGGTTTACCATTGTTAAGAAAAAAAAGTGATTTCACAATGAGTTTTCCGGATGGTATTCACTATTTCATAGATATTTAAAATGCCATGCACGATGTGATGATCAGCTATTCATGCAAGGATCAACTCGTAGCTGATGCTATCTGCAGTTTCCTTGAAAAAGACAGGATCCGGGTGTGGATTGCCCCAAGAGATATGCTGGGAAGAACATATCCGGAGGCTATTATTGAAGGAATTAAAAACAGTCTTATTATCGTTCTTGTTTTTTCTTCCAATGCAAACGGTTCTGCTTGGGTTCCCAAGGAAATTGAAAGAGGTGTGCATTATGAAAAAATTATCATTCCTTTCAAAATAGAGGAAGTTAATCCTATTTCAGCGGATTTTGAATTGTGTACATCAACTTACCACTGGTTGGATGCCATAACACCCCCTCTTGAACGGAACATTATCCGATTAGTTCAGACAGTAAGCCGTTTGCTTGAAAAAGAACAATGCCCAGAGAATGGTCTACTGAAGAAAAAGTATAAAACGCTTACACCGCTTGGCGAACTTTATCAGTTGGCTGGCAAGTGGGCACAGAATGATTATGCTTATTTTGTATTGGAAAGTCTTGGCAATGAACTGAAGTCGATGCTTCGGAATACGCCGAAGTCCATTGAAATTGAAGATGAGGAGTTATTGCTTTTTATGATGGTCGCATCCCTGCATTATGGCGGTAATTGGGAATATTGGCAAAAAAGGATATCTGATCCGAATAAGATAGCTGAACAACTTGTTAGCGTTTTGGAGGTCTCCTATTTACGACCTAAACTAAGAGCTCTCTATGCAATTCAACTTCTGGAACCATCACTTTTTGCGGAAAAGTTAGCAGGAACAACACTTATAAAAGATAATAACCTGTTAAGCATTATTCAAAATTTTGTATTCACAAGGCAGGTGTTTTCATACCTGGAAACGCTGTTAAAAAACAGTGATCAGGATGTAGCAAAAAAAGCAAAAGTAGTGCTTGATGAAATAAAAAGGTATCAAAACGAACATGGAACCACCAGCACTTCAATCTTGCCGGAAATATGAAAGGAAAAGAAACAGGATAAGGGATAAGTTGTTTTATTTCATGGTTAATTATTATTACGAAGGGGACATTTAGAAAAACATAAAGGATGATAAAAGATCTTCTAAACCATCTGGAAAGTGAGGCCGCCAATCCAATGAGAAAAGGGGATTTTGACCTGAATGATCGACCTGAAAATGAGGTTTTACAGCCTTTCGGACGATTGAAGGATGCACTGGGATATATTGAGGAAGTGGTTCTTCCTGTGTGGAAAACAGCCGATAAACAGGCCATGAGATTCCAGTCACGACACCGGAAACTCGCAAAAGTTGCAATTTTTACAGGTACCAGCGCGATCTTCTTTGCAATTATTCAGATGGCAGTGGCCCGGCAAATCCCATCTCTTGTTAATGTAGCTCTTGCCCTTGAAGTGGTTGCTGTAATTGCAGGTATTGTGGCGGTGGCTGTCGGTATTCGTTCAAAAGGGGACAAGAACTGGCTGAGAGAACGAAATCGTGCAGAACGTCTGCGGATGTTAAAGTTTCAATCACTTGGATGGGGTGGCTTGTTTGACGATGATTTGGGAAATTGGAAACAAAAGATCTCTGAGCAGATGGAAACACTGAAAGCACCTCTTTCAATTGACGAAGTAAAAGCATGGGCACTTAAATACAAGACGATTTCGGGGATACAGATCCCTTTCTCGGATAAACCATATACAGAAACAAATGCCCTTTCAGTTTACTATCTGTATAAACGATTGATGTACCAGGCTGGTTATTTTGAAAAACAGGCAAAAAAGCATGAAAAGGCAGCACGTCCATGGCGACACTTGAGCCTACCGGTATTTATCGCTTCAACAATTTGTGTCTTGATTCATTTTATTTCAGGTTGGTTTCTTCTCCAATTTAATGAATCCGGAATGGAGCACTTAAGGAACCTCCTTGAAGCAATTGAAATATGGTCTCTTGCACTGGCAACAATCATACCTGTTCTTGGGTTAAGTACCAGGGTCTGGCTTGGTGCATTTGAACCTCACCGGAGTGCCAACCTTTATCATTGCAAAAGGAATGCAGTACTTGAAATCAGAGAACGTATGATGCAGCAGGAGACCGATCCACATTTACTCAATAAAAATATTGATGAGGCGGAAACCCTCTTTGAAAACGAGCATCGTGAATGGCTGCGACTTATGTTTGAAACAGAGTGGATGCTTTAGGCCGAGGCTGTAATTTTCGAAAAGATGAATATTAAAATTATGTAATCCAATTTCCCATGCACCGTACCGACAACACCCGTTTCCTTCTTTTCATCGAACCGCCTGCCAGTGAAAAGCTGGTGGTTCCGGTCAATGATGAGAGCACAAGGATCATGAAGTTTGCTTTGTCTGAAGCACAGACCGGCACATCAAATTATTCATTTCTGGATGAGGAGCCAAGGTTCAGACAGGGACCTGGTTATAAGGGTTATCATGTCACGGAGTGCGGAACGCGGTCGATCGGGGTGGATTACCTGCTTGAAAACGGGATGATCACCAATGACCTCGCCACATTCTATCTTCAGTACTACCGGAATTCCATCCCGCAATCAGAGATGAATAAAATGGCTGAACTGGTCAGCTATTATAAGCGTAAATACAAGGATAAACCGGAAATCCTCGAAAAGGAGATCCCGGATCACCGGGATAAAGGCTTCTTAACCCTCATCAACGAATGGTTTGACGAAGAGGAGGAATAAAAGAATTTGGAAATAAAACACCGCCGGGTACTTCGTACACCGGCGGGTTTTACCGTCAAACCCCTCGGTGTGCAGAGCATCCGAGGGTGTTTGTGGATTGAAAAAATTATGAAACACCCACCGTCTCTCGAATATGATCGTTACTACCACATTTATAACAGGGGTATAAATGGAGAATCACTATTCAGAGATACTTCTAACTATGAGCATTTTGTACGATTAATGGATTTGCATTTATCGCCCGTGGCAGAAATTTTTGCCTGGGTACTGATGAAAAACCATTTTCACTTGCTTATTCGTATCCTTTCAGAGGAAGAAATTGGATTTATTGAGCCGAAAGAAAATCAGAAAGGCATCATATACCCTGGCAGAAAAAAGTATCAACCAACTCAGCAGTTCGGGAATCTGTTTAATGCCTATGCCAAAGGATACAATACTAAACACAACAGGACCGGCGGTTTGTTTGAATCACCATTCAGAAGAATCATGGTTAATAATGAGCGGTATTTTAAACAACTCGTATTTTATATTCATAATAATCCCGTTCACCATGGGTTTTGTGAAACAATGTCTGATTACCCATGGTCATCCTATTTATCCATCCTTTCGGTTAAACCGACCAAATTACAACGCGATAAGGTTATCGGCTGGTTTAATTCAGCATCAGAGTTTATTGAGTTTCACCGCCAGTTACAGGAATTGAAGGCAATCGGGCCATTCATAATGGAGGAATAATAAAACACCCAATTAAACACCGCCGGGTACTTCGTACACCGGCGGGTTTTCCCGTCAAACCCCTCGGTGTGCGAAGCACCCGAGGGTGTTTGAAAACGAATCCGATTAAATTATCGCCGGGTATTTCGTACACCGGCGGGTTTTACAGTCAAACCCCTCGGAGTGCGGAGCACCCGAGGGTGTTTGAAATTGATCCCGATTACGATTTTTCAATCCGGTACCCCAGCGCTACGATCGCCTTCAACGTCTCCATGGCGGTTTGGCGGTCGTACTCTTTTTCACCCTCCGGGAGTTCTTCATAAGGAATAAGATCCGGATGTTCTTTCTTCCCATCATCGCGTACCGGGCCGTATTTCCAGCCGTCACGGATTCGCTGCTGTGCCCACACCTCATGGGTGTTCTTTGAGAGGAGTTCGGTCAGTTCGAGTATATCGCCGGAGAGTTGAATCGTATTTGAGTTCAAGGGGGAAGGGATATATGGCATATGGAATTTGAATTGATTTAGAAAAACTAAAGGTAAAAAACTTTGAGTCAGACACTGGTACGATTCATCAATTAAAGAAAGAAAATCGAATTTATTTACAGGAAGAATAAAATATTATATAATTTTAACTGGTGTTACCGGTGCATCCGGTAAGAATTCAATCAAAATCATGTATAAAGATCACTATGAGCAAAGCAAAATTATTTTTAAGTTACGGCAGGGCTGATGCTGAGAGTGTTGCCATTCGGATCAAGTTGGATCTTGAGAAACTTGATTATGAAGTCTGGATGGATCGCAATGAGATCAAGGCGGGAAGTGCATACATGGAAGAGATCGAAGAGAACCTGAAACAGTCCAATGCGGTGATCGCACTGATGAGCCCACATTCAGTGCGCTCCGTTATAGATGGTTCTGTTAATGACAGTGTTTGCCTTGATGAACTGGCCTATGCCCGGGATTATCCCGGAAAGATTTTGCCGGTGATGGTCTCGAAATGCAGGGTTCCGATTGTCCTGTACCGCCTCGATTATGTGGATCTCTGTTCCTGGGAGCAGAATGAAGAAGAATATCAACACGGTCTTAAGCGTGTCGTGGAAGGAATTGAATCAACCCTGAACAATGAAATCCATTACCGTACGACCCAGGAAAAACTGCAGCCCTGGGATTTCAGGCCCTTTCTTGATGAACGCTGTAAGTGTTTCGTTGGCCGCCACTGGCTTTTCTCGGAAGTCATTCAATGGCTGGAGGGAACTCACCATGAAAGGGCCCTGCTGATTGCCGCTGATCCGGGGGTCGGGAAAAGCGCATTTGTGGGAAAATGGATATGTCTGAACCCAGGTGGTCATTTACTGGCCTATCACTGTTGCCAGATCGACAGTCCTACCACACTGCAACCATATTGTTTCATCCAGAGTCTGGCAGCCATGATCTCAAGCCAGATTCCTGAGTACGAAGCCATGCTTAAAGAGACAAATGTGGAACAGGCACTCAACGAAAAGGTATGCCGTGAAGATCCTGACCGCGGTCTTGAACAGGGGATTATTGCCCCTTTACTAAGGCTGAATCCACCGGAGGATGGGTTAAAATGCATTATAATAGACGCGCTGGATGAAGCCATTCTTTTAAAAGGAGGAAAAACAATTGTCGACCTGCTTCAAACACATCTTCATCGTTTCCCGGAATGGCTGCGTTTTATTGCCACCACCCGGAACGATCCTTCTGTATTGAAAAAACTTTCCGGACTTCGTGCACAGCAATTCAATGCTCAGGATTCACGCAACATAGAAGACGCAAAGGTCTTCCTCGAAATGAAGTTCTCCGAAAAATCGATGCAGGCGCTGCTGGCCAGCACAGGAACCTCACAGGAAGTAGCCGTAGGATTATTACTGCAGCGTAGCAAAGGTAATTTCCTATACATCCACTATGCCCTTGAAGGCTTGCTTACGGGAAGTTTCCATCTTGACTGTCCCGATGAATTTCCTCCGGGACTGACCGGCTTTTATGAAAAAGCGTTTAAGTACCGTTTTGTTTCTGAGCATGAATACCAACCGGTAGCAGGCATCCTTGCCGTTTTGCTGGCAGCACGGGAACCGGTTGATGAGGCGACTTTGTTCAGGGCAAGCGGACTTTCTTCCGAAACCCAGTTGTTGAAATACCTGAAGTCACTGGCTGTGTATCTAAGAGAAACGGACAAGACCTATACATTCTTTCACCGCTCGTTTGCAGAGTGGCTTCGCGATAAAAACAATCTTGACTACCATATCGAGCCGATGGACGGAGAGGCCAAACTTGCTGCTGTGGGTTGGGATGAATATAAGAACAACAATGGATCATTCAGCCGGTACATGCAGAAGTACCTGCCCTTTCATCTGATCGCTACAGGCCGGTACGAGCAGCTGACAGAAATCCTTACCGATCTGAATATCCTGGAAATCGTTATGAAGGAGGGTCGAGAACATGAATGGATGCGGCACTGGCGGCTTATCATGGACAAGGTTGAACTGAAAGCGTTGTACCAGAAATCAATTGAAAAGTATGCACTTTCACATCCGGATTTAAGTCAGGTTGCCAAAGCATCCTCCCGGGTTGGTGCGCTGTTACGTGATATCGGCCTCCATGAGAGTGCCTTGCCTTTTGCACAAAAAGCTGTTCAGTTAATAAAAGAGATGCCCAATCCCGACAAGGAAGAACTGGCATCCGCCCTGCTCATACTTGCCGAACTCTACCGCCACCTCTGTGAATTTGATTCAGCAGAGCCTCTCTATCTGGAATCCCTGCACCTGCGCGAGGAGGTCTGGCCTGACAGCATCGAAGTTGCGGAAGTTGTTTACGCACTGTGCGTCTTTTATAATACTTGTGTAAAACGGGATATCGACAAATCAATCTTCTATAATGACTGGGCTATCCGTATCCAGCAAAAACAGAGCCCACTGATCTTTGCATCTTTGGCCGATGCTATCAACGATAAGGGTATTCTTCTGGAAGCAAAGGGGAAAAGGGAAGAAGCACTGCCTTATTATGAAGAGGCCAGGAGATACTTTGAACAGGGATTTCCGGAAGGCCATCCCGAACTTGCGGTTGTTCTTACCAATATCGGACAATATTATTATGACAAGAAGGAGTTCCAGAAAGCCCTTGACCTCAATATCCAAGGGCTGAACATGCGCTCTATGTTTGTGGTTCCCTATGATAAAAAATGCATGCGGTTCCGCCGCGACTGCATCAAATACAGTTTTGCACTCAGTAAGTATGCGGAAGCCCAGAAGTGGGCCGAAGAGGTGATCCGGACCGGAAACTGCGGAAGCAAATATCCGATAAAAGACAAAGTTTCGGATATGGTGATGTTGGGCTACGCAACGATTTATTCAGATGATGCTACCATACGGGACAGGAATTTCAAGGAAATATTTGCACTGATTCGGAAAGAGCCTGATTTATTTAATAAACCGGAAGGCCAGGAGATTATCACTTTTTTCAATTTCATGATAAAAAGCGAGATGATCCGCGAACGGTTTGAGGGTGCCCTCTCCTACAATACTATTTTCGTAAAATTCATGACGGAACTGGATCCACAGCCATATAAGGGGTTGGCGGCTTATTATAACCTGCTTGCGGATATATTCCATGAAATAGAGGCAAAGGAACTTGAAGATCAGGCACGTGAAACCGCAAAGGGCTGGGAAGAATCGGGGGATGAACGGATTCCTTATCTTATCCTCATCTACCAGGCTGACGAGGCCCTTGGAAGGAGGGAGTTCGCAAAGTCCAGGCAATTCATGACGGATGTATTTACAGCCGCGTTGATCCGCGAGATTGAACTGAAGGACTGGAAGCCATACCTGAGTGGAGTGGCGAACGGATTCGCGATCCGGCTTAAAAACGATTACAACGAATATGAAGAGGCAGAGTGGTATTATCATCAGGGGGCTCTCCTTGATCCCGGGAACGGGTTACTGCTTGGCAACTACGCATTTCTGCTGACAAGTGTTTTAGGTAAACACGAAGAAGCGGAAACCTATTATGCAAAAGCCCTTGAACTTGATCATGATGATGCCAACTGCCTTAGCAACTCCGGCGTATTCCAGATGAATATTAAAAAGGATTTTGAGAAGGCTGAAGAGCTATTTGTACGTGCTAAAAGCCTGCAGTCAGAACACAACGACTCCATCCTGAGCAACTATGCGACCCTGAAGATCGTCAACGGTGAACTGGATACGGCCCTCAAACTGGCGGCAGAATCTTATTCAGTATGCCAGCGGAAACCCGACAGGATCATGGTCCGTTCACTTTTCTGTGCAGCTGCGATTACAGCCATTGAACAAAAGGATTACAGTCAGTACCTCGCCCAGATTAAAACCTTGTTCCTCATGGGTATCCAGCGCGTTCCCTGGCAAGCAAATGTTTTGATCGAGAACCTGAAAATCAAACTGCCGGCAAAAGATTTTCTATTGCTTGAAGCGCTTTGGCTGGCAATCTGCAATAAAGAAAATGACCTTGAGATGTTTGAGGCGTGGTCCGATATCAGGCCTATGCCACTTGACAGACCCTGGCAGGAAATCTAGTTTCACACGATACAAACTTGGTAAATTAAGCAATATCACATTCGAAAAATGGATTATCTCCATCCTCCAGGCAGTCGCAAAAGGTGACGGAGGTTGAAGTGTCTCCTTTGATCGGTTCGTGGTAATAGAGGGTCGGGACCGGTGTGTGTCCCACCACCTGGTGATAGCCCAGGAGGGGATCCCGCAGTAGGGCCGTGCGGTCAAGCCACAAGGGGCCGCCAATGTTTCCGCGGCTGCCGCCACGCTCCATTCCGATCTCAAAGATGGGGGGATAATTGTTGTTGTATAGTCTGTAAAGGGTTGTGGCAAGTGCCTTGTCTTCCTCGAGGATCACCGGCCGGATGTTCTTTTCATAAAAGCCCTGGGTCAGCCCTGCATGGGTCCAGAGGGATTTGCCTGCCTGCCAGGCTGCCTGGAACAGCTGTTTATTGGTCTCCAGCAGGAAGACAACCTCCCGGGCGATGGATTCGCGGTACCCGGTGGAACGGTAACTCTGAAAAAGGTAGCTGGCTTCATGGTTGCCAACAAGCAGGATCACTTTTTGGGGATGGATCTTTTTAAAGCGGATGATATCGCGGAGGTTGGCCAGCATCGGGCCATCCTCAACCGAATAGGAATCCACGTAGTCACCGAGGAAGATGATCCGGTCATACTTCTCCGGATCAACACGCTTCCATGTGTCCCTGCCGTGAATATCACCGATGGTTATTGTACGGACCACGTTGTTTCAATTTACGATTGGACGATTTATGATTTACGATTGAATTTACGATTGGTTGATTGACGATTATCTTTGTTTTGATTTGATTTCGGAAAGTTCACAATAAAATCCCTCAATCGTAAATCGTCCAATCGTAAATTGTTTCCTGTAATCAGGCTAACAATTCTACCAATTTCCGTCTTTTTTTTACGAGGTCGGTGAGTTCGATCACCATATCGGCATTGACCTCCCGTGCCATCGGGAGAACAAATTGCTCGGTCTGGTCGAGGTAATCCACGATCTTCTGGTCGGTGAAGAAATCCCGGTTAAGGTCGGTCAGGTTGCTGATGCGGTCGGCTACCTTTAGCAGCTTGGCGCTTCGCGAGCCGCTTTTCAGGATGCGCTCCAGGTACTCTTTTTTATCCATTTCCTCAGGTTTGGTTACTTCCAGCACCAGGTCGACCACCTGGTTGGCCTGGCTGTCGATCCTTCGCAGATCAAGTTGGTTGGTCTCCGGTACGTCCTCGATGAGGTCGTGAATGACAGAGGCTTTAAGGAGGACGGGGTCCGAGAAAAATTTATAATCGAGCAGGATCCCCAGGGTGGCAAAGGCATGCCGGAACTGGTTACCCCCGACTTTGCGCTGTACGCCGATCAGGGCGGTTGCCTTGATGATGTAAGGTGCCAGCACGAGGCTTGAAAGCAGGTCTACTTCGTTCATAATGCTTGTTTTTAAGGGTACAAATATCGGTACAGAATCCCTCTTCGGGTCATTCTGTTAATAAACTTCCTGAAACCGGTGTTTCAGCCGGATCTTTCTGAAGGATCTTTTTTGACCTTTCATATTGCCGGCGCATGTATGCCGGCAGCAGGTCCATGTAGCAGTCTTGTTTTTGTCCGAGCATCGCTTCGGTATCCTTTGAATAGGTGCAGCCATCCTTATCAAGCGACCTCACGAGGTAGCGTTTTCTTATCTCGGTGATCCGCTCCTTGGGAAAATGTGATAATGGCATATGAACCAGTTCGATTTTCCTGGCTGTTGCCAGTACTTTGAATTCGGGCCTGATGATAAACTTGTCAGGAGCGAGGATCACCAGCCGGTTTTTGACATACGGAAGAGCGAAAAGGATCAGGGCGGATTGCCAGTCGGTAAGATCGACCAGGAAATTATGCTCCTCCTGGTAGTATCTTACCAGCTCCCGCATGGAGCTTGAGGATAAGGTCGGACAACAGGCATAATCATTGTCTTCAAGCCAATTTGCCCCGGTAATGGAGTTGAGGCAGGGGTTACCGAAGATCGTCGTCCCGTACATCACCTCCATGGAGTCAACAAAGGGCGACAAATCTTCAGGAAGACTGACATATTTGTACATGGAGATCGCCGGGATAAAAATGGTGCCCCTTTCCTGCGCTATACGGTCGAATTTTTTCTTGTCTTTCATGTGATCGCCGACTGTTGACCCGGCCATTAAGAAAAGCCAGTCTGCATTTTTGATTGTTTTATTCTCATCAAAAATAAATACGGTCGGTTCCGTTTTTTTTCCATCCGGTTCAGGAACAGACTTTCTTTCCGGGCTGATCTTTACATGCACCCTGTTCTCCCCGGTAATCGCCGAACGGATCGTGGCTTTCATATCCACGCCATCATAGAGCGATCCTTCAAAAACGGTGTGCTGTTTTTCCCGTCCGGAACTTCCTGCGATCCTTGCGGCCTGGAAGGCGATGCCGTATAGCAGCGATTCGCAGGGCGGCCATACCCAGGAGTTGAAGTTGAATTTATTGCTCTTTTCTTTTGGCTGGTCCTTCCAAAACCATTTCGCAGCAGTGTTGGGAACCGGTGATTTACCCTGGGGAGGAAAGGGGAGAATAAATGATCGGGTCTTTACATAGCCGGTCTCATAAAGTGAGTAGTCATCGATCGGCTCCATCAGGTCGACCCGGAACCCCTGGCAATCGTCTGATTCCTGATCGGGGAAAGAGGAAGCGGGTATCAGTACCGGCAGGTGGAAATAGTCTTCCGGCTTCGCCCAGGGCCTTTTCAGATCCATAATGCAGACTGACATCACCGACAAAAAACCCGATGGCATCATGGCCTGTGAAGCCCCCAGCAGGGTCCCTGATCCCGGTACCTTCTCCTGGTTGATAAGGCGCATGGACTGGATCATCCGTTCAAATTCCGGTGTTCCCTGGTAACGGCTGCTCAGGGGATCTTTTCCGGGCTGATTAACCACACGGGTATCAGGGGTATTATAGGCGGTGTCGAGGATTTCACGGCAAACTGTTTCAAGGTCCGGTGCAATATTCTTATACGAATGTTCATCAAGGCCCCTTTCCCGGTTCCATTCATAAATCGTTGACGCCACAGGGTAGATGTCCATGAATTTCGTTGCGATCTGCGGATGGACCACCACCCTTTTGCAGCTGATCGATTCCCAGGAAAAGTAATATGTTTCCGGTAAAACTCTGCCGGAGGTCAGCGCATTGCTTATTGGTTCCCAATGTGCGAGACCGCCCGTGTACACTACGGTTTTGTATTGCTGAAGAATTTTTCTCAGCCGTTTGACCATCACCTGCTCTCTCCGGGTGTCGACCTCAGGGTCGCGAATCCGCATTGCTTCCGCTGCGTTTCTCAGGACATAACCCTGAAGGTCGTTTTTCGCGCTCAGCGGATCTTCCATGATATAATTATCTAAGTGTGCGGGCGGGAACTCTATGGTATCGATTCCATAAACAGGAATGTTGAGTTCAACGGCACAGCGGATTGCTTCGATGATTGAGTCGGTGGAAGAGAGACACAGCAGGGCGTTTTTCTGTTCCCGGTCACCCCTGCTTACCAACAATCCCAGCATGCAGGGAAGCATAAAACGATCCAGGCTTCCGATCCGCATTTCCTTCATCCACGAAACCACCTCTTCGACAACTCCCGGTTCCATTTCTACCGCGATCGCCTCAGGGCGCGTTCGCGGATCATGACATAGTTCAAATACTTTTTCTGCAAATACTCCGCGGTAATGAACGGCCGGGACTCCGAGCAGCAGGGCATCCCCAACTTGTATCTTGCATTCCATAACGATCGGTTTTACAGGGTTTCTACTTTAAATAGCTGATCAAAAGCCATCCTCAGGTGAGCTGGCTGAATTCCGCGGGTGTTCTCCCCGCAGGAGAGCGAAAAGGGGTTATCCCTCGAGGCTACGGAGAAATTATTCATTCCACCGGAAGAGTCAAAAGCAGAGAGATTGGAAGCCAGGCTGAAGAGATGGATCACATCGCGGACGGAAAGGCTTTTTCCAGGTTTCTCGTAAGTATGCCACAATTCCCAGAACAGACCGAGCAGGTTATCAATCTCTTCTTTCATCTCCCGGTACTGCGAACGGATCACCTGGCTGATCTCTTCACGGAGGGGCTGGTCGATCCAGATTGTGGGACGCATGCGTGAGAGGATGAATTCCGGCAGGAGGTTGATATCCGTGGTGTTGGTAGCAGCAATGAAGCGAAAGCCGGGGTGGGCCTGAATGCGTTCACCCAGCAGGATCGAATCAATGTACTGGCGCTCATCCAGGACGCTTACAAGCAGTGCAAGGGCGCGGGGGCGTATCTTGCCGATCTCGTCGATGAAGCAGATCCCCCCGTTATACATGGCCGTGACCAGGGGTGAGATCATATAGTCCATCATCCCTTTTTTCTGGTCGCTGAAGCGCACCGAACAGGCGAGGTCTTCCGCCGTCACATCCTCATGCCCCTGGAAAATATAGAGATCGCGGTTGGTTTTCTGTGCTAGTTCATAAACGAGCCGGTTCTTGCCGACGCCCGGTTCCCCGATGAGGAGCGGACTCAGCGGGAGCGTATTCTTTCCCGCCATCCAGGCGGCTGTGATATATTTTAACTCGGTCGTTCTTCCGACAAAACCGGTCATAAACCGGGAATCAGGAAGAAAGGGTTCACTCTGGTAAACGCTTTTTTTCCCGATGCTGATTTTACGATTGTTCATTGACATGGCTTTTTTCTTTGAAGGGTTGGATTAGGAAAAAGTATCTTTAAGCTGGAGGCAGAATCTTTCCGGTTCCTGCAACAGAAAGTCCATATCACTATCGGTGTGAAAGACTTCACGGATCACCGATTCGCTGTTGCAGAGGTTCAGGAGGTATTCTGCCTGTTTCCCCGTTGCGGGCTGGTTTGTTTTATCATTGATCAGTTCGAAATTTGTAATATCGTTTGTGTAAAAGTTCTTGCTGCCTTCTTTTCTGACAGCTATTGAATCATGAAGGACATTCATGATCCCCCGCAGGGAACACCCTTCAGGATCCGAGGTGTCGAAGACCCAGATATCCCCGTTATCGCCGCCTGTTATCAGCAGGTCGTTCTTCAGGGTGAAGGTCCACAGGTGCTGGCCACCGGTATCGGCATGCACGGTCTGCCTGAAATCCGGAAGCTCCCAGAACTTCACTGTTCCGTCAAAACTGCTGGTGATGATCACATCGGGTTTCGAAGGATGCGCCTTGATACTGGAGATATCACTGAAGTGACAACGGTTTTCGCCGGCCAGGCAATTCCTCCGGATGTCAAATAAATGAACATAACCATTGAGGTCGGCGATCGCGAGGAGGCCGAAAGCCGGAACACAACAGAAAGTGCGGAGATTCTCATTGATGAAAAGACGGTCGATGATCTGCATGGAAACGGGATCGTGGATGGTCAGATAGCCGCTGTCGGAGACGACGTACAGCCGATTCTCATGGACAAGTGTCGACCCGCTGCTTAAAAAAGAGATGTGGTTGCCGGTATCCCCGGTTA
>Ga0114951_10000482_pt1 | contig 55502 bp, 46 predicted proteins | sample AM7aDNAmetaG_FD_88677 | JGI IMG/M metagenome (GOLD analysis project Ga0114951, IMG submission 88677) | Freshwater microbial communities from Finland to study Microbial Dark Matter (Phase II) - AM7a DNA metaG | ecosystem: Environmental > Aquatic > Freshwater > Lake | place: Finland: Lake Alinen...
AAAAGACAATATATATTATAATGCCGTAGGTGCTTCCGGAGCCGTTTCGGCTGTGCTGTTTTCAAGTATATTACTGTATCCGAAAGGAAGCATCATGTTTTTTTTCCTGCCGATCCCGATCCCGTCACCCATCTTTGGCATTTTATACCTGATTTATTCCGCAGTAATGGCAAAAAAAGCCAAGGACAATATAGGGCATGATGCACATTTCTGGGGAGCTGTTTTCGGTATTGCCTATACCCTGCTTACCAAGCCAGTAATAGCAAAAAACTTTGCGGAACAGATCATGTCGTATTTTAATTGAGAAGGATCAGTTAACCGACGGATTTGTAGGGAATGTTGTCCAGAGCTTATATTTATCACCCAGCCTTGTCACCAGCCTGTCCCAAAGAGTTTCTATGTCGGCCTTCATTATTTCAGAACTGTTTATTGTACTGACTACCCATGCGTTATTTTCCAGTTCATTTTCAAGTTGCTTCGGAATCCAGCCTGAATATCCAATAAAAAACCGGATATCAGAGGTGGATATTTCATGACGATCAATCATTTCCTTTACCTGTTCCACATCTCCTCCCCAGTAAATACCTTCCTTTATCTCCACACTGCCTTTTATCCTGTTGCCGAGACGGTGTATGAAATACATATTTTCAGTTTTCACGGGCCCACCCAGATAAATCCCTGTATCAAAAGTGCTGAATTCTTTGGAAACATCTTCCAGTTTCAATTTTAACGGTTTGTTGATGATCCAACCGAAAGTGCCTTCATCACTATGCTCAATTAACAACACGACCGATCTTTTAAAATAATAGTCATTGGTAAAGGGTTCTGATATCAGCACTCTTCCCTGTACAGGTTTAATATTCCCCGGATCAATTTTAAATATGTTGTCGGCGTCTTCCATGCTTTTTTTAAGAACAATTCAAATAATAATTTTCAGGTTTAATTAATGATTTGAAAGGAATCCCTGCAAATTTATTATTTTTGAATGTTATTTATCCAGAATTATCAAATAATATGCCATAAGAAATGGAATTTCCCGATAACCAGATCAAATTCCTTCAATTACGTAAATCTTATCCTTTTTTCAGGTATGAAGACTATTCATATTTTCTGAAAGAAAAAGTCCTTCATATTGAATTTTCTTTTGATTATTCAGGGAAATACAAGTTTCAACCGAAAATATCTTTACCTGTCAGAGATTTTTATCTGCAGGAACGATTTACACCTGAATACCTCGACAATATAGTTTTCAACATTGGGATGATCGAACTGATCAGTTACTGGAAGGCAGGATGTGCACCGGAACTGATTATTGAGTCTTATGATCTGAGTGAGGAGCAGATCCAATGGTGGAGGAAAATATATTATCATGGTCTGGGTGAATTTTTTTATGTGAACGGTATTAAAACGGGTATAAATGATTTCATACATTTTACCACTTTTAAGAAAGCTCAGCCACAACCACTTCATATGAAACAGGATAACAGTACCATTGTCCCGGTAGGAGGAGGTAAAGATTCCATCGTTAGTCTTGAACTGCTGAGAAGAGCCGGCGTCAGTGTGAGTCCGCTGATCATGAACCCGAGAGGAGCTACAATAAGTACTATTACTGAAGCAGGGTATACCATGGATGAAACTGTTACGATCAACAGGCAGATACACTCGCAACTGATAAGACTCAATGATGAAGGTTTTCTGAACGGGCATACCCCCTTCTCTGCAATGCTGGCTTTTTACACTGTGCTGGCTGCCATTCTGACCGGTAAAAGAAATATTGCACTGTCGAATGAATCAAGTGCAAACGAATCCACAATTCCCGGTACGGACATCAATCACCAGTATTCGAAATCGCTTGAGTTTGAGCGGGACTTCAGAAACTATGTCACAGAATATATCAGTCCCGATATAAACTACTACAGTTTTCTCCGCCCATTGAATGAATTGCAGATTGCTTCAGTTTTTTCCGGCTTTGAAAACTATTATGGAATATTCAAAAGCTGCAATGCTGGCAGTAAAGAAAACCAGTGGTGTGGGGTCTGTCCTAAATGCCTGTTCACCTATATCATCCTTTCCCCTTTCATTGAAGAACACAGGCTTCAAAGTATATGGGGCAAAGATCTTTATTCAGATCCGGGTCTCTTAGAATTCTTTGATCAGCTTACAGGTTCGTCAGATATAAAACCTTTTGATTGTGTCGGCACCATCGATGAAATAAACGGCGCACTGTGTGAAACCATCAGAAAACGGGGTGCATCACCCCTGCCTTTGTTGCTGGAACATTATAAAACCAAAGATGTGTATTTAAAATACAAAAACATCCCGCTTACCATTCTGATGAGCTCACTGCATGAACATTTCCTGAGCAATGAAAGCTTAAAAATTATCGAAGAAGAATTATTTCAATGAAAAACCTGGTAGAACATATCATTGACCGGAATATTCTGATCCTCGGGTTTGGCCGCGAAGGTCAGTCCACATACAGGTATATAAGGAAATTATACCCTGACAAAGAAATCAGTATTGCTGACCGGAATGCTAAAATAAGGGATTACCTTATTCTTAAGGGAGATAAAAATCTAAAACTGTTCACAGGAAAAGATTACCTGAAAGATATTGATAGCTACGAAAGTATCATTAAAACCCCCGGTATCCCGATAAAAAAAGAATGTCCCGGTATTAATACTGACAGGATAACATCACAGACTGATCTGATAATCAGGGCATATCATTCTCAAACCATTGGAATAACCGGTACCAAAGGAAAAAGCACAACAAGCAGCCTGATCTATCATATATTCAGGCAGGTTAGCAATCATGTTCTTCTTGTAGGTAATATCGGTATTCCTCCTTTCGATGTCGCCGGTGATATAAGGCCCGATTCAAGGTTAATCTGTGAATTATCATCTCATCAGCTCGAATTTATAAGCAGGGCACCTCATATTTCAATTTTGTTAAACCTTTTCCAGGAACACCTGGACTTCTACCCTTCTTTTAATGATTATTGCCTTGCAAAATTCAACTGTGCCACGAAGCAAACATCCGGTGATTATTTCATATATTACAATGGAAATACTATTTTGCATAAAATGGTTGCGGACATTCCACTAATTAGTAAACTTATTCCATACGGGGCTGAGCAATCCGGTTCAGGAGCATACATTAAAGATTCGCAGATAATTCTCAGGAACGGAACTTCAGAAAAGGTGATCTGCCATGATTTTTCGGGCAGAAACATCGCAGGAGAGCACAATCTTTTCAATATTATTGCCGCTTCCGTGGCATGTAGTATTTCAGGAATTGATGCTCAAACCATCAGCAAAGGTATCGCTTCATTTAAAGGGCTCGAACACCGCATCGAATTTGCAGGTGAATACAGCGGAATAAGTTTTTATAATGATTCCATCGCCACCATACCTGAGGCCACCATCGAAGCTGTCAGCACATTAAAAAACGTCGATACTATCATACTTGGCGGGTTTGACCGGGGCATCGATTATTCAGGACTTGCCAGTTTTATAGCTGCGTCGGGAATCACCAATATCATCTTACTTGGGAAAGCCGGCGTACGAATAGGAGAAAAAATTGAGAAAATTCATCGGAAGGACCAGCACCTATTTTATCCTGAACATTTTGACGACATCCGGGAAATTATTTTTGCAAGAACACGCAAAGGATTTACCTGCCTTCTGTCACCTTCAGCGGCAAGTTATGATGAATTCAGAAATTTTGAAGAAAGAGGGAACAGGTTTAAAGAACTGATAAGTAATCCCGTGTAAAACCTGCCTGTTAATCTTTAACTTCTTCTTTCGTTTCTTCCGGCATTACTTCTTCGTTTGCTACAAGCTTCTTCGAAGGTGCTTTTTTTGATTTTTTCTGTTCCGGCTGGAGTTCTGCGGCCTGAATTACTTCAACTTCCTTTTTTGCAGGCTTTTTTGCGGCAACTTTTTTCTTAGGGGCTTTAATAGGTTCTTCAGACTGAACTTCGATTATTTCCTTTTTGGGGTCTTCAATAATGGATGCTTTCACAACTGACGGAACATAACTGTTTCTTTTTATTCTTGGTCTGCTTACTCCATAAGATCCCATGATCATTTTTCCTCTTTTCGATTTCTTATCTCCTTTTCCCATAGTTTTTTAAAATTATCCTGCAAATTTATAAATAATTGTGATATCATCAAAGTCTTTTTTTGTAAGCTTATAGTATTATCGGAAAAATCAGCGACATTTTCGGTAACTTTACAAAACATTTTAAAAATCGTTAACAACATCCACATGAAAACCTTTGTAAGCGATATTTCTCATAATGAATTCCCGGAATCCGAAAAAGTTTCGGCTAAAACCATCAGGCATTCCATATTAGATCTGATTCAAAAAGATCATGCCGGTTTCACTCATGACAGTATTTTGTCACAAAGTGAACTGAATTATTACAGAGAAAAAGTTGTCTCGGATTACTTAGTTAAAGAAAACGGAGAACTGTCTGAGATCGAAAAGGCTGTTGTATCTTCTGTAACTGATAAAACAATTTTAATTAATAAAATTGATGGTGAAGACCAGCAAATATTAACGACCGGACAAAGAATTGCCGACAAAGTGGCATCTTTTGGCGGAAGCTGGACGTTTATCATATCATTCGGGGTTTTTATTTTCATCTGGATTACAATGAATGTATTCTGGCTGATGAATAAAGCATTCGACCCCTACCCTTTTATCCTCCTAAACCTGATTTTATCGTGCCTGGCAGCTTTACAGGCACCGGTGATCATGATGAGCCAGAACCGCCAGGAAGAAAAAGACAGAGACAGGTCAAAGAAGGATTATATGATTAATCTTAAATCTGAAATTGAAATAAGAACACTCCACGAAAAAATTGATCACCTGATTATGGACCAGCAACAGGAACTTATTGAGCTTCAGAAGGTTCAGATAGATATGATGAAAGATATATTACAACAGATAGAAAAGAGGAATGCAAGCATGTAACCGGTGGAAAATGCCATATAAAAATCTAATAATTAATAAAGAAGCAAATAATGGAAATTTCCGACAAAAAAAAGCACTGGGAAACTATTTACAGGACAAAGGAAATCAATGAAGTAAGCTGGTTTCAGCCGACACCTGAAACTTCGTTATATTTTATTAAAAAATTCCAAATTCCTTCAGATGCAAAAATCATTGATGTCGGGGGCGGAGACAGTTTTTTTGCTGATCATTTACTTGATCTGGGTTTTACCGGCATCACTGTACTGGACATTTCCGAAACTGCAATTAAAAAAGCTAAAATCCGACTTGGTGATAAAGCAGTTAAAGTGAAATGGATTGAAGCGGATTCAGCTTCATTTAAGCCAACTGAAAAATATGACTTTTGGCATGACAGGGCAGCGTTTCATTTTCTGACGGAGGACAACGAAATTGAAAACTACATTGAAACCGCAAGTCAATATATAAATCCAAATGGTATTTTAGTTCTTGGAACCTTTTCCGAAAGCGGGCCTAAAAAGTGCAGTGGTATCGAAATCAGGCAATATTCAGAAATCACATTGCAGAAACGCTTTATAAAATCTTTTGAAAAAATAGAATGTATAACAGTTGATCACAAGACTCCTTTCAATACTGTTCAGAATTTTATATTCTGCAGTTTCAGAAAGAGGACAAGTGTCCTTGATTAATTACATTTTATACCGCACGGTAAAACATAGCATACATAAATCCCGATAATGTAAAAGCTGAGAATCGCCAATTTATTCAGCAACAGTCATTCGATAGGATCTTTTTACTTAATTACAGCGAAAGAATTGTATTACCAGCATCACCTCCAATTAATCTGTCAAATTAAAATTAATGAAAGCTTATCTCTTCCTGACGAATTTTGCTTTTACCATTTTTTCTCCGTTACAGACAGTTACAATATATAATCCATCATTCAGCGAACTGATATTCAAAACATTCAGTTCCTTGTTCGCGTTCAGCTCACTGTTCAGAACCAGCTTTCCCTTCACTGAATAAATGCGTACAAAGCAGTCTCCTGAATTCATCATTTCTGATCTCAGATAAATATAATCCCCTGCAGGGTTGGGAAAAACAGAAACGGATGCAGATTCAGTGCTGATACTGTTAGGAACGCTAAGAATATGAACAGTCTGTGTAATAGAGTCAGAAGAGCAGGCATTTGAAATCAACAGTTTAACATTGTAAAGTCCTGAATCAGCATAGGTATGAGAAGGGTTTTCAGCAGTGCTGAAATTACCATCATCAAAATTCCAAAAATATGTATTGGCATCTGTCGACGTGCTGTTAAAGCTGGCATGGTTACTATTGACACTGAATGTATACTGGGCATCGGGAAGTGCATTGATGTATGCCATAACAGGCATCACAGGGCCAATACACTGTTGTTGTTGTACCTGCCATTTATAAAAGAAATAATAATAAGTAAGCCCTGCATCACTTGATTTGATTTTAATAAATCCAGGTAACTCATATGGATAAGAGACACCTGTATTATTATTTCTGAATAGTCTGCCACCTGTTATTGAAGTCATATGAAGCCTGAGGCTGGTATCCTGAGGCATATGCAGATTCAGGCTGATTCTGTGTATACCTGCAGCGATACCGGTAACTACAGCAGAGTCAAGCGGATTTCCGTTATGGTCTTCGAGCCTGACAGTTAAACTGGATATTGCGTTCTGAGCATTAACCTCAACTGAAAGCAAGGTGCCTGCCTTATAACAATCAAAAATAAGGTATCTTGTTGTCAAATTAGAAAAAGATGTTCCTGTATTGTCAGGGCTACCTACATTCTGCACCGGGTGTTCGAGTCTGTTTTGAACATAATAAGTCGTTGTAGATGTAAGGTTCTGAGTAATAAAAACATTACCTGTGTCAATAGGTGTTGTTGCTGAAGGGGCGTCATACCAGATATAGTTACCTGTACCTGTAACACTAAGTGTATCAGCGCCCGGGCCACAATGAGAACCGCTGTAGGTTCGAGGGAGGAAGTTAATAACGAGATAGTTATTTTTTATTACGGAATCTGTGCCGCAAGCAGTAACAGCTTTCAGTTTAATAGAATAAATACCGTTCGTACTGTATACATGTGAAGGGTTAAGTGAGGCAGAAGTGCTGCCATCGCCGAAATCCCATAAACAGGAAGAGGCACCCGTTGTCAGGTTATTGAACTGAACAGCACCTGAACATGCAGCGTTAGTAGTATCAGCTATAAAGTCTACACTAAGCCCTGGAGTGAGCTGGACATTGAGTACATTGACATTGCCATTGGTAAGGTTTACATTTAGGATGGTTTTATCCTTATAACAGGGTGCAGAGAATGTGATATTGTAATTACCTGTGTATAAATAACGGTGATAATTGCCAACAGGTAACGAAGAATAAACGTGTGAACTGTCAACATCGTGTCCGGTAATAAAAACCTTAGCCCTGAGAGGCTGACCTGTCAGTGAATCAGTTATCAGTCCCCTGACACCGTTCAGTGATTGTTCCATGTATTTGAGCATCGACAGATAAAGAGCATTCCAGTAACTCGGTAAAGTATTTGCGGCGGGTGGCTGATAAGCTGATAATTCGATAGTTACCTCCCTGCAACGATGGAAATAGTTCATATAATCCTGCCTGCCCCCATTAACAATATACCAGTCACCACCTTCAGTTACCCCGTTACCCTGATCTGTAAAATAGGTAGTTCCCAGAGTACCTGCATGAACATGAATACTGTCAGCATATTGCCTGCAAACATACTGCCACCAGTTATTGTCAGCATGCAAGCGCTGAGAAGAAGTGTAATCATCCCACGGAAAATTAAGCAATTCTGAACCATCATGATAGTTTGCACTCATATTAAAATGGTGTTGGGAAGCAAAATTCATAAACGCCACTGTTTCAGCCTGCCAGAGTTCACCATCAGGGTGCTGTCCCATTGCCGGATCAGGATAATTCCTGTTCAGATCCACATTTCCATAATTACCTCTCTGTGCTGATGTGATGGATGTTTCAGAAGACAGGAAAGTTCCGTCAGGATTGGCAAGAGGGCATATCCATAAATCAATGTTATTAACAATATTAGTGACGCGTGGATTGGCTCCATAGCCGGTCAGCAGGAAGTCTATCATCCTTAACATCATGATATATCCTGTAAGCTCGTTGCCATGAATGGATGATGTATAAAGAAACTGCGGCTTATTGGAAGGGGTATTTAATGTAGAACCTATGTGTGCCGCTAAAAGCTTATGTGTCCCTTTGGGAGTCTGGCCCAGGATAGTGTCAATTTTACAAAGTGCAGGGTGGTTTGCCTGAAAATCATACATCATGGCTTCGTATGCTGCATATGTAGGATAAGAGTCCCAGGCATTGGTTTGCTTCTGCCTTACCTGGTCAACGGTCATCATTTTTACATTTTTAAGCAAAGAAGCGGGCTGTGGTAAAAGCGTATAGGTATATCCCTTTGCGAGAAACTGTCTGAATTCCTTTTTATTTGCATAAGCAAATACCTCCCATGTGGCATCATTCACTTTTTTTACCGACGAAATTGAAATGATGTTTGTAAGTGAATGATTAATGTCTGACTGAGAAGGTGAAATAAATTTAAAATAAATTTCTCCGGAGTTTTGAAATATTTCCTCTATGGTGTTATCCTTTTTTATATTACTCTGAGCAAATAAAAATAGTGTGAAAATGCAGCCAAAGAAAGACAGAATTATTTTTTTCATTTTTTTTATCATATTTTTTACAAAATTAATCATATATCACAATTTATATGTCTGATAAAGGTATTTTTCTTAATAAAAAAGATAAACTTCATTCAATAATTTTTCATTTATCAAGAAATTATTATCTTTGCTTTGAAAAAAATAAAGGTATGAAAATAAAAAGGTTTTCTTTTCTCGTCTTAGTTACGCTTCTGTTTATTGGTTGCGGCAAGGATCAACTTTTTATACAAAGGGCTGTGATGGAAGCCAAATCACGAGGTGTCCACTGGGTTGCAGATAAAAGCGTTTACGCATTTTACACTACCAATCCCAAACAGCTGCTACTATATGGTGCATCAAACGATTGGAGAACTTTCTGTGTCGTTATTCAACAGGAAGATACCATTCCTCACTGGTTTCCCTTTACACCCGGCATGAATAACTGTGCTATTTATAAAGATTTGGAAAACGATTGTAATGATAAATTCTACCAGACACTTGGATCAGCTAATGCAAGCGGTCTGCTTATACTTTCAAAAGAAGATACCATTGCCAGGCGTCTCAGCGGAACTTTCAGATTCAAAGCATTCCGCGCTGATGGGGACTCTGCCATTATAACCAGCGGCATCTTTGCTGATGTTCAGTATAATATGGGACAATTATATGGAAACACGTTTGTTGCCAGCGTGGGAGGTACACCCTGGACTCCCATCGATGTAGCCTGCGATTACAGGAACAGCATCCGGATTACTGCTTTAGGAGCCGACCTTTCCATGTTTGTTGTTGACCTGCCTAAAGATGTCAAACCGGGAAAATACCCCCTTGCCTCTTCTACCAACTATGTGGCAATATACGAGCCTAATCTTGTGAATCCAGACACTCAGATCTCTGCCTCTGGAGAAGTTGAGATTATTACACATAACACCACGGATAAAACAATTACCGGCAAGGTGAAATTTACAGGTAAAAGCACTCTCGGAACCCAGACCGAAATTACCGACGGTGTATTCTCGGTAAAATACGACTAGAAATCATTTATTTTTTTTTATTTCAAAAAAATTCTTCTTAAGGAATACTGTGAACGATTATTTCTTCAGTCAGGTCATGTAATAAATGATTAATAGGTACAGTCTGAAAGAATGCGGTAGAATTATTTATTGATTAATTTTGTTTTAAAACCAAAACGATGAAAAAGCATGATTACTTCCTGATATTCATTATTTTACTTTTGTTCAAACCATTCAGTACATTTTCACAGATTCATGAAGGCGACACCGCTCATTTTTGGTCAGTATCATACATTGACTGGCCTCCTTTATGGGGTGTACCTCAACACGATATAACCGCAGTCTGTAAAAAGAAAGGACAGCATTGCAGTATAATGGTGGAAACGACAGCCATTCAGCCCTCACAAGGTTCTATCGATTCAATGACATTGCTTTTTGATCATGATTTTTATCCAAGCCTGACTGCAAAGTACGGTCCTATTCCTGATGTTTTTGATCATGACACTAGTGTATTTTTACTTGTAATGACGGAGCACAACTGGTCGGGATATTTTGACCCTGCACAGCAAATGACCGACAGCATGGTTTTTTCGCGCTGGGGCAGGCACAGTTCGGAGCATGAGATCATTTATATTGCAGCCCAGGACTTTGAACCGTATGCACAGGGTATCATCTCCCATGAGTTCGGCCACCTCCTCCACTGGGGCCGGGATCACTCTCCTGAGCCACCTGCACATCCCGTCACCTTCTGGGAAGATGCTTTCATTGACGAAGGATTCTCGACATTTGCAGCTATCTATCTTACTGAAGATATATTCCAGCGAAGCGTCCCTGACTATTCTGCTTTTTTCAACAGCAATCCGGATATCCCCCTGATCTGGTTTACCAATTATAATCAGGTAAAGTTGTTTATGTTGTTCATGTTTGAACATTACGGGCAATGGAATTATGTAACAGAACTGATAAACAATCAATTAAACGGCATACCCGGAGTAGACAGCACATTACATGCTCTTGGATTCTCTGAGCATTTTGATGATGTATTTGAGCAGTGGAGCGTTGCTAATTTCATTGATGACAGCCTGTATGACGGTGGAAAATATGAGTATGCTCATTACAAATTTCCCCCATGCCTGGTAAATTCAGAGTATAATACCTATCCTCTCAGTACAGAAAATGGATCTTTATCTGCCTTCGGATCCGATTACATATCCTTCAGGTCGGACAGTCCAAAAAATGTTTCCATTCATTTTCATGGAGAAGCCGGAAAAAAGTTCTGTCTCGCATTTATTCAGCAGGATATAAATACTGGTAGAACACTGAAAGTCGACCGTGTTTTTCCTGACGTTTCGAATTATGCCGCTTATCATGCAGACAGCCTGGATATAAGTTACAACCGACTGATAATGGACGCCATGTGTATAGATTCAACTGTCCATTACAGTGATTCTGCTTTATATAGTTATTCCGTTTCGGATTTTGTTGAGGGTATAAACGAAATATCATCTTCAGAAGGACTGTTGATTTACCCCAATCCTGCTTCCGATAATATTCTTGTTAAAATTCCCGGAGATCAATATAAAAGGGGTTCTTACATTCTTTATGATTATACAGGCAAATGTGTGATGTCGGGAATCACTGACAATTTAAACATATCATTGAATGTCAGTATGATAAAAAGCGGTTTGTATTATTTTAAATATACCGGTATCCGCAGTACATACGGTGGTAGATTTATTAAGAAATAAACAATAAAGCGGATAATATTCTTCAGCAGTTTATTTCATTGACAGTTTTACATGATCAGCCCTAACTGAAACTCCAGTCTTTCACAACAGTATAATTACCAATTGTTAATTCGGAATTTTTCTCGCCGTCAAGTGCCCATGCAATGCGGCGGATCCCTTCAATAATGTCCTCGGTTGATCCGCAGGTAGACAATCTCAGGTAACCTTCCATACCAAATTCAATCCCGGGAACCGTGAGTACTTTCACTTTGTCAAGCAGCAATGCAGATAACACGGACGAATCCTTGCAGTAATTGCTGAAGTTGGCAAAGCAATAGAATGTACCATCAGGAATATTAAAAAGTATATGTTTTATGTTTCCCAGCTGCTTAACCAGCACATCGCGGTTATGCTGGAGAGAAGCGGTAAGCTCAGTCACACTTTCCTGGCTTCCTAATATTGCAGCCTCGGCTGCAACCTGTGAAGGTGCTGATGCACCTGATGTCTGATGTCCTACAATATTCCCCATCACCTTGATAATGCTTTTACTACCGACAGCCCAGCCTATGCGGAAACCGGTCATCGCATATTGTTTGGAAACGCCGTTGATAACAATGATATTACTGTCATTTACGGCGTTCGAAGTGTACCTGTAACAACTTGCTGCCTTTTTACCGTCAAATAAAAGCCGGTGGTAAATATCGTCCATAATCAGACAAATATTGTTTTCTTCACAAAATCTAACCACATCAGCAATCAGTGTATCAGGATATAAAATCCCGCCCGGATTGCTTGGATTATTGATGATCATCATCTTACATCTGGAGGAATACACCTTTTTAATGTCATACATTGTAGGTATGAGTGAAGCATTTAAGGGGATAACAGGTATAGGTACAGCTCCGCAAAGTCTGACCATATCGGGATAACTTACCCAGTAAGGAGCAGGGAAGATGACTTCATCACCGGGATCGAGAACGGCCTGCATGGCAACCATGATGGATTGTTTGGCACCCGTTGATATCAGCACATTTGATTCTTCCACTTCAACATTGTAAAAGTCCCTGGTGTAGCGGATAACAGCTTTTTTGAGTGATGGAGTTCCGGATGCAGGGGTGTATCTTACCTCCCCGGTTTTAATCAATTCAACAGCCTTATCCAGGGCCTCCTGAGGAGCTTTACTTTTAGGTTCTCCTCCTGCAAGATGAATAAGAGGTTCGCCCTGAGCTTTTAAGGCTGTAGCCTGGGCATTGAGTTTAAGAGTAGCTGATTCACCGATACATGAAGCAATTTTACTAATTTTCATCTTTTTAATATTATTTTATAGTTAAAATAAAAAAGACCATCTGAATGGCCTTTTCTGCTATTTTATTCCGTTTATTATAACGGCATTCCTATACCTGCATTCAAGGTGATGTTATACCTTGTAACTGAGGGGTGTACCTTCCTGGAATGTATTGCATATGGCGGGAAATCATCTATATAGATTGTATCATAAGGTTTTACGATAGAAAGAAAGCCATAAGAAAATCTTGCCTCAACAAAAATATATGGGTAGAATTTATACTCATTGGTACCGGTATATATTTTCAATCCTATACCACCCGTACCGCCAACATCAAATTTATTGAAATCAGTTTTAATATCCTGATTAATAGGAACTACAACAGGTGTGGTTGTGGTTTGAAATCCCCCTGAAGTAACGGATGTCTGCGTTGTTATATCACCTTTTTCATGAGCCAGAAATGTATAACTCACATATGGACCAAGGTTAAAATAAAATTTAACATCGCTGCCAAAGGCAAACCTTGCCAATACAGGTAATGTAATGCTGTGGTAAACATCGTTCAGACTGTTGGAGACTTTGTCAAGGGTAGAAATAGCAGAATCCGCAGTATAGGTAAGGGTTTGTGTGTTAAGGGTATTCTTCAGGCCAAACTGTGTATAATTGACTTCTACCTGCAACGAAACAATTTCATTGTGCCAGATATTTACAAAAAGGCCACCGTTATAACCAAAGGTAAACGTATTTCCTTTCAGGGTAGAACCCATCATATTACACATATTTCCGCCTCCCTGTATTCCAAGAACCACTAAAGTATATTTCTGCACACCACCCATTCTGTGCACCATTGTCTCCGTGGACTCGGTCTCACCATCTTTAAAAAAAGAACCGGTCTTATACTGACTGTAAGAAGCCTTCTTCTGAAAAGGCTTCATGTAATTGAATTGTGCTTTAAGCGAAACAATTACAAATAAGAATAAAATTAAAGATACATATCTTTTCATAGCTCTATTTTTACGCAAATTTATGATAAAATTTTATAAAATAAACTTTCAGTTACTTTATTTTATTGTATTTTTATATTTTGGTTACAGTTTCTGATGGGATAATATTTTTTTTTATGAGTATTTTAAAAACAGGCGATGAAGCCCCTTTTTTTAGGGCTGAAAATCAGTATACTAAAGAAATTTCTCTGGAAATGTTTAAAGGAAAAAAAATCATCCTTTATTTTTATCCTAAAGATATGACACTCGGTTGTACAGCTGAAGCCTGTAACCTTAGAGATAACTATTCCTTTCTTCAGGATAAAAACTTTGTTATTATCGGAATTAGTGCCGATTCTGTTAAATCACATCAAAAGTTCAGCGAAGCTCATACTCTTCCTTTCCACCTGATCGCCGACACCGATAAAAACATCATAAAGTCTTACGGTGCTTGGGGCTTAAAAAAGTTTATGGGGAGACAGTACGAGGGCATTTTAAGAAAAACATTTATCATCGACGAAAACGGTGTCATTATAAAGATAATGGATAAAGTGGATACTAAGAACCATACGGAACAGATACTTAACGAACTGAACATAAAATAATTTAAATAACATAAAAAATGTCAAAAGAACAGACAAATACAAACAATGAAAAATTGAAAGCATTGCAGCTTACAATTGATAAACTAGAAAAAAGTTACGGCAAAGGAACCATAATGAAACTGGGAGATTCTCCTATCGACAATGTTGAGGCAATCTCTACGGGTTCTATCGGACTTGATGCAGCCCTCGGCATAGGTGGTTTACCAAAAGGCAGAGTGGTTGAAATATATGGTCCTGAGTCATCAGGAAAAACAACCCTGGCTCTTCATGCTATTGCAGAAGCACAGAGGAAGGGTGGCATTGCCGCTTTTATAGATGCAGAGCATGCTTTTGACCGGTTTTATGCACAAAAACTTGGTGTGGATACCGAAAATCTCCTTGTTTCTCAACCCGACAACGGTGAACAGGCTCTTGAAATCACTGAAAACCTTATCCGCTCAGGCGCTATTGATGTGATCGTTATTGACTCTGTTGCTGCTTTGACGCCGAAAAGCGAAATTGAAGGTGAAATGGGTGATTCCAAGATGGGACTTCAGGCAAGGCTGATGTCGCAGGCATTAAGAAAACTGACATCCACCATAAGTAAGACAGGGACATGTTGTATATTTATCAACCAGTTAAGAGAGAAAATCGGTATCATGTTCGGTAATCCGGAAACGACAACCGGTGGTAATGCACTTAAATTCTATGCTTCCATCCGCATCGACATCCGGAAAATCAGCCAGATCAAGGATGGCGACAACGTTGCCGGCAACCGCGTCAAATTCAAAGTAGTCAAGAATAAAGTAGCTCCGCCTTTCAGAACTGCTGAATGTGACCTGCTTTATGGAGAAGGGTTTTCAAAAGTTGGTGAGATTATTGATCTTGGCGTTGATTTCAACATCATCAAAAAGAGTGGTTCATGGTTCAGTTATGGCGAAACCAAACTCGGGCAAGGCAGAGACGGCGTAAAACAAATGCTCCTTGACAATCCGGAATTAAGTGACGAACTCGAACTAAAAGTAAGAGAACATCTTTCTTCAAAAGCCTGATCTTTACTTTCATCATTAATTCATTTACCATAAGTTTTATGACCAGACTGAATTTGTTGTTCATCTTGATTGTATTGTTGGTTTCCTGTTCAAATCATAAAAAGACCTTTACCCCAGCCCAGATCGATACAACTTCGCAGATCACTGCTATTGATGAAATGCTGAAAGCTGATCCCGATAACGCATTCCTGTATAACAGGAGGGCGGTACTATCTCTCAGGGAAAATAATATTAAAGGGGCGATGAACGACATTAATACGGCTTTAAAGAAAGACTCACTGAATCCCAGGTATCATATCACACTTTCTGATATTTACTTCGAAATGAATATGTTCGCCAAATCGGAAAATGTCCTGGAGAAAGCTGTGGCTTTGTCGCCCAGCGATACTGTGGCCTTGATGAAACTGTCAAAATTATATCTGTATTTCAAAAAATACGACGAGACCTTTCAGACTATTGACCATCTGCTGGAACTTACACCGCATAATGCCTATGCTTATCTTCTGAAAGGATTTGCCTATAAGGAAACAAAAGACACATCCTCCTGCATCAAATGCTATTCCACTGCCATCGAACAAAAGCCGGATCTGAATGAAGCCTATATACAGATGGGTTTATTGTATGCCGCTAAAAAAAATAAAATTGCTGTTGATTTTTACGAAAAATCTTTAAAAATAAAACCGGGCAATGCCGAAGCATTGTATGACCTTGCCTATTTTTATCAGGAAACAGGCGAGTGGCAGAAAGCTATTGACAAATACAATGACCTTATCCTCAAAAACGGCGCGGATAAACTTGCTTATTTTAATATCGGTTACATCTATCTGGAAATATTGGATGATTATACAAAATCAGCTCAATATTTCACCAATGCCATCGAAACAGACAACTCGTATGCAGAAGCATATTTCAACCGTGGTTTAAGCTATGAGCGGAATAAAAATTTCACCCTGGCTGAAAGCGACTATTCAAAAGCACTTGAGTTGAAACCAGGTTATCAGAAAGCAATGGATGCACTCAAACGTGTGAAAAAAAAATAATCAGACTCCCGGAATTATATCACGGAGCTTAATGACGTCTTTGCGTAACTTGTGGTTTTCGGCTTTCAGTTTTTTCAGCATCAGATCATATGAGATCAGGATTGTTCCCAGTCCGGCAATACCTAAAATAAATCCGAGCTGAATCAGGAAAAGTCCTTCTTTTAATTGACTTATAAAAATGATAAAACCTGCAAGAAGCAAGGTATATCCTGTTATTGACAAGACTTTTCCCATGTTAACCTTTTTCATCATCCTGAAAATTAAATTTTAAAATATGATATCATCTGACATTTAAAGTGGCATTTTCAATTTCAAAAATTTCATGTTCCGACCTGCAGGTAATAAAAATTTTCTCCACCCTGTCTCTTTGAGTATCTGTTATAAAAACCTGTCCGAAGCAATCGTCGGATATGAGTTTAATAATCTGCTCCACACGCCTGTCGTCCAGTTTGTCGAATATATCATCCAGCAACAGTATGGGTTTAACTCCTGTTTTGTTTTTTGTAAATTCAAACTGGGCCAGCTTCATAGCTACAACGTAGGATTTCTGCTGTCCCTGCGATCCAAACTTCTTTACCGGATAACCTTCGATCAGAAAATTCATATCATCCTTATGAATGCCTGCGGTGGTATATTGAAACAGGATGTCTTTTTTCAGTGACAACCTTATCAGTTCCCTGAAAGAAATGGTATTGAGCTGCGAATCATATTCAAGGGCGACCGATTCATTATTTTCAGAGATTACTGAGAAGTAGTATTGAAAAATGGAAATAAATTCATTAAGGAAAACTTTTCTCTTTTCGTGTATTTTTTCTCCCAGAGTCACCAGCTGTTCATCCCAGATCTCCAGCTCACTGTCATCATATCTGCGCGTTTCGGCCATCCTTTTCAGCAGGGTGTTCCTTTGCAGTAACGCTTTATTATACGAAATCAGTGTTTCCAAGTAATGCTTGTCAAACTGGCTGATAACGGAGTCAAAATATTTACGGCGTTCTTCACTCCCATTATTGATCATGTCTTTATCGTAGGGTGAGATCATAACGACAGGAAAAAGTCCAATATGATCTGAAAACCGCTCATATTCCTTCTGATTAATTTTGATCTGCTTCCTGCTGTTGCGTTTTTGAATGCAGCTGACTGTATCATTGATGGTATGATTTTTATGAAAAACACCATGAATGGCAAAAAAATCGCTGGTGTGCCTGATATTCTGAGTATCTGCAGGGTTGAAAAAACTTTTACAAAACGAAAGGTAATAGATAGAGTCCAGCAGATTGGTTTTACCGGCCCCATTGTATCCCACAAAGCAATTGATCTTTTCGTTAAAAGCAACCTGCAGTTCGCTGTAGTTTTTAAAATTGAATAAGGTCAGTTTGCTCAGGTACATTATTCAGGTTGATTTGGATTAATTTATATTACGAATTATATCGGCAATCTTTTCCATCAGCCACATGGGTGTTGAGGTAGCGCCACAAATACCCACATCACTGACACCGCCAAACCATTCTTTTCTTATATCAGGTTCATCGGATACGAGATATGAATTTTCGTTTACCGACTTGCATATACCAAAGAGCACCATGCCATTTGAACTTTGCTTGCCACTAACAAATAGAATTATCTCATGTTCACCGGCAAAGGCTTTTAATTCTGTATCACGCTGTGAAACCTGCCTGCAGGTAGTATCATAAGCCGTAAAATCGCATGGATTTTCCGGCATAGCCTCTTCCATCTTCTGACGGATTATTGCCGACAAGCTTTTAAAAAATTCAGAGCTTTGAGTGGTCTGTGAGTAAAACCTGACCGGTTTCCTATAATCGATCTTGTTCAGATCAAGCTCACTGTTGATAATGATAGCTGAATAATTGGTTTGCCCCACCAGGCCATTTACTTCAGCATGACCTTCCTTACCGAGGATGACGATCTGCCCCCCTGTTTTTTTCATCTCATCATACCCTTTTCTGATGATGTTTTGTAAGCGGAGCACCACGGGACAGGAAGCATCGATAAGCTGGATATTGTTTGTAAGCGCCGTTCTGTATGTTTCAGGAGGTTCTCCGTGAGCCCTGATCAGCACTTTTGCATCCCTGAGCTTTGACAATTCTCTGTGTTCAATAATATGTAAACCCTTATCTTTTAACCTGTTAACCTCCATATTATTATGAACGATATCGCCAAGGCTGAACAAGGGCCTGCCTTTCCCCAATTCCCTTTCTGCCACTTCAATAGCGTGAACGACGCCAAAGCAAAACCCCGAATTCATATCAATGGTAATATTCATATAACCAGGGTTAATATGGGATCTTATCTTCTTTCTCCTTCCATTTCATAAATACTTTTATAGCATCCCTGTTCTCAGCAGGAATCATCGGGATGCTTCTTTCGCCGGGTTTCAACCGAACCTCCCTGTAAATAAATGAGTCGCTAAAATCAATAAATTCGGCATCTTTATGCGAATTAGCATAATAAATAATATCAATATGAGCCCAGTAAATTGCTGAGAGGCACATCGGACAAGGTTCGCATGAAGTATAAATTTCACAACCTTCGAGATGAAATGCAGATTCTGCAGAACAGGCATTGCGGATAGCTACCATTTCGGCATGCGCTGTAGGGTCATTGGTAGAAGTAACCATGTTACATCCCTCCCCTATGATCGTTCCATCTTTGACAATAACCGCACCGAAAGGTCCGCCTTTATTCGAATCGATAGCCATTTCAGACAATTCGACGGCACGTTTCATGAAGGTATCATTAAAAGAATGTTCCATAAATTGATTTTTCAAAATGTAAAATTAATCTTTTTCAGGAAAGCGGGATCTGAAATTTCCGAATTAAAAATCAGGTTTTCTGAACCTTGCGAACAAACTGATACAGCCTGTTTGCCAGCATGATAAACATTACACCGAAAATAATGCCGCCGATGACATCCACAAAATAATGTGCCCGTATATAAACCGTGGAAAAGAATAGCAATATGGATATAGGTAAGATGACAAAAAACATTCTTCTGCTGAATTTAAAAGTCACATAAAGCATCGTAAGCGTCACTCCCACATGTGAACTGGGGAAAGCGCCGGTGGTGGTCTCACCAAAATCCTGAATCTGTTTTACGAGATACCTGAATATATAGGCATCAGGGATATGATTCTGCATAAAAGTCAGATCGGGATAGTGGAACTGAGGACCTGCTGTGGGAAATATAATAAATAACAAATAGAATGACAACAGCGAAAAAAGGGCGATAAAAGTAGCTTCGTGCGAAAACTTCTTTTTCATAAAATAAGAGATGAACAACGGGATCAGGATGATAAAGAAATAGGAGAAATAACCGAAGTTCAATAACTCATTAAACCATTTATGCGGAAATTTCACGCAAAAAATGTCGCTGGGCATACAGCCAAAAAGGGAATACTCGAGTTGTATAAGATAGGGGTCAAGGTGATGAGGAAATATCATCGTATTTAAAAATCCCGTTTCAGTGTAAAAATAAAGTCCTGAAGCTGCTATAGGGAAAAATTGTCTGAAAAAGCCAACTGCTTCCTTGGGGTATTTTTTCTCAACAAAGAAATTAATAGCAACAACGGCAACAAAACCCAGCCTGATCAGCAAATGTTGATAATAACCATTCAGACCTGCATGGAATATGCTGATATATATTCCCGTCAGCAGTATATACAATATAAAAATAATTTCAGAGGGCTGAAGTACTTTCACCAGGGTAATGACCTGTTCTTTAAAGAAAACACCTCTGTTGTAACCCCTTACATTTATTCCTTTATTGGAATCGAACATAGTTTTCTCTTTTAAAATTATAAATTTGAAATAAAAGTACAATTTTTTAATCACAGATGACTTTCTTTCGATATTTTTTTAATAATACTTTTATGAAACATTCGTTATATTTACAAAAAAATACTTTGTATGAAATCAGTTAAATTGCTCATTGCAGTATGTATGCTGGCTATAATAGCTTCATGCAATAAATATGAAGGTAAAGTTCCATCAGGAGGTTCAAATGATGAAACTTCTATAAAAGACAATGCAGTATCTCACCAAAATCCACCGAAAGATAACAGTAAAGGAAATACCACTAATGCGGATACACTGGGCAGGAAAATCATCAAAGAAGGAACCATCACCTTTGAAACCAGAAATATTAAAAAAACCAGACAGCAAATCAGGGAAGATGTTAAAAAGTTAAATGCGTATATATCGAAGGAGTCTGAAAATGTGTATGACGACCGTATTGAGAACGGGATGATCATCAGGGTTCCTGCCGGTAATTTCGATAAACTGGTACAAATGATAGCTTCAGACGTGACTGCTTTCAAGAGTAAAAACATTGAAGTATTAGATGTTACAGAAGAATATGTAGATGTAAGCACCAGATTGAATACCAAGAAAGAAGTAGAAAAAACATATATTGAACTGCTGAAGCAGGCAAAAAAAATGGATGATGTTCTTGCGATTCAAAGCCAGATAGGTGCGATACGTGAAGAGATCGAAGCAACAGAAGGCAAATTCAGAGTCATGAATGACAGGATAGCATACAGCACTCTCAGCCTCACATATTTTCAGGAATCGGAACACACTCCATTATTTTCGGGAAAATTTGCCGGTGCTTTTAAAAGCGGCTGGCAAAATCTGGTGTGGTTCTTTGTCGGGCTGACTTATATCTGGCCGTTCATTCTAATCCTTGCAGGTTTTATGATCTTTATCATTTTCATTACCCGCAGGAGCAGAAAAAAGAAAGATTAACAGGAATAATGTAATTTTGCATCATTAATTCAGGTTTATGGTAAAGGTTAGAAAAAGCAGATCAGTAAAAGAAAAAGATAAGATATCTGACATCTATGAGCTCATTTTATTCAACGACGATGTCAATAAATTCGATCATGTAATTGCTACACTGGTTGAGGTTTGCTCATACGATGAAATCAGCGCTGAACAGGTTGCTATTATCACCCATTTCAAGGGAAAATGCGCTGTTAAATCAGGCAGCTATTACGAGCTTAAGCCCATGTGCGAAGAGATCGGGAACAGGAACCTGACCTGCGAACTGGTGTAAGCGGTTTGAAGCCAGGAATGATTATTCTTTTACGATCTTCATCACCTGTGTTTTATTTATATCTTTCAATTTTAATATGTAGACTCCTTTTGCAATACCGCTTAAGTCTATTAACGTTTTTACATAATGCAGTTTTTGTTGCATAATTTCCTGTCCATCAATATTATAAATCGCAATTATCCCTTCCTTGTCAATGATCGCACTTTCAATTGTAATTATATTCTGTACAGGATTTGGATAAATAGATACATCCCTGCTGTCACTTATTTCATTTATATTGGTCATCTCCGATAACTGACGTTTCCAAACACCACTGCTGTCCGTCCCTGCATAAAGCTCATTGCCACAAACAGCCAATGCATAGATATCCTTATCGGTTAATCCCGGATTTACCGCCGTCCAGATACTTCCGTTATTTGATGAATAGAACACACCACCACCATTACCTGCTCCTGCAAAAATATGATTTCCACTCACAGCAAAGGCGTATATTAAAGTATCTGTTAAACCGGCGTTAACAGCTGACCATGTACTTCCGGTGTCCGAAGATATAAACACACCTCCTGTGGTTCCTGCCAGAACAGAATTTCCACAAACAGTTAAAGTATTAATATTTAAATTTGTCAGGCCAATACTCATCTGCGTCCAGGTACTGCCATTATTTGAAGACATAAATACGCCGTTATGCCATGTACCGGCAAAAATATAGGTCCCGTTCACTGTCAATGAAGAAATATTCGTATTTGATAAACCGGAATTTACCTTAGTCCAAGTGCTGCCGTTGTCAGAGGAAATAAATACACCATTTTGTGTCCCGGCAAAGATTTTTCCACTACTCGCTGCCCATGAATAAACAAAAGTACTTGATAAACTGGTATCTATAGCAGTCCATGTTACACCATTGTTCAAAGACCTAAAAGCTCCTGCTCCTTCTGTTCCGACAAATATAGTATTCCCGCTGACAAGAATAGAATAGATATCTGAAGAAGTAATTAAACCCTGATTCAAAGGAGACCAGGAATCTCCATTATTAGCTGAGATCCAAAACCCATCTGAGTAGGTTCCTGCAAAGACATTGTTTCCGCTCACTGCTAACGAATAAATGACTGATCTTATCATACCTGTACTTACACTATTCCAGGTACTTCCGTTGTCAGTCGATAAAGAAACGCCTCCACCGTTCCCGCCGGCAAAAAGATTATTCCCGTTTGTAGCCAGAGCATAAACATCATCCTCTGCCAGCCCATTATTTACTGCTGACCAGTTGTTCCCGTTATTTGCCGACAGGAAAACACCCCCGCCGGAAGTTCCTGCAAAAACATTGCTGCCATTTATAGCTAATGCATAGGTAACTGTAGTTGTCAAACCAGTTGCTCTCAAATTCCAGGAAGTTCCGTTGTCAGAGGAAAAAAACACTCCGGCATCAGTTCCGGCAAAAATACTATTACCATTAGATGCTAAGGAATAAACATTTTGATTTGTCAATCCGGAGTTCATTGCGGTCCAGTTCCCTCCGTTGTTTGATGATAAAAACACTCCACCACCGACGGTCCCTGCAAAAATATTACTGCCACTTGAATTTAATGTATAAACAAGCACATTTGTCAATCCGGAATTCACCGGAGTCCAGTTACTTCCATTGTCAGTGGATAAAAATACGCCTCCGCCATATGTTCCAGCAAAAACATTACCACCATTAATAATTATAGAAGTAACATCTAGGTTTGTCAACCCGGTATTTACTGCAGTCCAGCTATTTCCGCTGTTTGTTGACAGAAACACACCATCACCGTATGTTCCGGCAAAAATATTGCTACCATTTATGGCAATAGAATAGATATTCAAATTAGTCAATCCTGTACTAACCTCAGCCCAAGTGTTCCCGTTGTTGGTTGATAGAAATATTCCTTTATCATAGGTACCGGCAAAAATATTGCTCCCGCTTATTGCAAAACAATTTATGTTACCGCCCCAGGGACCATTGGTTATTTGCCATTGTGCATCTAAAGAATTCATGCAGCAAACCATAAAAACAAAAAAAATAATTTTTTTCATAAATCCTCCTTTTTAAAAATTATGTTTAAAAAAATTGTCAATACTGATTTCGCGCACAGTATAAAAATTGAGGGCCGATCTATATGCGCCGGAATACTAATATCATTTCTGCAAAAGGAACTCATTTATTTATAAAATTTTCTATTCACTTAAAAATCATTGCAAAAAGTTGTAAATTTATTAAATGATAATAATTTATACAATAATTTTATAATATTTTCTATTTTATTTTACTATTCTTTGCATTTTTTAACTACTTCATTACACCTGTTGTGCATCTCTAAAAATCTCTACTGAACCGCTAAATCTGATAAAAATTCTCTTTCCCCATGCTCCTCAAGATACCGCTGACTATATTTAATTAAAAATAAGCACTTTAAGCAAAGTTGCGCAAAGATTTCAGCATAGTATCGCAGAGAGATGAAATAATTTTAATATTCATTTATGATCAATTTTGCAATTTAGCGAAATCCAAAATCGTAAATACAAATTTCAAGAAACAACATTTTATTATCTCAATTACCTAACTGCCATTCTGTCCTTAAAAACCACATTGACCTGTCATATTTTCAGTAGTTTAAGATGACTTCATTATGGTTTATCATTTGATCAGAAGGTTGCAAAACCAGATTTTATGAACGTAAATAATTTTACAATCAAAGCACAGGAAACAATACAACGGGCATTTGAAATTGCTTCCGGATACAAACATCAGTCAATAGAGCCCGTTCACATACTGAAAGCTATGCTGACCGTGGATGAAACAATTGTTCCTTTTCTGTTGAAAAAGCTCAATGTGAATGTGGGTAATTTCGAAAAGGTATTGGACAGCATAATAAAATCGCTTCCAACTGTAGAAGGCGGAGAAAGCTTTTTATCGGAACCAGCCAACCGAGTGATCCGGAAATCGCAGGATTATCTTAAAGAATATGGTGATGAGTTTGTATCTGTTGAACATCTTCTTTTATCCCTTCTCGGAGTGAATGATACCGCCTCTAAGCTGCTTAAGGACAATGGCGTCACTGAAAAAGACCTGCACACTGCCATCCTCGACATGAGAAAAGGACAGCATGTTGACAATCCTAATGCAGAAAGCACTTATAATGCGCTGAATAAATATGCCCGCAACCTTAACGACCTTGCCCGCAGTGGAAAATTAGACCCTGTGATAGGTCGCGATGATGAGATCAGGAGACTGCTGCAGATTCTATCCAGACGAACCAAGAACAACCCCATACTCATCGGTGAACCGGGTGTCGGTAAAACAGCCATAGCCGAAGGTCTGGCGCAGCGTATCATCAATGGCGACGTTCCTGAAAGTCTGAAAAGCAAACAGGTTTTCTCCCTTGACATGGGAGCTCTGATAGCCGGTGCAAAATACAAAGGCGAGTTCGAAGAAAGGCTGAAAAGCGTGGTTAAAGAGGTCATCGCATCCGACGGTGAAATTGTACTTTTTATTGACGAAATTCATACCCTCGTTGGTGCCGGGGCAAGTGAAGGTGCCATGGATGCCGCCAACATCCTTAAACCTGCACTTGCCAAAGGTGAGCTGAAGGCCATTGGAGCAACCACTTTGAAAGAATATCAGAAATATTTTGAAAAGGATAAAGCCCTCGAACGGCGTTTCCAGATTGTAATGGTTGATGAACCCGATAAAAACGCAGCCATATCCATACTGAGGGGGCTGAAAGAACGCTACGAAACACATCATAAAGTCAGGATAAGAGACGAAGCTATCATAGCCGCCGTGGAACTTTCGCAGCGCTATATCACTGAAAGGTTCCTCCCCGACAAGGCCATAGATCTTATTGATGAAGCTGCAGCTAAGCTAAGGCTGGAAATTGATTCGCTGCCGGAAGAACTCGATGAAGCGGAAAGAAAGATCAGGCAACTGGAGATTGAACGCGAAGCCATTAAACGGGAAAACGATAAGAACAAACTTGAAAGCCTCAACGAAGAGATCGCTAATCTGAATGACACATGTAACCGTATGAGAGCCCAGTGGAAAGCCGAAAAAGAAATTGTGGAAAACATACAGAAACTGAAAAGAAATATCGAAAATTTCAAAACTGAATCTGATCAGGCAGAACGCAGCGGTGATTACGGCAAAGTGGCAGAGATCAGGTATGGAAAAATAAAAGATGCCGAAATCGAAGTCTTACAATTACAGGAAGAACTGAAAAAAACGCAGGACGGGAAGCCGATGATCAACGAGGAAGTGGGATTTGAAGAAATTGCCGGAGTGGTTTCACGCTGGACAGGTATTCCTATCAGTAAGATGCTGCAAAGCGAAAAAGAAAAGCTTCTTTTTCTTGAAGATGAGCTTCACCTGCGGGTGATTGGTCAGGACGACGCAATAGATTCCGTCGCCAATGCCATCAGGCGTAGCCGTGCAGGCATACAGGACTCTAAAAAACCGATAGGTTCATTTATCTTCCTTGGAACTACCGGTGTGGGAAAAACAGAGCTGGCCAAAGCTCTTGCCGAATACCTGTTCAATGACGAAAACATGATGATAAGGATAGACATGTCTGAATACCAGGAAAGACACACAGTATCAAGGCTGGTTGGCGCTCCCCCGGGATATGTTGGTTATGACGAAGGCGGGCAGCTTACCGAGAAAGTCCGCCGGAAACCCTATTCCGTGGTACTCTTTGATGAAATTGAAAAGGCACATCCCGATGTCTTTAATATCCTGCTGCAGGTTCTCGACGAAGGCCGTCTCACCGACAACAAAGGAAGGACTGCCGATTTCAGGAACACCATCGTGATCATGACTTCAAACCTGGGGACACATATTCTCCAGGAAAAATTCGATTTCATGAATGAGAATAATCGTGACGAAATCATGGTTGATGCACGCCGGGAAATCTTCGCTCTGCTGAAAAAGACGATACGCCCTGAGTTCCTGAACCGTGTTGACGAGATCATCATGTTCAACCCGTTGGATCGCAGCGAGATCAAGCAGATCGTAAAACTACAGCTCGACGGAATCACGGAGATACTGGGAAAGAACGATATTGCATTTTCATACACTATCGATGCAGTAGAATGGCTGGCTCAACTCGGCTATGATCCCCAGTATGGTGCACGTCCGCTGAAACGGATCATTCAGAAGAAAGTACTGAATGAATTGTCCAAAATGCTTCTTTCAGGAAAAATAGCAGCAGTCGGCAAGGTACAGCTTGATATGATAGATGATCATTTTGTATTTCTGAACAGGTAAAACTGAAATTCAATTCTTCTATGTCAACATAGATGATTCAAATCATAGCGGATTTTCTCTGAAAAAAAACTTTGCTTGAAAAATTATAAATTTCTGCTTCGAATTAAACGATACTGTTCAGGCAGAAAGAACGGAAATAAAAAATATCACAAATCATCCATATTCCAGGTAATAAAACACTTGCTTTAATAAATTATATCAAAAATTATAAAGCATTGGATAGAAGACTTGACCCCTCATAATACTTACAAAACCCACTTATCCCGCACTCTTTGCATTTGGGCCGGCGTGCCACGCACACATATCTTCCATGCAGAATCAACCAGTGATGCGCTTTGAATATCATATCCTCCGGTATATATTTTACCAGTTGCATTTCGGTCTGCAGCGGATTCTTTGCCCCCTTCGTCAGTCCTATCCTTGCCGACACCCTGAAAACATGAGTATCCACCGCCATCGCCGGCTTATTGAAGGCAACCGAAGCAATGACATTAGCCGTTTTCCGGCCCACTCCGGGTAGTTTCTGAAGCTCATCCACATCGGCGGGTATTATCCCACTAAACTCCTCAACAACCATCCTCGCCATACCGCAAAGATGTTTTGCTTTGTTGTTCGGATATGAGCAACTCCTGATCAGCTCAAAAACTTCCGGTTCTTCTGCCAGAGAAAGACTGTTAACATCGGGGAATTTCTTAAAAAACGGAGGAGTGATCATATTCACCCTTTTATCTGTACACTGTGCCGAAAGAATCACGGCAACCAGTAACTGGTAAGGCGTGGTATACAAAAGTTCGGTAGTAGCATCCGGCATATTCTCCCCGAAATAATCAAGAAAAAGCCTGAATCTTTCTTTCGTATTCATTTTATAGATATTCAAGTTTGACTTCCTTCAGAAATTTCTCTTCCAGGACCCTCGCAATCCTTCTCACCACAGTCCTCCTTATCTCAAGGTCAACCGGGATATTGGGATCCTGATGGGCAATGTTGATGGCTGTTCCTGTCACGAAAGTAATCAGATCACTCATGAGCAGTAATTTTACAATCTGGTCTGCAGGACCTTTGGTGATCACATAATTCGAATTGTAATTATTCAGTATCTCATTCACTTTCCCCAGAGTGAGAATACCTTCGGTCACCAGGTCCGCTCCCTGCATATAGGAAACGGGTGGCAGATCAGGGTCAGTGAATTCAAAACTGTCTTCCACTTTCAAATTCAATTCGCGGGCAACAATGTCAACAGTGGTTGCTCCGCAAATAATTTTTTTCCCGTCGAAGTTTTGGAAAGTCTCTGCTAGAACTCTGTCTTTCTCCTTTTCAAAAGGAGGCCCGGAACAAAGAAGCAATTGACGCGGCTCCCTGAAATAGATCACAGCGCAGCTTGAGTCGTCCTTCGACTGGTAACTATCGTTGATATGAGCTTTATTGGCAACCCGCATGGCCAGCTTTCTTGCAGAAATAGCCGGATTTTCCACTATCAGCGTGCGGATAAAATCCTGCAGGTTATCCATACCCCACCCGAAATTAAATTTCCCGCTGTCCAGTCCCGATTGAGTGATACCGTCGGTACATATGACAATTCTGTCTTCTTTCTGAGGGGTAAACGAGCAACTGAATAATTCCTTTCCGAAATTTTTCTCTGACTGCATCACCAGTCTTGTCCATCCGGGATCAAGAAGGTCGCTGCCTCTCCAAATCATTGCCGGGGGATTGTCGTAACCGAGCAGGTTCACATCACCATGTGTATCAACATCGACAATGGAAAAGGTAGAATAGCTCATCTTCCTTTCGCTGCAGACAGGAAGTGTGTTCATGATGATCTCAGCAGTAATTTCCGGTTCCTTGTGTTCAACCGAAAAGTTCACAGCCATAGTTGCTGTAAGTGTTGCCAGAAGGTTCGCTTTAATACCGTGTCCCATGCCATCGGATAAAACCATCACCATCCTGTTTTCTTCTTTCACCCGTTTTGAGAGAAAGACATCTCCGCAGCATCTTTCATCGAAATGGTTGATGTGCTGGCAATTTACCTCAACAAAATAGTTACTTTCCATACATCAGTGTTTACCTGATTTATAAAATTCGATGATAGAGTTGAGCATACGTTCCGTTTCCGAAGCACTTTCACCCAGCAAAAAGGCAATTTTCTGCACCACTTCCAGGTTATTGTTGATCACCTCGCCTACTCTTTTCACTACTTCTTCTTTCCTGACTTCAGGGGTAAACATATCCCTGACAATAGCACCTGCAATTTTACCTTTTTTGATGGTAAAAACGGATACATTCAGCAGGTTGTCATCATAACGGACATCGCGCGTCAATACTTCGTCACCGCTTTCAAGAATATAGGTAAACAGCTTATAAAAATCAACGGGGACAAGAGTTTTCAGGTCAGCACCCACCAGACCGGGTATCACTTCATCCACTAAGCGTGCATCTTCACCCAATAAGCCGATAAAACTGCGGTTAGCCTGTATCACCTTATACTTATCATCGACAATGACGACACCAGAAAGCAGTTTCTGCATCATAGCCTGAACAGTTTCTGAAGATTCTTTGGCTTTCTGCTGTTCAATTCTGGCCATTTTCTCTGATTCCTGCAGGGCATCCTGTACTTTCGCCAGTTTATCGTTGGCCACCTTCAGGCTTTTAATATAATCCTGTTTGTTCCTGAGAGAAAATGAATGACACATCTCCGTTTTTGCATAGCCCTGGGCAACAGCTACAGCAAAATCATAGCAGGAGTTGTAGCCACATGCCAGACAACCTGCATCAGCATTTTCAGAATCTCTGCCGAGCATTTTCAGAATCTCATTCAGCTTATCCGCTGACGGTTCAGGCAGGCGTTTGTCATCATTAAAAAAGTGTGAAGACAGGTCAAGTTCAGAATAAACCTTAATATTATTTTCCCATTCCTTCATATCCAGTTCATTCAGCCTCTTTATGGAATAGTTTATAACGTGGGTTTCACAAAGGTATTTATTTCCTTTTCCGTTGGTACCCGGCCCCATAATGCAACCTTCACAGAAAAAAACATTCAGGTGTTTTCTCATTGCCGCATTATGGTCTTCAAATTCGGTAATAATATTCAGTGCATCATGACTCCCGGATGCAGTAAACACACTGGTGGTCAGCAGGTCCTGATTAATACCTGCCGCCTGAAGTATGCCTTCAGCTATAGGATAAAGCGCACCCTTAGCACCGGCAGGCTCATTAAATTCTGCATATTCGAGAGTATTTTCGTTGATTTTATTTTCAGCAAACAATTCCCTGAGTTCTTCGAACGTCAGTACGCCGTCAATTGCATCCGGCCCGCCGTCAATATTCTTCAGGTTTTTATATGCCAAGCAGGGGCCAATGTATACGATGCGGGTATCCGTCCCGTATTTAGCCCTGACCACTTCCGACATGCTGATAACAGGATTTTTTACCGGGGCAAGATTATCGAGCAATGCAGGTTTATATTTCTGAACATAAGACACGATAGCAGGGCAGTTTGCAGATATATAGAATTTACCTTTATTATCCTTGAACAGGGATTTATATCTGTTTGCAACCAGATCGGTTCCGAAGCTCATTTCATTGACGAATGAAAATCCAAGGCAGCTAAGCATCATCACAAGTTTTCTGTAATCGGTAATGTCAGGAAATTCTCCGGCAACAGCTGCATCGATGATGGCAGCTGTTTTTTTGTTATCTTTCAGCAAGGACATCACTTCACCCTTTCCGTTCCTGTAATGGATCGCATCTTCAGGGCAGGCCCCGAGGCAACTGCCACAGGTGATACAACGTTCAGAAACGATATGTGCAAAGCTGTTGTTCACCCTGACCTCAATAGCTTTGACAGGGCAATGTCTTACACAACTGTAGCATAAGGTGCATTTGTTCTTATCAATATAAATTGCTGATTCATCCATTTTTCCAATATTTATCTCTTTTACAACAGGGTTTCATTCAGTATTTCAATCACATTATATTCGTTGATATCGCCGTAACTCTTTTCATTAATTTTTATCCAGGGCCCTCCGGCACATTCTCCAAAACAATGGGCGCCGTGAAAATACACCTTTTCCTCCAGCCTGTTATTTTTAAGGAACTTCTGAATTTCTGCCAGTGTCTTTTTGTTTCCCCTTGAAAAACAGGAACTTCCCAGACATATCACGATTTCCATTTTATTTTCCATTATTCAACGTTCGATGAGTAAAATTACAAAATTATTTTAATTAAAATCAGCCGGTTATGTTAATTTTCAAGAAAATATCGTTTTTTTGCAAACAAAACAGGAATATTTCTATCTGTTAATATATTAACAATGTTATTTTTTTAACAAAAATACAACTTTCATTTATTTTCTTCGTATCTTTGTATTAGAATACTATGCATTATGGCATTATACGACAACAACATCGACCTGATCACAGACCGGTTCAGGAACAAACAGCGCCGCGACCTGATACCACTTCTCCTTGCTATTCAGAAAGAAACCGGGACAATCTCAGAAGAAGCCGTATCCAGAATCAGTGAGCAATTTAACATCCCTGTTTCCAAGGTATATGGAGTTGCTTCATTTTTTGATGAACTGTGTTTTGAGCCCCGTGGAAAATTCGTCATCAAAGTTTGTAAAGGGACCAACTGCCATCTGTATCATTCCGAAAATATTACGCATGAAATAGAAAAGCAGCTCAGGATAAAACCGGGTGAAACAACACGTGACGGCATTTTTAGTCTCGAAGAGGTGAATTGCCTTGGCGGATGTGATATTTCACCTGTGATCAAAATCAACGATGAAGTACACGCCGGTGTAAGTGCCAACCTCGTGAAAGATATCCTGGAAGATTACATCACCAAAGCAGCCGGCAATGAATAAATCCATTGATGAAACCACAGGCAGAAAGCTTTTGACGGCATATCTACTGAATGTTTCAGGTGATATCAGTCATGAAATCAAAGATTATTTAAGTGTTTTACAGCACGAGAAAACAAATATACCTCTGATCTATATTGACAGCAGCTCTTTCGGCCTGCTTTCCGGTGCTGATCAGACTCTTCCGGCCATTCATCATTATCTGGAAACCAACGGTATTGAAGCAGTCATTATTGAAACCGGCTGTAACGGATTTACTTCTGCTGAACCGCGGATCGACATTCGGCTTCCGGGTAAAGCAAGAATATCATTTTCGAATGTGACCTTCAATAAGGTGGATCAGATACTGGATGGTATTCTGAACAACACCATCCCCTATGAATATGTTGCAGGCCAGTATCATTCGCCACAGTCGGAAGCATGGGAAGATGTACCCTTTATTGAAGATACCCCATTTTTCGCCCGGCAAAAACGTAGCCTGATGAAAAATTGCGGACTCATTACCCCTTCAGAAATCAGCTCAGCTATAGCACTGGGAGGATACAAAGCTTTTGTAAAAGCCATCCGTAACTACAGCAGTGAAAGGACCATCGGAATAGTTGAAGAAAGTATGCTGAAAGGCCGCGGAGGAGAAGGGTTCCCCGTTGGAGCCAAGTGGCGGCTGGTATACCTTGCCGAAGGCGACAGAAAATACTTCATCTGTAATGCTGAAGAAAGCGATCCGGGTGCGTTTATGAACAGAATGCTGATCGAAAGCGACCCTCACCTCATTATTGAAGGAATTGCCATCGGCGCATACGCTACCGGTGCTGACACAGCATACATATATATACGTGATAATTACGAACTGGCTGTAGCCAGGCTGGAAAGAGCCATTGAACAGGCAAAAAGCTTCGGATTGCTGGGTCATGATATTCTGAACAGCGGCTACAACCTGAACATACATTTATTTAAAACACCGGGAGCTTTCATTTGCGGTGAAGAAACAGCACTGATCAAAACCATAGAAGGAAAAAGAGGAATGCCAGTTTATAAACCTCCCTATCCTACCAGTAAAGGATTGTTCGACAGGCCTACTGTTATAAACAACCTTGAAACGGTTTGTAATATTCCCGGCATCATACTCAATGGCCCAAGCTGGTACAAGCAGATGGGTACAGAAAAAGACAAGGGCACCAAGCTGATCTCTTTATCGGGAAAAACAATCCATAAGGGAGTGGCTGAAATTGAACTGGGTAAATCACTTCGGGAAGTTATATATCATATTGGTGAGGGCATAAAAGAAGCCGGTGAACTGAAAGCTGCTCTTATTGGAGGGCCGCTGGGGTGCTGCCTGCCTGAATCGGAACTGGACACCTGCATCGACTTCACTTCATTTTCAGAGAAAGGTTTCAATATGGGTTCATGCGGGATCGTGGCCATGGACAAACATTCCTGCATGGTTGACACGGCCAAATTTTATATGGAATTCCTGAAAAAAGAAAGCTGTGGAAAATGCATCCCGTGCAGGGAAGGTACACGTCAGATCTATGAAATACTTGAATACATCACCCATAGTTCAGGGAATGAAACCGGACATCAGACTTTACAGCGGTTCAAAGGTGTTATGCAACTGGAAAATATATCGGAAGTGATCAGGGAGACCTCACTGTGCGGACTGGGAAGAAATGCAGCTAATATTTTGCTCAACACTCTGACCTATTTCAGGCCGGAATATGAAGAACATATTTTCGACAGGAAATGCGAGGCCTCTGCATGTATACATCTCCGCGTTTTCGTTATCGACCCCGTGAAATGTACCGGATGTAATGCCTGCGCCAGAAAATGTCCCATGGGGGCTATCATCGGAACAAAAACCAACCCTCATTTTATCATTGAAGAAAAATGCACCGGGTGCGGAATTTGTTTTGACACCTGTAAATTTGTTGCTATATATATAAAATGATAAATCAGGAAGTTAAACGCCACTATCAATGATATTCAACATTACCGCAAATAACCAGCAGATCAAGGCAAAGAAAGGAGAAACTATCCTTTCTGCGCTCACCCGTAACGGTATACATGTTCCTACCTTGTGCTACATGCCTGAACTAAACCCAACGGGAGCATGCAGGATATGTGCCGTTGAAGTGGAAGGTAAAAACAACCTGGTGCCTGCCTGTTCCCACCCTGTTGAAGAATGGATGGTTATACTAACACATTCACCGAAAGTAATCAATGCGAGAAAAACCATCGTTGAACTCCTGCTGGCCAGCCACCCTGATGACTGCCTATACTGTGAACGCAATCAAAACTGCGAGCTTCAGAGTCTGGCTTCTGAACTTAATATCAGGGAGCGGAAACTTCCGCGGAAAGAAATCAGCGGAAAGATTGATAAATCAAGTCCGGGTATCGTTAAGGACAAAACCAAATGTATACTTTGCGGCAGATGTGTCAGGATGTGTGAAGAGATCATCGGTGTTTCGACCTTTGACTTCATAGATAAAGGGAGCGAAACCATCACGGGAACGTCGTTTAACAAACCACTCAATGTTTCCAATTGTGTTTTTTGCGGACAATGCACTCTGGTATGCCCGACAGGTGCGCTCTACGAAAAAAGTGAGATTGAAGAAGTGCAACGTGCTATTCACAACCCTGAAATCTACCCTGTAGCCCAGGTTTCTCCGGCTACCGCTGCTTCTTTTGCTCAAATGCTGGGTATTAAATCATATATGGATGCTCTGGGTATTGTCAATTCAGCGCTGCTGAAATGCGGATTCAATAAAGTATTTGACACTTCTTTTGCCAATGACATCGTATCTATTGAAATCGCAGAAGAGATCATTCAAAAACAAACACAGGAAAACCCTCTGCCCTTATTCTCATCCTGTTGTCCGGCATGGATAAAATATTCAATAGCTATGCACGGTGAGCTGAGTGGACAAATCAGTCCGGTGAATTCGCCCCAGCAGATATTGGGGAAGCTAATAAAAAGCAGTTTTGCGGAGAGCGAAAAGTTAAAAGCCGGAAAAATCTTTCACGTTGAAATTGTTTCCTGCCCGTCGAAAAAAGCTGAAGCCAAATCAGAAAATGTTCTTCCGAACGGGGCAAGCACTACCGATGCTGTTCTCACTATCAGGGAGTTCATTAAACTGATCCGGATAAATGGGATAGATCTGAACCTTTGTTACCCAATACCCTCTCATAGTCCTTACGGGACAAGAAGTTCAGCAGGTATTCTTCATGATGTCAGCGGTGGACTATCAGAAGCAGTTGCAAGAGTCATTCATTTCAAATTCACCGGAAAAGAACTAAAAGACAGTGATATACAGAGATCAAGGAATCTAAAGCTAAGGAAGGAATTCAGGTTAAAAGTAAAGAACAGAACCTATACATTTATTGCCGTGAGTACGTTTATCGAGCTGGAAAAAGTCCTTACCGAAATAAAAGAAGGCAGAAAGGATATTTCCTTTATAGAAGTAATGGCCTGCCCTTCAGGATGTATCAACGGAGGTGGTAATCCCATCAACAGGGTGGACTCTGTACTGAAAAACAAAATCAAAATGATTTATGATTCGGATGATAAAGAGGGTTTAAAACTTCCTTTAAAAAACCCATCTATCATTCAGTTGTATGATAATTATCTGTCAAAGTTAAGCGCGGAAGCCAGGGCAAAGGTAATCATGCCGGATCGAAGCTAATAAAACAAAGTCACAATGGGTATCAATAAAAGAAAACAATTAGTATATACGGTTAAGGACAGGTGCAGGGTGTGCTATACCTGCGTGAGAGAATGCCCGGTGAAAGCCATCAGGATCATCAATGGTCAGGCGGAAGTAATAAACGAGCGCTGTATCGGCTGCGGAAACTGCACTCGTGTATGCAGCCAGGGTGCTAAAGTCTATCTGAAAACCATCAATGAGGTATATGATACACTAAGCAACAATCAGGATGTAGTAGCCTGTATAGCACCGAGTTTTCCAGCAGAATTCACTGACGTTGGCAATTCCCGTATCCTTAACGGGATGATTAAAAAACTTGGATTTTCCCATGTAGTTGAAGTTGCCTTCGGTGCCGACATGGTCGCTCGGGAGTACCGGAAAATATTACTTGACAACAATCACTCCACCATATCATCCGACTGCCCTGCCGTGGTTTATTTTGTACAGCATTATTTCCCCGAACTGGTACCTTCGCTGGCACCTATAGCATCACCGATGGTAGCTATGGCAAGAATTGTCAGAAAAAAATACGGAAAAGACTCAAAAATAATCTTCATTGGTCCCTGCATTGCAAAAAAAGCCGAATCGGATGAAATCAATGAGTCTATTACTTTCACGGAACTCCGTAAGATGTTTAAAGACAATAACATCACTCCTGAAAATGTTGATCCTGCTGACTTCGACCCACCCTTTGCAGGAAAAGGAGCCGTATTTCCTGTAAACCGCGGTTTATTGCAGACGGCAGAGGTTTCGGAAGATATTACGGAAGGTAACATAATAGTGGCCAGAGGTAATACCGATTTCAGGGAAGCTATTAAAGAATTTGAATCCGGTCTGATAGAATCACAACATCTTGAGCTCTTATGCTGCGAAGGTTGTATCATGGGGCCAGGAATGACCCCGGACGGAAAACGTTTTCCCAGGACAAAACTGATCAGCAATTACGTTAGAACAAAATTAAAAACATTTGATAAGGATCAGTGGGACAGTGATGTCAAAGAATTTTCCTCTATTGATTATTCCCAGCATTTTGAAGTTCTTGACAGAAGGTTACCCTCTCCTACTCCTGAAAATATTGAAAAGGTATTAATATCCATGGGTAAAAACGGGCCATCCGATCATCTGAACTGTGGTGCCTGCGGCTACCCTACATGTGAAGAACATGCCATTGCCATTGTTCTGGGCCTGGCGGAAACAGAAATGTGTCTTCCTTTCACCATAGAAAAGCTTCATAAGTCTATCAACGATCTGAACCTCTCTAAAGAAAAGCTTGAAACAACGCGTCAGGCATTAAAGCAATCGGAAAGACTGGCAACCATGGGACAATTATCTGCAGGTATAGCTCATGAACTAAATAATCCCCTCGGTATCATAACCATGTACAGCAATATTCTCAAAGACGAATCTTCACCTGATGACCCTGTCAGAAAGGACCTCGACCTGATCATCGAACAGGCTGACCGATGTAAAAGGATTGTCGGCGGCTTGCTGAATTTCGCCAGAAAAAATCAGGTCAATTATTCTGAAGTCAACATTATTCAGTTTGCCAAGCACAGCCTTGCCTCGGTGATGGTCCCTTCCAATATCAAAGTGATTTTTGAGCATAAGGTGAGTGATCCTGTTGCCATGATCGATGCTGACCAGATGATGCAGGTACTGAGCAATATCGAAAAAAATGCAGTAGAAGCCATGCCGGACGGAGGAACACTTACCATTTCACTCTGTGAAGACAACGACGATATTATTTTGAACATTATTGACACCGGCGTGGGAATATCGGATGAAAATATGGAAAAAATATTCACTCCTTTTTTCACCACAAAGGGAGTAGGAAAAGGGACAGGCCTAGGATTGCCGATCATTTATGGTATTATTAAAATGCATAAAGGAAAAATTGATGTCACATCCAATGCGGATCCCGGACAAGGACCAACCGGAACGACTTTTATGATTACCATTCCAAGAAATAAAGTGAATTAAATATTTATATGAAAAAGAAATTACTTATAGCAGACGATGATTCCGATTATCTTTACCAGATCAAACTCAAAACAGAGCATTTCGGATTTGAGGTGATTACTGCAGATTCGCAGAAAGAAGCGGAAAAGATACTGGAAACAATTAAACCTGACATAGCAATAGTTGATCTGATGATGGAAAATGAAGACAGCGGATTTATCCTCAGTTACAAAATCAAGCGTCTTTACCCTGATGTTCCCGTCATTATTGCAACAGCTGTTTCAGCGGAAACAGGAATGAGTTTCGATTCTGAAGAAGGATTAAGAGAAGGATGGATAAAAGCAGATCTGATCATAGACAAAGGCATACGTACGGAGCAACTTCAAAAAGAGATCAATAAATTGTTAAAATTATAATTATGTCGCTATTAAGAGTTTTGGTCGTTGACGATGAACCGGGTATACGCTCAGGAATCAGCCGTATTCTCAATAACTTCACCGTTGACTATCCTTTCATGGATGAACATATTGAATTTGAAGTGATTGAAGTTGCCTCGGGGGAGGAAGCACTGGAAGTAATTATCTCGCAACCTGTTGATATAGTTCTGCTGGATAACAAATTACCTAACATGCAGGGAGTCGAAGTACTTGAAGAAATTCGTAAAAAGCAACTTGATCTGACTGTTGTCATGATCACTTCTTATGCTTCGCTAGAGCTGGCTGTCAAAGCAACACGCGACGGTGCTTTTGATTTCATTCCGAAACCGTTTACACCCCAGGAACTCAGGTCTTCTCTTGAGAGTATTACCAAACAGCTTTTTCTGAAAAGGATGACCAAAAAACTGAACAAAGAAGGCAAAACGATCCGGTTTCAGTTTCTTCAGATCTTGTCGCATGAGCTTAAAGCGCCTTTAAATGCTATTGAAGGCTATTTAAAAATCATACAGGAGAAGCAGTTAGGAGAGTACGTCGACAATTACCAACAGATGTTTAACCGGTCGCTCGACAGAATTCAGGGAATGAGAAATCTGATCCTCGATTTACTTGATTTCACTAAAATAGAGTCGGGTAAACATGACCGTGAGGCTGTAAATACCGATATCATCCCGGTAATCATGACAGCCATTGATACAATGAAACCTTATTCCATTCAGAAAGATATCAAAGTAGATTTGGATGCTCCCGAACATATCTACATGAAAACCGATGCCGATGACCTTGAAATTGTCTTTAACAACCTGATTTCAAATGCGATAAAATACAACAATAACGGTGGCTCAGTAAAATGCAGCATAACAGAATCAGAAAAGGAAATCGTTATTAATATCTCCGACACGGGAATAGGAATGAAAGATGACGAAATATCGAAGTTATTTAATGAATTTTACCGGATACGCAATGAAAGAACAAAAAACATTTCAGGAAGCGGTCTCGGGCTTTCCATAGTAAAAAAAATCATCGATTATTACCGTGGAAATATTAGCGTTGACAGCATCCCTGATGAAGGCACCACATTTATGATCAAATTACCTAAATTATAAAAGTATGACACGAATATTACCTGAAAAAACGGTTGAAAGGCTCAGTCAGTACAGACGGGCTTTGATGATCATCTTAAAAACAGGGAAGACCAATATTTTCTCACATGAACTGGCTCAATTGCTTCACCTGACTTCTGTACAGGTGAGAAGAGACATAATGCTTATCGGTTACTCGGGGTCCCTCAGAAAAGGATATGATATCAAAGAGTTAATCGTACAGATAGGAAAGATCATTGATGACGACAGTGTGAAAAAAGTAGCCATAGTAGGGATTGGCAACCTGGGCCGCGCATTTATCGGTTACCTGAAAGGAAAGCGGACAAAAATCTCTATAGTAGCTGCTTTTGATAATAATCCGGAGAAAGTGGATAAGGTTTATGCCGGAATAGAATGTTATCATACCGACAGGCTGAGTGAAATCATTAAAAAGGAGAACATCAGCATCGGGATCATCACCGTGCCTGCCGAATATGCTGCCGAAGTAGCTGAAAAGCTTGTCATGGCAGGCATTAAAGGAATTTTGAATTATACGGCACAGCCACTGAATGTATCACCTCATGTTTACCTCGAAGAATATGATATGATCACTTCTGTCGAAAAAGTATCTTACTTTGTTAAAAAGTCAAGATAAAAATATTCACTATTCATACTGACCATACACTTTTAGCGTGAAGATATTCAGAGACTTATCCGAAATCAGAGGGATAAAAAACCCCGTTGTAACCACAGGATCATTTGACGGAGTTCATTTAGGACATAAGGTCATCATTAACAGATTAAATGCTCTGGCAAAGCAGAATAACGGTGAATCGGTTCTGATCACCTTCTATCCTCACCCCAGAAAAGTTCTCTATCCTGAAACTGCAGGTAAAGATCTGCTCATGATTAATACCCAGCGTGAGAAGATGGAACTGCTCAAAGAAACCGGGCTCGACAACCTGGTCATTATCAATTTCACATTAGAGTTTTCTCAGACTTCATCCATCGATTTCATCCGTAAAATCCTTGTCGGTATACTGCATGTAAAAACCGTCGTAGTTGGTTTCAACCATCATTTCGGACATAACCGCGAAGGTGATTATGATTATTTGTACCAGCTGGGGCAATATTATCACTTCGACGTGGAAGAAATACCTGAACAGGATATACAGAATGAGTCTGTCAGTTCCACCAAAATCCGCAAAGCACTGCTGGAAGGCAATATTCAGAGAGCAAATGCTTACTTGGATCATTATTATAATATCATCGGCGAACTGAAAGAAAGCATGACAGTGTGCAGAGAAATCGGGTTTCCCACTTATCGCATTGCCTCTGATGAAGAATATAAGCTTATTCCGCCGGAAGGGGTTTACGCTGTAACTGTGAGGCTGAAGAACGACCAATTCAAAGGCTTGCTGAATATAAAAAAATGTGTCCCTGAAAATGAAAATGACTTCAGATATTGTTTCATGGAAATACTATTCATGGATGAACTATTGTCACTTCATAATAAAACAGTTGAAGTATGTTTTCATAAAAAAATCAGAAATAACATCTTTTTTGAAGATAAAGAGTTATTAAAGAAACAACTGATTTCGGACAAGGATCTCATCAACGAACTGATATACTGACATCATGACTACCGATAAAAATAAATACAATATCAGGGTAACCTTTCTTGGCACGGCAACTTCTATCGGCGTTCCTGTGATCACCTGCAACTGCCCTGTATGCAAATCCGCCGATCCTCATGATAAACGACTGAGATCTTCCATCAGGATTGATGTAAACGGGAATACGTTCATCATTGACTGCGGTCCTGATTTCAGGATACAAATGCTCAGAGACAATGTAGAGAACATCGATGCTGTGATTTTCACCCATGAACACCGTGATCATATTGCAGGACTTGACGATATCAGGGCCTTCAATTATATTCTGAACCGGAATATTGACATTTATGGAACCGAAAGAGTGATGAAAGCTATTGTAACAGAATTCCCATATATATTCTCCGGTTCATCTTACCTGGGAGCACCCCGGCTCGACATTCACATGATAGATGAAACACCATTTACTATTAATGGTATCCTTATTATTCCCATCAGTGTTATGCATGAGAAACTGCCGATACTGGGATTCCGCATTGGAGACTTCACCTATATCACCGATGCAAGTTATATATCCGAAACGGAAATGGAAAAAATCAGGGGTTCAAAAGTGATCGTACTGAATGCCCTCAGAAAATCAAGTCACATTTCTCATTTTTCGCTGAGCGAAGCCGTTGCAATCCTGAAAGAACTTAAACCGGAGCGAGGTTACCTGACACATATGAGTCATTTTATCGGTCTCCATGAAGAAGTCAATGCCTCTCTTCCTCCGGAAATACGACTTGCTTATGACGGACTGAGTTTTGAGGTTTAATTTCTGATGATCAGCTTTTTAGTTATTTTCCCTTGATCAGAAATTATTTCAACAAGATATATCCCTTTTTCAAGGTCGCTGACAGTGATACAATCTTTTAACAAATGACCTTTTAATTGTTTGATTTTCAATCCACATACATTGTAAATTATAACATCACACTGTTGAAGATTCATAGAGGACCGAATAATAAACATTTTTTCTGTCGGATTCGGAAACAGTTCAACTGAGAATAATGGAATCAAATTAGTTATACCAAGAGGATTTACATAAACATTACAGAAAGCTTCGCGATTTCCCTGAACAGACCGGGCATATATCTTAGTATTTCCGACACTTTTCGCTTTTACCAGGCCTGCCAGACTGACTTCAGCAATGCTGGTGTCCTCACTTGACCAGATCACTGATGTATGGGTAGCATTAACAGGCAAAACCGACGCTGACAGACGGGAAGTGTCGCCAACGATAAGATTAAGCGTGTTATTGTTCAGGTAAACAGAATATACCGGTATTTCCCTGATAGTATCCAGATACTGAACCGTAAGAAAAGTGACGTCGAAAATGTGTTCATTGATATGCATAACCGGGAATCTGTAACCAGGAACTAGCCAGTAATAATCGTTGATCTGCCTGTAAACAGGCATTCCGTCAGGGCCAAGCATAGCAATGGCCCACAGTGTATCAACTGAAACTGCATGAGATGATACTTTCAGAGCTCCTGTAAAAGTTTTATAGGGAGTTATTAATGTTCCTATACCATCGACCTGGACAGTCTTATTTTTATAACTGTGATATGCGCCTGTACTTCCTATGGCAAGGAATGTCTTTGTAAAGCAGGTATCTGCGGCCCCGTAATGGCAGGGGAAAGGAAAAATGGTTTCCTGAACATAGTTGTGTGCTGCAACATTTGTGGCAGGTATATTTGCAAGAGGAACAGCCAGATTTGCAGCTAATCCGATCTGGGAATAAGAGCTGTCGGATAACCTGAAATAATTATAACCTTCGTTGAGCTGAAAAAAATGCGCAAAAGTGGGCGGTGCAGGTAAATCCGTAATTTTAAGAATAGTTGCATGCGTTGCTGAGTCAGGCTGGTGTATATAGGCCGTATCGAATGCAGTGGATGCCGGATTGATAATGTGAAATATTTCCTGATTTTCCATACCGATGTTTGAAAAATCCCAGCTTACATTCTGACCGCTATAAGTAATATCATCTGAATACAGTGAGTCAGGTGTCGTAAAAACGCTGTAAAGGCAACTGTCGCCGGGGCGAAATAAGTCAGAAGGCATATATACAACAGTTTGGGAGAAAAGTAAGTTAAACGATAATACTCCAAAAAATGTAATGATCAGTTTTTTCATCGTATCAATATATATGTTATGGTTTTGTTTCTGCAAAAGTAGCAAAATGGAAATTATAAAGCTTATTTTTAATAATTTTGCATTAAAACTAACATTCATGAAATATCGACTTTTACTTATTTTTACTTCGCTGATCATCTTTTCCTGTAAAAAGGAAGAGAAGAAGGTGATTGGCAGTTTTGCCGCCTTCTCTGCAGACACCACCAGTATAAAAACAGGTGATACCGTTCATTTTTCTGACCAGACTCCTGGCAATCCAGTCAGTTGGTCATGGAGATTTCAGGGCGGGAATCCATCTACATCCCAATTACGTAATCCCGTGGTAATCTATAACACATCCGGTCAATTCAATGTTTTTCTTAAAGTCACCAATGCTGACGGAACTGATTCAATTGAGAAAACAAACTACATTACCGTAGCTCTGAAAGCGCCTGATGCTCAATTTACAGCCGATAATACCCGCATTTACAAAGACGATACAATTCATTTTACCGATCAATCTTCGTTCTATCCTGTATCGTGGTTATGGAAATTCCAGGGAGGCATACCATCTCAGTCAAATTTACAGAATCCTGTAGTGATTTATCCCGACACGGGTTGGTTTCAGGTTAAACTGACCGTTAGCAATGCTATTGGATCGGATTCCATGATTAAAGACGGGTATATTATTGTCAGGCCATTTGTCTGCGGGCACACCTTTCTTGATCACCGCAACGGTAAAGTATATCCCACAGTACTGATTAACAATCAGTGCTGGATGAGAAAAAACCTGAATATAGGGACAATGGTGGACAGCCTTACTGCACAGACCGATAATTCCATAATTGAAAAATATTGCTATAAAAACATGGAAGCCAATTGCGATGCTTACGGGGCTTATTATCAATGGAATGAAATGATGCAATATTCAACAGCCGAAAGTGTTCAAGGGATTTGCCCTGATGGCTGGCATGTTCCATCCGATGCTGAATGGTATACTCTGGAAAATTTTGTCGATCAGTCCATTAACAACCCTAATCTGTCAGGTGCAAGGGGTACCAACGGAGGCAGGGAGCTGAAATTGTCAGGTTCGTCAGGGTTTGATGCCCTGCTTGACGGTTACCGCAATTACCTTGGGAGTTTCAGCAATTTCGGAACCTTTGCGTTTTTCTGGGTATCTACCAGTGTGAATACATCCAACGCATGGATTAGAAGTGTCAACAGCACTGACAATAAAATTTACCGTGACTGGTACACAAAAGAACGTGGCCAAAATGTAAGATGTCTTAAAGATTAAAGTTTACTTCCACCCGTTTTTGTGAATATTGTCAGGCTTGAACTTGTCTTTGGATTTATCTTCACCCGAAGGGAATCCAACAGAAATGGCATTTAAAGGAATGATAAAATCCGGTAGTTTCAGGGTCTTTCTGACATGACTGATTCTATCCTTTCCCGGATAAACCGAAGTCCACCCTGCTCCTATCCCCATAGATTCTGCTGCCAGCAAAATATTTTCAGATGCAGCAGAACAATCCTGTATCCAAAAGTCCTCCGGCATTCCCAACATACTCTTATGGGTATTCCCGCATACAATGATGCATGCACCGGCCTTACTGAGCATTTTTGCATAAGGGAGTCCGTCCTGAATTGAATCTAACAGTGAAGGTCTGGTTATTAAAATAAACTCCCAGGGCTGTTGGTTCATCGCTGTTGGTGAGGCCATACCAGCCTTTGCCAGCAAAACGAGCGTATCCATACTCACTTTCTGTCCTGTAAAATGCCTTACACTTTTTCGCTGAAATATAGTTTTAAGGACCTGGTTTTCATTATTTTGAGCAGAAGACCACCCATAAAAGAAAAAAATAAGGACTAAAACGATTGCCTGTTTAATTATTCTTTTCATCATATTTTTGTTTTAAAAATCGTATTGAATCTTAACTGTTAATATTGTCATTCATTTTCAGCTAACCTGAATTTCACATCCTATAATTTCGTTATTTTGTAAATCTAAATCATAGATTCATGTTCAAAATTATTAAAATTATTCGCCTGAAAGTTAAAGAAAAATATTTTTATTTCGCCGGTCTTATTATCCTGATAATGATGACTGTCGGGATGAATATTGCTGTAGCCTCAAACGGCCGGGTGTGGACCAAGGAAAAAGCCAATCTTTGGTATGAGCGCCAGCCATGGATAAGAGGCTGTAATTACATTCCTGGTACAGCAATAAATCCTATTGAAATGTGGCAGGCAGAAACCTTTGACACAACTACTATCAACAGGGAACTTAGCTGGGCTGAGAATCTCGGTTTTAATACTATCAGGGTATACCTTCATTATACCGTCTGGAAAAATGATCCTTCCGGTTTTAATGACCGTATCGATAAATTCCTCAACATCTCAAGCCGGCACGGTATATCCGTAATCTTCATCTTCTTTGATGACTGCTGGAATCCGGAGCCTGTATCAGGAAAACAGCCTGAACCCGTTCCGGGCGTTCACAATTCAGGATGGTCAGCAAGCCCCGGACATCACATGGTGAAAGACACAACATCATTCCCCTTACTTAAAAATTATGTTAAAGACATCATGAATTATTTCGCCTATGATAAACGTATCCTGTTCTGGGATCTATACAATGAAGCAGGGAACGGAAAACTCAAAAGTAAAAGCCTCCCGCTGCTCAGGGCTGTCTTCCGCTGGGCAAGAGAAGTGAACCCTTCCCAGCCTGTAACCTCCGGAACGTGGTTTAAGAATAAGGAAATCAACAACTTTATTTTAAAAAATTCAGATATTATCACTTTTCATAATTATTTTAAATCAAAAAAAGTGATCAAACAAATAGAGGAATATAAAGATTTTGGCAGACCTCTGATCTGCACTGAATGGCTTAGAAGGAAAACTGATAATAACTTCCGGAAATTATTTAAAGTATTTTATGATAAAAAAGTAGGTTGTTTGAACTGGGGACTCGTTTATGGAAAAACACAAACTGTATTCAGCTGGACTACCGCTGTGCTGAATAATTTTGGTATTCACCCCAAACATTCAAAAGAACCAAAAAAATGGTTTCATGACATCATGAGAAAAGACGGTTCTCCCTTTGATAAAGCTGAGACTGATCTCATCAGAAAAGTGTGTGCTGATGCTGACAGCAATGCCTTCCAGCCTAAAAGATCGTTCATTATGAAACAGAGGATTACCAAGTCATCTTTTGGCACTTCGCCCGACTGCAAAGATGTTGATATATATACCATTACCAACTCTCATGGATTAAGAATGAAAGTAATGACATACGGAGCCACTGTAATTTCCCTTGAAGTCCCTGACAGGAAAGGAAAGCTTACTGATGTGGTGCTAGGCTATGATTCTCTCAGCGGATATATCAGGAATAGCCCATATTTTGGTGCCACGGTGGGAAGATATGCAAACAGGATTGCCAAAGGCAGGTTCACACTTTTCGGAACCATATATAAACTTGCTGTAAACAATGGTGTAAATTCTCTTCACGGCGGAATTAAAGGTCTCGACAAAGTTGTCTGGGATGCTGATATAGTTGAAGAGGATGGAGTTACAGGAATCACACTCACCTACTTCAGTAAAAATAAAGAAGAAGGATACCCTGGAGATCTGCAATGTGAAGCCCGATATTTCCTTAATGACAACAACGAAATGGTAGTCAAATATAAAGCATCGACAAACACACCCACACCTGTCAACATTACCAACCACAGTTATTTTAACCTTGCCGGACAGGGTAACGGAGATATTCTCAATCATGAATTGACAATAATTGCTGACAACTTCACTCCTGTAGATTCGACTCTAATACCTACCGGAGAAATTATAAAAGTAGCAGGGACTCCCTTTGATTTCACCCAGCCTCATAAAGTGGGCGAAAGGATCAATGCTGACAATATTCAGCTAAAATTCGGGAATGGATACGATCACAATTTTGCATTGAACAAATCGAGCCGTATTCTGACTTTTGCAGCTCGGGTATATGCTGAGTCAACGGGTATAGAAATGGAGCTTCACACTACAGAAATGGGTTTACAATTTTACTCGGGAAATTTTCTCGACGGTAGCATTACCGGCAAAAACGGGAAGAAATACAATTTCAGGTATGCTTTATGTCTCGAGCCCCAGTTCTTCCCAAATTCACCCAACCAGAAAAACTTCCCTGACTGCATTCTAAAACCGGGCATGCCCTATGAGCATAAATCAATATACCGTTTCAGCACGAGATAGATTAATTACATTTATACAGGCTAACTTCACTCTATGATCAAGAGCATCCACAGTAAAATACTTTTTCTTATGCTTGTAATTAGCCTGACCGCAAATCCGGCAAATACATTCATAGGCGATGGTGATGATAATCCTCCTGGCAGTATTTCCCCGGAAAGCCCGGCAGCAAAAGAACAATATTGGGTTGATTCGGTATTTAATTCATTTTCTACCGAAGATAAAATTGCCCAGCTTATATTCATCAAAGCATTTTCAAACAGGGATAATCCTTATAATGACAGCCTTATTCAAACTGTAAAACGTTATCGGATAGGTGGTATCGTTTTCTTTAAAGGCTCCCCTGTGAGGCAGGTTCGTCTCACCAACGCACTTCAGCAGTCATCCGGAACGCCTCTTTTTATTTCCATCGATGCAGAATGGGGCCTGGCTATGCGTCTCGACAGCATCGTCCCCTTCCCCAAGCAGATGACACTGGGAGCATCATCCAACAACGGGCTGATATTCCGAATGGGTGCTGAAATTGCGCGCCAGTGTAAACGGATGGGAATTCAGATCAACTTTGCACCCGTGGTTGACATCAACAGCAACCCTAAAAACCCCGTCATCAATTACCGTTCTTTCGGTGAAAACAAAGAATCAGTTGCAGAGAAAAGCATTGCTTATATGTCGGGTATGCAAAAGAACAATATCATTACCACGGCCAAACACTTTCCAGGCCATGGCGACACTGACCAGGATTCACACCAGACACTGCCGCTGATCAGCCATAGCCGCGAAATTATTGAAGACATTGATCTTTACCCATTCCGAAAAATTATAAAAAAAGGCATCAACGGGGTAATGGTGGCTCATCTCAATGTACCTGCATTAGACACTGCTAAAAACCTTCCGTCGACACTTTCACACGCTGTCGTAACCGGATTATTAAGAAATGAGCTGGGTTTTAACGGATTGATTTTTACCGATGCCCTGGAGATGAAAGGTGTGGCTAATGCCTTCGAACCGGGTATTCTGGAAGTAAAAGCTCTGCTAGCCGGAAATGATATCCTGCTGATGCCTGTAAATGTTCCAAAAACGATAGCTGCAATAAAAACTGCCATAGATTCCAGCCTCATCCCAATGGATGCTATCGATGAAAAATGTAAAAAAATCCTTCATTATAAATATAAGACAGGACTTGCAAATTTCAACGGGATATCTGAGAAAAACCTCATCAAAGACCTGCACACGGCAGAAGCCGACCTGATCAACAGGCAACTATATGAGTCAGCTATGACAGTGGTTAAAAACAACAGAGATATCTTACCGTTAAAAAGTCTGGATACATTGAGACTGGCATGCCTTGTTTTAGGCGATACTATGATTCATCCTTTTCAGAACAGGCTCAGTTGCTATGCAGGAATAAGGCATTTCAACTTTATTCCCGACAGTACTTATGCCTGCCAGAATAGAATCATCCATCTTCTCGATTCATTTAATCTTGTGATCGTTGGCATTGCCAATACCTATGCTTCCTCTGAAAAAAATTACAACATCAGCAGGAACACCGTCAATCTGATTAATAAAATAAAAAACACAAAAAAAATAGTACTTGATTTGTTTGCCAACCCATATGCATTAGCAATGTTCGACGACACATGCAATATGGAGGCTATCGTAGTTTCCTATGAAGATAAAATTGTGCCTGCAGATGTTTCAGCCCAGCTTATCTTTGGCGGAATACCGGCTATGGGAAAATTACCAGTTACGGCATCCTCACTGTTTCCATATGGAACGGGTATTGAGACGAAACAGACCAGACTGAAGTACACTATTCCGGAGGATGCCGGTATAAAATCAGCCGATCTGACCAAAGTGGATACATTAGCACTATATGGAATTAAAGAAAAAGCCTATCCCGGGTGCCAGATACTGATAGCCAAGGACGGGAAGGTAATTTATGAAAAATCATTTGGAACCTATACGTATGAATGCCTTCAGAAAATAAGCAGTAAAAGTATATACGATCTGGCTTCCATTACAAAAATTGCAGCCACCACAATGGCAATGATGAAACTTTATGACGAAAAAAAAATCGATCTGAACGATTGCCTGTCTAAATATCTTCCAGTTTTACAAAAAACCGACAAAGAACTTATAACGATCAGGCAGGTAATGGCTCACCAATCCGGACTTGATTCTTGGATCCCATTTTACCTGAAAACGCTTAAAGACAACCGGCCTGATACATCGATTTACGCTAGGGTAAAAACTGCTGACTTCAGCATCCGTGTTGCTGACAACATGTACATCCGTCAAAGCTATTCCGATACAATTTTAAAAGCAATTGCCCATTCATCCTTAAGCAAAAAAAATGAGTACAAATACAGCGATCTTGGCTTTATCATGCTCAGGTTTGTTATCGAAAAGATCACCTGTTTACCTTTCAACGAATACCTTCAAAATAATTTTTATAAGCCGCTTGGTTTGACTTCATTTGGATTTCAACCTAAAAACAAATTCATTGACAGTCTGATTGTGCCGACTGAAATGGATAATTACTTCAGGATGCAGCTGATTCACGGTGATGTTCACGATCAGGCCACCGCCATGTTAGGTGGAATTTCAGGCCATGCCGGGCTGTTCTCAGACGCCGGAAACCTAGCGGTCCTCATGCAGGTCTTTTTGCAGGAAGGATCTTACGGAGGCAAAAACTACTTTTCCGGGCACACAGTCAATGAGTTTACCCGCAGTCAATATTTAACTTTTAAAAACAGAAGAGGCCTGGGATTTGACAAACCAGTTTTAAGCAAGAACGAAGAAGGCCCTACATGTCATAGTGCTTCACAAAAGAGCTATGGTCATACCGGATTTACAGGAACTTATGCCTGGGCTGACCCGGATAAAAATCTGATATTTATTTTTCTTTCCAACAGAACATATCCTGACGGGAATGTGAACAAGCTGGCTAAATTGAATATCCGCACCGATATTCAGCAGATAATTTACGATGCAATTCAAAATAGTCAGAAAAAGTGATCTTGATTATATTTAAATATTTGCCGGTCATCAAACATTTAAACCCCAAGCAAAATGAAAAGATTTGTTATTTTCCTGTTTTTCATTTCTATCCTTTCTGAACTTTTCGCTCAGCATGCTAAGGAAACAATTGATTTCAGAGTAAATTTACGTGACGGAAACGTCATGATCGGAAAATCCAACATTACAGTAATTTCGTTAATAACCGATTTCGGGAAACTGGAAATTCCGGTCAAATATGTCAGTTCTGTTGAATTCGGCATAACACCTGATAATGCCGATAAGCAGAAAATATATTTGCTGCTGAACAATCTCGGGGCAAGAAATATTCCAAAGAACAGCGATGCCTACAATCAACTCGTCAATATGCCTGTTGGTGCTATACCGGTAATTGAAGATTACATCGCCAACCGGACAGAAGGCCCGGATTCTGTTTCCGAATATACTGCAGAAAATGCATTGAATGATCTCAAATACAAGTTCAATCTGACTGGAAATTACTCTACTAAAGATATAGTGATTTTTGATGAAAACTATAATATTGGCGGGTTTTACGATCTGAAATCGATCAGCCTGAAAACAGAATATGGTGAACTTCAGATCAATCGCGATAAGATCTTAAAAATCGAAGTAATGTATGCATCAAGCGATGATACTGAAAGGAAATTTGTACTTAATGCTAACAAGCATATTTATTCAAACACCAATGGGGGTTGGATGAATACAGGAATTTCCGTTCAGCAGGGACAAAACATTTCCATATCTGCTTCCGGCGAAGTTTCTTTTGCCAGCCTTTCAGGTTATAAATATACCCCCGATGGTAAAACAACTTCAAACAAATACAATGACAGTTATTACGACTACACCTCAAGCACCTATCCTTCATATGGAAATGTCGTATTTAAAATCGGGGAAAGTGGAACGATGATGAAAGCCGGTGATAAGTATACCGGACGGGCGGCTACAAGCGGCATTCTTTATATTTCAATTTATGAGGTTGTTTTTAATGCAGCCAATACGGGGTCTTATACTGTGAAGATCAAGGTGAAATAATTATTTAGTTAGTACGGTAAGCATTTTTCGATCCTCAATAAAGACTTCCAGCTTATCCCCTATTTTTACTTCTCCAACTCCTGCAGGTGTTCCGGTAAAGATAAGATCACCCATTTTCAGTGTGATAAATTGCGATACATAGGCGATAATTTCATCAAAACCGAAGATCATATCTGATGAATTTCCTTCCTGGCATAAAATCCCATTGCGGTTCAAATGGAATTTAATATTTTTTAGATTTTGAAAATCATTAATCTTGATAAAATGCTGGCTTACAGGTGCCGAAAAATCAAATGATTTACTTATTTCCCAGGGGTTCCCGTTACTCATGCATGCCCGTTGAAGATCTCTGGCAGTGAAATCGATACCTGCACCGATTTCATCATAATAAGTATGGGCAAATTTCTTTTGAATATGTCTTCCAACCTTACAAATTTTCAGAACCAGTTCTGCCTCATAATGAATTTCATTTGAAAATTCAGGGTAATAAAATACATGTCTTTTCGTGACAAGCGAGGTATCAGGTTTTAGAAAAAAAAGAGGTACAGAAGGAATCTTGCCGTCCAGTTCCAGAATATGATCTTTGTAATTTAGTCCTATACAAATGATTTTCATTGTTTTACGGGTACAGTGAAGAGTTTATCTTATCTTCACATTATCGCTGTTAAACGAGCGAAGTTTGATAGCAGTGATCGTTTTTTTTGTCATCAGAGGAAAATCACTTTTCATCATCCAGTCATAGTATGAAGGTTCTTTTCTGAATATCTCCTCAACTAATACACCTTTGTGTTTCCCAAAATTAAAAACTTCTTTTCCTTCCTTATTAAAAATAATATGACCAGCCAGATCCGCAGTCTTATTATTGAAAGAAAATTCATGCAGGGCCTGAATATCATTAACCACCGGTTTACTGACAATTCCATCTTTATCACAGAATTCGGCATCTTTGTATTTCTCAATCTGTGCCAGAAGAATTTCATAGGTGACTATCGTATCAGCTTCAGCTGAATGGGCCTGAAGATGATCTTTATTACAATAAAATTTATAAGCTGCTGCAAGGGTTCTCTGTTCCATTTTGTGAAATATATTCTGGACATCAATGAAACGCCTTCCTTTTATTTCAAAGTCAGCATCAGCTCGTAAAAATTCTTCGACCAGCAAAGGAATGTCGAATTTATTGGAATTATACCCTGCCAGATCAGCATTGCCGATAAACTGAATCAGCTTATTAGCACATTCTTTAAATGTCGGACAATCTTGTACATCTTTATCCGAAATATGATGAATCAGGGTAACTTCATATGGTATCGGAATAGTAGGATTAATAAGCATGGTCAGGGTCTCCTTCGACCCATCAGGATGCACTTTTAAAAGAGATATCTCAACAATACGGTCTGAAGCTACATTAACACCGGTAGTTTCCAGATCAAAAAAAACAATGGGGCGGGTTACATTTAGAATCATTATAATCAGTTATTTTTTTTCTGCAGGTGAATATCTTCTTCAATCAACCGTGGTTGAGATTCGTTATCATAAATAATCAATTCTTTAGAATAAGGCAGATACCCTTTGGCTTCAATTTTCAGAGTGTATTCACCAGGTAAAAAAGGAACAATGAACTTTGCTGTAAACTGGTTTGGCCGGTAAATAAGCGCATTACTCTGAGTGTTCTTTTTATCAGTAACAACCACATAAACATAAAAGCTGTCCTTTATTCCCAATATCTCATCTTTATAATGGTTCAGGATATTCCCCAATTTTGTGTATGAGGTATCATTATTAACCGGACTTTTCTTACTCGGTTTGAATGCTTTTGTCAGTGAATCATACGATTTACCGAGAGTATCAATGGCAAGCTGCAAATCATAAATCCTGTTTCTGAGAATAGAAAATATGTTCTCTGTGTCTTTTCCAAGAATTTCCCCCCTGAATATGCATTCTCTAAATTTGACATCATTAAAAACGACCCTGTACACATCAAGATCTCCCAGACCATCATTCCTGTTTGTAACAAGATAAGCATATCTTCCTGATCGCGTAAAAGAAATTAGTTTATTGTCATAGGTATCATTTAATGGATATCCAATATTTTCAGGTTCTGAAAAAGTATCATCCTCTTTATTCCATTCCGATTTAAAAATATCATATCCCCCCATACTGTTGTGCCCTGTAGAAGCGAAATATAAAGTCTCATTATCAGGAGACATTATCGGGTAATCTTCATCATATTCGGTGTTTATCATATCACCGGCATTTTTAGGAGTACTCCATTCACCGCTGGGTAACTTTTTAGATATATAGATATCCTTACCGCCTCGTCCGCCCGGTTTATCACTGGAGAAAAAAAGTGTTTTATTATCTTTTGATGTGCAGGCACCTGTCATATTGCTGTTGGCATAGAGAGCTTCACCCAAAGACTCAGGCCTGACAAATGTTTTCCCTTTTTTGGGGCTTGCCAGTACTTTATATTTATGATTGACATCATCAATACAAAGAAAAAGAATATCTGCATTGGGTGACAATCCAACACTAAGTTCTGTATATGGAGTATTAATGCCACCTGATATCTTCTTTGCTTTTTCCCAGTTATTGTTTTTTATTTCACTAAAATAAATATCCGGGGTACAATAGCCATCGTTGTCTATCATATTACCCGTATTGCCCTGCCTCCGGGATGAAAAAATAAGCATTGTTTCATCATTGTTAATCAATGGATTAATTTCAGGAAATGGAGAATTGATGACTGGTCCCAAATTTTCAAATTTAACATTCAGGGGCTTTTTTATCAGTTCCAGAGCATTCTTACACATCTCAATTTCACGATCAGCAGAAATTAAATTAACCTCTTTTCCCTTTCGCTCTTCCATAAATCTTTCAAACGACCTTATAGCATCATCAAAACGATGACAGTGCATATATGCCAGACCCAGATCATACAAGGCATACACGTCATATTTCTTCTGTTTAATAACAAATTCAAAATACGGTATTGCTTTCGGTACATTTGAGTAAGTATTTAAATAGCAAACCCCTATAAACTGATTATATTGAATATTTAGACTATCCGTTTTATATAATACAAGCAATTGATCAAGCCCCTTTTTATAATTCTGTGCATAAAAATTATCAAGAGCTTCCTGAGGGTTTACAGGTTTCTGTTTTATAGTAACATGCTGAGCAAAACAGTTAAGTGTAAAGCTGAATATAGACAAAGTAAAAATTAGGGTCCTCACATCTCTATTTTTTACAAAGATAAAGTTTTAAAATAATCCAAATATTTTTTTTGCAAACAATTCACAATATACTGATTTTGTGATATATATAATAAATATCTATAATTAAATAAAATTATACCTGATATGATTATACTTTAACTTTTTTTTATATATTTACTAAATAATTGATATCTTCCTTGGTAAGACGCTTGGGAGATATTATATTGTATTGTATTAAAGAAGGTTAACCGATTATATAAAATATCATGAAATATATAAAATTACCAGTTAAATATTTTTTAACAATAGTTCTGCTCATCCTAATGATCAGGGATATAAAAGCTCAGCAAAACGTTGGTATAAATCCGAACGGAGCACTTCCTGACCCTTCTGCTGCTTTAGATATCGTTTCGCCGGACAAGGGGCTGCTTATTCCACGCTTATCTGCAGTACAAAGATTGAATATTGCGAACCCTGCAAATTCTTTGCTAGTATATGATTTGGATTCAATGTGTTTTTTCTTTTATAAAAGTCCTGCAGCTACCTGGATTTCATTATGTCATACAGCACCTGGCATTCCCGGCGCAACCGGGCCGACAGGTAATACAGGTGCTACCGGGAGTAATGGTTTAACAGGGACTACTGGTCCTACTGGAGCTGATGGCATGAGTGGAATTACAGGCCCAACAGGTGCCACAGGTACTCAGGGTCTACAGGGAATTACAGGCCCGACTGGTCTCAATGGTGCAACAGGAGCCAATGGTATTTCAGGTGTTACAGGTCCAACCGGACCTTCAGGTATTACAGGCCCGACGGGTATTAATGGTACAACAGGCGGAACAGGACCAAGGGGTACTACTGGTATAACAGGTTCCACTGGCCCGACAGGAGTTCAGGGTTTGCAGGGACTTGCAGGTGCTACCGGCAACCAGGGATTACAGGGAAATACGGGTATGACCGGTGTAACAGGCATTACAGGCTCAACTGGTCCGACTGGAGTCCAAGGATTGCATGGGAATACCGGTTATACAGGTGCTACCGGCAACCAGGGGTTACAGGGAAATACGGGTGTTACCGGTGCAACAGGCATTACAGGCCCAACTGGTCCTACAGGTGTTCAGGGCTTGCAGGGAAATACCGGTTCTACAGGTGCTACCGGCAACCAGGGATTACAGGGAAATACCGGTGTAACCGGTGCAACAGGCATTACCGGATTAACTGGTACAACAGGTGTTCAAGGATTGCAGGGAATTACAGGTGCTACAGGTGCTACCGGCAACCAGGGATTACAGGGAATTACTGGTATTACCGGTGCAACAGGCATTACAGGCTCAACTGGTCCGACAGGTGTTCAGGGCTTGCAGGGAAATACCGGTGCTACAGGTGCTACCGGCAACCAGGGGCTCCAAGGAACTACAGGTGTAACCGGTGC
>Ga0114951_10000486_pt1 | contig 54883 bp, 48 predicted proteins | sample AM7aDNAmetaG_FD_88677 | JGI IMG/M metagenome (GOLD analysis project Ga0114951, IMG submission 88677) | Freshwater microbial communities from Finland to study Microbial Dark Matter (Phase II) - AM7a DNA metaG | ecosystem: Environmental > Aquatic > Freshwater > Lake | place: Finland: Lake Alinen...
ATTCTGTCAGATCACTTCTTTTTGTACAGCGCGCCGCTTATGTTACCGCCGGCGCTCATGATATGACCTGCCGCACTGTCAGCCTTTTTGAAATCACTTTGCCATACCAGTAAAAAATTATCCTTTTTCGGGTTGTGGGCAAAACGAACAAAGCGCTGATCATGCTCGCCATTGTAAATATCAATGATGGAGCCATCGGGCTGGGCATTGGCGTCAAGCCACATGGCCCCTATATCCAGCTGCGCGTTAAGGTCCTTAAAATAAAAATCATCCACATCGTTAAAGTCGCGCTCAAAAGCTATAAAGTATGTATCGTCCTGCGGCAGATACAGGCTATGGCTAATCATCTGCCCGCCGGTCGCGTCAACAAGCGTAAAATCTCCCGCCGGCATGCTGCCATCGGCATTGACGATCCGACCGACGATGCCGACGTTTTGCAGGCTGGGGCGGGTATCGGTCCAGCTGACCAGAAACTGGTTGGTTTTCGAGTTGTAGGCTATGCCGTTAAAGCGCTGGTCGGCATTTGTTCCGTTGTCGTCGACGCACATTTTAATATCATTGACCAGAACTGAACCGTTATCGTCAAGCAGCGCTCCCTCGATATTGGTCATAACATCAAGGGTTCCGTAGGCGCCGAGACCGTCGCCGTACTGCCTGAAATCCTCCCAGTTTACAAGATAGGTTTTATCCTGCGGGTTGTAGCAGACAACGGGGTTGACTTGATGGCCCACTGAATTGTTGATGACGAATTCGGGCTTTACCACCTTGCCGGTCTCATCAAAAATAATCCCGAAAACATCGCCTGCTCCGTTTCGGCTGTCGTTGTAGGTTATGAGAAACTGATTTTTTGTCGAGTTAAAGGCCATGGTGTAATGAAACTGGCTTGCCGACACATCGGTAACCTTGAAGGACTCGCCTACGGCCTGGCCGTCTGCATCAAGTATGACGCCGTGAATATTCATTGCGCCTAGCATTACACCGTAGATGACCAGGTACTGATTTTTGTTCGGGTTGTAAAGCACGCGCGGCATCGCCGCCGTATTTTCAGTAGTCAGCACGTCAACGGGCTTGCCTATCTTTCTGCCGGTGCTTGATATTTTCTGTCCGGAGATATAATAGGTAGTGCTCTCGTTGTCAGGGGCAGCAGCCCAAAAAACAAAGAAATTATCATCAACTGAGTTATAGGCGACATCAGGCAGTGATTTTTTAAGGGTATTGTCGGCAATTGCGATTGGGTTTTTTTTGCATGCGGCCAGCCCGCTGCAAAGAACGACGGCCATAATAAACAGCAATAGTTTTTTCATAAAGCTCCTTCAGAAAGATTATAGTAAATAAAACGAATGTTTTATTCTAACATATTTTTGTTAAAAAATCCCGGGTGTCGTTACGATTTTTTTATAAAAGTCAGAATGAAGGAGTCAGCTGCCGGAATTTAGAAGACAGCACATGCGGAAAGAAACTTTGAGTAAAGAGATTCAAGATTTCGGATTGGAATTCGGGGTCGTAGGGGCAGGCCTCCGTGCCTGCCCTGGGTTCGGAGTGCAATGATTCAGGATTAAGGAATCCATCCGCAGCAGCGGACAAGATTGAATCGATGTATGATCCTTAATGTAGTGGCGGGCTTTATGCCCGCCTGCGGGAGGGGATAAACCCCTCCCCTACGGTTGGAAAAATATTTAATTCATGATTCAATATCCAGGCTTCTTTCCCAAAGGACGTTTTCAGCTATTTCATCTCGCGCCTGCCATCAAGTGCGCATCTGAGCGTCACCTGATCGGCATAGCCGATGTCGCTGCCGGAAGGAACGCCCTGGGCAATGCGGTACACGGCGGCTCCGGTATCTTTAAGCTTGTCTGCGATATACACGGCAGTTGCATTGCCGCTCATGGTAGGGTTGGTTGCAATGATGACCTCGCGTATCTGCTGTTGCCGGATGCGCTGCACCAGCTCTCTGATGCGCAACTGGTCAGGGCCGATGCCGTCGAGGGGCGAAATAACGCCGTGCAGCACATGGTAGCGGCCTTTAAAGGAGGCCGTGCGCTCAATTGACATGAGATCACCGGGTGTTTCCACCACGCACACGATATGCCCGTCGCGGCCCGCGTTTGTGCAGATTGAGCACAGCTCCTGTTCCGTGTAGTTGAAGCACTGGGAGCAGAAGCATATCTTTTCCCGCGTATCGATGATGCTTTGCGCGAGCTCGCGAGCGTGATCAAGCGGACAGTTAACAAGAAAAAGCGCAAGCCGCGTGGCCGTTTTTTCGCCGATACCCGGCAGCCGGGCAAGGCTTGTAACCAGTTGCTGGATGGGATTTAGCTCTGTCATGGGCTTACAGATTAAGGCCGGGAATGCGCAGCCCGCCGGTAAGTTTTCCAAGCTCCTGCTGCATCATCTCTTTTGTCTGCCGCAGGGCTTCGTTGACGGCCGATGTTACCATATCCTCGAGCATGGCCACATCCTGCGGATCTACGGCTTCGGGGGCTATTTTTATCGACAGTATGTCCTGCCTGCCGTTTGCCTTAACCGTCACCATGCCGCCGCCGACGGTCGTTTCAACGATCCTGTCTTCTAGCTCACTGCTCAGCTTCGCCATCTGCTCCTGGATCTGCTGTGCCTGCTTCATCATGCTGCTTAAATTCATGTACGCCTCCTTCGGCCAGTGGGAGTATGTCCACAATAGAGCCGCTGAATGTTTCTACGATCTTGCGAATGACGGGATTATTGAGCACCTGCTCGCGGGTCACTCTGTTGTGTTCTTTGCTGTCGTGTTCAGCGCCCTTTTTTTTTTCGCCACCGGCTGCGATGGTCACCTGAACGGGTTTTCCGAAAAACTCGGCAGCCAGCACTTTGAGCCTTGCCTCGCTGTCGGCATCCCTGAGCTGATCCATATGGAAAGAGCCTGACGCAAACAGAACCCGCATATCCCCGTCAGCGCCGATTTCGACATGGCTATGGCTCAGGCATGATCCCATGAGAGGGGCCTTTTTTTTGACAAATGCGCAAAAAGCTTCTGCGCCTGTTCCCTGAGCCGACTGCTGCGGGGCTGCCGGTGTTTCGGCTGGCGCAGCAGCGGAAGCCTGACGCTGCGGTTGCACCGCAGGGCGTGCGGCTGACGGGGCGCTGCGCTGGGGCGCAGATGGCGCATACGCCGCAGGCTGTGATCCAAAGCCGGGTGCGCGCTGCAGGGCTTGAAGCTGAGCCATGACTTCCTCAAGGGGCAGAGCACGCTTCAATTCCATTATTTCAAACAGGCACACTTCCAGCGCGATACGCGGACGAGCCGAGCGTGCGATATCGTTTTCCGAAGAAAAGCAGAGCCTGAACATGCGCAGCAGCTGCTCGCGGCTGACTCCGGCTTCAAGGTCCTGCAGAAGCGCCATGTCTTCATCTGCCGCGTCCACAAGTTTTGCCGGGTCCTTCACCGCTTTGAGCATCATGATATCCCGCAGCGTTTCAAGCAGGCTGAAATAAAATTGCTTGAGATCTATGCCGAGCTGATAGACCTCGTCAAGGGCGTCAATGCAGCCTTTGGCATCTTCGGTGATCACAGCCTTGAGCACCCGGCAGATGATCTGCCTGTCGATATGCCCGAGCATTTCCTGCAGGTCTGCGTCCTTTATATCAGAGCCGCAGTAGGCGATGGCGCGCTCCAGTATGGTCTGCGCGTCGCGCATGCTGCCGTCGGCCTCGCGGGCGATGAGCATGAGTCCGTGGCGGCTGATGGCAACTTTTTCACCCTGGGCGATAGTGCCAAGATGCTCAACAATATCCCCTGAGGGTATGCGTTTGAAATCAAAGCGCAGGCAGCGGGAAATAATCGTGTCGGGTATTTTATGGGGCTCTGTGGTGGCAAAGATGAAAACAACATGCTCGGGCGGCTCTTCAAGCGTTTTTAAAAGCGCGTTGAAGGCCGATGTTGAGAGCATATGCACTTCGTCGATGATGTAGATTTTATTGCGGTCGCGGGACGGCATGTACTTGACATTTTCACGCAGCTCACGGATATCGTCGACTCCGTTATTGGACGCGCCGTCGATTTCATGCACATCGATGGAATTGCCGTTTGTAATTTCCAGGCAGGACGGACAGAGGCCGCAGGGCTGGGGCGTGGGGCCTTTATGGCAATTCAGACATTTGGCAAGAATGCGAGCGATGGAGGTCTTACCGACGCCCCGCTCTCCGCTAAAAAGAAAGGCATGGGCGACACGCTGCTCTTTGATGGCGTTGCGCAGCGTGCGGGTTACATGCTTCTGGCCGATAACCTCGTCGAAGGTCTGCGGCCGGCATTTACGGGCTATGACTCTGTAGGCCATAAAATTCGCCGTCTTGGGTGAATAATGCGGTCAGAAAACATTTGGCTTTCGGCACTGCCGATACTCTGCTGAACAAAAAAGGCCGGATACACCAAACACACAAACTTCCTGCTACCGTTGCTTCCTTCCGGACCTGGCGGGGTTCGCAAGTCATCAGTTGTTTGGGATCCGGCCATTTTTTTTCTGCAAAAAGAGCCTTGAAAAAATATGGCGGAGAGAGAGGGATTCGAACCCTCGGTACGCTTTTGACGCACACACGATTTCCAGTCGTGCACCTTCAGCCAGCTCGGCCATCTCTCCGCTGAAGTTTATCGTCTATCTTTAAAAAAATCCTGCATGAGGCTGCGGCATGCTTCCCCAAGAACCCCCGACTTCACCTCAAGGCGGTGATTCAGGTTGGTGTCACCGCTAAAGTCGAATACCGTTCCGGCCGCACCCACCCGCGGGTCTGTGGCGCCGTACACAAGGCGCCGCACTCTGGCATGAATGATAGCGCCCATGCACATGATGCAGGGCTCTATGGTTACATACAGTTCCGTTCCCACAAGCCGGTAGTTGCCCAGCGCAAGACCTGCTGCCCGTAAAGCCACGATTTCAGCATGTGCTGTCGGGTCATGACTGCCAATGGGTCTGTTGCTGCCGCTGGCTATGATATGCCCGTCGTGTACCAGCACCGCACCCACCGGCACCTCACCGGCATTCCGGGCTTCCATGGCTTGTTCAAGGGCTTCCTGCATGAAAAACCCATCGCGGGTAATATAGGCATTTTCATGCAGCCCGGTATTCTCAAAAAATGACATATATTTTTAACACAATCCGTTTTTAAAATAAAGGCCTAAATAACTCAGGCGTTCTTCGGCCTGAATATTATACGCTTTTTTGTTTTTAATATTAATTTTTTTGTGTATAGCCGCTTTCGCACCTGAGTCGAGCAAAAAAATTTGTCATTGTTACCCGGTAAAAAATACCTATATCGCTTTATCCCCCAGCGGCTCGATGCATTCGGTCAGGCCAAGGCTTACAAGAGTCTCTTTTTTTAGATACCCTGTCTTTCCATCCCACCCCCGCAGGCCATAGTAGTCGTCCAGAAGCTTTTCAAACTGCTCCCGGTCAACGGCTTTACCGCGCCGGGAAATAACATCATCGCCTGCTCCCGGCAGCAGCAGCTGGGGGTTGTGCATGCCGAAAACATCGGCGATAAATTCGTCGCGCTCGATAAAGAAAAATTCAGGCAGAATGTCATCCTGCCGTCCACGGCGGCCTTCGCGCAGCAAAATCGCGCGGTTGAGGGCAATGATGCGTTCGGCAAATCCGTTCAGCCCTGCCTCATCAATATCCCAGCCGGTAACGGCTGACAGGAGCTTGCCTTCCATCCCGGGATCCCCTACATGCTGCTTTGTTGAGGCATCATCATATACCGGCCAGGCAAAGTCGCACAGAACAAGAGATTCTTTTATGTACTGCCGGTTCTGGATAAGGGAAGAGGCGCGGGCTTTTCCTTCGTAGGTTGAAAAATCAACCGACTTTTCACCGCCCCAGAAGGCAGCACCGATTCCGCGGATGACATCGGTTGACATATAGGACTTTTCATCGGTTTTCGTGTACCACCGGCCCCACTTGGTGAGGGGCTCGCATACCTCATGCAGCTCGGTGATAAAGGGGCGCGGCTCAAGGGCATAGATGAGCGCCGAGAGCACAAACACTTTGGGACCATAGGCAACGGCACGGCCTGTCTGCGTGAACATGTTGCGGATGATTTCACGGGCCTCTCCGCCCACGTTTTCCGATGCCCGTATTGCGCCCTCGGCAAGCACGCTGCCAAACCCTTTGCGGGAGCATATTGTGCGCAAAAGCGCTTCGAAAAACTCAGGGCTTCCCATCTGCGCCATGGGCAGCCCGATGTCTTTTTCAGAAAGCAGCCCCGCCGCAAAACATCTGTCGAGCCAGAGCATAAGCTGCACCAGGTCCATCACGCAGAGTCCGTAGTCATTTGCAAGCGTTGCAGCGCTGAAGCTCGCTTCGGTTATTGCACCGTGGAGCTTTCTGTCCCACAGGGTGTAGAAGAGATTGGTCTGGCACTTGCGGATGTCCTGCGCGCCCGAGGGCCCCTGCTGCACTGTGCGCCAGCAGCCCTGCGGGCAGCCGTGGCAATGCGCCTTTTTTATTACCTGCATGCCCGGCAGTAGTATGGGATTGCCGAACAGATTGTAATACCCCGTGCCGGTCATCTCCGAAAAGCGTTTGCGGATTTCTTTGATGCGCACAGGGTCGGCAATTGCAACAGAGCCCGAGCCTTTCACCGTTATGGCCTTGAGGTTTTTTGATCCCATGACAGACCCGAACCCCATGGACGCGGCGCCTGCCACATCGGTAAAAATGATGCCATAGCGCGTACGGTTTTCACCGCCCGGGCCGATTGACAGAATGCGAACATTTTTGCCTAGCTCATTTTTTAGCACTTCATGGGTCTTAAGATTCCCCAGGCCCCAGAGCTGGGCAGCCTCGCGTATTTCGACATTGCCGTCTTCGATATGAATGGTCACTGCTCCGTCTGACCTGCCCAGCACCATGATGCCGTCAAAGCCGGCTTTTTTCAGTTCGGCTGCAAAAAATCCGCCAAGGCTTGCGCTCACAAATGTCTCGGGATAGATGCAGGGAGACTTGCCGCAGATGGACAATCGCGGCGCGCTTGGCGCAGGCGTTGCCGCAAGAGGGCCGGTCATGAATATAAGAGGCTGCCTTTCGTCAAAGGCATCGGCGCCCCAGGCTGCATGATCCCAGTAGAGCTTGTGCCCAATACCCAGACCACCAAGAAATTTCTCGGCATAGGCCATAGTGTCAAGCGATTCGATCTGATGGTGCGAAAGATCAATTTTTAGAATCTTTCCAACCCAACCGCATAATTTTTGCATCTCATGTTCCTATTCTTATAGCCTTTTGAACAGGCTGCCTGCTGTCCGGTTACACTTTTCGGCAGAACCGGCAATGATGATAAAAAAACTTTGTCACACGTACAATTATATATATCACACTAAAGAGCTTCTGACTTCAAGAAAATCTAAAACCAAAATAAGTTAAGTAAAAACAGTAATTTGGTTTATCTAGATTTCGGTTTTTCATGGATTGTTATAGTAACCCACAGCAGCACAATAGAGATTTAGGCAGGCCAAAACATACTTCCAGGCCCTACGGTCGCGCAGCGGCTTGACAGACCTGCTGAAATAAGCAACAATTGAAACTTGCCGGAGCAGACAAAATGGTCGCCGGTCGCGCCTTGGCGCGGTCCGGAGGAAAGTCCGAGCACCGAAGGGCAGGGTGGTCGCTAATGACGACCGGGGGCGACCCCAGGGAAAGTGCAACAGAAAAAATACCGCCCCGCTTCGCGGGGTAAGGGTGAAATGGCGAGGTAAGAGCTCACCGCATCCCGGGTGACCGGGATGGCATTGCAAACCCCACCCGGTGCAAGACCAAATAAGAGAGCGGAGGGAGCTTCGGCTCCCCGGAAGGCGGCCCGTCTTTATGTTCTCGGGTAGGTTGCTCGAGGCGGCTGGCAACAGCCGTCCCAGCTGAATGACCATTGCCCGCAGGCTTGTAAAGGCCTGCGGGAACAGAACTCGGCTTAATAGTCTGCTCCGGCATTTTTTTTGAAAGACTTCGTCAAAAGTCCATCTGCTGCGCCAGTGAATTTACATGCACACGCAGGGAACGGTCGCGACCGCTCCCTGCAAAATCTGCGTTTATGCAGCTCGTAGGGGAGGGGTTTATCCCCTCCCGTCCCGTAGGCAGGCGTAAAGCCCGCCCCTACGTGAAAGAAATAAAATTGTAGAAAATTAGGCCTGCCGAAAAAAATCATCTATGGAGTGAAGTAAACAGATGGATGCGGTAAAAGAGAAATGCGGCATCAGCCGCGAGGAAGCACTGGCGCTTATGGAGCAGCATATCCCGCAGGACAACCTGCGCTGCCACTGTCTGGCAACCGAGGCAATCATGCGGCAGCTGGCGCTCAGGATCGGCGCCGATGCAGATGAGTGGGGCATCGCCGGTTTGCTGCATGATCTTGATTATGTTGAAACGAAGGATGAGATGCAGCGCCACGGTCTTGTCACGGAAGCTGTTTTAAGAGAAAAAGGCGTAAGCGATGCTATCACCGGCGCCATCAAAAGCCACAATGCCGGCAACCTCGGGCTGCAGCGTTCGACGCAGTTCGAGCATGCGCTGGTGGCTGCAGAATGCATCACCGGCCTTGTCGTTGCCACCGCCCTTGTCTATCCCGATAAAAAGCTTGCAAGCGTCAAGGCTTCTTCAATTGTCAAGCGCATGAAGCAGAAAGAGTTTGCCCGTAGTGTCAACCGCGATCATATCAAAGAATGCGAACTCATCGGCCTTCCGCTCGAAGAGTTTGCCCGGCTCAGCCTTGAGGCCATGTGCAGCATCAGCCAGCAGCTGGGGCTATAAGCGGGAGAGGGTATGAACGGGCGGCAGCAATCGCATATAAAGCCATTGAGGAGCATAGCATCCTCAGGCAGGCTGCCATTGCTTTGTGGTATGTGACGGGAAAACCATTCATTCGCTGGATCAAGCAGACGGTTAAGAGCTGCACGACTGGTGTGCATCTTCTTTGCCATGTCTGACTTGGTAAAATGTTTTTGAAGCATTAAATCCTCAAGCTGCATTGCAAGCACCCTTTTGATGGCAGCCTCGGTGCACTCCTCATACATGCCTTCATTTTTAAGAAAATCGTCAAAACGATCACCCATGTTTTTTTTGCTTATAGCCATTATCTTGGCCTCCACTACGGTGCTACATTCGCTCCCGCGCTATATCAATATCCCGCTGCGGGTTTTTTTAGTCTTCTTAATAAATCCGTGCAACAGAATCATATACCCTTCATGGATGGTAAAAAATACGCGGGCAATTCTTTTGTTCGGCAGACCCAAAGCATTATGAGTATCCGGAAGAAATTATTGCAGACTTTCTTGAGAATTGATTTATTCACTATACGGGGGGGGACCTGAAATATAGTAATAAAGCGGACAGCGACCTTTACCAAGCTTTGATATGTCGTTTAACGCACAAGACGCTCAAAGAGGATATCCTGAAGGTTTCTTCGACCGTCAAGCACGCAGTGGATGAAAACGCCCCGTTCAAGGATCTGGTAGATAATTCTATATGATTTGAAGACTATTTCCCTGTATTCAAAAACGCCAATTCGTTCAAGCTCGCACGGAACATGCCCCCTGCGCGGCATTGATCCGAGCCGGAAAATAGCCGCCTCGATATGATCAAGCAGCATATCGGCTTTGTCGACCGAGTCGTGAGCGGCCACATACCGGTAAAGGCCCATCACATCACGCTCGGCATCAGCGATAAGATAGACCGGTGTCTTCATCTGCTGCTCTTGCATGTGTGACGAATGCGTGAGAAGGACTCCTGCGCGGCGGAGAATTGGTTTTGCTCAAGGCTGCGGCTGCTCATGGCAAGCAATTTGAGAAGCGCAAGGCTTTCCTGAGTCTGCTCGAACTCATGAATATCCTGCAGTATGGCTTTTGCTTCACCATTAAGGGTGATCACAACCGGCTGTTTATCGAGGGCCATTTTGTGGACCACCTCTGATGCATGGGCTTTGAAGTAACTGATCGGCTTGACAACCTGGCTGAGTTTCATTTTTTTCTCTCCATGAAAAATAGATCTTTATTAAGACTATATTCAGGTCTTTATTTTTTGCAAGATGTTTTTTATGGAATAAAGGGAGAACTGCGCCCTTTACAACACACTCTTGCCAGATCGGATGTATTACCCGGTTTTGCACGTGAGGTGTCAGGTCTATTTCTCTTAAGCTTTTTTTTTAAACGCTTCCCCTGCCTGGTGCATAAAAGCCTCGAGCCTGGTCTGATCTCCTGCCTGCGATGTGCCGTCAAAAACCATTTTCAGCACGGGCACCTGCGGCCAGTCGCGGGAAAAAGGGCCCAGAAGGGCATTAACTATGGTGCCCGGCATGCAGGCAAAAGGCATGAGGTTTACGATGCCGCTGCAGCCATGCAGTGCGTATTCTACAGCGCGGCCCATGCTTAGATTGGCCTCGCCGCGTACATGCTCGCTTAAGTATGGTGCGCTGCAGGCCATGATGTCAGCAGTGTCGGCTTCCCTCGGAAAATGCCGTATGGACTTTATGAAAGTTTTGCCGATGCGGCGCGCAAAATGATTTTGCAGTCTGTGGGTCAGCCACTCGCGGCTGTACTGCGCAAGTGTTCCTTCGCGCTTTAAATCGCGCCGTCGCTCCCAGTCCGTATACTCGATCCATTCCTGCATGCCGGGAATGACCGCCTCGCCGCCTAAAGCCTCAACACGGCGTATAATGAATTCATTGCTGAACTGATTTGACCGCACATAGATTTCACCGATGATGCCTATGAGGGGCCGGGGCGTTCGCTCGACCGCAATAGCTGCAAAGCCTGCGGAAGCATGCTGCGCGCAGTCGCCAAGAGTGCCGCTGCTCTCAAGTGAGGCTGTAAGCCGCTGCAGGCAATTGTCGTAGAGGCTGTCGCTGTCGCCGCGATTGCGTTCATAGGGCCGGGTCTGCAGGAGCAGCTTTTTAAAATAATCGATAAGAACCAGCGACTGCCAGGCAAGAGCGCGAAAGCCCGCACCCAGACCCTGCAGATGCTGCTCAAGGCCCGTTGTCTGGTCAAGCAAAACGATGGGCACATCATGGAGCCCCAGATCATCAAGCACCATACGGTGGTGGCGGCTGTACTGGCCGAAGCGGCAGGGGCCCATGGCCGTGGGCATGAAAAAACTCGAGCGCTCGGGCACAAAATCAGGGGCAAGCGTTTTTTTGATGATGTCGCCGGTTGTGAGTATGCAGGGGTAGCACTCCTTGCCGCTGGTGTAGCGGCGGCCAAGCTCAACAGATCGCTCATCAGCCATGGGCAGTGCTTCGGCTGCTACACCGCAGTGGCGCATGGCAGCTGCCAGGGCAAGGCCGTGGTCGTCCATATAGGGCACATACACGGTGCGGTGATTGCCGGAAAAAGCGGGCCTGCGGGAATCAGTGGGCGTGCTTTGGCTGCGCTGCCGGTGAGAGGCAAGGCTGTCAAGAAATGCCTCCAGGCGCGTGATAACGCCGGCATCGGCGCTGTGCTCGTCGATCTCAAGGGCAAGCCAGGGCTTGCCCTGCATCTCGCGGCTGAAATATTTCATGATGAAGGAATCGGGGCCGCAGCCGAAATTGGTGAGATACACAGCGTGCAGCCGGGGATGCTGCCGTATGGTGCGCGCCGCAGCCAGAATGCGCTGGCCATTGCGCCAGTACATTTTTTTCATGGCCTCGCCGAATGCTTTAGGCATGGGCAAAAAATCAAGGGGCAGGGCAAGAGCTCCAAGATCACGCAGCTTATCGGGTATGCGAAAGTTGAGGCCCGAATCACAGCCATTATAGGGGCGGCTCACCAGCACCAGCACCGGCGTGTCTGGCGGCAAACTTTCCAGCACCTGCCGGCCCCGGGCAGTGAGGCGGTCGCGCAGTGATTGAAGCTCGCGGGCAGCCGCAGCCGCAGCCTTAGTCACGCAAGCTCCCGTGCGACCAAGCTCGCGACCAAGTGACTTCAACTCGGGCATAAGAACTTTTGAACCCCATTCAAAATGCAGCACCGGACGGAGCACCTTTACCGGATGATTCTTGAACTGCAGTGTCGCGTCGGCAAGATAGGGCAGGCTCTGGATATACAGGCAGTTGTAGGATGCTGTCGCGTCGGTGCTTGCGTGGTTCATGTTCACCACGCAGGGTAGAAACAGATAGTCAACGCCCTTTTCAAGAAGGGCTGCCACATGGCCCTGCGCGACTTTTATGGGAAAGCAGGTTTCTTCGGCCACAAGCTCGCAGCCCTGGTTGATGATGGCGCGGTTGGTGACGGGGGACAGCACAAGCCGAAAACCCAACTCGGCAAAAAATGTCTGCCAGTACGGGTACATATCATAAAATATCGTAGCGCGCGGCATGCCGACGGTCGGGGCATCATCGGGCAGGGGGCGTGAAGGCTTATACGGCGCACACAGCATTTTTTCCCGTTCGGCAAAAAGGCGGGGCAGGTGGTCGCCGAGGCAGGTCTTTTGCTCCTCGTCAAATTTGCCGCAGCGGCTGCCATAATGCAGGGGCGCCTCGCCTTCAATGGATACGCGCCGTATCTCGCAGGCATTGGCGCAGTCGTGGCAGTCAAAGGAACTCACCTCATAGCGCCGGTGCGCCAGATCAAAGCCCCTGAAGCGCGATGGCCCCTGCGGAAGTCCTTCGCGGGCAATGAGCGCCGAACCCAGAGCCCCAAGCACGTCATGGTGCGGGGGCACCGTAATCGGCTTGCCGCAGATTTTTTCAAATGCCGCCTTTACCCCGCGATTATAGGCCGTGCCGCCCTGAAAAAAAATCACATCTCCGACAGGCCGGTCTTCAACCACGCGGTTCAGATAGTTAAGCGCAATCGAGTAGCTCAGGCCCGCCACAAGGTCTTCCCGCTCTGCGCCCTGCTGCTGCTGGCAGGTGAGGCTCGACTCCATGAAAACCGTGCAGCGCTCGCCAAGGCATGAAGGCGAGCGCGATGCAAGGGCGAGCCTGCCGAACTCATCCTTAATCGCAACCCCCAGTTTTTCAGCCTGTTCTTCAAGAAAGGAGCCTGTGCCTGCTGCGCAGACTTTGTTCATGGTAAAATCAACGACAGCCCCGTCGCGCAGGCTTATGTATTTTGAGTCCTGACCGCCGATTTCAAATATCGTGTCAACCTCAGGGTTGATGCTGGCAGCTCCGCGGGCATGGGCTGTTATTTCATTTTTCACAAAATCGGAGCCGATGAAATCCCCTATGAGATAGCGGCCCGAGCCGGTAGTTGTGGCGCCCCGGATTACAACCTTATCGCCAAGCTCCAGCCCTATTTCATCAAGGCCCTGCCGCACTGCTTCAATGGGCCTTCCGGCTGTCATGAGATAACGCCGGGCAAGCACGCGGCCAGCCCTGTCTATGACAACAAGATTCGTGCTGATGGACCCCACATCAATGCCGAGCCAGGCATCAACAGGGCAGGGGGGCTCAATCGGCTGCGTCTCAGTGAAGATCGGGTACCGGTCATCAACAAGCGGGCTGTGGCTGCGTGCCTCGAAAGTACGGTTTTGCAGATATTTTGTTAAAGGCGCTGTGCCTGAAAAAGGCGATATCTTTCCGCTCTCAAGCAAACACTGCACTGCTCCGATGGCCCCCATAAAGGCAAAATAATCCGGGATCACAAGCGTGCCCCGACCGAGATCAAGGACATCTTCAAAGGCCCTAACCATGCCCGCATTGGCGGCTACTCCGCCCTGGAATGCGATAGGCTGCACAAGCTCAATGTTTTTTATCACCGTGCTTTTAAAATTGCGGGCAAGGGCAAGGCACAGGCCCATGACGATATCAGAATCAGGGGTTGCCGCCTGCTGCAGGTGGATCATGTCGGATTTGGCAAAAACGCTGCAGCGGCCTGCAATGCGGGGCGGATGCTGCGATGCAAGGGCGAGCCTGCCGAACTCATCCTCAATGCTGATCCCGAGGCGCGCTGCCTGCTGGTCCAGAAATGAGCCAGTGCCAGCTGCGCAAACCGTGTTCATGGCCATGTCCTTAAGGCGCACGCTGCCGCCGTCTGCTTCAAGCAGTATCAGCTTGGCATCCTCGCCGCCCATTTCAATAACGGTTCTGATGTCGGGATGCAGCAGCGCCGTGGCCCTGCTCTGGGCGATGATTTCATTGACGCAGAAGCAGGCCAGCATCTCGGCCACAAGCCCGCCGCCAGAGCCTGTAACGGCTATGCCTGCAATCGGCTGCGGCACCTTCTCCAGCAGGTCCTCCAGAACGGCAAGGGCTGTTTCAATGGGCTGGCCATGCATGCGGCGATACCGCGTCTGCGTGATTTTTTTATCGCCCGACATGAGTACCGCTTTGCAGCTCACCGACCCTACATCAAGACCTATAAACACGGTAGACCTTCCAGTTTTATTTATGGTTGTTTGATAAGCCCCTGAGTATAGGCAAATGGCGCTGTGGAGTCAAAGGCAAAGAATGTTTTTTGGTGCGAAAAAAATCAAAATAGTTTATAGCGAAAACAGAAACGATTGCCGTATGAACCATACAAGTCAGGGAGGTGTAGTGCATATGAAACGATATATGATTCCATGTCTGCTGCTTGTGCTGCTGGCGGCATGCGCCGAAAGCCGTTCGGGCAATGTCTACACGCGCGATCAGGCCCGCACGGCCATGAATGTTTCCTATGGCCGGGTTATTCAGGTAAATCAGGTGCAGATTGAAGGCACAAAAAGTGTCGTCGGCCCATTGGCCGGAGGGGCTGCCGGTGCCGCAGTCGGGAGCACGATTGGCGGCGGAACGGGCAAAACGGTTGCTGTTGTTCTTGGCGGGCTAGCCGGAGCGGCGGGGGGTGCTGTTGCAGAAGAGCAGATCACGAAAAAAAACGGCCTTGAAATAACCGTGCAGATGAACAATGGCGACAGGACCGTCATTGTTCAGGAAGCCGACGAGCCTTTTTCTATGGGCGATGCAGTCCGCATCATTAAAGGTCCCGACGGTTCAGCCCGCGTGCGGCATTAATTTTTTCATATCAGGCAACATGGTTCTGCGGCAGCTATAAAACCCTGCAGCAGGCGCTATGAGCTAGATGTCAGCATGTGCGGAAAGAAGTTCGGAGTCATGAGTTTGGAGTTCGGAGCAAAGAAATTTGAGATTCCTTATTCAGGATAGAAGCGTTTGGAGATTTTAAATGTAGAGGCGGGCTTTATGCCCGCCTGCGGGAGGGGATAAACCCCTCCCCTACGGTTGGAAAAATATTTAATCGCTACGGGTCAATTCCCCGCAGCTTGCTGCGAATGATTTATACAATTAAAATATCTTTGATACCCCGTCCGCTTGCGGCGGGGTAGTTCATTCAATATTCTGATTTCTTTAGCTTATGCAGTCTATAAAAAAAGCGCGGATAAGCAACTATTGCTCATGCGCGCTTTTTTGTTTTTGATTATGCTTTTCAGCCCTGACCCTCGATGGGGATGATCTTCATGGTTACCCGCCGGTTCATCTGGCGGCCGCCTTCATTGTCATTGCCGGCAATCGGCTGACTCTCGCCCATGCCCACGGCTTGAAGCCGGGCGGGATCCACGTTGCGTTGAACAAGAGCGTTTCTAACCGATTCAGCCCGTTGCTGGGATAGCTGCATGTTGTAACTTTCTGAGCCAACGCTGTCGGTATGGCCCTCGATGCGGATTCGGCACTGCGGGTATTTATTTAAAACCTGGCAGACGCGGTCAATTTCGCTGTAGGCGCCCGGTTGCAATACCGCGGAGTTGGTGCTGAACATCATATCGGATTTGAAGGTTAGCTCCAGTATATCCTGGTCGCGTCTGATGCTGGCAGCCTCAACCTGTCCGAGAGCCTGCCGCATTTCCCGTTCCTGATTGTCCATATACCGGCCGATAGCGCCACCTGCCAGACCGCCAACAAGAAGTCCACTGCCGGCGCCGATCAAAGCGCCTTTTTTGCCGCCTATGGCATAGCCAAGCCCTGCGCCTGCAACCGTACCAATGGCAGCTCCAATGCCTGCGCCCTTCTGCGTTTTGGTTGCTTCAGCGCAACCTGAGGCGATAAAAGCAACTACGATAAGACCCGCAATCATTTTTTTCATGATGCAACTCCTTTTAAAAGGGTTTGTTTTTTAGCTTGTTCGAAAAAATACGTTTCCGCTCCGGCAGTCCTTTACATACCTTGATTTTATATAGAATTTATATAGCACTCTACCTCGGGAACGGCAAGTGCTTTGCGAATTCAATATTCCAATTCGGTAAATTCAGATAAAGGGTCGAGATTGCAAAATGCCGCAATACGTATTATACTTTAAAGAGGATGGGATATTGACTCTGTTCAGCGATTTAAGGCAGGGGAATGTCAGCCTTTTCTTGGCTCTGAAAATTTTAAAAAATCAATGCTTCTCCATGCTCAACAGGACTACTCCAAAAAAGTATTCTCCTCTGTAATACTCTCACCATACACCTTTAGTTCATTTTTGAAAGATAGCCCCGTGCTGTTTCATTGTTGGGATTTACAATAAGCGCTCTTTGGATATTATCTCTGCATGCATCCCTTTTCCCCTGCTTGTCCTGGACAATTGCTAAATTAAAAAGAGCCTCATCCAGATACTGTGGCGCAAGTTCAACGACCCTGGAATATGCTGCTTCTGCGCCAGCATAATTTTTATTCAATGCATAAAGATATGCGAGGTTAAAAAAAGAGTCCGAAAAATCCGGATTAAGTTTCGACGATTTTTCGTAAGCCTCAATAGCATCAGGATAACTTCCAAGCTTTGCATGAAGGACGCCGAGATGGAAAAAACACTGGGCGTTTCCAGGATCAATATCGACAGATTCAAGAAGAAGAGATCGGGCCTTTTTCATATCCTCCTTTGAAATCTTCAAGGCCTGTCCCTGCAGTGCTTGTGCAAGAGGGCCAGCCATTTTGCTTGTCATTGATCTGTCACGAGCAATGATTTGCTTGAAAATATTCGCTGCCTCTGCAAAGTCCTTATTTTTGAGAAGCACCATGGCTTGCGTATGCATGGTTTCAATGTTTTCAATAGCTTCCATAGAAGATTTTTTCTGCAAAAACAATACCCCGCCTGCAACAATCGCCATCGCAACCAAACCAGCAGCACCATAGAAAAGTCGCAACAACGTTTTGCGTGAAGGCCTTTTTGAAAAAAATGTATGTGCTGTGCCTGGCTTGGATGGCGAGGCGATAGCGCTACCCTGAAGAAATCGTGTTGCATCTTCATCGGTGATAATGGATGCTGGATCTTTCGGAGCCTCTTTTTTTATCGCATTGGGCAAGCTTTTATCGGCTATATTGCGAACATCCTGCTCTTCGACAGCAATAACATCTTCAAAAAGCATTTTCATATACTGCTTGAGCCCTCGGGCATTTGGCCTAAGGGAGTTTTTGTGCATGCAGTATTCAATGGCAGTCAACATTTCATCATCTGTCTGATATCTCTGATCCGGATCACGGGCAAGGGCTTTATCGAGAATCTTATATACCTCCGGCGGGAGATTATTAACTATGTTCTCTATGGGTTCAAAATCTGCAACACTGACCTTATGAAGGACCGCTAACGTATCCGTGCCGTCAAACATTCTCTGTCCGGTCACCATTTCATATAGCAGTATTCCCGTTGCAAAAATATCGGACCGTAGATCTATATGTTTCCCCTGCGCCTGTTCAGGCGACATATACGCTATCTTCCCTTTAATAATACCGGTTTGGGTCATCGTGCATGTGCCGGCAGCTTTTGCAATGCCGAAATCAACAATTTTCACATTTCCATCATAGGTTATCAGAATATTATGGGGGCTGATATCACGGTGAATAATATTGAGAGGATTACCGTTAAGATCTTTTAATTTGTGAGCATAATCAAGACCTGCACAAACCCTTGAGGTAATATATAGGGCATGCTCCAGGCTGAGCGGAAGATCTTTTTTGCGGATTTTCTCAGAAATACGGCTAAGATCCTTGCCGAATAAATATTCCATGACAATACAGTATGAGCCATCCATGTTGCCAAAGTCATAAATGGTGACGATGTTTTCATGCTGCAGCAAGGCAGCCAGCTTTGCCTCGTCAATAAACGATGTGATGAGGTCTTCTTCCGAAGCCAGGTGTGGATGTATTTTTTTAATGGCAACAAGTTTTTCAAAGCCCTTTTCGCCGGTATTTTTACCTCTGTACAGCGTTGCCATGCCACCCTGTGCCAGTATGTCAAAGGTCTGATATTTTCCAAATCGTGTGATTTGAGATAAAGCCATAAATCTGTCCTACCCGATTTTATCTATATTTTTTCAAAAACATTAAGGCATCTTTTTTTGAGCAAAGCCAAGTATAGGTTGCTGATACTAGCATGTCAAGGTTGAACATAGTTGCGCCATTGTTGAAAGCTGGAGACTTCTAAAACATTGATCACGGCGGTAATATCGTAAAGCATGAAAATAAACATTTGCCTGTTACAGTTTTTTTTGTCCATAAGATTTATAAACTATTTAGTCCCACCATAAAAACAATAATAATAATATGGCAATAACAGCAGTGCCGGCACAGAGCAAGGCGAGTGATGTGTTAGGTAATTTTTTGATGCTTTGACAATCAGGATATGATGCATCAAGCTGGATTGCGGTTTCCGTTGGCAGCGGAAAAATGTCTATGTTTTTCTTTTCCCGTAGAAGATCTCCAAATTCCATAAGGCACAGGGATATATTGTCCGTGCTTCCCTCGTTGTAGGCAAAGCCTGCAAGGTTGCGGCAGCATTCCTCGCCGCTTTTCATGCCGAAAACATATTCAGTAATCGTCCGGGCAAGCAATTCTTCATTTTCACCAAATATATCGTGGCCGTTATCAACAAGCCCATCAGAGCAGACCAGAATGGCTGATCCCGCAAGGTCTTCTACCTCCCCCAGCTCAAAAATATCAAGCAAAGGCTCTGAACCGTCCGCACCAAGACAGGAAGAAATCGCTTTTGAATATGCCCGTGCCAGTGCAAAATCCCCTTTTTCATCAAGCATTTTCCTGAGGTCTTCTGTTGTAAAAGCCTTATGATCTTTTGTGATAAGCTGCGCGTCAGCCCCATTTTTTACTAGATATGCCCGGCTGTCACCTGCATTTAAGATAAAAATTGGGGCGTTTTGAAATGCAAGGGCTGCGACAAGTGTTGTCCCCATACCTGTAAAAGCCGGGTTTTTTTCGATAGCTTCCATTATCGCCTGATGAGCATCTAGGGCATACTGTTTTATTAAATCCGGTATGGAGTTTGAAATTTCCGAAAGCGTGCTTATCGTGCCGAATGCTTCTGCAGCAATACGGCTGGCCGTATGGCCGCTTGCGGCCCCCCCCATACCGTCAGCAACAATGACTAAGCCTTGCAGAAAACAAGAATTGTCATAGGTGGCGGCAAGCAGGTGATCCTGATTGCTGGTACGTCTGCCCGTACAGGTGAATGATGACACCGTTAATTGCATGCGAAATTTTTCTCCTGAAAATTAAAAAAGTACTTTTGTAAAAACAGGGATCTGCGCACGAGCGGCTCATTTTTTATATATTGTTTGGTTGGTGGGATGTTTGATAACTGTCTGTGCTGTCTGTCGATCTCCAGCGTTTGGAATCTCTGCCCGACCCACAAATGTCTGGGCCGTAGGCCTGTCAGAAGGGATGGGCTTATCCATTTCGCTGTCGGGAGTTGCTTTATCCTGCGTATCATGAGCATCCGGGGCCGTTGCCTGAACTGCCTTGCCCGAAAGGCTGAGACCTTCAACAAACTTAATTTCAACATACCCTACGGACATAATACTATTATTGATTAAGAGGCATTTTTGATCTTTTTTTAGTGGTGTGCCGTTCAGGCAGATGCTGTTTTTGCGGCCAGGATCTACTTTGTTCTCAATATAAAAAACATTGTTTTCGTATGTAAGAATCGCCTGGTTTCTTGAAATAGTTTTGGAGCTGTCTTCGATTGCTATTTTATTCTGCGGATCATTTGGGCATGCGCGACCTATGATTACCTCCTTGAAGCAAATGGGAAGTGTTTTCCCCTGGTTGTTTCCCTTGGTGATAATAAAGTGTCCGGGGAGAAGTTTGACGGTTGGAGCAAGCTGCATGATTTTGATTTTTTCCAGATCGATTTTGATTGTTGCTGCAGTATCAACTTGTTCAACCATATTCCTTTGCAGTGCCCCCGGAACTCCTTGTGCGGGTTGAAAATTCCGAGCAGAGCTTCTTTTTCTGAGCATTAAAAAAACAATAACTGTTGCGAGGACAATTATAAGGATAAAACCAGAAATAAGAATAATGCTTTTAGGATTTTTATGCCACGCAAGCGGCTTCTGTTTTGCAGCATCGTCTGGCTTATCTTTGTCTGCGAATTTTTCCATGGATAGGTACAGTTCCATGCCGCCCGGATCACCTTTGAGTGTGCCCCATGCAAATATTTTGCTTTTTACTGCGGGTAGCGTGTACGCCGTCTGAATTTTGATTCGGTAGCCATAGTCGTCTTCCAGATGAAACACCAGGGTATTTGTTTCAGCATCATCGTAGCGATCCACAATGCCCTGAAGCAACACTTTTTTGTCTTCCCAGGTTTCCAGGTTTTTTGTTATTTCCCTAATGTTCGCATCAGCATAATCAGATGTTGCCTCCTGGGGGCGTGCGTTTTCCTGTCCATGAGCATCGTCGAAAATAATGCCTGTTGCTAAAAGTATCACAAAAGCAAAAATTATCCGCTCTATTGCATGCATGCTTTGACGTTTATACACATGAATCCTTTCTTTTTGAGAATGGTGAGCGGTTCGCACCTTCCCCTGATGTTTTGCGGTAGAATGGGGGGGCTTTCAGTCAAAACACAGTACATTAAGGTTTCATATTGGAAAAACGTTCATCTCATTGAGCGGTTTCATTTTACGAGTTGACCGCACCTATTTGTTTAATTGATTGTACTCTGGCTGCTTTTTTAAATCGCGATTCCCGCACCAGATCGTTTCATGTATGTTTTGTGCTATCTTATAATATTTTCGTTTATGCTGCTACTTTTTTTAAAAAAAATATTTTTATTGATGAGAGATGTCTGAATCCCTAAGTTTCTTCATTCGTAGAATAAATGATATTGCTATAGCCAACCATATCCTCTATGCTCTCAACCGATATTCATGATTTCAGTTGACAGCATTGAAAAAAGTTAATAGTTTTAAAATTTAGCAAATTGTTCCAAAGTTGATGGATAAATAGTATTGTAACAATTTCACATTTTACAGGTAAGAGTTTTTTTTAAGCTTGCTCCAATCATAGCAGGGGAACATTGTTTGGATGTTCACATCAATCCATCGTTTTAAACCCGATTCTGACCAGTGCCGTCTAATGCGCTAGAAGCGGTTTTTAATGGTTTTAATTCAAAATTTGGCAATAATAGTTATAATATTTTAATAAAATGAAAATAAATATAACTAAATCAATCAAAATAGCAATATTTATTTTTTTTATTGTATATTGCTCATTTGGATGTACGCAATCAAATAAATCATTAAAAAATGAACCGGTTCAAGAACCTATTAGCAATAATAGTAATTATACGACTTATAGCCCGCCTCTAAAGCTTTATGTAATAAATGGTAGTGTGAATATCCGCTCGGGTCCAGGAAAAGAGAATGCTGCTATTGCCTCCGAAAAAAAGGGGCAGTTGATTAAGGTGTATGGAAAAAAAGATGATTGGTATTATACAAAATTAAAGAATGGTAAAGATGGTTATATATATGGGCCATTATTGAATGATGTTAAGCCCCGCGTAACTTCGACCACATCTATTATAAGCTCCAGTGATACCGCTGCGGCAACAACCCCGGCAGAAAAGACATCGGAAAACAATGGCACACAGGCTAAACCCATTGTGCCACCTTCTCCAGAACCCCCAACAACAACTGTCGGGCTTGAACCCGGCACCCCAAAGGCTTCGGCAGGAGAACCGTCGGAAATAAGGCCGCCTGACATGCAGGCAGGATCGGCACAGCCCGCATCCACTGACCCTTCAGCACAGGGAGGCGCTGCCGGTACAGCGCCGGTGCAGGTGGCTTCGGTTGCAAAACCAGTTGTTTTGGTCACTCTTATTGAGCCGCCTGAAAAATTTATGTATACGGTCAATGTGAGCACGTACAGAGACAGGACGACCGCAGAGGAAAATGCCCGGGGCTTGATAGCAAAAGGGTATAGGGTCTTTCTTATGCCGGTGAAGATGCTCAAGGGTGCTGTTGGCTACAGCCTGAATGTCGATAGTGTGTTTGCACAGGAAGAGGATGCTTACAGATCGGCTCTTGCCTTTTCAAAAAAAGAGAATATCGGCCTTTCTATATTTCAGGTGAAAGGCGATTACAATTTCAAGGTCAGGCAGATTACAGCAAATTAGCTGTGAAAAAAAGCGGGGGGGAGTGATCACGCATCATCCTGCTTGACAATCATGCAAATCTTCATGCCCAGACAGATTTTAGAGTCACGGCTAAGCTGCCGTGGAATATGAGCCGTGAGTTGCTGGCCGTTAACGAAGGTGCCGTTCGTGCTGCCAAGATCAATAATCTCAAGGCTGCTGCCGTTGTGTCTGATTTCAGCATGGTAGCGGGATACCCCCTGATCATTAACCATGATCTCATTTTCATCTGTCCTGCCAATCTTCATTACGCCGGGCTTAATTTTATAGAACTGCCCGTCGTCCAGAACCAGTTTTAAATTATCCGTCCAGGCTGGTTCCGTGGCTCCATCCATCATGATTGTGGCTTTCAGAGCAGAGTAAAATTCCGAGGCGTTTTGATAGCGCTGATCCGGGTGCTTGTTAAGGCATTGCAGGACAATCTGTTCAGTTTCAGCGGAAAGCTGCGGGTTTAGGTTCAGGAGAGATGGCGGCTGCTCGTAGACATGGCCATGTGAAACTGCAACAGGTGTAAGGCCGGGGAAGGGAACACGCCCGGCCAGCATTTCATAAACAACCACTCCCAAAGCATAAATATCTGAAGAGCTTGTAGCTGGTCCGCCGGTAAACTGTTCAGGCGCCATGTACTCAAAAGTTCCAACGAGGATATCAGCGCAGGTTGCATCCATACTGCCATCAAAACTGTTACACTGGGACGGCTTGGAGATTCCGAAGTCCATCAAGGTAACAAAATCGTTGTGGCCGATCATTATGTTCGATGGTTTAATATCCCGGTGAATAATGTTTTTTGAGTGGGCATAGCTCAAGGCTTCAGCAAGCTGTCTCAAGATTTCCACAATGCGTTTTAGCGGAAGATGTCCCGTGCAATTAATAAGATTTCGCAGCGTTTCTCCATTGACATACCGCATCACGATATAGTGCATGGTATCTTGCATGCCAATCGTGTAAATAGGGATAATATTACTGTGTTCAAGGCTCGCGGCCATATGCGCCTCGCGCTTGAATCGTTTAATCAAGGCTGCTTCGCAGGCAAGCTTTGAAGTGATAACCTTGATGGCCACATCTCGGTTCAAAGCAGTATCCCGGGCTTTATAAACCTCCCCCATACCCCCTTTCCCGATAAAGGAGCTTATTTCATACTGGTCGAGCATCAAACCGACAAGATTGCTTTCTGTTTTTTCCACTGTGAATATTCCGTTCCAATTTATTGTTTTGCAAATTTTATAATACTATTTTATTGAATTAAATTCTGAAATCAATATAATTATTACAGCGGGTAGAAATTTGTTTGAGCAATTTCCCTTTCATTAAACGAATTTCAAATTTTTACAAAATATTTTTATTGTTTTTTTGTTGACTTATCACAACTGTTTTAGGCAATATGCAAAATATATTATGAATTATTTTATAAAAAATAAACTGCTTGATGCTGGATGTATTTATATGTTATTACGCTTTAAAAAGTGCCATTGCTTTGGTATTTTAAAAAAAAATAAAATTGCTCTTTTAAATATGCGGGGGGCAATAAGTGTTGAATACGCCTTTAGCATGATTATTGCCGCACTCATCATGCTGGGAGTTTTGGAAATATTTACGAGGATGTCATTGGATGTTTTTAACAAATTCCTCAAACTCTTACAGACATATCCATAACCAGAAGGAGGCAACAAATGAAAAAGAATTTTTTTAACGCATGTGTGAAGTCCTATGTGAAGAGCCAGTTGATTATTTCCGATTCTCGAAACTATTTAAAAAATGAAAAAGGCGCCACTACTGTTGAATATGCACTGTTGGTTGGCGTTATAACCGTCTTGGTAATCGGTGCTGCAACTGCTATGAATGACCCCTTGAAGGATTTTTTTACAACTGCCATTGCGCAAGTTAAGACTTATCTTACTTCTAAAGGTCAATAGTGGCAGGCTATAGACTATTGCTTGCTGAATGATTGGTTTTTTCTGGCATTGTCGCCTGCATTGATTTCCGCCCCCGCTTTTTAATGGCAGTATCTGATAGCGGGGTGATAATTGTGCGTGCTATACACAGCGACATAAATAGTTGTGCATATAGTCTTGTTAAATTCTTATTTTAAAGACATTTTAGATTTTTTTATGCGCTAAAATTTTTAACGCTATGTATAAAAAGTGGTCGACCACTATGGCGGATTTTTTGTGAAACCATTAAATTTGCCACCTTATTTTTTACAACATATTGTGCCCCTACTGGAACCGGGTATGTATGATGCATTGCATCAAGGTTCGTTTAAGTAGACGAAAAGAAACCTTCACACCTCCTGCCTGGGGGGTGCGTGGCGCAGTGTTGGTTGAATTTGCGTTTGCAATGCTTTTTGTGTTCTTTTTCTTTGTCGCTTTTATGGAGTTTGCCGGCATTTTTCTTGCGCATGAGCAGCTGTCATTTGCAGCCTTTGCAGCTTCACAAAAATATGCTGTCGGCAAAGATAGTGAGGCTCAAGCATCTGCATACAAAATTGCAGGCGCCTATCCTTCTCGTGTTTTTAAAAACGGAGATGCAACAGAAACACTGAAGGGCATTACCATATGTTTTCGAAAGGAGCTGCTCGACCTTCCCATTGACCTCAACAATATTTATAATCCGTCGGGTTCAGGCAGTTTTACGCTTTTAAAGCAAATTGATGTATTTGCGGAACTGGATCCTGATAATGACGATAATTAATATAAGGCCCGGCAACCATCCTGGATCAGAAAAAGGATCAATCTCCGTTCTTATTGCTTTTTTAATCCCTGTTATGTGCCTTATGGTGGTGCTTGTAGCAAGTATCGGCCAGCTCATATATGCTAAAATCAGACTTCAAATTACAGCAAACACCTGCGCCCTTGCTGCTGCAAGCGTCCAGGCGGCAGGTCTCAATGAAATCGCTGATCTTAACTACGATTATAAGATGGAATTGAAAAACCTGGAGACCATAATGAAAAAAAACACTACGATCTGGCATGATGATAAAGAAGCCTTGCAGTGTATTGATTTTTACAATGATGTTTTGAAAAATATTTTCCAGTATCAACAAAGTGCGAATCGGCTGTACGGAAAAAGTGCAATGCTGAAAAATCTTGCCAACACGATAAAACAAATCAATCTGCCCGAAAGCAGGCTTGAACAGCTTTATGTTCCAGGCGGGGGGGGGCTGGCTGTCTTCAGTTCTACGAAAACAAAAAAAATAAATTATGACTACTATGATTCCCACTGCGAAAATTGTATGGTTGAAGCTTATTACTGGGAAAAAGACCCTCATGCCCGTAATGCATACGGCCCCGACCCTGACGGCAGCGAAAATCATTTGGCCCACAGAAAAGAGGTCGAAAGTGATCACTATAAAGCATACGAGCGATTGGAAAAATCTAGCAGCATGACATATGTAGCCGTAGAGCTTGCACTCGATATAGAGGGATTGGTTCTTGGCAGTCGTGTTTTTGATACTGCCATTGCGGTGAATCCAACAATCACAGCCAGGGCCGCTGCCAAGCCCGCCGGTGGAAATATTTTTGAATGTCGGCCAGAGTACCGGCCTGTTTTAATTTCAGACACCCTTTAATTCAGCACCACAGAATAAATGGGGCTGTGGAAGGCCATGCTCCGTCGTGGCCGTGTGACCATATCAATTAAAACCAATGTTGTTCATTTAAGAGTTCCTTCTCCCCTTGAGGTGAGAAGGTCAGGATGAGGGGGGTTGAAAAAACAGCAAAGAAACACGGCCCCCTCACCTCGATCCTCTCCCCCGTGCCGGGGGCGAGGAGGTTTTTTGAATAGATAAGCCGTCTATAGTAAAAAGGATATTGTTCTAATTAACAGGGTGCCTGAAAATTTATAAAAAAATATTTTTCAGTGAAAGCATTTATGGCAGGTACTATTTTAAAACTTATAAAAAACCAGCGGGGGGCAGCCACCGTAGAATTTGCTCTTATGCTTCCTTATATGGTGTGTGTTCTTATATTCCTACTGCTAACCTATGAATTCATCGACCAAATGATACAATGCGAGCAGACGAATTGGTATGCACTGCGATATAAAATTGATACGGAGTCTTTCGGCGCATTTCATCTTGTTGAAACAAGAGGTCTTGTCGAAGTGGAGATTTCGGGCATCATGAAAGAAATACTTGGATCAGGATTATTGCGCCGTGAACAAATGCTCAGCGGATACACCGGCAGCTATCGTGAAGAAGGTCTTCCCGAACGGTTTTCAGATCGATTTCCAAACCGGTACAGAAATGGCGGGAGAGCATCAAGCCGAGATGAAGTATTTCAACTAATACAATAATTTTTGAGGTGAACATGAAGGATAAAAAAGCATTGCTCATAGCATTTGGCGTGGCGCTTTTTGCGCTCATGATGGTCTTTTCCTATATTTCAGGCAGAGAAAAAGAACTCCTTGATCTTGCAACACCCATAAAGGTTGTTGTCGCCTTAAAGGATATTCCCCTTGGCACGCGGCTTGATGACACCTATATCGAAGAAAAAATTATTCCTAAAAAATATGTCCAGCCCGGTGCGGCGGGAAACCTAACGGATATCGCAGACCGGTTTGTTTCTATTCCGATATTAAAAAACACTCAGATACTAGAGTCCATGCTCATGTCGGCAGAGACAGCAAGCATTGCTACAAGGGTTCCAAAAGACATGCGGGCCTTCACCTCCCCTGCAACCGAGGTCACAGCAGTGGCAGGTCTTGTTCAGCCTGGAGACTATGTTGATGTCATGGCTACCTTTGAAGTGGGGTCGTATGAGCAGGGCCGCAGCAAGAGCGAGGATACCTTTACAAAGACAATTCTTGAAAATATTCTTGTTTTAGCTGTTAACCGTATATCATCAAAAGCAGAAGGGGCTGGGGCTGAAGCATCTAAAGAACAGAGTGCCCCCGGAAGCCTTTTTAGAAAATCGCAACCCGTTGAGAGCGGCAACATCCTTCGGACGCTTACTCTTGCCCTAAAGCCTGATGATGTTCAGCGAATGAACCTTGCGCAGGAAATAGGCTCCATTTCCGTATCTCTGCGTTCCCGGTGGGATACAGGCAAGGTTATGAGCCTGCCGCAGCTGAAAGCCCGTGACTTTCTGGGCATTGAAAAAACTGTAATCCCAAAATCAGCTCCTGCATGGATAGATATTCAGGGGGCATCGCAGAAATCACGATATTGAAAAGTTGAAATTCAGAATCCAGTAGTCGGAATTCAGAATAGGGAACGAAGAAATTTCAGGAGTCGAAAGTCAGCAGGGAAAGAAGATATGATTAACGAAAGAATATTATAAATTCCGACTTAAGAAATTTTCTACAGAAATAAGATAATTTAGCCAAAGGAGTTATATAAATATGAAATATTTTCTTCGCATTATAGCTGCTCTGCTTGTATGCTGTTCATTCATGGCGGCAAATTTAACACATGTTTTCAGCCAGGATTCATCCATGGAAGGCATTGAAATTATTGTGGGAAAAAGTCAGGTCATGACGGTTGATTTTAGTATAGAAAAGATTGCAACAGGCAATCCTGAAATCTGCGCTGCACTAAAAACCGGCGATAAGGAGCTTCTCATAAATGCTAAAAAAGAAGGCCGGACAAATGTTATCGTCTGGGGCTCCGGCAACAATAGAGTGGAGCGCGCGGTTACGGTGCTCAGCGGGAATGCCACTGCCTATGAACTGCAGCAGATGCTGAAAGATATTGAAGGGGTGCAGGTCAGAACTGCAGGTCAGCGTATTTTTGTTGAGGGAGAGGTTCTTACCCATGCTGGCATGGAGAAAATAAATAAAATAGTTGCCGGCATGCCGGGCGTGGTGAACCTTGTATCGATCAGCCCCCTTATGAAAAATATTGTAAAGTCGGAAATCGAAGGCGCTCTCAAAAAACAGGGCCTCGGCGGTGTTACTGTTACGCCGGGGAAAGACAAGTTTGTGCTCACCGGGAAGGTCTACAAGCCCGAGGATGCGCAGCGTGCTGAAAAAATAGCTCTTGCATTCAATCAGGATGTCACCAATGCCATTGACATCGACCAGAGAGTCGCAGGCCCTGCGACTGCAAAAACGGGAATTATCGAAATGACGCTTACCGTCATGGAGGTTGAAAAGAATGCCTTGAAAGATATCGGCATTGCCTGGAATCCGGGCGGCGACCTCGCAAGCGGCGGCACATACGGCGGCAGCAAAGGCTCTTCACCTTCATTGTCCGGGAGCCTTGCCGGGACCATCTCGAATCTATTTCCGAAAATGAGAAAAATACAGGAAGACGGTAAGGGCAGAACGCTTATGCAGCAAAGCCTTATTACAACCAATGGCGGGAATGCCAACTTTTTTGCCGGATCTGAACTTCCTATTACAACCGCCCAGGAAGGCGGAACAATGTCGACAGAGTATAAGAAAGTAGGGGTCACTCTGAATTTTTCCCCGGTAATTAATATAAACACTATCAGCAGCCCTGTAAAAATAGAGTCTAGCACGGTTACAGGAGAAGGCCCGAATGGCGCACCCATAATAGGATCAACCCAGCTTGAAACCATGCTAACCGTGGAAAGCGGCAGCAGCATTGTTTTGGGCGGTCTTATGGGGCAAAAAGAAGCAAGCCTTCTTTCCAAATCGCCACCAAATAAGGGATGGTCTCTGTTTCAGTCAAATAAAGGCACCAGGCAGGAAAGCGAAACAAAAGAGGTCCTTATTTTTGTGACGCCCCGAATTCTTGCAAGCAGCAGTGAAGCAGGCAAGGGAATTGGGGATAAAGTCAATGATTCATTTAAAAAGCAGGAGCAGGAAAATATAAAACAAAAATGAAGCTAAAACAATTTTTTAAAATAAAGGGCCGGTTGCTTTATGAATGGAGGGATGCGCTTTGACGCGTCCGCTTTAAATCTTATTATCATGCGGCCACGACGGAGCGTGCCCCCACCACCGAACCCTTTATTTTGTGGTGCTGTAATCTAAGGGCTCGTAAAAAAATAACTGCTATAAAATCCGTTCGCCACGAACGGCTAATTGTTCTACTGTCATAGGAATGCAAGATGGTCGGCAACATACTAACCATATATAGCTCAAAAGGTGGTGTTGGTAAAAGCTTCATCGCGGTCAATCTTTCTGTTGATCTTCACTTGAACACAAAGAAAAAAGTCCTGCTTATTGATTTCAGCCTGCCTTTTTCAAATGATATTGCGCAGTTTCTGAATGTAAACGATATCAAGTCCATGGAAAATATTTTTCCTGCAGCAGGGGAAATTAGCACCGCCCTTTTGAAAAGCTTTGCCACCCCACACTCATCAGGTATTTACGCCCTCTGTCTGTCAAGAACCAATAGTTTTGCCGATGATAGCTTAAACAATGCGTCAGTCGAGGCGCTATTCACAAAGCTTCGGCTGATATATGATTTTATTGTTGTGGACATCGGAATAAAATACAGCCCCATTGTTGAGAAAATTTTTGACCTTTCATCGCTGATTATCCTTCCCGTGCTGCCTGATTCTCTATCTATCCATCAGACACGAAACGACCTCAAGCTTCTCAGAAATAAAAATTTTACAAAAGATATGATTCTGCTGGCTGCAAACATGGTTGGTAAAAGCGATTGCATCAGCCAGGAGCTCCTTGAGCAGCAGCTGGGGAAAAATCTATCGGTATCTATTCCCCATGACAGCGAGGCCGCATCAAAGATGGCCGAGGGTGTCTATCCTCAAAATTTTCCCCGCCATCCGGTTACCAAGGCATTTGATACTCTTACTTTCGAAGTTATTAATCACCTGCAGGTAGCCACCTCTGCAGGGGCTTCATTGCCACCCTCTCAGCTTCCCGATGAAATAGAAGCCCTTCAGGATACCTATCAGCTCAAGTCCATTATTCACAGCAAACTGCTTGAATCGATCGACTTTAAGAAGATTGATACGGAGGTGCAGAATTCGCCGGAAAAGATGAAGGAGCTGTACGCCAGGGTTTCAGAAAAAATCGTCGAAATTATCGACAATGAAACAACAATCACATCAAGAGAATTCCGCGATAAACTTCTCAGGGAGGCGCTTCAGGAAGCGCTGGGCCTTGGCCCGCTGGAAGATCTTCTTGCTGATACCAGCATATCAGAAATAATGGTTAACCGGTGGGACCAGATATATATTGAAAGAAAGGGGAAGATTGAAGAAATTCCAAATAGATTTTTTTCTGAGCAGCATTTGATGAATATAATAAATAGGATTGTTTCTCCTGTCGGCCGGAAGATAGACACCAGCACTCCCATGGTAGATGCACGGCTTGCGGATGGATCACGGGTGAACGCCATTATCCCACCCCTTGCCATCAAGGGTGCGGCTCTTACGATCAGAAAGTTTGCGGGCGACCGAATCGGCATTCCGGAGCTGATACAGTTGGGCACCGCAAATAAACAGATTTTGGAATTTTTAAAGGCGGCGGTGCAGGCAAGGCTCAATATTTTGGTTTCGGGCGGCACAGGCACCGGGAAGACGACATTTTTGAATATACTTTCAAGCTTCATACCCTCTGATGAGCGGATAGTGACTGTTGAAGATTCCGCCGAGCTACAGCTTAAGCAGCGCCATGTTATAACGCTTGAGTCCCGCCCACCCAATATTGAAGGAAAGGGCGATATAACCATACGTGATCTGGTAAAGAACTGCCTCAGAATGAGGCCTGATCGGATTGTTGTCGGAGAATGCAGGGGGGCAGAGGCTTTGGACATGCTGCAAGCCATGAATACCGGCCATGATGGCTCACTGACAACAATACATGCCAATAATTGCAGGGAAGCGCTTTCGCGGCTGGAAACACTTGTTATGTTAGCAGGTTTTGAGCTGCCGTCAAAAGCAATCAGGGAGCAGATTATTGGCGCCATTGATCTTGTTATTCATCTAAACAGGTATAAAGACGGATCAAGAAAAATAATGCAGATCGCTGAAATTACCGGAATGGAGGGAACTGCTATTTCCATGGGCGATGTTTTTACCTATGAACAGACGGGCGAGAAAGACGGCAAGGTAGTCGGCAATTTTGCCTCGACAGGTTATGTGCCGCGGTGTCTGGAGAAATTTACAGAAAGGGGCATAACTATCCCGCGGGAAATATTCTGGACCAATTAAATATGATGCTCTTGTGAAAAATCAAAAACTTAACAAAATCGTCATACCCCGGATCGGGGTTCGGGGCAGGAGCCGGTATCCGGAAATGTAGAACAGTGTAACTGTACTGTGCAACTTAATAAAAAGAACCTCAGGGAAAGTCATTCCTGTGAAAGTAGGAATCCATAAAACGCTCAAAAACCGGGCTCCCGCTCCCCGATCTGGTTGAGGACAAGCTTTGCGGGAGCGACGGATTTTTTATAAATAGATTTCAAAAAAAATAAAGGTGCACAATATCGTTAAAAAAACTGGACTCCGATTTTCCGCCGCTACGGGTGACTTTTTACGAAGAAATTAAACAGGGTAGAACACTTATGATGAAAATTACTTTGCTGGCATTTGTTTTTTTCGCTTTCTGGGCTGCATTGTATGCAGCGCTGAGAAGCAGGGCAGGTGAGGGCGCGGGAAGGCTGTCTGCCTATATCTTATGGTTAAAGGCCAGCCTTGACAATATGTTTTACAATTTGAGCGAAAGGTTTATATACCGGGCTCTTTTTGCCTGTGTCATTTCGGCTGGAGCTGTTGGATTTATTCTCCCTGATACCTATACGCATCTGAATAAAAAATTTATTCTTTCAGAAGCACTGGAGCTTAACAGGCAGGGAGACTATAGCGCTGTAACTGAGCAGGCTGAAAAGCTGCGGGATTTGAACGCGCCGCTGGCCCATAATGAGCTTGGCTATGCATATTTATGCCAGGGCAGCACAGAGATTGCTGAGCAGGAGTTTAAAAGCGCAGTGAGCCTGCTTCCTTATTATTCAAAAGCCTACTCTAATCTGGTGGTTGTTTACTCAAAGCAGGGTAGATTTGATAAAGCTTCTTTTGCAGAAACGCGGGCTAGTGAAACCGCCAAGTATCCGATTTCCGAAGATGCCCTTTATGGTGCAACGGAAAGCGGCTTTAAAGGCATGCTTATACGGCTCCTTTGTGCAGTCATTATGCTTGCTGCAGGCTACAGGATCCCCCGGCTTACCGTGCAAATTCTTCAAAGCCGGAGAATGAAAAAATACGACAGCCAGATTGCCGGCGGCCTTACCATGATGTCAAACAGCCTGAGGGCGGGCTTAAGCCTGCAACAGTGCCTGGCGGTTGTCTGCACGGACGCACAGCCTCCCCTGAGCCAGGAATTCAGACTTGTGCAGAACGAAATCAATCTCGGCTCAAGCCTTGAAGAAGCGCTTCGTCATCTCGGCGAGCGTATGCCGACAAAAGACACGAAGATATTTGTAAACTCGGTTCTGATCCTCAGGGAAACGGGAGGTAACCTCACTGAAATATTTGACACCATTGCCAATACCGTGCATGAAAGAAAAAGGGTTCAGCAGAAGATTAAAACCATGACCGCCGAGGGAGAAACCCAGGCGATAATTTTAACGATCCTGCCGTTTGTGCTCGCAATTATTCTCAACAAGCTCATGCCGGCAACATTTTCTCTGATGTATAAAACGCCAATCGGCTGGCTGCTCATTATAGCCATGCTTCTTATGGATGCCGTTGGGCTGTTATGGATGTATAAAATGGTCAGGATGAAAATATGAGGGCTGCAATCCAGCCCTGCCTGTACTATTTCAGGAGACTACGGGTTCGGTACAAGCGCCCATGGGGAAGACTTTAAGTTATCCTGCCTCGATAATAGAATTATTTTTAAAGACCTTGACGCAGGGGCTTCCCTTGAATACGACTTTACCATTGAAACAGGGTTTTATGGTTTTGAAGGTTTTTACGGATCAGTTCAGGCCTGAAGAGGGTTTCACCGTACGGAAAAGCAGATATTCTGTTATCTAATGCAGCAGTGATTCGCACGGGACCCGCTGCACCCCTTGATCACACTACTAAGGAGGGTTACTGATGAGCGCAATAAAGTTATACAAAAAAATCATCGCGATGGCGCTGGTGGGTCTTATGGTTATGCAATATTTGCCGGCGAGCGTGGCGTTTGCGGCGGGACAAGGTCGGCCATCGTCATTGCCGGGACGGCCTTTACCCGTGGATCTGCGCACAGGGGAACTCGTGCTTGCCTCAGAAGACCTCAAGGTGGGAATTGACAAGTTACCCTTAGCCATTACCCGTGTGTACCGCAGCAACATGGAGCAGTCCAAGCCCGGTGTTTTTGGTCACAAGTGGCACTGCCTGCTGGACATGGAGATTGCGACAAAGGACAAAGGGCTGCGTCTGACAGATGAGTTGGGGCAAAGTCGTGACTATGTGGTGCAAAAGGAAGGGACCTATGGTTCCACCAAGTACGAGTATGAGGTGATCATAAAGCAGCCGGACGGGACGTACTCACGCCAACTGAAGGATGGCACCTCTTACGATTTCGACGCCAGAGGAAAGCTTAGGGAGGTTCGCGATTTAAACGGGCGATTTCTCCGGATCACACGAACAGCGAAGAAAGATGGCGTTGCCATCAGAGTGGAGGACCGCTACGGGCGCTATATCACGCTTAACTGCAATGCGGCCGGTCGGGCTGTCCGGATGAGCGATGTCGGGGATCGGAGTTGCCTGTACGGGTACGATAAGCAGCAGAACCTGGTCAGTTTCAGATCACGAGCGGGTGGCACTGTTGAGTTTGCCTATGACGGTGACCATCGCCTTACGAAAGTTGGCGCCGAAGGACCTCGTTCATATAATATCAAGTACAGTCGAGGGAAAATCGCGTCTCAGGGCACGTTGCTCGGAACTGCCGCCACGTATGACTTCACGGTGACAAAAGACCGGACGGCTGTGGCGGTCTCCAATTCGGTGGGAGCGGTGACCAAGTATGAATTCACCTCAAACGGGTTGATTACCGTAACCGACCCTGCGGGGGCGAAGAACATGCTGTGGCTGAACGAACGGGAACTGCCTCTCAGGGTCGTTAGGGCAAACGGAAGATCGGCAGAGGTTCGGTATGACGAACGCTTCAATGCAGTTTGGGTCAACAATAACGGCGCGACTACGGAGTTAGTGTACGGGCCTGATGACACAATCCAGTCCCTCAAATCCGATACCGCTGGCGTGGTGAAGTTTGCCTACGACGGACGGCGTAACTGTACGAGGGTTGAGAATGCCAGGGGTGGGGTGAGCAGCTTTGTCTGGAATAGTATGGGACAACTCGAATCCATGTCCACGCCCTCCGGTCAGTCGGCGAAATATGAATATGACCGATATGGTCATGTGAGTCGCATTCTCGCCGGTGACGGCAGGAAATGGGAGTTCGACTTCACGCTTGCCGGTATCCTGCGCAATGTGATGCTGCCCACTGGGGTGAAATTTACCTACATGTACAATCCTTTGGAACAAGTCATCACGATGAGTAATTCCGAAGGCCAGCAGATGGCTCTGATTCGGGATCAATGGGGCCAGGTTGTCCGTGTGGTGGATCCGGCGGGCAAGCAGACAGCCTTTGAGTATGACCCCGCAGGGCTGTTGACGACTGTACAGGACCCGATCGGCGCTGCGATGAAAATGGCATACGATGCCGTCGGCAAAATGGCCTCGTTCACAGATGCCAACGGCAACACCGCCGAGTGGTCGCATGACAATGCCAGCCGGTTGATTGCTGAAAAGGATTCTGCCGGGGGCGAAAGGTCTCTCAGTTACAACTCGAAAAATGAATTGACTAAGCTGGTCAACGCCCGGGGGCAGAAGACCACGCTTGAGTATGACGAAGGAGGAAAAGTTGTTGCTGCGGATCGTAGCGGCGATCAGGCTTCCTTTGCCTATGACGCTTTTGGACGGATGGTGCGGATGAAAGACGGCGACAGCGATTACCAGTTCAGTTTCGATCCCGACGGGTTGATTCGGAGCGTCGTTGATGGTGTCACAGGCCTGGCCGTTTCCTATCAGTACAATGCAGCTGGCCGGCGAACGCAGATGACCGCCGGAGACGAGAAGGTGGGCTACGAATACGACGCACAGGGCCGCCTGTCGGCGATCAGAAGTTCGTTGGGAGACATAACCTTTGCATATGACGGTGTTGGTCGGCGCAGCGCGATGACGTATCCAAACGGCGTGCAAACCAGTTATGCCTACGACAAACTCAATCGTCTGACAGAAATTCGAGCGGTCGCGAAGGATGGGGCGGAAGTCACCCGCTATCGCTACACATACGATATCCTTGGCAATCGCACATCCGTCATTGAGGGTAAGGATAAGGTGACGCAGTATGAGTATGACGCCAAGAGCCAGTTAGTCAAGGTCATGCAGGGTATGAATGTGACCGAGTACGTCTACGACTCGGTCGGTAACCGGACGAGTGTCACGATTAATGGCGTCAAGGAGGAATATATCACCGGCCGGGACAATCGTCTTTTAAAAGCCGGCAAGGCGGAGTTTAATTACGATGCTGATGGGAACATTGTCACTCGGACACAGGGAGACGGGAAGTCCTACTCTTACCAATTTGATGCTCAGAATCGGCTGATCCAAGCAAAAGGGCCGGACGGAGTCGTAACCTACGGCTATGCCCCTAACGGCTCGCGGGTCAGCCGGAGCGAGGGAAACGGAGCAGCCTCGCGCTTTGTATTTGACCAGGCGGATGAGATTGCCATGCTCCAGGGTGACAACCGGACTTGGACAGCGGTTTTCGGCTACGGCATAGACAAACCGCTGGCTATTCGCAGCGGTAGCAAGGTCGGCTACTATCATCCGGATGGCCTGGGCAGCACGGCAAGACTGACGGACTCGGGTGGTAAGGCTCTGGCTGACTACCAGTACGACGAATTCGGAGCCCCAATTCATTCGTCCTCGGGTATTGTCAATCCCTTCACCTACACCGGTCGAGAATGGGACAGCGTGGCCAATTCATATTTCTACCGCGCTCGTTTCTTTGATCCACACATCGGGCGATTCCTGTCCAAGGATCCGCTCGGCCTTTCCCAGGGGCCAGTCCAGTATGCCTATGTTGCAAACAACCCGGTTAACTATGTTGATCCGACGGGAAGATTTTTTGGTTACGATGATGCGGTCGTTGCTGGCGGAGGAGCACTAGTGGGTTTCGGTACCGTGTTCGTGCATGATATAGCTAGTGGCGCTATAGTTAACAACAAATGGTCTAGTGCGGGAGCCTATGTCGGCGCGACATTAGGAGGTGCAGCAGGCGCTGAGGCAGGATACTACGTCGGGGCGGCGTCGTGGGGCAATCCTATTGCCGCAGGGGCGGCAGCAGGCTTTGCGAATAGCTTTGTGGAACAAGTTACCTCTTACGGCGTTGATTATGGCGTGAACGCGGCAACCGGCAAAGAGCAGGTTCCATGGGATTGGGGCTCTTTTGCAGGAGGGCTTGTGTGGGATACCGTAAAAGGTGCTATCGGTGGATTTATCCCCGTCCTTCCAGGGGCTACGGATACCGCAGGAAAATTGTTTGTCCACACTGTGGTGGATGGGACGATAGGTGAATTTTTTAGTTCTACTCTCGACTATTTGTTTTATCCCTCAGCGGCAAATGCGCCAACAGTTGACGTTAATGGAGACGGGGTGCCAGATGTTGCGGTGGCTGGCGGCTTTGACACCAATGGCGATGGCAGGCCGGATGTGCCCTACATTGATGCGAACGGAAACGGTATTCCAGACCAGCTTGAGATCCCGGCGACGGCGGTCCCCGCAAATTCTGCAAGTCCGCCGCCCGTGAAATATGCACCACCAACGGTGAAGCCGCCCGTAAAATACGCACCACCAACGGTGAAGCCGCCCGTAAAATACGCACCGGCATGGTCGAAATAGCAGTAATAGGAAAATGCATATGCGTTTATACATTGTCATGATGATTACGGTTTCACTCATGTTTGCCTCCTGCTCCCATCAGGCCGTGCGGCCCGTGCAGACGGGGGCGCTCAGCATAGACAGCGGGAGCTTTGCAAGCGAGGTTACAGGATACGGTGGTTTTGCGCTGGTTCTTTTTTATAATAACCAGTACGTACAATCCCAGGACATGGACAAGCGGTTTGAACACTTTGCGCAGAAGTACGGCGAGTCGGCAAAGTTTTGCAGGTTTCACTGGCAGATAGGTGCAGATGAGCGCCCCTATGCTCTTGAGATGCTGCCCACGGTGGTGCTTTATAAAGGTGGTATTGAGATAGACCGGATCTGGGGCATACCGCTGGAGGAAAAGGACCTGCTTAAGTTTAACGATGATATTGACCTGTGGCTGATGAAGAATGTGCTGGGGCTGGAAGGAGGCAAGTATTGCGGCAAGTTCCGGTATCTGTTCGTAAATGGCTATACACTTAACGTGAGCAATTACTGAGCCTATGGAAGATTCGATAACATATTTGAACGAAAAGATTGAAAAATCTTTTAGTGCGCGGGGCATTCAGTGTATAGAGACCTGCGCCGCAGACGGCAGGCTTCTGTCTGACAGCATGTTTGAGAGCGGCAAAACCGACGCTGCAACAGCCAATGCAGTGCTTGAGGAAGCAACGGGTGCTCCCTATCTTGATCCGACTATTGTCTTTTTTGGAGATGATTTCACGGAGCATATCAAACAGCTTGTGCCCGCTGCGATAGCGCTCAAGGAAAAAGTTTTTCCCGTAAAGCATGTGGGTAATGTCGTTCATCTGGTGATGTCTAACCCCACGGATGCGGCATGCATCAAGCGAATGGAATATGTCACGGGCTCACGAATTAAACCCTACTGCTGTTATACCAGAGGCATAATTGAGGCTATCAAATCAGTGTACGGCGAGGATGCTGCTTCCACGTCGGATGGGCTGCCCGATGATGCGAAAACGCTTATTGATACTGCGGTGACTGCAGTAATAAAAATAAAGATGGCAAATGCCGACGTAATGGAGATTATTACCAGCGTTGCGGTTATTCGGCTTTTGCAGTTTATGCTTAACAGCCTTGCGGCAAAAAACACGAGCGATTTGCATTTTGAATGCCAGGAGGATGCTTTCAAAGTGCGCTACCGTATAGACGGTGTTTTGCAAACCGCATGGTCATGCCCGGTTATCTTGCGTGAAGCGCTTATTCCACGCCTTAAACTTATTTCGGGCATGAGCCTTGATGAAACCGTCATGCCCCAGGATGGCAGCATCAGCTACAGCCTTATTAAGGACCGGGATATTGATTTGAGAGTCTCGGCGCTTCCCTCCATATACGGCGAAAAAATTGTTCTGCGCCTTCTTGACCGGGGCAAGGAAAGAATAAGCCTCAATGATCTCGGGATGGATGAGAAAGAGGATGCCCGGCTACAGAGAATTATCGAAAGGCCCAATGGGCTGATACTGCTCACCGGACCGACGGGAAGCGGTAAGACAACAACGCTGTACGCCATTCTGAACAGGCTGAACACGGACTCTGTCAACATTATCACGGCAGAGGACCCGGTTGAATATAAGCTTAAAGGCATTACGCAGGTAAGCTGCACGAGCGAGAACGGGCTGACGTTTAAGGATGCGCTGAAATCATTTCTCCGGCAGGATCCCGACATTATTATGGTCGGAGAGATACGGGATGTCGAGACTGCGGATATTGCCCTGAAATCAGCGATGACAGGCCATCTGGTGCTCAGCACCCTGCACACCAATGATGCTGCAAGTGCGGTCAACCGCCTGTTGAATATGGGAATACCCCCCTATCTGGCTGCTTCGGCGCAGATAAGCATTATTGCCCAGCGCCTTATGCGCAAGCTCTGCAACCGGTGCAAAGAAGAGTATGCGCCAGACCCGAAAAGTCTGACGGCTCTGGGGCTTGCGCATAAAGGCGCTACGTACTATCGCGCCAGGGGATGCGCTGACTGCTCCGGCACAGGATACAATGGACGGGAAGGCATCTACGAACTGTTTGAGATAAGCGACCCAATGATTGAGCTCATTCTTGCCAGGGAGCCGTCAAGCGTGCTCAAGGCCGCTGCAATAGAAGGCGGCATGACGACGCTCCGAGAAGCGGCCTTAAAAAAACTTGCTGCAGGGTGCACGACAATTGAAGAGGTGCTGCGGGTAACCGTTGACATATGATAAGAGTATCAAAAGTTTGAATGTATGGAGATTTTATGACAACAACCCTTTTAAAAGTAATGGGCTTTCCTCTTTTTTTCGGCGCGGCATTTTATATCGTCTATAGCATGCTTCCGAAAAAAAAGGAGCAGGACGCTAAAAAAAAGCTTCAGGATGAGGAAGTTAACCTCGGAGAGGGCGCAAGGTTTGTTAACTTGTTTCGACCTTTTTTTGAGATTTTCATACCCCTTATTAAACTGCTTCCCCTATCAGGGTACAGAACTACAGTTGAACAGTATGCGGTAACCGCAGGCATGGAAAAGGAGTTTACGGGTGATGACTTTATTGGGTTTCAGATAACCACGGCCCTGTTGTTTGCTGTTATGCTGGCCATCCTGTTTAAAAGTATTCCTATTTCTCTTGTCGGAATTGTTGCCGGCTTTGCCTATCCGTATCTTTGGATCTATGAAAGAAAAAAAGCTCGCCAGGCTGAAATTCTTGCCAGCATGCCTGATGTGGTCGATACCCTTGCCCTGGCGGTAGCTGCCGGCCTTGACTTCAATGCCGCCTCCAAAAGGGTGTGCGATATGTACATGCGGGATAATGACCCTTTTGTTGCTGAGCTTTACCTTATGAACAAAAACATCAGACTTGGCCGGTCGCGGGAGGAGGCGCTTCTGCACATGGGAAAACGGGTAGACCTCCAGGAGCTGTACGCTTTTACCACAATCCTTATTCAGTCCGAGAAAATGGGATCAAGTATCTCTGAAGTGCTCAAGGCGCAGGCGATTCGCATGAGGGAGGAGCGCTTCATGCGGGCTGAACAGGCGGGCGCTGTTATTTCACAAAAACTTTTGCTGCCACTGATCGTATGCATATTCCCGATCATTTTCATTATAACTTTGGGGCCATTTATTTTAAAATATATTTACAGATAACAACCGTATGCTGCGTGTTCAAATAAAAAACAATGGGATTCTGGACAGAACCCTCCTGCTTGCGCCGGGGAGTTACGTTATTGGCCGTGAGCAGGCAGATATTGTTCTTGCCCATGCAAGTGTGTCTAAAAAACATGCCCTGCTTACGGTGCATCCCGAAGGAGCAACAATCAGCGACTGTGACAGCATGAACGGGGTTTTTTGCGATGGGGAAAAGATACGAGAGAAAAATTTTGGGCAGAACTTCGATCTTGAAATTGCCCCCTTCGGCATACAGGGAACTTTTGAAAAGCAGCAGACTCCGGGGAAATACCAGAACTTATTGGAGGGCTTTGCTCTTGTAAACATGAAGCTGACACTATCCTTAGCGCTGGTTATACTGATTATCCTGACCTTTGCAGCCGTCTTTTTTCCATTAAGCAGTTCTGTTAAATCTTTTCAGAGTGAAGAAATTTTAAAACGCGGGCGCATGTATGCAAAATATTTGGCTGATACAAATAAATACCTTTTGGAGTCAGGCTCTGTCACCGTTGATTCCATAACCGGTGAAGAGGGCATTCTGTATGCATTCATTGTAGACGACTTAGGAAAAATTCTGGCGCCAGAAGAAAAAATGGGGACACTTCTTGATGTCCCAGAAGTGGTCGCTGCTTTGCGCGAGGGCAAGGAAAAGAGTGCGCAAGGCAATGCGGGAGAGAAAATTTTTATATACCCGATAAAAGGAGTGCGCGTTGCAAAGGGCGCCGCAGTTGTGGGGTTTAATGCGGAACGCGCCGAAAAAGCAGGCGTTAGTGTTATAAAAGTATATGCCAACCTGATTCTTCTTGCTCTTCTTGCAGCAGGGATATATCTGGGGGTTTTTTTGCTCAGGCTATTCTCTATGCCGCTGCAAAAACTTGATGAAGATGTAAACATTGCCATGAAAGAAAGAAAACAGCATATCAATTTCACCTCCAGTGAAGGCGCAATTAACAACCTTGTAACTACCTTTAACAGGTTGCTTTTTATGAATTCTGGATGCAAAGAAGAGCAGCCATTGGCGCAGGGCACGATAGATCTGCACGACAGGCATCAGCCATCTGTGGCTCCCGGCATGGGATCACCCCGCATCATCATGAGCAACCTTGCGCAGCTTGAAGCGCCTTGGTGCATCATTAACAGGGATATGTTTGCCATAGAGCAGTACAGCCAGGAGTTTGTTGATATACTGTGCTGTTTAAAGATCAAGCCGGGAATCCATCTGCTTGAAGCATTCGATGACCCCCAGACAGTCAAAATTATTTCTTCCATGATTGATGACGATTGCAAAAATGAGGGTATAGTAATCGCACCTTCTGGGAAAGCCTATATTGTCAGGCAATCGGCTGTGCAGGACAGGCCCGCAGTGGCGCTTTTTGTTTTAGAGGATGCCGCTCATGAATAATGATCAAACGATTTACAAACTTCAGCCACACTACAGGCTTAAAATAGTGCAGGGAATAGATGCCGGAAAGCAGTTTTCGTTGTACCGTGGATTTCAATATATAATTGGGCGGTCTCAAACGTGTGAAATTTCAATTGATGCAAAAAATATTCATGCCTCCGGCAAGCATGCCATGCTAACTGTCGAAGCCAAAGGACTTATCCTTGAGAACTTGAATAAAAACAATACAACCCTGGTGCTTGGGACCCCCATCGATAAAGTAAGCCTAAAACCGGGGGGGCAGTTTCAAATAGATGCTACGGTTTTTGTCGTCGAAGGCAATGGCACCTCCGGACATCAAAAAAAATCAAGAAATTTTAAAATGCTTATTGCAGCAGCGTTGCTAATGTTGCTTTTCATCATCTTTACTTCATATAGTATGCGTACAAAGTCTGACATTGCGTCACCTGCGATAAACAAGCCCAATCATCTGGTGGCTGATAATCCAGACTCCCGCAAAGGGGAAAAGCCGAAGGCGCCATTCCCTGCCGTTACTGCCACAACAACTACAGCTCAATCCGAGTCTGAATCATCACCGGATAATTTAACTGCAGATCGTGATAAAGCAGCAGAGCATTACCGAAATGGCGTTTTCTTTTACGATGCTGGCAATATGGGGAAGGCTATTGATGAATGGGATCATGCCCTCACCCTTGACAGGGAGAACGCTAATGCGCGCAAACGTTTATTGAAAGCTGAAGGCGAACTTGAAGAGCTCATTGATAAACATTATCAAAATGCTCTATTGCATAAGAAATACATGAGATATAGTGAGGCAGTTAAAGAATTTATAATTGTTAGCGAAATGTCGCGCAACAAGGAAGATGAACGTTATGTTAATTCTTTAAAAGAGATCAAGGAACTGGAGGGGCGTTAGCGGAAATGATTAGCTTAAAAATTTTAAAAAACGAGCTGCCTTTTAAGGATATTGACCTTCAGGATCATGAAACGCTCAATATCGGGCGGTCTCGCCAGAACAATCTCATGCTGGACGACTCTAGGTTGTCACGCAACCATTGTACGATATATTTTGAAGCAGGGCAGTGGAAAATCAAAGATTTTCAAAGCCCCGCTGGAACAATGGTTAATGGCCAGAAGATAGCTGAGACAGTGCTGGCAGGTGGAGACACCATCAAGCTTTGTGACTTTACAATTCGCATTGAGCAGCCAGCTGTTCAGGATTCTTCATCTGCTGTACGAAGCGAGTCAGTACAGCAGCCGGGTTCTCCTGGTGGCACAGTTTTTATGCCAAGAAGCGCTGCAATGCAGGGAGAAAACAGAATTGAAGTCATAGCAGGGAAGGCAAAAGGACTGTCGAAATCGTTTTGCGATTCTATGATTATAGGCCGCAAACCGGGTTGTGATCTTGTGATTGAAGACCAGGCCGTGTCGCGTGAACATATGCAAATCAGCCGCAGCGGAAAAAGCTACAGCGTGGAAAATTTAAATGAAAACAACAGTATTGAAGTAAACGGTAAAATCATAAAAAAATTTGCTCCACTGGCAACAAATGCGATTATCAAAATAGGCGACACAACGCTTAAGGTCACACTAAGTGGATCGCAGCAGAAAACTCTTGCAGGATCAAAGCCTTTCAGCACAGGGCTTAATAGAAAGTTCATAACTATTGGACTCCCTGCGCTGCTTTTTGTTGTCTTTCTGGCTGTGCTGTTTACATCGATGGAAATGAAGTCTGGACAGGATGAAACGCTCTCTTTAGCAGAAAAAACCGGCGCAGTTATGGTTGAGCCGGGGAAGCAAAGGGAAATAAATTTACACATGAAGCGGGGAAAGGACTATTTTGAAAAAAATAATTATCGAGAGGCATTAACCAGGTTCCAGGCGGTGCTTGATATTTCACCAACAGATACTGAAGCCCTTAGCTATGTAAAACAGTGCGAGATTGCTGTTGACAAAGAAAACCGTGAAAAATTAAAGCTGGAAGAAAAGAAAGACAAAATAAAGGCTCTGTTCGCAGAGGCAGCCGGTTTTTGTCAAAGCGGAAAATATGCTGAAGCCCGCAGTTTGCTTGCAGAAGCAAAAAATCTTGATCCCTCGAACAGTGAAATTAACGGCCTTCTTCAAAAAATTGATGCCGAGCAAAATGCATTTAAGGCAAAGCTTGAAGAAGAGGAAAAAAGAAAGGCGCAGTATCTTAGCGATGTGAAGGATTTCTATGCAAGGGGAGAAGCTTTTTTTGCACAGAATGAGTATTATCAGGCCCTCAAAGCATTTAATAATATTATTGCTTTGAATGTTCCCTGTGATGAAACTACCCGGGCACAAAGGAGGGTCGAGGATATAAAAGCAAAACTTCTAAGTGGAGTTGAAGCAAGCTATAATACAGGTCTTAAATACTATAATTTGCAGGATTATGATAAAGCCCTGATGTCGTTCAAGCAGGTTGTCGAGGTTTATCCGGGCTATAAAAATACAAATGAGCTCATGTTTGAAATAGAAAAAAATCTTGGAGAAAAAGCGCGGATACTCTATCAGGAAGGCCTTGTATATGAGGATATCGGCAATATGGATGCAGCAACAAAAAGGTGGAGGGAAGTATTAAAAATAATGCCCGTAACCTCAAACGAATATTACAAAAAAGCTCTTTTCAAATTAAGCAGTAAATAAAATAAATTTTTCATATAGCTTCTGCCTGCTTCAAAAGCAACTTTTTTATCAGCGATCGGTTGATTCACCAAAGCTTGCTGCGACTTGCCCATGAAAGTTATAATGTCTTTGATTACCCGAGATGCAGAGATTGAGCTATTTTAGAATTTAATTTTTAGGGCCAAAAAGCGGCAATACTTCCTCTGAATCGCGCGAGGGTTTATGTTGTGGTTGTGGTTGTGGTTGTGGTTGTGGTTCTTGTTGTGGCTGTGCCTGGTGCTCTTGTTGTGCCTGTGCCTGATGGGTGCTAAGTTCCTTTGCTGCAGGTTTTGGCTTGGACTGCTGCTGCGAAGATGGTTGATGGGTGCTAAGTTCCTTTGCTGGAGGCTTTGGCTGAGGTTCGGATTGATTAGGCTCAAAAAATTCAATTTTCGAGGTAGTCTCAACCTCCGGAGGTCTTTCCGCAATGACCTTGGACTTGGAAGCTTGGGCAAAGGCCAGAACATCCGGATGGGTGCTATAAAACCGCATGATCTGATTGCCGATTTCATCGCAGGAATCCCAGACTGCCGCAGGAACATTTTGACCGTCAAACACAGCAGTTTTTTGAGTATCGAAAATTTTCACTGCCAGAACTTGGCCTGTTGGCGCTTTAAGCTTTGTTATGATCTGGGTTGAAAACTCTGCAGGTTCATCTTTGCCGCGAAGCTTCAGAACTGCGGATTGGGCTGCTACTTCAAGCAGACAGGAGTTAACCGGGTTTGGCGTTGGATTGTCAAAGGTTGCAGTTGCCCTCGCGGAAATTATTTTTTCAAGGGCGGTTCGATAGGGCAGCTTGTATTTACCGCTTTCAAAAACACCGTTGAACAAGAACACCATATTGTCGGTTCCCTGCACCACAACCTTTACCGGGATGTGGACACGCTTAGCATCAGAAGGCGCCTGATATTCAGGGGGGCTGTTTGGATTCAGCGCGATAATATTGTCAGCACAGGCAGAAAGAGAAAATAGTGCTGCTACAAGAAATAACCTCAGGTGGAGTCTTTGCTGCATGCTCATTGATTGTTTTCTAACTCATACATAAAGGTTCAGAGGACACATTCCTTTATTCGTTCTAATTTTTATTTATCGGTTCAGCTTAATGGGCTTTCCCCTGACCGTCACGCTGTCAATGGTAATTACGGGAAATAACCGCAGCGGAAAATTAAAGCTGCTACAGTCAACGGTGACATCAATCAGTGCATCGGCAGCAGCGGATTTTATGGCCTCTGTTTTTGCATCTTCAGTGTTCAGAGATTTGAGAGCAAACATATTTAAAAAGCTTATACCCGAGGATGTACCGCTTACTTCCTCTTGGCTAAGGACTGTATACTGGTCCGAACTGGTTAGCGGGATCGTTGATGGAGCCATGCCTACAGGCGTTGTGATGCAGCCTGGCAGGATCAGTATACAGGCTATGCAGGCGCAGATTGTTATATGGATATGCAGAAGCCCCTTCCTGTTTATAACAATTAGTTCATTCATGAAATTTTATGCCTTTCCCCGATACCGTAGTTTTAATGAAAGTAAAAATAGAAAAAATATCAAATACGGAATACTCGATCTGACAGTCAATGATTGCATCAGCCTTGATTTGATCAATTGCAGCATCACGGGCACTTTTTGTAGGCTCCAGCGAGGCCAAGGGAATCAGGCCAAGGATAATAAACCCCGAGGAAGACCCCGAAGTTTCATTGATAACCGTATAGGTTCTATCGGCAGTAATAGGAGTTGATGAAGGGGCAACAGAGGCGCTTTTGGTAATACAGCCCGAGCAGACCGTGCTGAAAATAATAGCTGCGAGCACCAGTTTTATACTGACAGTAAGTTTTGGCATACCTTTCCTCCCTGGATGTTCATTGAACAAAATACTATCATCTATGCAGTCACAGATTACGTGCGCGCACCAGATGAATCCTGCGTATGTTGAATGCTTTTTCCCTGGCGCATGCGTGATTATCCATCTTAACCAAAGTTATTTCACAATTTCAGAAATCCAGAGGTGTGACGGTAGCGCTCTGTGCTGATCTTAAAACAACCGCTTCTTTGCCTTCCCCAGCGGCAGGTCATCGGACCACTGGCCCATTAGCTCGCCGCTGAGTGTAAACATCTTCAGCTGAAGAGTAAAATACGCCAGCTCTTGGCCGTCGTTGCCGAGCTGGCGAGTGTTGGTTATTTCGGTTTTTATAATATAGTCAAAAGAGGTGGCCGATTCGTCAACAATTCTCACAAGACCAGAGCCAAAAATGGTTTCCTGTATACGGTCATGAATATCCTGCACACGGATGCCTTCATTGTCGGTGTTGTTTTTGAGTCTGCCGACAATAAGCTTGGGTTTTTTTGCACCCCAGCTTCCCACTACGGGTGATTTGAGCATTTTATCGGTGACCTTTTCGGCGAAGGCAAGATAATCCCCCCCTGTCAAATCGGCCTGAAGATGTGCCCTATTGCCCGAATCAAGTATGGCCACATCGCCCTGCTGCCCGAATGTGCCGGATGCGCAACCATAAACCATACAGAGTAAACCAATTGCACATACTTTTTTAAGTGTTGCAAGATACATTTTTTGCATTTCCCTTGTCCTCCCTTGTAATTATTTTTCTTCTTGTTTATACATTTCTATAAATGCATCATCAGGAAGCCTGATGGTGAAAATTATATTTACGGCCTCCGGTGTTTTGCCTGTAGACTGAAACCTCTGCGTCTGCCTCGCCGTAAGCGTGAAGCGGTGCCACATGCTGCGGCTATCTACTGAAAAGCCCTGGCTGTCTTCCCAGTCATACTTATATTCGAGTGTATAACGGTCATCGGTAAGATTTTGAACTGTTACCTCGGCCTGAGTCATTTGTCCCAGGACACGGAAGCGCGGATCAAGTAAGACAATTTTATTTACAAGCTTTTTTGACCCCACTATTAATTTAGCTCTTGGGTTGCTTGTATCAATCATAGATTGTGGTACGGTGCGCTGGTTTGAATCGGGCATGGATGAGCAGCCATTCATCATAACAAAACCAATAGCGCATACCATTGCCAATAACTTAAAAAAATTCATACATCCTCCTCTCTGCACTATTTTGAAAACCACATCTTTTTATTGCTGTAAGCATACAAGTTTTGATTCAGGCTGCGGGCATATATAAAGTTATGATCTTTATTGTCAAGCGAAACCGTAGCTGAAGCCACAACCTTGCCAGAGGCATTATAGGAAGTCAATTTAACTTTATCTAAATCTTTAGGAATGTAAAATCTTGCGGCCTGCATACTTGCGGGCAAGGTCATCCATGATCGCATGTCCGGATGTGTCGCACTATCGCGCCAAGCGCCAAGCATGGTAAAAAACCCGGCAGCATTTGGATCTTTGCCACTATTTTGATTGGAAGACTCTTGAAGTCCTTGAAAGACGGTCTGCTCCATTACTGTACGGAAGTGAGCAAGCTCCGCTCTTAATGCCCTCACGGTAGAGCTGTCTTTCTGGTAGCGCAAGCATATTGCCTCAATATCGGCAACATTTGAAAGAGTAGCTAGTTTTTTTCCACTCATGTTTGAGACTTCAATGCGATGCACATCCGCATCATTTGGCACATATAGGGCTATTTTCATCGGAGCAATAACATATTTTCTGCCCTGTTGGGTATCAATTGGAATGGCTTTGTTAATAGTAAGAAGTTTTTTTTCAGGGACATAACCATCGCCAGCGACGATATGCACCAACCGTGTACCACTTGCTTTGGGTTTTTGAAGGTCATTAACCGCTTCTTTAAGTACCGCGCTTTCAGGATTCAACTCAAGTGCTTTCTTGTATGAAATTAAAGCATTATCACGCAGGCTTTTATCATCAAAGCTATCAAACTCCTGCACCATACCGGCAACATAATATGCAAATGGATTAACAAAAGCGCTTGGTAATTTCATGGCTTTCTTTTCCATTGGCGCATACTCTTGTAAAATAATTGACGAAAAATTAAAATCAGCCGATTTGTTTTTTGCGTTTAATGAATTCTTCTCTTTTTCTAATTCCGCCTTTGCCTCTTGTATGTTTTTTTCAAATCTTTTTCTTTCAACATCCTGCCAGTTAATAGCGCGTCGTGTAACATTATACGCCTTGCGCTCTCCATCAAGAAGGTATGCTATGCTTTTTAAGTTAAGCATTAAAACTTTTTCATAGCCTTCCCCACTATATTGATGCTTTTCTTCATTACCCGTAACTGTTTCTCCAAGAAAATCACCTGTGGCGCTGAACCAACCCCCTATTTTAGAGCCACTGTCATTTTTTGCAAAAATCATCTCGGATTTAGCCAAATAATTAACGGCATCTGAGCTTTTTCCTGCGTCAAGCGCAAGAAATGCGGCTTCAAGATTAGATAATGGGTTATCATCAAATGATTTAGCTTTTTGCAGGTGCATTTGATAAGCATCACTTACAGAGCCAGACCTATGCAAATCTTTAACTGGTATAAAGGTTTCGCCATAACCAGCATAAGTTATTGTTTTCGACTCAACCAACTCTTCGGCAGATACAGAATTTTTAGAAATGAAAGGCACAAACGCTAAAAAGCAAGTCAACATTAATATTTTGCAATTTTTAGTTTTCATACGTTCCCCCTATAAAAAAACCTTCTATTTAATTATGTCATATGGAGGACTTATTTATTTAAGCGCTCTTCTGACATCGTTCCAGAAAAAAAATAATTAAGAGGCAAACAATACTCTGTACAAGCATGTTTTTGCTGATTCTTTTGCTGCAAGAATCCTTTAAGTAGATCACCATGCAGGCTGCATTACTTTCGGCTTTTCCGCCGCTTCTCTTCTGGTGTCAATTTGCGGAACACGCAAAATATCTCCCTCTCTGACATCGCTGCCGGAATTAATGCGGGCAATTGATCGTGATGCTTCAACAGAAGTAATTTCAAGTGATGCCACCTTTGTTTCGGCTTTGCCGAATGAAATACCCGTATCCTTGTCAACAAGGTCTTGGCCTGGGCGCATGACATCAAAAGTGCTGCCGATCTTTAGGCCTGCATCCATGCCCCTGTTAACATACACAGTTCCCTCTGCGGTCGATCCAAGCACCTTTATGGGGTAAAGCCTGCCGAGAATCATAGCCACTGATTCAGTAGTGAAACGATCCATGAGGCTGCTCAATGCCTGCGTTGCATCCCCCGATTGTTTGATGCGCTCATTAAGGCGGATTTTATCAGCCGCTACAATTGCACCGGTATGGACATCAACAATGCGAACCGTGCCTTCGGCTATTCCGAAGGTCCTGACCTGCTCTTCACCAAGAGCCTTAATTGTTTTTCTTTCAGTATCTGTATAAAGATTTGAGACTTCGCCATGGATCAGATAATCGGCGCCCACAAGCTGCTTGAGCCGGTCTTGAATGTTGCCTCCGGAAGTAACCGCAGCAAATGATTTTTCATCAAGCACTTGGTCCACCTCCTGGCGCTCCATAACCTTGAAACGGTTGGTGTTGGTGAGCTTTACAATAAAGTCATCTGTTATGCGCTTCATGTGGCCCTGATCTATGCCATCCGTGACCGCGCTCTGATTTAGTCTGATGAGGCCAACGGCGAGCGTTGCCTTGCCGCTACGCGCCCCTGCCTTGTCTGCCCCGTCAGGCAGAGAGCCGCCTGTGCTGGCTGGTTCTTCTTTTCCACCTTCAGCAGTCCTCAGGCCCTTATTCTTTGCCGTTCTTTTCAGGAGATCGCCGGGCTGAAGCGGGCAGCCCCTTGTATGCGTGCCCTTGCTGCGTGCATCTTCAACTTCGCTGAGCACAACCTGCCCAATGACATTTGTTTCTTCGAAACCAAGCTGCACACCTGTATCAGGATCAATGACCGGTTTCCCGGGCTTAAATGCATCAAGTGTTTCGCCGGCAAAAAGGCCGCCGTCAGTTCCCCTGTTTACATATGCCAGGCAGTCACCGCTTACAGCCGCGACCTTGATCGGGTAAATAGCATTCAAAAGATTCAGAACAACTACTTCGGCATAGGCATTTGCAAGAGCTGAAATAATTCTGCTGCAATCGCCTTCGGCATCAAGGGTTTCCTTGACCGAGACGGTTCTTGATTCCATAATCTTTCCGCTTCGTGCATCAACGATGCGCATATTACCTTCGGCATAGCCGATTTTTTGCTTGAACACCCGCGATGAGTTGGGAAGCTGTGTGGTCTGGTCTTCAATATTAAAGTTGGCAAGATTGCCGTACACGAGATAGTCCACACCTTTGAGAGTTCCCATGGCGCTGGGCAGATCGCGGTTTTCAGCAAGGGCTTGGGCTGTCTGCTCATTGAGCAGCTGGTCGACTTCCTGCCGGTCAATCATCTCAAAACGTTTTGACTGGGTGAGCTTGGAGATGATCGTATCGGTGAATAATGGCGTATGTTCCTCGGCACCCTGGCCGGTCCGGGCTGTGGACCGCGACTTTATCAGCCCGACGGCAAGGCGCGGAAGCTGCTTATTGTCTGTAGGCTTGCCAGCAAGATTAACCGGTGCGCTTGCCGGAACGTTTGACATTTTTGCGTCACCTGCCTGTATATCAAGAACCGCAAGATCATCTTTTGTAAACCCCTGTCCGGCTATCGGGTTTACGATTGATAATGTTTCCTGAGGAGTGACGATTTCTACACGTCCTATATCTGATTTCACTTTGCCGATTGAAACACCGGCATCATCTTTTATTTCTTTGCCTTCGCGCTGAATAAGATAAATATCTCCCGCCTTTGCGCCGTCATTAAGACCTCGTGATATAACCATAGGCTGAAGGCTTGCGATACGGGCAGGGAATGTGGCATCAAGGATCTTAACGGCAGCCAGGCGGCCCAAATGGTCAAAGAATGAGAATTCATCGCCGGCTGGAGCCCCGCCGGTAAAAGCCGTTTCGGTTACCATTGTTTTGATGCTTGCCGCGCCTGCGATTATTCCAGATTTCACCTCGATAATGCGGATGTTCATCCTTGCTTCGATGGAGTTTTTCTGTACTGTCCGGCCCGAGTCACTGTAGGGCACAGCTGTCTGCTGGGTTGTCTTTGTCAGCTTTTCAAGATTGCCGAGCACAATATAGTCTGCGCCTGCTGCGGAGCCAAGATCTTTGAAGTCTTTTAAAATATCATTATAGTTTGCAAGAGCGCCTGTTGTTCCCACATCACCCCCGCCTGCTGCAATGCCGCCGCCGGTAGCACCCGGCGCGACAACCGGAGCGCCCACGACAAATCCGCCGCCGACTTCTTTCATATTGGTGATGGCGCTGTCAAGCGTGCGGTCAAGATAGGTTTTTTGTAAATCCTTGCCGAAGCGCTGCTCAAGAACAATTCTTCTCAGCGCTTTTCTCTCGACCGGAACGAAGCGTTTGCTGTTTGTAAGGTTCTCCAATATGCGGTCGGTCAGCACATCGGGAAGGCCAATGGAGGAGCCTGCGCTGATCTGTGTTTGATCAGGCACGAAGTCCGAGTGCCCGATAACGGCGATTTTTAATTTGTTGCCCTGCGCTGAAAGATTTTTGGGCTTTTCCGGTTCCTTGCTGCATGAAAAGCATGCGACCATAGAGATGATACAGAACAGCCCAACGATTAGACTTAAACGTTTTTTCATAAATTCTCCCCTGTATTAGAGCTTTTTTACTTTTGCGGCTTACGAATAATAAACTCATTTTTAATAGGTCCTTGTGTGTCTTTTGTCAAAATCTCGGCAATGGTAGATTTCGGGTTTACCCTTGACACTTGGATTCTCCCGATAAGTGTCTCAGCAGAACCAAGCGATTCCTTCGTGTACGGGTCGATCAGTTCGGTACCGGGTTGATAAACATTGAGCACGTCACCGGCTTTAAGCCCGCCATCGGAACCGCGGTTAATCCACACCTGTGTACCAACGACATTGATCACCTGCATCGGGAACACCCAGTCAATGAGCTGGTCTGCCATCTGCGCCGAAACGCTTTTTGCCATGGTTGTGAAATGACTACTGCCCGGGCCGCCGCCGCTCGAGTTGACGATGGACGCGCCCGTCGAGAATGAGCTCTTCAGGTAAAAGGTGGTATAGATATTACCGGTCGTGGTGTCGACAAGCTGCGCGCCTATTTCAAGCCCGCCCGAGTCCCCGCAGGAATATTTATTATCTATATTGGGCACCGCGTTGCAGGAGCGACCGTATGCAAAATGCTGCACCACCGGTAAGATGAGATAATTCGCGTTTTTGAACTGGCCTTCCTCCGCTGCATCGCCCTTTGCAAAACCCGAATCTGCAAATCCCTGTTCCTCGCGAATTGCGCCAAGCTTATCTTTTTGTCGTGTAACTACTTCGAATTTTTTTGTGGCTAGTATTGAGGCCTCCATCTCAGCAAGTAACTCACCCAAGTTGAGATTTTTTTGACTGTTTTTGCCAACTCCGTCACCCAGTGTTGGCAGCTTTAACGCAACGACCTTCTTTTTTAGTGGTTGATCTTGAGGCGGGGGTTGCCCTTGATTTTGTGCCTGCGAAAGCACCGGCAAAAGCAAAGCGGAGAGAATTAATAATGTGATTAAGAAATGGTGTTTGCCCCAAAAAGGCCGGAAATTTTTTTGCATGTATAACTCCTTTCAATAATGGAGGATAATAAAGCCGGGCTCACTTCAAAAAAAGAAATAAAAAAGGCCTGTCTACACGACAAGCCTTATGCCACACTTAATTCAAAAAATTAAGCTATTAAAATACATTGCTTCCCCCTTTTTATATAATGGACATAAAATATTTCACATTTGCAGCATTGTCAATAAAAATAAAATGATTATTTTTATTCTAAAAAGGGGTAGCACTATTGTTTTAATTTACATTCAATATTCGGTGCAAACAGTAGCTCTTTTGTCAAAGTAACCAACGAAATTCCCATAGGAGTCATATGCTGGAGTACGTCTGATTTCCTCCCAGCATCTGCGCGGCGCAGGCTGGCTATAGCCGTATCCATAGGAAGTAGGTTGCGCGTAACCATATCCACAGGTAGTGGGCTGATTATAAGAATTGCCACCAGTAAAAACATTGCCGACGCCTGTAACGGTTCTACCTACCATAGAATTGCTTCCGTTAAACAGGAGGTCTGCGCCTGCCACGCCAGCAAGTATTTTGCCTGCATTTGCCCAGCCATTAGCCTCTACGCTGGGCGCGTACAAAAGACTTCCGGCGCAGGTCAGCAAACAAAAACCGATTACAATAATGTTTTTCTTCATGTCTCCGCCATCCTTTCTTTTGGTTTTTTTAAAACCATTTTTTTAAATATATTATATATTTTAACGCAAAAAAAACTATTCTGCAAATAATTTTAATACAAGTGGTATGCCACTCCCTTGCGAGACTCCTTCCTGAAAGGATATTAGTAGCATATCCTTTCCTGGCCCATATAGTTTCCCCATGAGTCAAATACGTTAATATATCTGCATCGTTGAACCGGGGGGTAATAAGCCGGGTAACTTTGCACTATTACTGCTCCACTTGGCGAGTAAAACCCATAAGCCCAATCATTATGGTTGTTGTTGTGGTAACCGTTATAGTTGTTGCCGTGGTGACTGTTATGGTCATATCCATGACCATTTCCATCATAGCTTCCGTGATCTCCAGAATGTCCGCCTTCATGATTTCTGCCTTCACCAAAGGCTAGACCGGTAAAACACAAAACAAAAACACACATAATGATCGAGATATATTTTTTCATGTTAACTCCTTTCTAGAGTTTAAGTGCTGCTTTAGCTGTGTTTAGAAAAGATCGCTTTACAAAATCTTTTAGCTGTCTTATCGCACAACTGCAGTACTGATAATTAAGTAATACAAGCGGCATGCCAACAGCTGGTAAATTTATAAAGCCCTAAAAATGCTTAATTATTTAAAGCACAGAAAAAAAGTGGCACTTAAAACTGTCTGAATTTTCATTCAGGTTTTTGTAAAATCAGACAAGCCCCTATAAGAAGCAGTATCTATTGTTTGAATAAATCTGTTATTGATCGTGTGCATAAAACACGAAAAATTTGTTTTAATTAATACGAATCGGTTTTATGATGGAAAAGTATTTGAGCGCAGCCAGTGCATGTCGATAAAATTCACAACTCAGCAATCCAGCAGGGTTTGCAGTTTAATCAGGGAGACCTCTCATGACATATGAAAAAAAATCCGCCGTAGTGCTGTGCAGCGGAGGCCTTGATTCTGCAACCGTCATGGCTATGGCAAAAAATCAGGGCTATGATATCTACAGCCTGAGCTTCCGCTATGGCCAACGCCACCATATTGAGCTTGAATCGGCTGATAGGGTTTCCCGGCATTTCGGCGCACTGCAACACCTTGTTCTGACTATCGAGCTTGATAAAATCGGCGGGTCAGCTCTAACCGCCGCAATCGACGTGCCGAAAGGACGGACTCAGGCTGCTCTGTCCGTTGGAATTCCGATCACCTATGTGCCCGCGCGCAATACGATTTTCCTGTCATATGCCCTTGCC
>Ga0114951_10000490_pt1 | contig 54759 bp, 46 predicted proteins | sample AM7aDNAmetaG_FD_88677 | JGI IMG/M metagenome (GOLD analysis project Ga0114951, IMG submission 88677) | Freshwater microbial communities from Finland to study Microbial Dark Matter (Phase II) - AM7a DNA metaG | ecosystem: Environmental > Aquatic > Freshwater > Lake | place: Finland: Lake Alinen...
CGCGCCGAGGATCAGGTTGCGCAGGATGCGGCCGTTGGGCGGGGCATCCACGCCGAAAGCCTGCTCCAGCGCCAGGGCGCTGGTCATGCCGTGCGAGACGGGGCAGACGCCGCAGATGCGCTGCGTGTAGTGCGTCGCGTCGCGCGGGTCGCGTCCTTTCAGAATTTGCTCGAAGCCGCGGAACATCGTTCCGGAGCTCTTGGCTTGCACCACGGTCTGCGCGCCGCCGGAGGGCGCCAGCGAGACCTCGAGTTCCAAGTGCCCCTCGATGCGAGGGACCGGGCCGACGCGCAGGACGGTGGCAGCTTTCCGAGTCCCGCCCGTCGTGGTCTCCTTATCCTTCTCTTGTGTCCGAGTTTCCACAGTGCTTGATTCCATGATTATTTACCCTCCCGCCGTTGTAGTAGTAGCGCCGGTCGTGCCATTGGTGGCGCCGCCGGTCGTCCCGCCCGTCGTGGTCGTGGCGCCGGTGGTGCCATTGGTGCCGCCGCCGGTGGTCGTGCCGCCGTTGGTGGTGGTCGCGCCGGTGGTGCCGCTGGTGGTCGTGGCGCCGGAGACGCCATCCGCGCCGAGCTTATAGAACGGCGACCTGCCGTCGGGGAAGTCCGGCTGCGTGCAGCCCTGGCAGGGGGTGCGCGCGCCGATGCACCAGTTCACGCCCGCTGCGCCGGCCGCCGGGCTGTTCCACATGCGGTTCGGGCAGTCCGAGTAGGTCTCGGGACCGTTGCAGCCGTACGAGTACATGCAGCCGCTGGATCCCAGACCGGCCGCGCCGACTCCCTTGTCGTAATCGGGGCGGAACGGGCACTGGTCGTGAATGCGTTTCCCGTAGTAATCCGTGGGCCGGCCGACGGCGTCGCGCGCGGGCGCTTTGCCGTACTTGATGTAGTAGGCGATGGTGCCGATGATCCAGTCGGGGCTGGCCGGGCAACCCGGGATGCTGATGACCGTTTTTCCGCTGAGGATGCTGCGCACCCCCTTGGCGTTGGTCGGGTTCGGCTTGCCAGCGGACATGCCGCCGTAGCAGGCGCAGGTGCCCACCGCCAGGACGGCGGCGGCGTTCTTCGCGTAGAGGCGCACGGCGTCGTGCATCGTCATCCCCGGCCAGAGGGTGCAGTACTTGCCGCTGGCGCCGGTGGGAATGGCTCCCTCCACCACGAGCACATAGCCGGGCCTGGCCCGGTTCGTTTCCGCGGCGGCAACGGCTGCCGCGCCGGCGGCGGCCATCACGGTCGTGTCGTACTTCAGGTCAATGGTGTTCAGCAGCAGCGTATCCACGGTCATGTAGTTAATCGTGTTGAGCAGGGAGACGGAGCAGCCGGTGCAGCCCTGGCCTTGCAGCCAAATCACGCGAGGCGCGCCCGTTGCCGCCAGCGCCGAGCGCGTCCCGAGCACGCCCATTCCGCTCACTCCGAACGCGGCGCCCACTGCGGCGGCGCCTTTCATGAAGTCTCGACGTGTCAATTCCACAGCACACCCTCCGACTCAGGCTTTACCAGACGGAATATTCCCCGCGACCACTTTGCTCCCGGACGATTGCGCAACGGGACGAACTACTCTGACCGGATGCCGCGCCAACTCCCGCGCGGCCTCCTCGGGGGAAACCTTCGGCTCGAGCCCCAATGAGCCGAATATCCCCAAACCCATTAACCCTCCCAAGAACTTGGCGGTCTCACCTATCCCCACTTGGCTGATGAACGCTCTTCTCGACAGGTCCATGATATACACCTCACTGCATCCTATGACCTAGTCAGTCTCATGTACGCTCACATCTACAACTCCCTTGTACCTATGGCGAGGCTTTGTGTCAAGAACTATTTGGAACTACTATCCTTTCGCTGTCCTTGGCGATCTATAGCATGTTGTAGGCTAACGAGTTAGGACCTATAATAAGTTATAAGAAAGATTAATAGAAATGGCGTTTCGAGCGCATTTCTTCAAACGTAGAGCAATTCCAGTGAAATGGAGCGCAGGCAGCGTCGCTCGGGAGGGCGTGTGGCGGAGTGAAGCGAATTGAACCCGACAAGGGTTGTCAACTACTGCGGCGCATTCATTAATGGTATCGACGTCGCGCGCTTTCCTTGATTGCCTGTGCGGCGCAAGAGTACAATTGCGCGCGACTTCACCCGGTTCCGCGTTTGCACGCGCCCAAGCCGGCTCCCTGAGCCAAGGAAAACGAATGGACCTGCGCGAAGCGTTCGTTCGAACCAAGCAGTTCATCCTGGATGACCAGTGGGTCAGCGAGTTGACGGGAGTCCCGCGCGCCCGGCGGTTCTTCATCACCTGGAGCCGCATCCTCACCCTCTCGGCGCGCGAGTTCGTCAAGGACCATTGCACGCTGCGCGCGGCGACGCTGACGCTGGTGGTGATTTTCTCCCTGGCTCCCACGCTGGCGGTCGCGTTCGCCGTCGCCAAGGGGTTCGGTCAGGAGCAGCGGCTGCAGCCTCTGCTGTACAAGATGGTCGGCGTCGCCCCCGACGAAATCGCCGGCAACCCCGCGCTCGAAAAGATGCAGGGGCTGATGGACAACATGCTCAAGTACATCGGGGAAACGAACGTCCAGGCGCTGGGGTTCGTCGGCTTCCTGGTGATGCTGTACACCGCTTACACGGTGCTGCACTCCATCGAGAAGACGTTCAACGTCATCTGGGCGGTGCGCACCAAACGGACGCCATTAAGACAGGCCATCGACTACCTCGCCGTGCTGTTCGTGCTGCCGCTGATGCTGATCCTCTCGGTGCTGCTGACGGCGGGGGTGGAGAGCACGATGGCGGTGGACATCCTTCAGCAATGGCTGCCTGCCTTCGTGATCCGCTGGGCGGGGCATCTGGCGACGTTCGGGTTCACGGCGTTCGGCCTGTGGTTCCTGTATTTCTTCTTCCCGAACACGCGCATCCAGTTCCGCGCGGCGCTGGTGGGCGCGATCGTGGCGGCGCTGCTCTGGGCGGTGCTGCAGATCCTCTTCGTCAAACTGCAGGTCGGCGTGGCGCGCTACAACAAGATTTACAGCACGTTTGCCGCGGTGCCGATCTTCCTGCTCTGGCTGCAACTGAGTTGGACGGTGATATTGTTCGGCGCGGAGGTGAGCTACTCCTACGCGCACCAGAGCGACTACCAGTTCGGGGGGTTCGCGTTCCGGGCGGGGCCGGCGCAGCGCGAGCAGATCGCGCTGGGGATCTCGGCGCTGACGGCGCAGGCGTTCATGCGCGAGGATCCCCCTCCCTGCTGCGATGACCTGAGCCGCCACGCGCACGCGCCGGTGGCGGTGGTGCGCGAGGTGCTGGCCGACCTGCTGGCCGGGCGCGTGCTGATGGAGTTGCAAGGGAGCCAGCCCTGTTACGTGCCGGCCGCGCCGCCGCACCAGATCACGCTGGCGCGGGTGGTGGACGCGGTATCGCACCGGAACGTCGAACAGCCGCACATGTCGAAGGCGATGGAACGCCTCGGCGTGCGCCAGGTGCTCGCGCAGCGCGACGAGCAGATGGCCGCGTTCCGGAACATGACGCTTGCGGAGTTGGTCAAGCGACACAGCGAACAAGCGCGAGGCTGAGCGCACGCGGAGAGCGCGCCCACGGGGCGAGCGGGTACTTAAACAGGAAGATCGCCACGGTCGCGCCGGGAATCGTTTGCGCGCGAACAGGGTTCGCGGCGGCGCTCCCTCGCGATGACCTTTCATTCACGTCTACCGGCTCCCCCGCAGAATGCCGTTGCCGTCAAATCGCAATTCAGTAATCAGAAATCAGTAATCGCAAATCATCCGTCCCCTCCTCCGTAACCAACGCAAGCCAACGTCCTTATTGACACCACGCTCCCACCGAAGTATCATCCCTCCATCGGCAGTTCCATCGCAGTCCCTGGCGCGGGAGAGGCATCTTGGCTGAGCTGGACCGCTTTCTCACCTTTCTGCAGAAGCAGGGCGGCTCGGACCTGCACCTGGCCTCGAACTCCCGCCCGATGATCCGTCTGCACGGCTCGATGGTGCCGCTCAACGCGGAGCCTTTCGCTGCGGCGCAGGTGGAGAAGCTGCTGCTGGAAATCATGCCGGAGCGCAATCGCGAGGAGTTCAAGGCGCACAACGATACGGACTTCGCCTATGAACTGGCGGGCGTCGCGCGCTTCCGCTGCAACGGCTTCCGCGACCGCCACGGCGCCGGCGGCGTCTTCCGCCTCATCCCCACCAAAATCATGACCTTCGAGGAACTCGCCCTGCCGGAGGTCGTCCGCACCTTCTGCCAGCTCCCCAAGGGGCTGGTGCTGGTGACCGGCCCGACCGGCTCCGGCAAGTCCACCACGCTGTGCGCCATGATGGACCTGATCAACCGCACGCGCAAGGACCATGTCATCACCATCGAGGACCCCATCGAGTTTGTCCATGAGAACAAGCAGTGCCTCATCAACCAGCGCGAGGTGTACGCGCATACGGACTCCTTCGCCCGCGCGTTGCGCGCGGCGCTGCGCGAGGACCCGGACATCGTCCTGGTGGGTGAGATGCGCGACCTGGAGACCACCCACATTGCCATCGAGACGGCGGAGACCGGCCACCTGGTCTTCGGCACGCTGCACACCACCACCGCGCCGAGCACGATCGACCGACTGATCGATCAGTTCCCCGCCGACCGGCAGGAGCAGATCCGCACCATGCTCTCCACGAGCCTGAAGGGGGTGGTCGCGCAGACGTTGCTGAAGCGCAAAGACGGCAAGGGACGCGTGGCCGCCCTCGAAGTGCTCATCGTCAACAGCGCCGTGCAGAACAATATCCGCGAAGCCAAGACCTTCCAGCTTCCTTCCATCATGCAGGTGAGCACGAAGCTGGGGATGGTCTGCCTGAACGACGCCCTGCTCCGCCTGGTGCTGGAGGATAAGGTGGAAGCGCGCGAGGCGATCAGTAAAGCGGTGGACAAAGAGGACCTCAAGGCCAAGCTCAAAGTGGCCGGCGCGGACGTTTAGACGCAATATTCTCACGCGGAGACGCGGAGGCCGCGGAGGACGGCAACGGATTCAACTTTCAACGTTCAACTTTCAACGTCCAACGCTTTGCCGTTCTGTGTGTTTCTGTGTGATTCTGTGGTTGCCTCCGTCTCGTTCGTTCTCTGCGTCCTCCGCGTCTCTGCGGTGAAACAGTTCGGTTAGTTCCTCATCTTTTCGGGAGAGCGACATGCAATTCACCGACGCGCCCAAGAAGGCTTTCGGCGCCACGCTGCTGGAGATGACCATCCCCTCTCAGCTTTCCCTGAAGATGCCGCTGGTCTTCCGGATGATCAAGGAGCTGCAGGCGCGTCAATGCCTGCCCTGGACCGGCACGCACCGGGCGGAACTCTGCTTCGACGAGGCGATCACCAACGCGATGGTGCACGGCAACCGGCTCGACCCCTCGCGCAAGGTGCGCGTGATGGTCTTCGCCGACGAGCAGCGCTGGGGGGCGTTCGTGCAGGACCAGGGAGAGGGCTTCGGCCAGGAGCACATCCCGAACCCCAACGATGAAGGGGCGCTCTTCCGCGAGTCCGGCCGCGGCCTGATGCTGATGGAAAGCTGGCTGGACGAACTGAGCTATTGCCGGAAGGACACCTCGCTCTTCATGTCGCGCCGCCGCCAGTCCGAGCCGGACGCCACCGAAGCAGCCGCGGCGGTGGAAGCGGAATCGGCCGAGACGCCCGAAGCGACCGGGCCGGTGGCCGTCTCGAAGGAGGGGGATGCGAACGTCGTGCAACTGCTGATGCCGCGCCTGACCGAGGAGAACGCCGACCTGGTCCGCGACGCGGTGCTGGATGTGCCGTGCAAGCGGCTGATCCTGGACCTTTCGGCGGTGGAGTACATCTCCAGCGTCGGGCTGAGCACGCTGGTGGGATTGCACAAGAGCGTCACGGCCAAGAAGGGGCGGATGGTGCTGGTGGCGCCGCAGGCGGCGGTGACGGATATTCTCCGCGCCGCGCACCTGCTGAACCTCTTCACCGTCGCCCTCGACCGCAAGGCGGCGCTGGCGGCGCTGAAATAGGGATGAGGGCGTGGCCGGGAAGATGCCCATGCGGTAGAATGGAATTGCCGCAGAGTTGAAGGGGTCCGGAACCTATGGCTGCGCGATTTTATATCGACCCGGAATCGGGCGGACCGCACATCGCTCTGCATGGCGTCAGGGAAGATGAAGTGGACGACATTCTGGCGCGGCCAATGGAGGATCGTCCGGGGCGCGATGGCTCACGTTTGGCCCTGGGCCGGACCAGGGCTGGTCGCTACCTCAGGGTCATCTACGTGCCGGACCCTGATCCGGGTTCCGTGTTCGTCATAACAGCATACGACTTAGGCCCGAAGGGCAGACGCGCCCTCCAGCGGCGGCGCAGGAGAAGACCATGAAGAAGAACCATTTTCCATCTGGCTGGGATGAGCCGCGCGTGAAGCGCGTCCTGAAGCACTACGAGACACAAAGCGACGAAGCGGCCGTTGCCGAGGATGAAGCGGCCTTCGAGGCGACCAAGTTCACGGCGATGGAGGTGCCGGTGGACCTCGTGCCAAAGGTTCGACAACTCATCGCCAGACGCCCGCGGCGCTTGGGCCGGCGCAACCTGTTCGTCGTCGCCCCCGGCCGCAAGGCCGCTCTGGCGGCGCTGAAGAAGAGTTAATGGCCAACAGCGTCACACTCTTCGCCATCGTGGCGGCCTATAACGGCCGCCCCTGGATCGACAAGTGCCTGCAAAGCCTCGAGCAATCCTCGACGCCGGTGAGCGTCCTCGTCATAGACAACGGCTCCGCGGACGGCACGCAGGAAATCATCCGCAAGCACCCGGGGGTTGAATTAATCCAGGCCGAGAAGAACCTCGGATTCGGGCAGGCGAACAACCGCGGAATCGAAATCGCGCTGGACAGGAAGGCCGACTATGTGTTCCTGCTGAACCAGGACGCATGGATTGAGCCGAATACGATCACGGCGCTGCTGGAAGTCGCCGGCAAGAATCCGGACTACGGGGTGATCAGTCCGGTTCAACTGAACGGGGCGCGCACGGGGCTCGACCTGAATTTCTCCCGACAGGTGGCGCCGGATACCTGCCCCTCTTTCTATTCGGACCTGTTCGTCGGAAATCTTCGGCCGCTTTATGAAGTGACGTTCGTGGGCGCGGCGGCGTGGCTCCTCTCCGCCCCATGCCTCGCGAAGGTGGGCCGGTTCGAGCCCATGTTCTTTCTCTATGGTGAAGACAACAACTTCCTGCAGCGGGCGAAGTATCATGGCTTCAAGGCCGGCGTGACGCCCCTGTGCGCCATCTGCCATGACCGTGAGTCCCGAGGGGGGGAGTTGAATGAGCAGGGAGCGAAGATCTGGGAGAGAACTTCCTCCCTGATGATTCTCCTGAACATCCTCGACAGCTATGGCAGGAGCATCCTTCTCTTCCTGAGAGAAAGGGCGCTGCTGGCGATGAAGTATATTTACCAGGGACGCTTTCGGGCATTGAAGAGTCCCCTCGGCGAGATGCTGTTCTTTCTGACGCATTTCAACAAGATCAGGCGCGTGCGGAATTTTCACAAGGCCGCGTATGACAAGGATTGAACGCGGTGATGGCCTTAAGGGAGGAGTAGTCTCATGAAACGTCTCACTGTATTGCTGTCCGGGCTGTTGTTTGCCACCGCTCTCTTCGCCGCCGAGCCGGCCGCGACGCCGGGGACGCTGCCGGAGGGGGTGCTTGGGGTGGTCGAGTTCCAGAACTTGACTCAGCTTGCGGCGCACGCGCAGGCGTATGGGGAGTCCGTCGGGCCGGGGATGGGGAAATTCCCCTTGACCGGTCGGCTCTTTCTCAAAATCAGTTATTCCACCAACATAGCGGTTCTCGACGCCGCGCGTCCGGTGCGCCTCTTCATGGTCAAGGGGGAGCCGGGCCAGGTGGCCGTGGTGCGCGCCTTCACTTTGCTGGATCTAGAGGCCTACCATAAGTCGCTGCTGCCCACCCTCAAGAAGCAGGTTGCCGCGGATGCGAATGCGGCGCAGGTTCCCGGACTCGAGCGCTACCTCAACGAGCAGCGCGTCTTCGACCGCGAGGCCTTCCGGAACGCCACCCCGGAGCAGCGGCAGAACATCGATAATTTCTCGACCGTCGTCCGCGAGCCGCTCTTTTTCTGCGTCCGCGGCAATGTCCTCTGCATCGGTTCGCAGGAGAATGCGACGCGGCAGGTGATGGAGCTTATGGCGAAGGGGGACCTCGCCTCCGCGCCGCTGCTGCCCGGGCATGACGTTGCCGCGCGTCTGGACGTCCAGGGGCTGATGGCGCAATTGCGGACGCCCAAGGGCTCGGTTTTCCAGGAGCTGCGCGAGAAGGTCACCGCCGGCCTCGGCGCGGCCCATCAGCCGCCCGCCGCCATGGCGATCTTCGACGCCGAATTGGACGCGTTGGAGGGCCTCAGCGCGCAGATTCAGCGGCTCGACCTCGTTGCGGACGCCACGGCGTCCGACCTGAAGACGGCCATGACGCTGACGGCGCTGCCGGAGACGCCGCTGGCGCGTTACCTGGCCTCGGTCCCGGCGGGGTTGCCGGAGGGGCTCAAGTACATTCCGCAGGATTGCTGGCTGGTGGGGGCGTTGCGCCTGGGGGATGCGAAGCCGCTGTTCGAGTGGAGCGCGCAGCTTCAGAAGCGCATGGCGCTGGCCGGAGGCAAGACGCCGGAGCAGGCGGAAGCATTGGCCGCCAATACGCGCGCGATGCAGATCGGCTACGGCGACCAGTTCACGCTGGGACTGCGCAGCGGCCCCGGACTGCGCATCATCGAGGTCGCGCGGCTGAAGGATGTGCATCTGCCCGCGCAGGTGCAGGCGCAGGTGACGCAGATGGGGGGACAGATGTTCGGAGGCATGCAGGACATGAAGGTGACGGTGACGCCCTCCTTCCAGGATAACGGTCATACGATCAACGAGTGGCAGTTCGCGTTCACGCCGCCGGCGGCGAACGCCGCGCCCGACCCGATGAAGGAGATGCAGCGCGCGATGGTCTCCGCGCTCTTCGGCGATCCGCTGACGGTGGATTACACGCTGATGGGGAACGACTGGCTGATCAGCGCCGGGCCGGATGCGCTCAAGTCGCTCAAGAACATCCTGAACGAGGAGGCCGCCCCCGTCACGACTCTTCAGAGTTTCAAGGATCTCACGCAGACGCTCCCGGCGCAGACGCAGGGGTTCATGCTGCTGCATCTGACCGAGGTGGTGAACTGGGCGCAGCCGTTCATCAAGGGGTTGGGCGGCATGCTGAGCATGCTGCAGCCCCCCGCGCCCATCGCCCGCGGGCCGGGGCTCGTGGTGGTGATTTCAGGAACGCCGACCAGCGCTACCGCAACGCTCACGGTGCCGGCCGGGGAAATCCGCGCGCTGGTGGAGGGGTTCCATCCGAAGCCTCCGCCGAAGTAGCATCCCGCGAAACGCAAAGGGCCCTCCGGCGCGAACCGGAGGGCCCTGTTTGTTTTCAGAAAGCGTTCAGCGCTTGTATTTCGGCAGCACGGCGCTGGTGAGCATGGCGGCCATGACGGCCTTGACCACGTCCATCGCCAGGAAGGGGAGCACGCCCATCACGAACGCGTGCCAGGGGCTGAGGCCCATCGTGAGCATCAGGTAGGTCGCGCCGCAGAAGAGGACGATCCCCGCGCCGCCGAGCATGACGACGATCTGCCCCTGCAGCGAGCGCCCCCACGCGCCGGCCTGCGTGCCGTGCCCGACGAAGTACGCGGCAGCCAGGAAGCCGACCAGATAGCCCGCCGTCGGCGCGAGCAGCGCGGCAACGCCGACGTGGCCCCCCGCCAGCCAGGGCACTCCGGCCAGCCCGGCCGCGATGAACAGCAACTGGCTGAGCATGCCGTAACCGCTGCCCAGCAGCGAGCCGCACAGCAGCACGGCCAGCACCTGCCCGGTGACCGGGATCGGGGTGAAGGGCAACGGCAGCCGAATCTGCGACAGCGCCCCCGTCAGCAGGGCTCCGCCGACAGCGAAGAGCGTCATCATCGGCGCGCTGAAGACGCGCCGTTCCACCGAGGCGTCATAACGGACCAGCTTCGAGCGTTTCAGGACGACAGACTCCATGCGGGGCCTCCTTCGGTGCATATTAGGCGCGCGAACGGCAGCGCGCCTGATGCATTGACATGAACTGCCGAACGACCCGGCAGTTCATACGGGGTTGAATCGGGCGACAAGCGGGTGGTTATTCTAGCCGGGGATCGGCGGGTCTGTCAATAATTTTCCCCGGGGTCGCGGGGGGCTCACTTCCCGAATGTCTTCAAGTCTCCCAGAATGCCCAGGATGCGCTCCTGCCGGGAGCGCAGGAATTCCGCGGGGTTCGGGACTTTCTTGTCGTCCCGCGTCATCACCTGCTGCACGAAACCGACGCCGGAGGCCTGGAGGGTGAAAACCACCTTGCAGTCGCCGTCCACGTAGCCGAGGTTTCCGCCCCCGCAGATGACGCAGTAGCCGGGGCCCTGGTCGGCGAGCATGTCGGTTCCCTGTGAATAGTCGCTGGCGGGGTTGGTCACTCCCAGCAGCGGCAGGAGGGTGGCGGGGATATCCAGGTGGGAGGTGAGCCGCTGAACTTCGCGCGCGGGCTGGCCGGGCACCCAGAGGATCATCGGCGTGTGGGTCTGCTCGTCGGAGTACGCGGAGCCATGGCCCCAATGCCCTTTCTCCATGAACTCCTCGCCGTGGTCCCCGACGATGATGACGATGGTGGAGTCGAGCAGCTTCTGCTCCTCCAGGCAGTTGAGCACACGCGCGATCTGCGAGTCCAGGTGATTGCAACTGTTAATGTAGCGGTTCCTGAGCAGCGTGGCGTCCTGCTTGAGGTTCATGGTGAGGTAGTTCACATTCTCAAGATACGGCTTGCGGATGGCGTTCTCCGGGGGGAAGTCGTATCGCGCGTGGGGGGAGTCGAAGAACATGAAAGCGAAGAAGGGGCGCGCCGGGTCGCGCTGCCGGAGGAAGTCGACGATTTCGTCGGTGTGCTTGCGGTCGCGCTGCCAGGAGGGGCCGTCGCCGAAATCGAACATGACGTCCCGCGGCGCCTTGCTGAAGACCGTCTGGTCCAGTTCGGGATAGGAGAACTTCGCGCCGTCGTGCAGGCTCATCTGGTAGCCGTCCTGGAGGAGCAGGTCCATAATCGCCGGCCCGCGCTGCTCGCGCAGGAAGGGGCTCCAGTAATTGCTGAAGATGCCGTAGAACATGCTGAACAGCGCCCGCGCGGTCCGCGTGCCGCCGGTGTAATGCTGCTTGAACCAGATGGCCTTGTGCGCGAAGGCCCAGGTCGCCGGCATGATCTCCGGAGCGAGCATGTCCCAGCGCCAGGATTCGCTGACCATCCAGACGATGTTGCAGGGCTTTCGCTCCGGCGCGAGCGTGAGCGGCGCCTGGGGGTATTTAATGTGGCTGGAGTCCGCCTTCAGCTTGATGGGCCGCGCATTGATGCCCTTGACCCCGAGCGCCGCCGCCATCTTGTTGCATGAGAGGGGTTGATAGAAGGGGAAGGCGTCGGCCGTCATAACGATCGGGCCGTACCCGCAGTGGCGGGAGAACCCGAAGAGGAGTGACTGGGAAATCGCCGCCAGCAGCGCCAGCGCAACCAGGGAGAGGCCGACGCGGCGCGTGATCACCTTCTCCAGGAACGAGCGGCCCCTGCCCCACTTCAGCAGCGCGACCAGCAGCGCCGCCTGCACAGCGAAGAAGAGGGCGATGAGCAGCACCGAGCTTGCCAACGCCCCCGCCGTCAGCCCGAGCGATGAGATGCCCCCCGGGGTGGTGACGAGGTTCCACACGAAGCCGTTCAGGTGGAATCCCCAGATTCCCACGATGAATCGGTCCAGGAAGATGAGCAGTTGCACCAGGCCGACGGAGAGCACCGCCACGGCCCAGACGAGGCCGCTCCGGAGGGAGGGGCGATTACGGAAAAGCCGGTCGAAGAGGGGCAGCGCGAGCGCGGCATCCGCCAGGAGCGTCAGCGCAAAGGCGGGCGCAAGGTAGGCCAGGCAGTACGTGAGGTACACCATCCCCATGAAGAGGGGAACGAGCGCGCCGACGTACTCCACATCCCGAAGGTAGGGGGAGGCGTTTATCAGAAGCAGCGCATAGCTGAGCAGGAAATAGCTCACCAGCGTTCGAAAGTGAGGCAATAGTTTTTTCACGGCCACATTCTATATTCCCCGCGCGGTTGCGTAAAGCGAGGCGGGGGGGGGCATGCAATCCCATGGTCATTGCGAGGGCCGCCGGCGGCGGCCCGTGGCAATCTTCCAGTCTTCCGTCCCTGATCACCGGAAGCATGGACGAACGGCCAACGGAAACAAGGAAGATTGCCACGTCGTCGGCTTCGCCTCCTCCCCTTCGACAACTGCTCAGGGCCGTGAGCCACGTCGAACGGCTCGCAATGACCATGGATGGAATAGCCCCCGCGCGATTGACTCTATGGTGCGGCGGTGCTATTCTGCGTTGAAGTTTCAACTCCAGGAGGAAATCAGATGAGTCAGCCCCATTGTTCCGGCGAGAAGGGGCCCATCACCGAGGCGATCTGCCGCGAACGCCAGGGCCGCAAGTTCAACAAGTGCGCCGACTGCTCTTTCCACGACCCCAAGCTGACGGAGGGGGCATGGAACGCGCAGAAGGACCCGCACCACAAGATTTTCAAGGCGTACGACATTCGCGGGGTCTACCCGAACGAGCTCAACGAGAAGCTGGCGGAGATGATCGGCTCGGCCGTCGCGCGCTTCCTCAGCCCCGGCGCGCTGGTCGTCAGCCGCGACATGCGGCTCTCCTCCGAATCGCTCTCCCGCGCGCTCTCCCAGGGAATCCTCACCGCCGGCTGCGACGTGCTGGACTGCGGGCAGCTTTCGACCGACGCCAACTACTTCGCCATCGCCTATTACCGCAAGGGCGGAGGCGTGCAGGTCACCGCGTCGCACAACCCGCCGCAATACAACGGCTTCAAGATCAGCCGCGAGCAGGCGATCCCGCTGAGTTACGAGAGCGGCCTGGCCAACGTCGAGCGGCTGGCGCTTTCCATCCCCGCGCGCCCGGCGGAGCATCGCGGCAAGGCGGAGCACCTGGACGTTATGGCGGACTGGAAGAGCCACGTCCTGAATTTCGGCCGGAAGCTGGAGCCGCTGAATGTCGTCATCGACGCCGGCAACGGCATGGCCGGCAAAATGCTCCCGCCGATCCTGGCCGAACTGCCGATCAAGGTGACCGACCTGTTCTTCAAGCTGGACGGAACCTTCCCCAACCACGAGGCCAACCCGCTGAAGCCCGAGAATCTGCGCGATCTGCAGAAAGCGGTGCGCGAGAAGGGGGCCGACCTGGGCGTGGCGTTCGACGGCGACGCCGACCGCTGCGTATTCGTGGATGAGACCGGCGCGGCCGTCTCCAGCGACATGGTCACGGCGCTGCTGTCGCGCTCGCTCTTGCTGGCCCATCCGAAATCGGCCATCGTCTACGATCTGCGCTCCAGCCGCGTCGTGGCGGAGGAAATCCGGCGCGGGGGCGGCTTCCCCGTGCGCGAGCGCGTGGGCCACTCCTACATCAAGGCCACCATGCGGCAGCGCAACGCCATCTTCGGCGGCGAACTCTCGGGCCATTTCTACTGGCGCGAAAACTACTTCGCCGACAGCGGCGCGATCACCATGATGATGATGCTCAACCTGCTCAGCGCCGAACGTCGCAGCCTCAGCGACCTGCTCCGCCCGCTGCATCGCTACTTCTCCACCGGCGAGGTGAACTTCGAGGTCGCCAGCAAGGAGGCCAAGCTGGCCGCGCTGGCTGCCGCCTTCAAGGACGGGCGCGCGGATACCCTCGACGGGCTGACCGTTGAGTACGACGACTGGTGGTTCAACGTCCGCCCCAGCAACACCGAGCCGGCCCTGCGGCTGAACCTGGAGGCCAATACGCAGGAGCTGATGGAAGCGAAGAAGAAGCAGATCGTGGAGATCCTCGGCAGCTAGAGGGGGACGGCGCGTTCGCTGCGCGGATTAATAGGGATTGAAGAATAGCCAATTGCGAATTGCCAATGCAAAGGCTCCCCGTGGCTCGCCGTTGCCGTTCATTCGCAATTCGCTATTGATCCGTTCCCGCCGCCTTTCCTTGACATTCCTCTCTCAATGCCCTAGCATTTCTATCATCAGGCCTCATTAATCGCGTCATCCCCATCCACAAGGTTCGCATGGCAGAAGAAGCGAAAAAAGATTATACCACGTGGCGCGGCGTGAAGAAGATCATCCAGTTCGCCTGGCATGAATGGCCGCTGATCGCCTTCGCGGTGATTGCCATGAGTGCGTGCGCGGGACTGGAGGGAGCGTACGGCGCGCTGATCAAGCCCTTGACCGATATCATCAAGGGGATCAATAAGGGGCATCCCATCTCCCCTGAGGACGCGGTGTACATGTCCCACCTGGGCTGGCTGGCGCTGGGGCTGGCGCCGCTGCTGGGAATTGCCGCCTTCGGGCAGAGCTACCTTCAGGGGCGGGTGACTTGGAAGCTGACCGTGACGTTGCGCAACAAGGTCTGCCGCGCCGTCCTGCCGCAGTCGTTGAGCTTCTTCGAGGGGCACCGCAGCGGCGACTTGATGAGCCGCATCACCAACGATGTCAACACGGCCCGCCGCACGTTCATGCTGGTGTTCGGCGACCTCCCCGAACAGATTCTGAAACTGCTCACGGGACTGGGCATCGCCATCTACTTCGACTGGGAACTGCTGGTGCTGGGCGCCATTGCGGGGCCGATCCTCGTTATTCCGCTGACGTACCTGGCCAAGCGCATCCGGCGCTACGGCAAGGCGGGGCTGGAGCGGCTCTCCGATCTGACCGACCAGATGGCGCAGATGTTCAGCGGCATCCGCGTGATCAAGGCGTTCAAGATGGAGGATGCCGAGGTCCAGGAATTCGAGCGCGTCAACGACCAGTTGCAGCGCAAGATGTTCAAGCTCTCCGCGGCGCGGGGGATGAGCGCCGGCACCGTGCAGTTCATCGGGCGCATGGTGGTGGCCGTGGCGATTCTGGCGGCGGCCTGGTTCTTCGCCTCGGGCTACGGCGGCAAAGCGGCCGACATCGGCCGCATGGGATCCTGCGCATTCGGAATGTACATGGCGTTCGACGCGCTCAAGGCGCTGGCCAAGCAGTTCACCGACTTGCAGGAAGCCATCCCCGCCATGGAGCGCATTTTCGAGCTGGTGGACCACGTCCCCTCGCTCCAGGATGCTCCCGGCGCGGTCACTTTGACCCGCATCGAGAAAGGGGTCACCTTCCGCAACGTCACCTTCGGGTACAACAGCGAAGTGGTGCTGCGCGACGTTTCCTTCGAGGTGAAGAAGGGGCAGACGGTCGCTATCGTCGGGCGCAGCGGCGCGGGCAAGTCCACGCTCATCGCCCTGCTCTGCCGCTTCTATGACGTCACCGAGGGAACGGCCGAGATCGACGGTTTGGACGTCCGCCAGATCACGCGCGACAGCCTGCTGGACCAGATCAGCATCGTCACGCAGCAGACCTTCCTGTTCAACCGCAGCATCGCGGAGAACATCCGCTATGGCCGGCGCAGCGCCACGCTGGAAGAAGTCCAGGAGGCCGCGCGCACCGCGAACATCCACGACTTTATTATGACGCTGCCCAACGGCTACGACACCCCCTGCGGCGAGTACGGCGCGAAGCTCTCCGGCGGCCAGCGGCAGCGCATCGCCATCGCCCGCGCGATTCTCAAGAACGGCGAACTCCTCATCCTCGACGAGGCGATGGTCGGCCTCGACGCCGAATCCGAATCCCTCGTGCGCGAGGCGCTGACGCGCCTGATGGCCGGACGCACCACCTTCGTGGTCACCCATGACCTGCCCACCATCCAGAACGCCGACCGCATTCTGGTGCTGCGCGAGGGCCAGTTGGTGGGCAACGGCCCCCACAAGGAACTGGTCGCGCAGGAGGGGGAGTACCGCAGCCTGTGTATGCTGCAGTTCGCGGCTCTCGGCTCCGCCCCGCCGGCGAACCCGCCGCGGCCGTTGAGCCAATACTGAGGCGGTGAATGGGGAGAAGTCTCCAGGCGATCTTGGCGACGGACGAACGGGCGCTCCTCCTCTGCCTGGGCGCGGTGGCCGCGCTTCTCCTGCTCGCCGCGCTGCTGCTCCTGCATATGGCCGCGCGTCGGCGCGGGCCGAAACCCTCCCGGCTTTTTCGAAGCGCGCGCGAAGTCCTCTTTGTCCTGGCCGGGCTGGGGCTCTTGTGCGTCATGGACGGGCTGCTCGAGCCCTACTGGCCGCGCGTCACGCACATCACGATCCCCTGCTCCAAGCTGCCCCACGGCGCGCGGTTCCGCCTCGTCCAGATCAGCGACCTTCATTCCGAGGCGAAGCCGCGACTGGAAAAGCGCCTGCCGGAGATCATTGCCGCGCAGAAGCCCGACGCCATCGCCTTCACCGGCGACGCGCTCAACTCGCGCGACGGCCTTCCGGTGTTTCGTGACTGCATGACCCGGCTCGCCAGGATCGCCCCGACTCTCGCCGTGAAGGGGAATTGGGACCTTTACGCGGACTACGCGAATCTGGATATGTACGGCGGCACGGGGGTGAAGCTGCTGGATGCGGGGGCGGTTCCGGTCGCGACCGGCGGCGCGACGGTCTGGATCGCGGGCGCGGCGCTCTGGGGGGACTGGCGCATCGAGGCGGCGCTGGAACGCGTTCCGCCCGGCGTCCCCACGGTGCTGCTCTACCACATGCCCAGCGGCGTCGACCTTGCCGCGAAACGGGGGGTGGATCTGGTCTGCGTCGGGCACACGCACGGCGGGCAGGTGGCGCTGCCGTTCTACGGCGCGCTGGTGGACCTCAGCCGCTCCGGCAAGCGCTACGAGGCCGGCCTGTACCGCAACGGGGAGACGTGGCTCTACGTCAACCGCGGGATCGGCATGGAGGCGGGGCTGCCGGTGCGCTTCTTCTGCCGGCCGGAAATCGCGGTGATTGATCTGGTGGGGGAGAAGTGAGCGCCGGTAGGCAAGGCTGGCCGTGTGTGGCGCGGACTATCCAGTCCGCGTCGCGGGCCAAAGGCCCGCGAAGTACGGAAGCGGATGGAACGCACGATAATCGCGGGTTGCCGTTCGACATTGCTCACGGCCCTGAGCTTGCCGATGGGGATAACCCGCGCCACATTCCGCGCATGTCACGCCCATGCGCATTTCCTTGCACAGCCGGGTAGGGTTGTGATACCGTTTGGCGAACCGCAGTTTTCCTGGAAAGAGCATCATGGCCCTGAGATACCAAGCCGATAGGATTCTGATCCGCTGCCCGAACTGGATCGGCGACATGGTCGCCGCGACGGCGGCGCTGCGGTGCGTGCGGAACAACTACGCGCGGGCGCACATCACGCTGCTGCTGAGGCCGTACGTCCGCCCCGTGGTGGAGAACGCCCTCTGGTTCAACGAGGTCATCGAATACGACTCCAAGAAGGGATGGCTGGGGATGCGCGGCGCGGTGCGCGCGCTCCGGAGCGAGCCGCGATACGATCTGGCGCTGCTGCTGACCCATTCCACCAGCTCGGCGCTGGTCGCCTGGCTGGCCGGCGCGCGCAAACGCGTGGGGCATGGCCGGCATGGGCGCTCGATGCTGCTGACCGACGCCGTCCCCTGGCCTGCCGCCGGGCCGGAGCGCGACCTGGTCTCGAAGATGGCGCTTTACTCCAGCCTGCTCGACTACCTCGGGCTGGAGGGGGTGCGCAACATGCGCCCGCAATTGTTCACCTCCACCGAGGATGAGGCCGCCGTCACGCGCCTGCTGGCGGCGCGCGGAGTGGACCCCGCGCGCAAGCTGCTGGCCATCGTCCCCGGCGCGGCCTACGGAGCCTCCAAGCTCTGGCCGCCGGAACGCTTCGCCGCCGCCGCCGACGAACTCGCCCGCCGCCAGGGCTTGCAGCCGGTGATCCTGACCGGGCCGGGTGAGTCCCAGATTGCCCGGGAAATCCTCCGCAGCGCCCTCTCCGGGCCGATCACGTTCGATGAGCGGGAGATGAGTTTCGGCCGGCTCAAGTCGCTCATCCGCCGCAGCCGCCTGCTGCTCTGCAACGACACCGGCCCGCGGCACGTGGGGATCGCGTACAACGTCCCGACCGTAGTGCTCATGGGCCCCACCAGCCCGCGCGTGACCGACAGCGCCTACGACCGCACGATCGTCCTGCGCCAGGAGGTCCCCTGCGGCCCCTGCTACCTGCGCACCTGCCCCACCGATCACCGCTGCATGGACCTTATCACCGTGCCGATGGTCGTGGACGCGGCGGAAGAACTTCTAAAACGGACGATTGCAGATTACTGATTACTGAATACCGACTTGCGATTTGAACGCTCCGCCGGATGAGTGTTGAGGAACCAAGATGGTCCGCGTGAAGATTTGCGGTATCACGAACGTGCGCGATGCGCGGCTGGCGGCGCGGCTGGGGGCCGACGCGCTGGGGTTCAATTTCTACGAACGCAGCGCGCGCTATGTCCAGCCCGAGCGCGCCAAGGCGATCATCGCCGCCCTCCCCCCCTTCCTGACCACGGTGGGGGTGTTCGTGGACGAGGAGCCGGAGCGCGTGATGGAGATCGCCGCGCTGTGCGGGCTGGATGCGGTGCAACTGCACGGCGACGAGCCGCCCCGCGCGGTGCACGCCATCCGCGGGGTGCGGCGCATCAAGGCGCTGCGCGTGCGCGAAGAGCATGATATCGAACTGTGCCGCCGCTACCGCGTCGAGGCGTTCCTGCTGGACGCGCTGGTGCCGGGGGAGTTCGGCGGCACGGGGGAGACGTTCAACTGGGAGCTCGCGCGCGAGGCCACGCAGTTCGGGCCGGTCATTCTGGCCGGCGGCCTGACCCCCGAGAACGTGGCCGAGGCGATCCGCACCGCCCAACCCTACGCCGTGGACGTCGCCAGCGGCGTCGAGGCCGAGCCGGGCAAGAAGGACCGCGCCCTGCTGGAGCAGTTCATCCTCGCGGCGAAAGGGGCGGAGGGGAAGGAAAGTGATGATTGATAATTGTTCGGACGTTCCCGCACCACCTCTGAATTCGTCCCCTCTACGGTGGCTGTCAGTCCCGTTTCCGTTGCCCCGCCCCCGCCGTTCTCTGCGCTCTCCGCGGTGAAGCGCCCCCCCCCTTATTGCACGATCGGTAGTTTGACGCCGCACTTCTGGCATGCCCCGCCGGCGAGCCCGAGGACGCGCGCGATGAACCCTTCGCGTTCGATCAGCGTCGCGCTGCAATTCGGGCAGTGCGTATCCTCGCAACTTGCGCCCGGGACGTTCCCCGCGTAGACGTAGCGCAGCCCCGCCTTGCGCCCAGTCTCAATGGCGCGCGCGATGGAGGAGACCGGCGTGGGAGGGGCCTGGTCGAACTGATAGTCCGGGTGATAGCGCGAGACGTGCCAGGGGATGTCGCGGCTCACCCCGGCCAGAAACTCGGCCAGCTCGCGCAACTGCGTCTCGTCGTCGTTGAAACCGGGGATGAGCAGCGTCGTCACCTCCACGTGGATGCGCGCCTCCTGCATGCGCCGGATCGATTCGCACACCGGGGCCAGCTTCCCCTTGCAGCGCTCATGGTAGAAGGTCTCGGTGAACGCCTTCAGGTCCACGTTGGCCGCGTCGATCAGCCCGGTCATCTGCTCCACCGTCTCCGCGGTCATGTAGCCGTTGGTCACGAAGATATTGCGCAGCCCCTTCTCTTTGGCGAGGCGCGCACAGTCGCGGGCGTACTCGAAATAGATCGTCGGCTCGGTGTAGGTGTAGGAGATGCTGGGGCATTCGGCGCGCTGCGCGGCGGCGACGATCTCCTCGGGCGTGGCGTACTGGCCGGGGATTTCCCGCGCGCGCGCCGCCTGGCTGATCTGCCAGTTCTGGCAGAAATCGCACTGGAAGTTGCAGCCCGCCGTGGCGATGGAGAAGCTCTCCGTGCCGGGAAGGAAATGGTAGAGCGGCTTCTTCTCGATGGGATCCACGTGCGCGGCGATGAGCATGCCGTAGACCAGCGAGCAGAGCGTGCCGCCGCGGTTCTCGCGCACGCGGCAGAGGCCGCGCTTGCCCGGGGGGATGTGGCAGCGGTGGGCGCAGAGGAAGCAATCCACCGCCCCCTCCTCCGCCTTGCGGTACAGCATGGCCTCGTGCGGCGCGCGTGCGAGTTCGCCCATCCTTCCTCCCCAGCCGGTTTCCGTTCCAGGTTCCAGAGTAGTGCAGCGGAGCGGATGGGTCAAGGGCGGGGTCAGGGCAAACGCGTCTAAATGATGGCGCGTCATTGGCATGACTTGACCGCCGCAGCGTTTATGGAGTGCGCCGCCACAGGCGGCGCTTTGGCTGCGCCGGGGCGAGAGCCCCCACCGGCAGACCCGCCGTATTATCAAGTCCCCACCGGGACAAAGCGGCGTCGTTCCGCGTGATCATACCGTGCGGAGCGGCAAACGGACTTACAGGGGAGTTCAGATGCATTTGCCCCGGGGGCGGGGGCTCATCACAATTGACGTACCGGCCAAACTCGGGTAATGTCTGTGCTGACCGAAGACACGCTGGGGGCGGACAAGCGAAGGAGCCGGCGTGGCGGAACAGGACGAAACGAACGAGAAGCTGCTGACGGAAATCCGCATTTTGCGCGAGAAGCTGGCCCGGCTGGAGGATGCGGAGAACTCGCGCGGCCGCGCGGAGGAGGCGCTGCGCGAGAGCGAGAACCGCCTGCGCAATCTCACCACCGCCGTGGAACAGAGCCCCGCCTGCATCGTCGTCACCGACCTCAAAGCCAATATCCAGTATATCAATCCGCAGTTCGTCCGGCTCACCGGATACACGGCCGAAGAGGCGATCGGCAAGAATCCGCGCGTCCTCAAGACCGAACACACACCGCCGGAAACCTATCGGCAACTCTGGCAGACTATTACCTCGGGCCAGACGTGGCATGGGGAGTTCTGCAACCGGAAGAAGAACGGGGATCTCTACTGGGAATCGGCGGCCATCGCGCCGATCACCAGCCGGCATGGAACGCCCACGGGGTACGTCGCCGTCAAGGAGGACATCACCGAGCGCAAACGCATGGAGGAGGATCTGCAGTTCAGGAGCATCATCCTCGCCACGCAGCAGGAGGCCAGCATCGACGGCATCCTCGTGGTGGACGGTAAAGGGAAGATCCTTTCCCACAACCGCCGGCTTGTCGAGATGTGGGGGCTGCCGGCCGAGGTGATCGAATCGCGCTCCGATGAGCGCGCGCTCCAGGCGATGGAGGAGAAAGTCGTCGACCCCGATGAATTTCTGCGGCGGGTGAAATACCTGTATGAGCATGTGCGCGAGACCAGCCACTACACGATCGCGCTGAAGGATGGCCGGACGTTCGACCGGTATTCAGCCCCGATGTTCGGCCCGGACCAGAAGTACTACGGCCGGGTCTGGTATTACCGGGACAACACCGAGGCGAATTGCTACCGCAGCCTTCTGGAGAAGCTCTCCAGCACGGATGGGCTGACCGGCATCGCCAACCGGCGCCGGTTCGACGAGTCGCTGGAGCGCGAATGGCGGCGCGCGGCGCGCACCCGCTCCCCCATCTCGCTGATCCTCGGCGACATTGATTTCTTCAAGCTGTACAACGACCACTACGGGCACCTGGCCGGGGACGACTGCCTGCGCCAGTTGGCGCTGATCCTGGCCGGCAGCACCCGCCGCCCGACCGATTTAGTCGCGCGCTACGGCGGCGAGGAGTTCGTCTGCCTTCTGCCCGAGACGAGCGCAAAGGGGGCGCTGCGCGTCGCCGAGCATCTGCGCCAGGGGGTGGCCGAGTTGGGCCTCCCGCACGCCCATTCGACCGTCGCGCCGCACGTGACCGTCAGCATCGGGGTCGCCACCCTCGTCCCCAAGCCGGGGCAGCCATCCTCGGACCTCATCCGCCGCGCGGATGAACTCATGTATGAGGCCAAGAGAAACGGGCGCAACCAGATTCAGAGCGCGTAGGGGTGGGTTCGGCGGGACGGTGACGGGGGCGCGGCGTTGAATCGGCAGTTATCCGCAAGGACGGCCCATGCGTCGCCGCCTTATGGCTCCTTGCCGCTGGGCTTCTCCGTCCGCTGGAGTCGGTACAACCGGTAGAGCGGCGAGGTGAACTTCTTTCTGGGCCCCCAGCCCGCGCGCAGCCGGGCCAGCGTATGCTCCTCTTTCTGGAACGGACGGTACTTCCCCGTGACGCCCCGCCCGCGCAGCCACAACTCCATCTCCTGCCACGGGTCGCCATCGTGCAGCAACAGCCAGACCGTCCGGTGGGTGCGCAGCGCTTCATATAATTGCCAGCGCCACTCCTCGAAACGCACGGGCGCCGGCTGCAAGGGGCCGTGGTAGTAGCGGCGGAAAACGTCATAGACGCCGCGGTCCGGCTGATAGCCGATCAGCAGGGCGTCGTCGGGTGTTTCGCCGCGCTCGACGACCCCCGCGATCTGCGGCCAGGGGGTGACCATGTCGGCATCGGCGAACTGCCGGTTGGTGAAGTAGTTGAAGAGGGAGGCGGCGCTGACGATGAGCATGACGGCCGCGAGGGCCGCCGCGGCGCGACGCCGGCGCATGCGGCTGAGCGAGATGGCGACGAAGGTCAGCCAGGCCGGAACGATCACCAGCAGATGTTTCGGCGCGGCCGCGGAGAAGCAGAGGCCGAACCCGTACACCGCCGCAATCTGGATGAGCAGGAAGAGCATCATCGGGTGCCGGAAGCGCGCGATGAGGACCACGCCATAAGCCGCCGCAATGCCGAATGCGAAGAAGGCCGGGATCACTACCCACAGATTCAGCGGATTCACCGTCTCGCCGAGGCAGAAAGTCAGAGGCAGGTAACAGGCCTTCGCCGCCAGCCCGAACTGGCCCGCGGTGTACACGGTGTCACTTCCCCAGGAGATCGAGCTGCGCAGGTTCGGCAGCATCCAGGGGGTCAGCAGCAGCCCGACCGCCAGGCAGGCGATCAGCCAGGGGGCCAGCCGGCGCATGCGCCGCCGGTAGAACCAGAGCAGGAAGAGCCCCTGCCCCAGCGCGAGGGAGGCGGCGACGAGGTTCGATAAGACCATCGCTGCCGTGGCCAGCACATAGAGCAGGCAGGGGAGGAAACGCCGCCGTTTCATCGCCCATATCAGCGCCAGCATGCTCGCCAGCGCCAGCGTGCAGGAGAGGGAATAGGAGCGCCCGATGCGGCTGTACATCAGGTGCAGCGGGCTCAGCGCCATCAGCCACGCCGCCGTCAGGCCGGCGAAGGCCCCCGCGCGGCGCGCGAGCAGCCAGGTCATCCAGACCGCCAGCACCCCCAGCGCCGCCGAGGGGATGCGCATGCGGGCATCCGACCCATCGGGGGGCATCCAGAATCGCAGCAGGATTTCATACAGGGGGTGGTTCCCGCTCATGGCGCGCAGGTGCTCGGCCAGCGGCAGGCTCAGCCGCTGTAGCGTCGCCAGTTCGTCGCACCAGAGCGGCTTCTGCCCCAGGTCGGCGAAGCGCAGCCCCGCGGCCACGGCCAGCGCCGCGAAGAGGCAAGCCAGAGTGCGCTGTCGGTTTTCCCTGAGCATAAGGAAGGCAACCCGATAGAAACGACGGTTACGGCATCTACTCCGCGCCGCGCTTGAAGAATCCCGGAAGCACGGCGGAAAGGCTGAGGAAATCGCGCAGGCGGTTTGGGATGCAGTTGCGGCAGACGGTATAGCCCAGCCGGCACGCGACGGCGTGGCGGCGCAATTCCCGGTATGCCGGGCCGTTCCATATTTCCTGGAAGCTCTGCGTGAAGAGGTTCCCGAGCACGAAGGTTTCCCCTTCGGCGAAGGAGCAGCAGGGCCGGACGTTTCCCTCGACGGTGATGTACAGGCTGAACCAGGGGAGCAGGCAGACGCGGCTGGGCGGCTTCGCCGGAATGCCCGGCTCGTACTTGCGGAAGTAGCTGGGCAGGCTGCGCACCAGGACGCCGGCGTTGGTGGTGATCTTGAATTCAGCCGCGCGGTCGCGCGCCGCCGCCAGCCGCCTGCCGAGGTCCTCCATTTGCACCCCGCGCGTCAACTCCTCCTTGCGGTCCTGGATCAGCAGCGTCTCCAGCGGCTGGAAGTAGACGGAGTCGGCGCGCAGCCGATGCGCCAGTTCCACCATCTTCTCGATCTCCCCCAGGTTGTCCGCTTGCAGCACGAATTGAAGCCGGACGTACGGGGTCGGCGACCCCAGCCGCTTCTTGATCGCCTGAAGCTCCTCCAGGTCGCGGAGGATGAGAGCGAAGCGGTCGACCCCGCGGATCTTCTCGTACGTCTCCGCCGTCGTCGCATCCAGGCTGATCTTGATGAGGTCGAGCCCGGAGCGGACGATCTCCTCCAGCTTCTTCGTGCAGAGGGTGAAGTTCGTGGTGGTCAGCACGGAGGCGCGGCCCGCTTTGGCGTAGCGAACGATGTCGAGGAGTTCCGGGTTCAGGAAGGGCTCGCCCGATCCGCTCAGAGCCACATTGGTCGGCCGAATCTGGTCGAAGATGCGCTTGAACTGGTCCAGCGACATATTCTTCCATTGGTCCGGCTTGTAGTCGGGGACCTGGCACATGCGGCAGCGCAGGTTGCAGCCGCGCGCCGGCTCCAACTGGAAGTGGAGCGGGAGGGCTCGCACCACCTGCGGCTTGCGCAGAATGGTCAGCCCCGTTCTCACCTTGCGCCAGAAGTGCGCCATGGGAATTCCTTTCGAGCCGTTTGGCGTGCGCGTTCGGCACGCCGGATAGTTCGATTATATAGAGTCACCGCCGCGCACTGCAACGAGAGGACCGCGGGCGCGGCGTCACTGCGTATGGGCCGCCGTCCCGACCGGCTCCTTCAGGAGCTCTTCGTAGAATGCCAGGTACGCCTGCGTCATGCGCTCCAGGCCGAACTCCTCTTCCACGCGGAGGCGGCCGGTAAGCCCCATCCGCTGCGCGAGCTCCGGGTCGCGCGCCAGCCGGAGGATCGCCTCCGCCATCGCGCCCGCGTCGGCGGGGGGCGTGAGCAGCCCGGTCTTGCCGTCGACCACCTGCTCCACATTCCCATCCACGGCGGTGGCGATCACCGGCTTGCCCGCCGCCATCGCCTCCAGAATCGCGTTGCTCATCCCCTCCCACAGGCTCGGCAGCACGAACAAATCGGAAGCGGACAGAAGCAACTCCACGTCCCGGCGGTATCCCAGGAACTGCACGCGCCCGTCGATCTTCAGTTTTCGTGCGCGCGCCTCCAGTTTCTCCTGAAGCGGGCCGTACCCGGCGATGAGAAAGCGCGCGTTCGGAAGTTCGCGCAGCGTCTTGGCCGCCGCCTTCAAGAGAACCGTATGCCCTTTCTGCTTGTGCAGCCGGCCGAAGGTCAGGACTATGAACTCCTCCGGGGAGAGGCCCAGCGCGCGGCGCGCTTCGTCGCGCGGCGGCATCCGCCACGAGGAAAGGTCGATGCCGTTGGGGATTACGCGCGCGCGAGGCAGCGCCACCCCTTCGTGCTCCGCGGCGAACTGCAGTGATCGCCAGGAAACCGAGGTGAATGCGTCGGACCAGCGCGCGGTGGAGCGCGCCAGGAAGAACTGCCACCAGTGATTGCGCAAGTTGCTCGCGCGCACGGAACCGACCACGACCGGCCGGTTGTGCCGCGAGAACCCCTTGGCGATGCGCCCGGCGATGCGGCCCGTCACGTCGGAATGGAACAGGAATGTCTGGAGCAGGTCGACCTTCTCCCGCTTGAGATACCGCACCAGTGCCAGCGGCTGGGAGAAGATACGCCAGGCGCTCTTGTGCCTCCCCAATACCGGCACCCCCGCCGCGGCGAACTCCCCCTCGATGGAGGAGCTCCCCCCGAGGCACCAGACCGCCGGCTCCGAACCGGCCGCCTTCAGCGCGGTCGCGATCCCCAGCAACGCCTTTTGCGCGCCGCCGGGCCGCAGGTTGTCGATCAGGAAAAGAATTCGCACCCGGTCACTCCGTTTCCCGTCAGGAAAATGCGGCTTGATTCCGGATAGCCAGTTACGTGCGCGGGTCAGGATTGAAATGACGAATGACGAAGCCCGAATGCCGAAAGAATGCCTAAAACGGCAAGCCCGAAAGCCAGCGTCCCCATGCGGCGCAGGGCATGGCTGGGCCGGTGGGGACACAATACTTTCCAAAGGAAAGTTTTGTGTCCCCACCTCGACCCAACCGCGCTACGCGCCGTGACTATGTCCATGCTCATGTCCATGGTCATGCCCATGGCAGGCGCAGCCGGCGGCGCAGTGAGTCTCTCCCAGGGCCGCGTTGAGCCGGTCGCGGAGCCAGTCCTTCTTCTCGTGCGACAAGTGCGGGAAGAGCGGCACCGGTTGCCCGGCGTAGTCGAACAGCAGCGCGTAGTCCACCGTCGAGATATGGCAGCAGCAGCCGTCGTGCTGGGTGCTGCAATCCTTGTCGTGGGTCATGAAGGAGTGGACCTTCTCCATGTCGTAGCGGCGCGTGAGCAATCCCAGCAGCCAGGGGCTGCCCAGGCGGAGCGTCCCGCGGCGGATCACGAGCCGCTCGTGTCCGAGCATCGCCCAGAGGCACAGGGCGGTGCAGTAGACTCCGATAAACGAGAAGAGGGCGTGGACGGCGATTTCCGGAATCGGATTGGCGAGAGTGTGCGCCCCGAGCGCCTGGAGCACGCGGGCCAGCTCGGTCAGCCAGAACAAACCCCAGATGGCCGCGATGAGCGCCGCCGCCATGGTGCGCAGGTCCAGCGTGCCGGCGCGGACTCGCACGACGAGCCCCCCGGCGGTCGTGCGCACAGTCACGCCGGCTGGCGCGGGCGCGTTGCTTGACGTATTTTCGGACATTCGTTTCCCGTTCATCGAAGGAGGGCGCGGAAGCGCGCAACGGCCCTTCGCCTCATTATAGGGTACCGGCGGGAAATCGGCAACGCGAGCGCGGGAAACCTTGCGAAGGTCAAATGCTCTGTTGAAACTACTCTGTGAGCCCCCGCAGGGGGCGACGGAACCTTGGCGGGAGGCTCCGTCGCCCCCCTTCGGGGGCTCGGGGGTTGGGTACGACTTGACCCCACGACTCGCTTCGCTCGCCGTGGGCTAAAGTCCGACGGCCGCTTCGCGGCCTGACGAACGGAACAGGATGATTTCAACAGAGCGAAGGTCAAACGAACCTTCGCAAGGTCCGGGCGTGAAGCTTCTCACTATTCGGTATTGTATTCGATGCGGCGCGGGGGCATACTGACGGTGACCCGCGCACGTTTCAACAAGGAAGAGGAGGAACCCATGGGCGCCGCGATTGTGAAGTACAAGGGGGACTCACTGTTCGAGGCTACGTCCGGGAAGCAGAAGATCCAGATCGACCTGCCCGCGCCGATGGGGGGCAAGGACCGGGGGATGACGCCGACGGAGTTGTTCGCCGTCTCCCTGGCCGCCTGCATCAACGCGCTGGTGGTGAACTACTGCCGGGATATGAAGATCAAGCACGACGGGATCGTGGTGACGCTGGAGTACGACAAACTGGACCAGCCGGCCCGGCTGGGGAATTTCAAGGCGCACATCAAGATGCCCGCCAAGGACTGGGAGACGCGCAAAGATGGCATCCTCCGCGCCGCCGAGCGCTGCCCGGTCCATGAGACGATCCACTACCACAAGGGACTGACGATCGAGGTGGAGTGAGGGGGAAAGGGTTGGCAGGCACAAGGCCCAAGGACGAATGCTAAGGTTCCTCCCACTTCCCCATGTCGGCGGTCGTGATTGCAATCCGCGCAATGCAGATATTCCCGTCTTCTTCATAGACGGCCCAGTCTCCATCTGCGCGAATGGCTTGGAGTCCCTTTCCAAAAGTCACTTCCTTCTCGGTCAGTGCGTTGTGCAGGATAAAGCTGCCGCCGGCGTTGTAGGGGTGCGCTGTGGACTCTCCCGACATCTTCGTCAGGAACACGCAGTTGTCAACGGACGACGGTCCCAGTGGCAAGAGGTCGGGGAGCACTCTCACAATCTCGTGATATTCTGAGCTCCAAATTCTTGTCCAGGTCCGGTCGCGGCCGTTCGTGCCGCTGTACACGAAGAATGAGTTATGCTTGCTCCAGAAGAAAGACGGCGTTTCGTCATCTTTGTTCAGGGGAAGCTCTTGCAGGCGATGGAAGCCGTCCCTGACGCAACACATCGTAAAGCCGTCGGTGTAGTCCTCAAAGGGGACATTGAATCCCGAAGGGCGAGGTTGCGCTACCACGCCCTTGACTCCGACCTTCTGAACGGTCCCATCCGCCAGCGTCCACAAGCAGAGTTCCGTATCCTTCCAGTTCCCGCCTTTCGGAGTGAGGCTGAAATACACCTCCTTTCCTCCGGCGGCGAAGGCCGGCGCGAAAGCGTTCCCCTCAACCTGGGGAGACGTGAGCTTGCGTTTCTCCAGGTCAAATATCCCCACAGTCATCTTCTCGCCCGTGGGATCCTCCCCTACAGTCAGCAGCATGCTCTTGGAATCGGCGGAAAAAAGTGAAGCGTACCCAAGGCAGAATCCATACCGCGCAAACCACGGATCTGGTACCGGAGGGGTCGGAAGCGGAATGTCTTCTCCCGTGTCAACGTTTCGAACAAAGAGCCGGTATGCTTTGGGCAACTCCAGGAGAGGAAGGTCCACCCTGCGCATGTAAGCGACCCACTTGCCGTTCGGGCTGATCCACATCCCCGCCGCGTGGTTGGCTATATCCTTGCTTGCCCGGAAGACGACGCGTTCTTCCTGCAATGACAATGAAACCACTACTGCGGGCCCGTCCCATCCCAGAAGCAAATGAACCTTATCTTCCTCGGAAATATTCTGCGTTGAGGGCGGGACGATCTTGGAAGTTGTTCTACAGCTCAGAATCGTGGCAATAAGGAGCGCAGCAAGGCCACACCGCATTCCCCATCCACACGCTGTCACGGCAAGCCCTCCCGCTAAAGCCTAAACCCTAACTATTGCTCTTCCGTTGCGGTTGCGCTCGGCAACTCCGGCAGGTCGTATCGCACCTCCATCAGGCAGAGCCCCTGGGGCGGGGCGGTGCGGCCGGCATTGGCGCGGTTGGCGCCGGCGATGATCCCGGGCATCGCCTCGGGGGCGATCTTCCCGCGCCCGACGTCCGTCAACGTCCCCACGATCGCGCGCACCATGTTGTAGAGGAAGGCGTCCGCCTCGATGGCGAAGATGAGCTGCGAGCCGTTCCCCATCCACTCCGCGCGGGTGATCGTGCGCACGGTGGTCTCCGACTGCGCGTTGGCGGACTCGAACGCGGCGAAGTCGTGCCTCCCCAGGAGCGCGGGGGTGGCGGCGCGCATCCGCTCCAGGTCCAACTCCCAGCGGAAATGCCACATGAACTGCCGGAACATGGCCGGGCGCACGGAGCGGTTCCAGATGGTGTAGTGGTAGAGTTTCGAGAGCGCCGAGAAACGCGAATCGAATTCCGGCGGCACTTCGCGCGACTCGACGACCACGATGTCGCGCGGCAGGAGGGCGTTGAGCGCGCCGCGCAGGCGCTCGGGGGTGAGGTCGGACTCCACCTGGAAGTTCGCGGACTGACCGCGCGCGTGGACCCCCGCGTCGGTGCGGCTGGCCCCGGTGACGCGCGTGCGCACGCCCAGGATTTTCTCCAGCGCCTCCTCCATCGCCTGCTGGATGGTCATCCCCTGCGGCTGGCGCTGCCAGCCGAGGTAGTGCGTGCCGTCGTATTCGAGCGTGACCTTGATGTTGCGCATGGCGGACAATCCTTAACTGCAATTGCGGATTGCAAAGCGGACGGGCGAATGCAACCCGCAAAGGTCGTTTGCGTCCCGTCGGGACGCAAGGATAATACAGCATGTTTCATTACTGCCCAATGGCAGGGCGCGCAATCGTTAACCTATTGCGTCAATGCAAGTTACAGTATACGCATTTCGGTCAAAATTAGTTATGAAACAGCTTCTAGGCAGGGGCTTAAGCCCCTGCGACGCGAGGTCAGACCCGAGTCGTTCCGGCGTCCCGCAGGGACGCCGGGAAACCGGCCGGAAGACATTGTCCCTGCGTCCCTACGGGACGCATCCGGAGCAAGAGGGGGCATTCCCCAACAGGGGCTAAAGCCCCTGCCTATTTTCCCACCGTCCCTGCGGGACGGACAATGGCGATGTCCTTGGGCATCACATGCGCCCGATCCGACCGCGCGCAGTGCGGCTACGGGCTTTAGCCCGTCATGAAGTCTAACGGCAGGGCGCAGCATGCTGCGCCCCTACACCGGGGAATGGCGGCGTCCCCGGATCTGCACGGGCTGAAGCCCGCGCCTGCGCACGACGCGGCGACCTCAGCGGCATCGCCGCAGCAGTTCGAGCGGGATGTTCTCCGCCTGCCGCGCCGGCTCGATCTCCTCCAGGAAGCGCTCGCCGTCCGGGAGATAGCCCGCCGTCGGGCGCAATCCCGGCACGCGCTGGAGCCAGAAGTCGTTGAGCATCTCCACCATCAGTTCGCGCGCATACTTGCTGAACATCGAGGCCAGCGCCACCGGGAGATGGTGCGCGTCGGCCCTGGGCTCGAACGTCACCGTCATGCGCCGCGCGCCGTTGCGCAGCGTGTAGCGCGAGCGCTCGGCCCCCTGGCAATGGCGCGTGAGCGCGCAGCCGTAGAAATTCGCCAGCAGGAACTGGCCGTAATCGTTCCGGCCACCCTGCTTGTCCACCGTCAGCCAGAGTCCTTCGGTCCCGAAGCGCTCCCACAACTCCCGCATCAACGCCGCGACGCGCCCGCCCAGCGCATGCGCCTTGTTGTCGAAGGCGGTCACCTCGCGGCTGAACTCCGCCGCCTCCAGCAATTCGAGGCGGGCCATGCAGAACTCCGCACTCGCGGCGGAGAGCCCCTCGCGGAGACAATCCGCGCCGCGCTGGAGCCGCTCCACCGCCGCGGCGCGCGGCAGGGGCTGCTCTTTCCCGCGATACCAGGGATACGCCGTCAGCGCTTCCGCCTGCGGCGCGCCCATGGCGCGGAGGAATGCTTCAACATTTTCCGGAATGTGCCCCGGCACGGCGGATGGAGAGACCGAATGATTTCTGATTTCTGATTTCTGAATTCTGATTCCCGATGTTCCGCTCTCTGTGCCCTCCGCGTCCTCCGTGGTGAGCCTGCCGCCGTATGTCTCCAACGCCGCCAGGAAGGGCAGTACGTTGCGCTCCAGCAGCTCGATCCCCGCGCTGCCGTGATGGAGCTTCTTGCTATCGGCCACGCGCAGACGGCGGTTGTCGCGCACCGCGCCGCGCGCCACGGCGGCACGGAACAGTTCCCACAGGTCCGCCTCGGCGGCTTCGTCGGGCACGCGGAAAGCCGTTGCGGTGACCGCCAGCGGCCCCAGGAGGGGACCGTATCCCGCCTCGTCGATTCCAGCCACGACCGCCATCGGCGCTCTCCCGTGAAACCTCCGGAGCATGGATTATAGTGGAATGACGCACGGGCCGCCAATGGGAGGCGGAGCGCTCCGCTGCCCCTCGGGGGCGCGGCATGGCTCTTCCCTGCGGTGCAGCAGTGAGCGCCCAAAACAATCCGGGCGCGGCGCGGGGTTTTCGGCCTCGCGCTGCGCCCGATTTCGAATTGCGTGTGTGCGGCTCGTTACGGAGTAACGACAAAGTCGTTCGACCAGCCCCAATTCGAGGTGCCGTTGTCCACATCCAGCGTGTAGGAGCCCGGGGCCATCTTCGGCACCACGACGATGGCCTGGCTCACGCCGGTCGTGGGGTCCATGGTCCAACTGGTCACTTTGCAGCTCTTCGCGAGGAAGGATGGCTTCTTGGGATTGGGCCACCGCAGAGCGACCTTGCCGGGCTTCAGCCCGAAGTAGTTGCCATCGATCGTCACCGTGGCGCCCGCCGCGCCCGTCTCGGGGGTGACCGCGGTGAGTTCCATTTGCGAGAAAGTGAACGGCTGAGTCATCCGGATGTAAGAGCCCCCTTTAGGGGTGAAGCTCACGCGGTAATCCATGAAGCCGCTCTTGGGCATTTTGGGGATGGTGGCGACTACCTGCGCATCGCTCCAGGTGACCACTTTCAACGTCGTGGTCGCGCCGGAGGAGGCGTCCACCAGCGTGGCCTTGCCGCCGGCGGCCCCGAAGCCGCTGCCGTTCAAGGTGATCTGCGTACCCACCGTGCCCGCGGTGGGGAAGACGTCCGGCGGGGCAAATGCGACTCCCGCCGAGAATGCAAGAATGGCCGGAACGGCCAGCGTCCACCCCCCAAGAAGCTTTCGTCGCGCGACCATACTGTGCCTCCTTCCCTATTGAAAACCACTCCACGTCGCGGATGGTACGCCGCAGGCATGGGATTGTCAAGGAGGGGCAGGAGAGACGGAAGCGGAAGAACGCACAATGATCGCGGGTTGGATAACCCGCGCCACCCCGGTGGAAAAAAAACCGGGCGCGGCGCGGAGGTTTCGGCTTCGCGCTGCGCCCGGTTTCAGAATTTTCCAGAGAGGTCCGTTACGGCCCGGTGACGGTGATATCGTTCGTCCAGGTCGCGTTGGAGAGACCGTTGTCCACGACCAACTGGTACGTGCCGGCGGGCACCTTGGGCAACGCGGCGGTCGCCGTGCTGGCCCCCGTGGCCGGATTCATCGTCCAGGTCGCCACCTTGCACGCCTTCGCGACGATCCCCTTCGGTCCTGATACGAGCAAGGACACTTTCCCTTTCTTTGAGCCGAAGTAGTTGCCATTGATCGCTATGGTCGAGCCGACGGCCCCCGTCTCGGGGCTCACGCCGCTGAGCGAAAGCGGGGCCAGTGTGAACGTGCCGGGAATCGCCGCAGCCGCACTTCCCTTCGGCGCGACTTCAACCCCATAATCCTTCAGGCCGCCCTTCGGGGCCTTGTTGACATCCGCAACGATCTGCGTGTCGGTCCAACTGGTGACGGTCAACGCGGTCGTCACCGGCTTGGTGGCGCCGGTGGTGCTATCCACCAGCATGGCCTTGCCGCCGGCGCCGAAGCCGCTGCCGGTGATGACGACCTCCGTGCCGACGCTTCCCGTGTCGGGCGTAAAGCTCGATTGAGCCATGGCAGCGCCCCCGAGCAGTGCGACGACGGCCAGGGCGGCGAGCGACCAGCCCGCAGAAATCCGGTTACTTACGATCATGACCCTTTCCCTCCTGTATTCACTTGCAGAGGTTCGGCAAGGGCCGGCACGATACCGGCCCAATCGCGAACCCCTCCCTCGCGCGCGTACGAACGATTCTTATATCCACAGCTATCCTAGCGCCGTCCGGTTGCCCCAGTCAAGGTGCAATTTTGCCAATAAATGAGATAATTTCATTCGCGATACGCTTGGCGGAGAGGTCGTATAAGGGAGCGGCATGCTGTATCCCTGCGTTTTGTGGTGAAACTGCGCCTTCGTCGCAATGACGCCGCGCCCGAATGAACCGCGCCCGCCCGCCAGATAAGTGCGCGGGGCCGCTGACGCTCGGAGTCGCGTTCTTCCACCGACCCCAGGCACCGCCGGAAGAAACAGAGCATGGCGACGTAGTGACGTAACGGCGGGTCGTCGGATGCAAACGGAAAGTCTGTCGCAGATGGACGCAGAAACGTGCAGATGCGGCAACGAGTGAAAGGCTTCACAACCGAGCGAAAGGGTGTACGGAGGCGAACAGGGTGGAATTCCGGAACGACTGCGAATCTTGACGGTAGAGTATGGTAATATTCCAGCACGTGAAATATGCAACGCCGCGCACGAGACATTAGGAAAGGACGCAAGAATGGGCAAGCGGAACTGGCTGTTGATTGCGAGTTGGCTTGTGGCGGCGGTTATCGGCGGCGTCGTGTCGAATTGGGCCTCGTCCCCCTCCGTGACAGCTCAGGAAAGGCAAGGTACAGAGGTTGCACGAGAGCTTACGGTGACGGGACTGCGCGTTGTGGACAGTAGCGGAAAGCTTCGGGCGCAATTGGTTCTGGGCGCTGATGGAAGCCCTATCTTCGCACTCTCTGACCAGAACGGAAAGCTGCGTGTTGTACAGACCGTAGCCACTGATGGTACGCCGGGACTCACGCTGCTCGACGGGAGCGGGACGATCCGGACCGGATTGTGTGTTCACCCCGACGGATGCCCGGCTCTTGTGCTCTTTGACCGGGACGGGAAGGACCGTGCGAACTTGGGTGTGGCTACTGACGGAAGCCCATTGCTCACATTCCGCGACCAGAACACGAAGATTCGCGCCAAGGTCGGTGCAATCACTGACAAAGGCCCGGGCCTCATACTCTGCGACCAGAACGAGAAGAGCCGCGTCGCCCTGGCCCTGGCCGCCAACAAGACTCCAGCCCTGATGCTCTTCGACCAGGACGAGAAACACCGTGCCGGGCTGATCGTGAACGCTGACGGAACCCCTTTCCTCTCGCTCTGGGACCAGAACGAGAACCCCGTCTTCCGGGCACCGTAGTGGGCCAGAATGCAGCCCAGTGATAGAGGCCACAGGAAGTGAGCGGGCCACGGCATTTGCTGTTATTGTCCTGCCCGCCGTATCCGCACGTTTCCGCGCCTGCCCCCGGCCCAGCCGATCAGGTTCGTTTGCTGCAATATCGGCGCCGTTTTGTTGTCATCGGCCGGCAACACCCCTCTCTGTGTCCCAGCGGTGAAACGTCCTTGCCTGCCGCATTGCTTGACTGCCCGCCCCCTGCTGTTATACTGCATGACCATGAAAATTGCATTGGCTCAAATCAATCCGACGGTGGGCGACTTCCAGGGGAACTCGGAGAAGATTCTCTCCTTCGCCGAGCGGGCGCGCGCGCAGGGCGCTGAGCTGGCGCTCTTCCCGGAACTGTGCCTGATGGGTTATCCCCCGCGCGATCTGCTGGACCACCCGGAGTTCGTCCGGCGCGGACTGGAGACGCTGGAGGCGCTGGCGCAGCGCCTGCCGCTGCCGGCGCTGGTGGGGTTCGTCGCGCGCAATGAAAAGGGGGAGGGGAAGCCGCTCCACAATTCCGCGGCGTTCATCAGCGACGGCAAGGTGCAGTCGGTCCACCACAAGTCGCTGCTGCCGACCTACGACGTGTTCGACGAGGACCGCTACTTCGAGCCGGGCCCGAAGCCGCAGCCGGCGCTGTTCCTGGGGCGCAAGCTGGCGGTGACGATCTGCGAGGACGTCTGGCGTCCGGGATTGGGGCCGCATGCGCGGTACCATCTCGATCCGGTGGCGTCGCTGGCCGGGCAGGGGGCGCAGGCGCTGCTGAACCTCTCGGCCTCTCCCTTCACGCTGGAGAAAGCGGCGCAGCGGCATGAACTGCTCGCCGGGCTCGCGCGTAAGTACCGCACGCCGCTGGTCTACGTCAATCAGGTCGGCGGGAATGACGAGCTGATCTTCGACGGCGCCAGCGTGGTCTTCAATGCGCGAGGGGAGCTGGTGGCCGCCGCGCGCGCGTTCGACGAAGACCTTCTGGTCGTCGACCTGGATGCGCTGCCGGGGTCGCTGGTCGCCATGCCGATGCTCCGAGCGGAGGCGGCGTTCCGCGCGCTGGTGCTGGGGACGCGCGACTACCTGCACAAGTGCGGCTTCAAGCAGGCGGTGCTGGGGCTGAGCGGGGGGATCGACTCGGCGCTGACGGCGGTGATTGCCGCGGAAGCGCTCGGGCCGGAGAACGTGCTGGGGGTGATGCTCCCCTCGCGATTCAGTTCGCAGGGATCGCTGGACGATGCGCGCAAGTTGGTGGAGAACTTGAAGATACGCTCGATGACCATCCCCATCGAGCCGGTCCACCATGCGACGCTGGAGAGCCTCGCGCCGGCCTTCGCGGGGCGCGCGCCTGATCTGACCGAGGAGAACGTGCAGGCGCGCATTCGCGGCTTGCTGCTGATGGCGCTCTCGAACAAGTTCGGCATGCTCCTGCTGACCACGGGGAACAAGTCCGAGCTGGCGACCGGCTACTGCACGCTCTACGGCGACATGTGCGGCGGCCTCGCGCCGATCAACGACGTGCCGAAGATGCTGGTGTACGAGATCGCGCGCTGGCTGAACCGCAGCCGCGAGGTGATCCCCGCCGATAGCATCAGCAAGCCCCCCTCCGCCGAACTGCGCCCGAACCAGACCGACCAGGATACCCTCCCTCCCTACGACCTGGTGGACAAGGTGCTGCACGAGTACATCGAGGAGCAGCGCTCCGTCGGGGAGATCATCGCCTCGGGGGTGGAGGCGGCGGTGGTGATGGACGTGGTGCGGCGGATCGAGAGCTCCGAGTACAAGCGCCGCCAGGCGACCCCGGGGCTGAAGATCACCTCCCGCGCCTTCGGCTACGGGCGGCGCATCCCCGTGGCCAAGCGGATGCCGGGGGTGTAAGGGGCGCGGCAAAGGAAATCGGCGCCGGAGGTGGACGATGAAGAATGCGACCCTTCTCCTCCTTGTGCTGCTCTTTGCCGGATGCAGCCATACCCGCGAAATGCTCCAGACGGACCTCTACGACGTGACCCTGATACGCGCCCAATGGACGGAAGGGCGCACCGGGTTTGATCCGCAACTCCCCGGCTACCACGTGGCGGGGGATATCGCCAGGATCGAACTCCGCCCGCACCCCGGGCGGCTTCCGGACCGGCTGGTGATTGCGATCACCGTCCCGGGCGAACGGCCGATGCTGGAGTACCTCGGGGTGTCCTCGGCCGACGTGGTCATCGACTCCGCGCTCTTCAATGGGCTGGCATACGATCTCGTGAAGGGTGGCGATGGGAAGGAGATCGCGCGGCTGAAGCGCGGCGAATGCCTGCGTTACGAAATAGTCGGGCGCGAGATCCGCGTCACCCTGCTCCCGAAGGCATTGCAGATGCTCCACGGCGCGTTCACTGTGTCATGGATCGACTGGTACAGAAAATGAAAGATGCGACCTCGGCCCGCCCTGTCAGCGCTCGGGCACCAGGACGGGTCCAGCGATTTTGCGCGGCGTTCCGGGGACCGGTTTGTTCGGCTTGTCCTGCACCTCGTCCGGGTGTTCGGCTATAATCTTCTCGATCTCGGCCTTATACCCCTCCGCCGAGGGTTCCCAACTGTGGATGAAATGGGCAGTGTAGCGCCCTTTCTCGAACGGCTCGATGGCGAAGCCCTCAATGAACTCCATCGCCGCCGAGCACTTGCGCGGCTCATCCGGCTTGGCGGGATCGGCGGGACCTTCCGGCAGTTTCGCCGGGTCCGCCAGAATGAGACAGTCCTTGCCGTTCACTTGCAAGTAGCCCAAGGCGACCCGCAAGGTGTTTTCCCGCTCCAAGAGGATCGGGATGCGCATATCTATCGCCTTCTTGTACTTTCGGAAATCGCAGTCCGCGCTTTGCTCGTGAACCGCCACCCAGCCATGAATCTGCGCGAGTTTCTGGAGCGCTTCGTCGTAGTCCTTCGCCCCCTGGATCGTCGCTTGAACGCGCCGGAGGTCCTGAACGTACTTCGGCCCATCCGCCTGCTTCGGCGCGGAGGCGTCGTACGCCTGCTTCGCCTTATCGCTGATCGGCTTGAGCGCATCGTACTGCTCCCTGGTTACGATGTACTCCTTGCCTCGTTCTGCCATGTCGCAAAGGAGGGAGTTCAGCAGGACAAATTGGGCCATGCCCGGCTTCGGCGCGCGGTACGCCGTCAGGGTCAGCCCCAGTGTCAGCGGCCCAATGCCTTCGGGCAGCCGGATCAGCGGCACTCCCTCGATCACTTTGAAGTTGTCAAAGATGCGCGGGGTGCTGTTCCCCTTGATCTGGCTGTCCCAAATCTTCTGCGCTTCAGCCTGCGGCAGGTCGGCGGCAACGAGGGAGCCGCCGGCAATGCAAGCCCCCAGCAAAGCAGCCCCAATAAGTCGGTTCAACTTCATTGCGCCTTCCCTTCCTTGGCTGGGGCCTGCTTCTTGGCTTCCTCGGCAAGAATCTTGGCAATCTCGTCTTGCCACCCCTCAGCCGAAACGCGCCAGTTATAGATGAAGTACGCGGTGTACTTCACCCTCTCAAACGGCTCCACGGCCAACCCCTTAAGCAACGGTAGTTCCGGTCGCGGCTGCAATTCGCGAGGGCTGCTATGGCCGAAGAATTTCGCTTCATTGAACAGCGACAACATCGAAGACCTTCCGGTTGCGCTGCCAGTTCGCGCGCGCTCGCGGTCTCGAGGGGAGATTGACACTGATCCCTGCTCCATCGGCACTTCGGATGGATTGGCCACCATCAAATACGGCTTGCCATCGGCCAGGAGATACCCGAAGCAGACAAAGTAGCTGTTCCCTATTTCGAGCACAAGCGGAATCCCACTGTCAATCGCTTTCGCGTAAGCCTCGAACCCGCAATCGGCGCTTTGTTCCAAAGTCGCCACCTGCCCTTGGGCGCGCGCCATCTGCCGGATGCAATCCGGCACGTTTTTCGACTGGGAGATCGTCCGCTGCATGACCATCGAGTCGCCTAGTTCAAAGGTGCCATAGGACCCCGTCTGCGGACCGGCTCCATAGAGTGCCCTCGCCTTTCTTGGAATCTCTTGCAGGCGCGCCTTTTCGGATCCGGTCAGTGCAGCGCCTTTCAGCTTCGCCGCGTAGTTGAACACCACGTCGTCCGTCAAGGCAGGCCGTTTCACTTCTACCGTGTCCGCCGTGCAGAAGATGACGCTGGAGAGCGCGGCCGACCGCTGCGTAATCTTACCTCGCGCTGGAACCAGTTCAAGTTCGACGATTTGGAAGTCGCCCAAAATGCGCGGGGCGGGTTTGTCCTTGACGTACTTGTCCCACAACTCCGTCCCGGGCGAAGGAGCAGGCTGAGGATCGGCGGCGAGGAGGCAACCGGCGCCGATGCACACTCCGAGCAATGCAGCCCCGACAAGCCGGTTCAATTTCACTGGGCCTTGCCCTCCTTGGCTGGGGGTTGCTTCTTGGCCTCCTTGGCAACAATCCCTGCAATCTCGTCATGCCACCCCTCGGCCGACACGCGCCAATCGTGCAGGAAGTAGGCCGTGTACTTCCCCTTCTCGAATGGCTCCATGGACAGGCCTTGTATCAGGAAGATACCTGTGCGCGTCACGAGTTCCTCAGGGAAATGAGACTGCATCTCAGACAGGATTCTCACTCGCAATTGTGGGTCTGTGCGCGCTCCTTCTCGCTCCCTTCTGGACAATTTCCCTTCGCCGGGCGCAAACGGCACTTGGGGCAAATCAGCAACAGCTATATAATTCTTGCCCTCTGCACGCAAAGATGCAAAGGCCATCGTGAGTGACCCATTGCGTTCCAAAATGATGGACATTCCCCGATTTAGCGCATCCTCGTACTTATCAAAGTCGCAATCGGCGCTTTTCTCAAAAGTGCATACACATCCGAGTACCTTAGCCATTTGGGCCAAGGCTTCGTCCAGACTGGCTGGGTTCCCAACTTGCGCCCGAGCGCGTACGCTTCTCCGGTGAAGAAGGTGAAATAGTGAGGAGGCACGCCCCCATTTTCATCGGGGCTGGAAGCGTACTTCGCATAGAGTTTCCCAACGCGCTCACGTTCCTTTTCCGTTAGCGTGCCCCCCTTGACTTGAGTGGCGTACGCGAGGAAGGAATCCAGCGTGAGTTGGCGCGCGGTAAGGTTGCGATAGCCTCCCGCAAACGAAGAGGAGAGCACGACGGCCGCGTATCCCTTGATCTCGCCCCGAATCGGGACCAATTGCGCCGTCACGACCTGATACTCCGCCAATACGCGAGGGCACGGGCGGTCCTTTACGTACTTCTCCCAGACATCCGAACCGGGACCGGTCGGCTGCAGTTCATCGGCGAGCGCCATCCCCGTCAACGGCGCGAGCGTTGCCGCCAGCAGCACCTGTTTCATCCCCGTTTCCTTTCTTGCCGCACGGCTGGTTCAACTCTAGTCCGCGGCGTTATTGTGTCCCGCCCCCGCCAAGCGCGCTGGGACAGCGCGCTCCACCAACTCAGCATCGCCGCGTATGCTTTCCGCTCTTTGCCGTTTCTTTCGTCATTCGTGCTTCGTCATTCGGCATTGCCCCGTCGCGGGGGAGGAAAGGGGGTCAGGCAACTTTTCCAACGACCGAAAAGTAGCCTGACCCCTTTTCCTCCGTAACTCCTTTTCCTGCATCAATCAATATATCCCAGCGCGCGCAGGTGGTCCGCGACGCCTTCCGCCACTGCCGATTCTCCGCCATCGGGCGCGCCGCTGTCGGGCGGGGGGGGGCCGTAGGTGGGGATGCGCGGAAGGGGGGGGCGCGCGGCGCGGAACTCCGGGGTGAGCAATTCCTCCAGGCAGCGACCCGGCATGTCCTGCGCGGCGGGGAGGCCGCAGAGGCGAAGGACGGTGGGGGCGATGTCGCACACCCCGGCGTTCTCGATGCGCGCGCCTGCTTTGAATTCCGGGCCGATGCAGTAGAGTACCCCCGGCGGATTCCCGCGCGCGTGGCCGTACTTGCCTCGTTTTTCCATCCAGCCAAAGCCGTGATCGGACATCGTCAGGAGCGTATCGGAAGGCTTCATGCGCGCCATGACGCGCCCGAGCATCTCGTCCGCCTGCCGGTACGCCTGCGGGACGACCTGGCCGAAGCGGCTGCGTTCCTCCGGACTGCGCTCCGAGTGTGTGGCGGAGGGCATGTAATCGAAGGCGCAGTGCTGCGCGATGTCCGGCCCCCGCAGGTACAGAGCGGCGAACGTCAGGTCGGGGAAACGCTCCAGGCAGCCGTCCATCAGTTGCGAATACGTCCGGTCCGCGGAGATGAGGAATTTCAACTCGCCGCGCAGTTGGTGATGCACGAACTTCGCGTCGATGAACTTGCCCAGCTTCTCCTCCGGCAGGTTCACGAAACGCTGCAGTTCCTCCAGGGTGACATGGTCCGGCGGAATGATCAGCCCCCCCAGTTCCTTCAGCAACCTCGGCGGCCAGATGACGCGGCTGGCGTCGGTCATCTGCCCGAACGCCATGGCGCGCCAGTAGTGCAGGCGGCTCGAGACGAGGAAGCCGTTGATCGGCACGGCGGGCCAACTGTTCCACCAGTTGACCACCCCCACGCGCCCGCCCCCATCGCCGATGATCTCCCAAAGCCGTTTCGCCTTCAGATCGCGCATGTCCAGGAGGCGGCGGTGGAACAAACCCATCCGTTCGAGAAGACGCAGCGGCCGCTTGAGCCCGAGATGTTTCAGGCGGTGGAAAGTCTTTGTGCTGATGCGCCGCCCGAACAGCGTGAAGTGCTGAAAGCCATCCACGCCATGCCCGTCGGGCAGCCGCCCCGTGGCGATGGTGCTCCAGATGATCGGGGATTCGGTGGGGAAGAGCGTCGCCAGGTCGCCGTGGCAACCCTGCTCGGCGATGCGCCGGAGATTCGGCAGGTCGCCCAGGGCGGTGAGTTCAGCGATGACCGCCGGGCTCAGGCCGTCGAGGCCGACGAGATAGAGCGTCCCCGTCCGGCCGGCGCGCGGCGCGGGTGCGGCGGCTTCAGTTTGTCCTGAGGCATTGTCGCTCACGGCCTGCTCCGTAATCGGAATAACTCACACTTGATACCGCATTAATGAAGGGGATGTCAAACCGGGGAGGGCGACCCTCGACCGGAGTACTGCGCGGGGCAAGGTAATGCCTTGAGCTTGCCGAGAGCCATAGCGCCTCTGACGTTCATCGCGCGGCGCGTGTAGCGACGGGCTTCAGCCCGTCGAACGGCGGGACGGCTGATCGAGGGACGATGGTATCGACGGAGCAAAAGAGCTTCCAGATGGTTTGACAGAAAAGCGCGGAAGTGGTAAATAGAACTGACCGGTCAGTTCTATATGTGCGCAGGTGCCTTCCGGCCAATCCGAGCGGTATGGGCGCATCAATTCGCCTGCTTTCAGCGGCTGCGCCCACCGGGTGCGCGGCAAGTCGAATGTATGGAGATGTAAATATGCCGACGAGAGGAGGGGCCGCGACCCGCATTTCCCTGTGGGCGGCTGCCGCGGCCTGCGTTGTTCTGGCGTCCTGCATCAGCCCGTCGCCGCGAGCGGCGATGGACTATGTCGGACCGGAGGCCGAGGCCCCGGCCCCCCAGCCCGCCGTCACGACGCCGCCGGAAAAGCCGTTGCCGCTTCTCCCCGGCATCTCCCAGGAGAAGCCGCCGACGGGCCCCCTGCAACTGACCGTTACGGAGGCCATCCTGGTCACGCTGGAGAATAACCGCGGGCTGGCCATCGTGCGCTACGCTCCTTCCATCGCGCAGACCTTCGAAGAGCAGGAGCGCGCCACGTTCGATCCGGATTTGACCGGGATACTCCTGCTCCAGCGCACCATTGAGAATCAACCCGGAGCGGCCTCCAGCCGGTCGCAGAGCTACGCCGGGCATGCCGGCATTTCGCAGTTCCTTCCCACCGGCACGCAACTGGACCTGTTCGGCGGGGTCACCAATCAGGTGCTGGATACCGCCCCCGATGCGCACCGGTCCGCCGATGTCTCCCTCACGGTCACGCAGTCGCTCCTGCGCGGCTTCGGCACCGATGTCAACCTGGCCAGCCTGCGCCAGGCGCGGCTCGATACGGAAACCTCCGAATACGAGCTTCGCGGCTTCGCCGAGGCGATCATCTCCCAGACGGAAGAGACCTACTGGGATACGCAACTCGCGCGCAAGCGGATCGCCATTTTCCAGCAGTCGCTGGACCTGGCGCAGCAGCAGTACGATCAGACCCGGCAACGCATCGAGCTCAAGGTGCTGGCCGCGTCCGAATTGGTGGCCGCGGAGGCGGAAGTGGCGCTGCGCCGAGAGGACCTGATCGACGCCCGCAGCGCGCTGGAGGCCATCCAGCTTCAGATGCTGCGCTTCCTCAGCCCGAACGAGCGCAGTTTCGAGCGCGAGTTGATCCTCACCGATGAACCCTCCTCCCCCCCGGAGCCGAGCGGCACCCTGGAGGATCACATTCAGCTTGCCCTGCGGATGCGGCCCGACCTGAACGCCGCGCGTCTGCAGGCGGCCAAGGGGGAATTGCAGCTCGTCAAAACGCGCAACGGCCTGCTGCCGCAGCTTAACCTGTTCGTCACGCTGGGCCGCACGGGGTATGCCCAGTCCTTCCGCGACGCCGCCCGCAACACCGATGGGAACAATTACACCAGCGCCGTGGGGATGAATTTCGAGTATCCCCTGGGCAACCACCTTGCGGAAGCGCAGAACACCCGCGCCGTGCTGACGCTCGACCAGTTGCGCGAGGCGATTTCCAATCTCGCCCAGTTGGCCGAACTGGACGTGCGCACCGCCTATATCGAGATGCTCCGCTCCAAGGAATTGATGGGCGCCACGGCGTTCACCCGCAAGCTGCAGGAACAGAAATTCGAGGTCGAGAAAGAGAAGCTCCTGAACGGAAAATCCACCTCCCTGCTGGTCGCGGCGACGCAGCGGGACCTGCTCACCAGCCAGATCGCGGAGCTGCAGGCGGTGATCAATTACCAGAAGTCGATTGTGGAACTTTACCGTTTCGAAGGCAGCCTTCTGACGCACCACCGAATCGCCGCGCCGGGCGCGAATCCGCCCGAGAACGTCGGCCCGATGGGAGCGCGCTGGTAGGCCGCCCGGGATGGCCTTCTTGCCGGCGGGCCGCTCGATGGGACCCGGCTCGGAAAGATGCTTTGCGTCGTTCGGCATGACCTGCGGGCTGTTCTTTTGCGGCCCGCCAGTGGGCCGGATCAACCTATCGGAGGCGTTGTTCATGATGAAGCGTTCAAGACGGATGCCGTCGCTCCTCGTTGCCCTCTCTGCGGCGCTGCTGGCGGCCGGGGCGCTCCTGACGTGCCCGGCCTGCTCGCGCAAGACCGCCGCCGCCGGCAAGGCGGGGGGCGACCGCGCGGTGCCGGTGACCGCCGCGGAGGCCGTGCGCAAGTCGATGCCGCTGGAAATGTCCACCTTCGGCAGCGTGGAGGCCTTTTCCACCGTCGCCGTCGAGTCGCAGGTCACCGGCACGCTGGCGACCGTCCATTTCCAGAAGGGGGAGGAAGTCAAGAAAGACGAACTGCTCTTCACCATCGATGCCGCGCCCTATAAGGCGGCGTGCGACCAGGCTCAGGCGAACGTGGAACGCGACAGCGCCATCGAGGCGAACGCGCGCATCGAGGCGGAGCGCCAGAAGGCGCTGCTGACCAAGGGGATGGTGGCGCAGAGCGACGCCGACAAGGCCGTGACCGATGCCGCGTCGGCCGCCGCCGCGTTGCGCGCCTCGACCGCCGCCCTGGAGAACGCCAGGCTGCAGTACGACCATTGCTTCATCAAGAGCCCCATCGACGGCAAGGCGGGGAACATCCTGGTCAACGCGGGCAATCTGGTCAAAGCCAATGACGTGCCGCTGGTCACGATCAACCAAGTCCGCCCCGTCGAGGTGCGTTTCGCCATCCCGCAGCGCGACCTGCCGATCGTGCGGAAGTACATGGCCGCCGGGAAGATCGCCGTGCGCGCCGCCATCGCCAAGGAGGCGACCAACCCCGAAGTCGGCGAGTTGACCTTCCTCGACAACGAAGTGGACCGCGGCACCGGCACGGTGACCTTGCGGGCCACCTTCGATAACAAGGATGAGCGGCTCTGGCCGGGGCAGTACGTGCTGGTGACCATGACGCTGACGCTCCAGCCGGACCTGACCGTCGTGCCTTCCAGCGCCATCCAGGCCGGCGCGGAGGGAGCGTACGTTTTCGTCATCGACCCGAAAGACAGCACCGCGAAGTACACGATCGTCACGATCCGCCGCACCGCCGGGGATGAAGTGATTGTGGACTCGGGGCTGGCGGCGGGTCAGAAAGTGGTCACCGCCGGGCAACTGCGCCTGGTGGATGGGACGAAGGTGGAAGTCAGGGAGGATAAGACGCCGAAGACGGCGAAACCGGAGGGAGCAGGCGCATGAGTATCTCCGGTATCTTCATCCGCCGTCCGGTGATGACGACGCTCACGATGCTGGCCATTCTGCTTTTCGGCGTCGTGTCATACCGCTTCCTGCCCGTGAGCGACCTGCCGAACGTGGACTTTCCCACGATCCAGGTCAGCGCGAACCTGCCCGGGGCCAATCCCGACACGATGGCCTCGTCCGTCTCCACCCCGCTGGAAAAGCAGTTCTCCACCATCGCCGGCATCGATACGATGACGTCGAGCAGCAGCCAGGGGGAATCGCGCATCACGCTGCAGTTCGTGCTGAGCCGCAACATTGACGCCGCGGCGCAGGACGTCCAGGCGGCCGTCGCGCGCGCTGTGCGCAAGCTCCCCTCGAACATGCCCAACCCGCCCTCGTACCGCAAGGTGAACCCGGCCGACCAGCCTTTCCTGTTCCTGACGCTGACCAGTCCGTACATGCCCCTGTCCGACGTGGATGAATTCGGCGAGAACATGCTCGCGCAGCAGATCTCCATGGTGGATGGCGTGGCGCAGGTGCAGGTGTACGGCGCGCAGAAGTACGCCGTGCGCATCGAGCTGGACCCCTACGAACTGGCCTCCCGCAGCATCGGCATCGACGAGGTCGCCTCCGCCATCGGCGACTATAACGTCAGCATGCCGATGGGCAGCCTGAGCGACCCGAACAAGACGGTGTCGGTGCAGGCGAACGGCCAGCTTCGCAACGCGGCCGACTTCCGGCCCCTGATCATCAAGACCTTCCGCAACGGCCAGCCGGTGCGCCTGGAGGACCTGGGTGCGGTCCTCGATAGCGTGGCGGAAACGAAGTCCGCCGCGTGGGACGTGAATGCCGCGACGGGGATGAAGCCGGCCATCATCCTGGCGGTGCAGCGCCAGCCCGGCACGAACACCGTGGAAGTCGCCGATGCCGTGAAGCGCCTCATCCCCACCTTCCAGGCGCAGCTTCCGAAGTCCGTCACGCTCAACGTCCTGCGCGACAGCAGCGTGAGCATCCGCACCTCCGCGCACGACGTCCAGTTCACCCTTCTGCTGACGCTGGTGCTGGTGGTCCTGGTCATCTTCCTCTTCCTGCGCAACCTCTCGGCCACGATGATCCCCAGCGTCACCCTGCCGATGGCCATCGCCGGCACCTTCATCGTCATGTCCGTGCTGGGGTACAGCCTCGACAACCTCTCGCTGATGGCGCTGACCCTCTCCGCCGGCTTCGTGGTGGATGACGCCATCGTCATGCTCGAGAACATCGTGCGCCACAAAGAAATGGGGAAGGACAGCCTCCAGGCGGCGTACGACGGCTCGCGGCAGGTGGGTTTCACCATCGTGTCCATGACCCTCTCGCTGGCGGCGGTCTTCATCCCCGTGCTGTTCATGGGGGGCATCGTGGGGCGCCTGTTCCGCGAGTTCTCCGTGACCATCGGCGTGGCGGTGCTGGTCAGCGGGTTCGTCTCCCTGACGCTGACCCCCATGCTGGCCAGCCGGTTCCTGCGCGAGGAACGGGGCGCCCGCCACAACTGGGCTTACCAGGTCACCGAAGCCGCGTTCCAATGGTGCCTGCGTTTCTACGGCTGGACCCTGCGCGTGGTGCTGCGCCGCCGCCGGATGACGATGGTCTTCTCCGCGCTCATCCTCATCGCCACCGGCTGGCTGTTCTGGTACATCCCCAAGGGGTTCATCCCCTCGGAGGACCGCGCCCAGATCTCGGTGAACGTGGAGATGCCGCAGGACGCCTCGTTCGATGCGACGCAGCGCGCGCAGAAGGTGCTTTCGGGCATCCTCATGAAGGACCCGAACATCGACCACTTCATGGCCCGGTGCGATGCCAACAGCTCCGGCATGTTCCTGGTGCTCAAGCCGGTCAAGGAGCGCCAGCGCATGGCGGACGGGCGCTTCCCGACGGCGGACGACGTGATCGCGCAACTGAGGCCCATGCTGAACGCGGTCATCGGCGTGCGCGTTTCGTTGACCAACCCGCCGGCCATCAACATCGGCGGCCGCATGAGCCGAAGCCTCTACCAGTTCACCCTGCAAGGGGCCAACACGGACGCGCTGTACGATTTCGGCAGCAAGCTGGAGAAGCGCGTCACCTCGGCGCGCGAGTTCTTCCAGGATGTCAGCAGCGACCTGCAACTGAAGAACCCGCAGTTGAACGTCCAGATCGACCGGGACGAGGCCAAGATCCGCGACGTGACGCCGCAGTTGATCGAAGACGCCCTGTCCAACGCCTACGGCACGCAGCAGGTCTCCACGATCCTGACCCCGAGCAACGACTACGAAGTGATCATGGAGCTTGCGCCCCAGTACCAGCGCAACGCGGCGGTGCTTTCCATGCTGTACGTTCGCTCCAAGAGCGGGCAACTGGTGCCCCTGAATGCGATCACGACGATGTATGAGGATGCCGGGCCGCTGAGCATCAACCATTCCGGCCAGCTTCCCTCCGTCACCATCTCCTTCAACATCGCCCCGGGCGTCTCGCTGAGCCAGGCGGTGGACAAGCTCAACGAGTTGGCGCGCACGGACATGCCGTCGGGCATCACCAGCAGCTTCCAGGGGACGGCGCAGGCGTTCCAGTCCTCGCTCAAAAGCATGGGCTGGCTGCTGGTGCTGGCCATTGCCGTGATCTACATGGTGCTGGGCATCCTGTACGAGAGCTTCTTCCACCCCATCACCATTCTCTCGGCGCTCCCCTTTGCCGGGTTCGGCGCGCTGGCGACGCTGCTGATTTTCGGCTCCGACCTGTCGCTGTACGCCTTCGTCGGCATCATCATGCTGGTCGGGCTGGTGAAGAAGAACGGCATCATGATGGTGGACTTCGCCATCCAGAGCCAGCAGGAAGGCAAGGACGCGACGGAGGCGATTCACGAGGCGTGCATGATCCGCTTCCGCCCGATCATGATGACGACCATGGCCGCGCTGATGGCCGGCCTGCCGATCGCGCTGGGATACGGCGCGGGGGGCGAGGCGCGGCGGCCGCTGGGACTGGCGGTGGTGGGAGGGCTGGTCTTCTCCCAGACGCTGACGCTCTACGTCACCCCGGTCTTCTACATCTACATTGACCGCCTGCGCGCCCGGTTCGCTTCGGCCAGGCACAAGGCGCATCCCGAAGACGGCCACATCGCGCCGGGACAGGGGTGAGTTCGCGCGAAATGATGCAATGTGGCGCGGGCCTGGCAGGACGCGAACCGTGTAGGTACGGGCTTCAGCCCGTACACAGGTGGCGGGCTGAAGCCCGCCCTACACACGGCGACGGCGAGCGGACATGGGACAGAACATAATGCGAACCAGCGCGGGCTTGGCAGGACGCGAACCGTGTAGGTACGGGCTTTAGCCCGTACACAGGTGGCGGGCTAAAGCCCGCCCTACACACGGCGACGGCGGGCGGACATGGGACACAACATAATGCGAACCAGCGCGGGCTTGGCAGGACGCGAACCGTGTAGGTACGGGCTTTAGCCCGTACACATGTGGCGGGCTGAAGCCCGCCCTGCACACGGCGACGGCGGGCGGACATGGGACACAACTCTTGGTTGCCGCAGGAATGACCGCATGGACCTGACGCTTTCCCAGATGATCTGCGCGGGGATTGCCGCGTTCCTGGTCGGCTTCTCCAAAACGGGGCTGACGGGGCTGGGCATCCTCATCGTTCCGCTCATGGCCGGCATCTTCGCCGCGCGCGAATCCACCGGCGCGCTCCTGCCGATGCTCATCCTGGGGGACCTGTTCGCCGTCGCCTGGTACCGCCAGCACGCCCGCTGGGAGATCGTGCTGCGGCTGCTCCCCTGGATCGTGCCCGGGTTGCTGCTGGGCTTCTTCACGCTGAAGGTCGTCTCCAACGAGCAGCTCTATCCCATGCTCGGGGGGATGATCCTGTTCCTGATTCTCGTGCAGGCCGTGCGCGACCGCGGCGGGGACTGGCTGGAGAACCGCATGCCGCATCAGTGGTGGTTCAGCGCGGTCATCGGCATCATGGCCGGCTTCGCCACAATGGTGGGGAACGTCGCCGGGGCGATCATGGGCATCTACCTCATCAGCATGGGGTTGGAGAAGAAGTCCTTCATGGGGACGGGGGCGTGGTACTACCTGATCGTCAACAGCGCCAAGGTGCCCTTCAGCGCGGCGCTGGGGCTGATCACCGCGCGCTCGCTGATGTTCAACCTCGCGGTCTCGCCGCTGATCGTCCTGGGGGCGTTCGTCGGCCTCACCACCTTCCGCCACATCCCCCAGAAGTGGTTCATCCGCGCCATCCTGATCCTGGCGGCGCTGGCGGCGGTGCGGCTGCTGTTTATGTAACAACGGGGCTCACGCAAAGGCGCAAAGACGCAAAGAACGGCAACACAGCGTAACGGTCACAACAGCATGGGGACGGGATAACGGGGATCACAGAGATATGAGTGGAAACGGAAATGGTCGTTGCTCTCGTATCCGTTGACCTACCCCGCCGTTCTTTGCGTCTTTGCGTGAGCCCCGTTGTTCACAGTGTGCGGACGAGTTCGCGGAATTTCTGGCCGCGTTCGGCGTAGTTGCGGAACATGTCGAAGCTGGCGCTGGCGGGGCTGAGAAGGACCACGTCGCGGGAGGCGGCAAGGCTGCGGGCTGCGGCGACGGCTTCGGGCAGGTCGGCAACGAAGCGCAGTTCGGGCGATCCCTCGCCGGAATCCCGGATGGCGCGCTCGATGAGGGGGCCGGTCGCGCCCATCAGCACCACCGCCTTCGCGCGCCGCGCGATGCGCTTGCCCACTTCGGCGTAGGAGAGATTCTTGGAGGAGCCTCCCGCGATCAGGATGATCGGCTGCTCGAAGGAGTCCAGCGCCACCATTGTGCTCTCCGGCGTCGTGGCGATGGAGTCGTTGTAATAGCGCACTCCCTGCTTCTCCGCGACCAGTTCCAGGCGGTCGGGCAGTCCGTGGAACGACTCGACGGCGCGCTCGATGGCCTCGCCGGGCGCGCCCAGCAGCCAGGCGGCGGCGGAGGCACAGGCGGCGTTGAAGCGGTTGTGCGCTCCGGGGAGACGCATCCGCTCCAGGGAGACCTCCAGCCAGTTCCCCTCGCGCCAGAGGCGCACGTGCTTTCCGCGCAACTGGATGCCGTTGGGGGCGGAGTCGGAGGCGCCGTAGAAGAACTTGCGCCCGCGCCCGGCGTCGGCCCATTGGCGCAGGATGGCATCCTCGCCGTTCAGGATGGCGAAATCCCCCGGCCCTTGCCGCAGGAGGAGCTGCTTTTTCGCGCCGGCGTACTCCTCCATATCGCGATGGCGGTCGAAGTGGTTGGGGGTGAGATTGAGCACCATCGCCAGTTTCGGACTTGCGACGGAGCGGATGGACTGCGGCGTCAAGGGCGCAGCATGCTGCGCCCCTACGATGGCGGGCTGGGCGCCTTCCTGGGCAGCAGCAAGGCATGCCTTGCCCTTGCAAGCGGCGGCATCGTCATTCTGAAGCCAGGCGAGGCGTTCGCATTGGAAGCTGCTGATCTCAATCACCACGACGTCGCCGGCGGCCATACGGTCGGTCTCGGGCAGGAGCGAGCCGCCGAGGTTCCCGCCGAGCCAGACGGTGCGTCCGGCGGCGCGGAGCATTTCGGCCAGCAGCGCGGTGGTGGTGGATTTGCCGTTGGTGCCGGTGATGGCGGCGACGGGGGCGGGGCTGAGGGCGAAGAGCAGGTTGATCTCCGTCTCCAGGCGCGCGCCGGCGCGGCGGGCCATCTCCAGGGCGGGGGCTTCCGGCGGGACGCCGGGGTTGACGATGACCAGTTCCGAGCCGGCGAAGTCCTCCGGCCGGTGCCCGCCGAGGCGGTAGTCGATGGGGAGCCCCTTGAGCGATTCGATGGATTCGGCCAGCGTCTCGGGGGAGCGCGAATCGCTGACGATCACGCGCGCCCCGCGCTCGGCGAAGTAGCGGGCCGCGCCCGCCCCGCCGCCGAACAGCCCCAGACCCAGCACCGTCACCTGCGCCGGCGTTCGCAACCGCTGGTTCATTGAATGAGCCCACTCATTGCAGGCGCTCCGCGCAGGAGCCGTAGCAGAGAGGAAAGTGGAAGGAACGCACAATGACCGCGGGTTGGATAACCCGCGCCACCTCAACGACGTTCAGCAGGCGCCTCCCGTTCATTCGGCCAGCGCCTCTTCTTCGGTCGCGAAGAGCGGGATGAGCTTCTGCAGCTTGCAGATGCGGAACGCCTCCTCCACGTCGGGAGACATGCCGCACAGGCGCAGCTTGATGCCCGCCTGCGTCAGCGATTTGTTCAGCGTAATCAGCTTGCTCAGGAAGGCGCTGGTCATCTGGCGCAGACGCGAGAAGTCCACCACCAGGAGTTTGATCTTGTAGTTGTAAGCGATCTCGTCAATCTCGTCGAGCACCTTCTGCGCGTCGGCCATGTCGCGGATCGCGGTGGGCACGAAATTCACAATCGCCTTCTCGGTGTCCACAATCGCGGTAATCTTGGTCTTCTGAACCTTCATTGTCCCATCTCCAAAGGAATGCAGATGCACTAGGATAGCCGGGAATGGCGGGGGAATTCAAATCGGGGCGTTGAAAAGCGTCGCTGAAAGCCTCACTGCGCCGGGAAGAGGGGATCTTCGAGCGGCTTCTCCTGAAGCATGGTCAGGGTCAACTCGGCGGCCATCTGCTCCGCCTCCTTCTTGGTCGCGCCGTGGCCGATGCCGTAGGTCTTCTCGCCGATGACGGTGACCACATCGAACTGCTTGACGTGATCCGGCCCGGTCTCGGAGGCGACGCGGTAGGTGGGGGTGCTGCCGAGGCGGCGCTGCGCTAACTCCTGGAGCGTGGACTTGCTGTTGCTGGTGGCGGCGGCCTGGCAGGCGCGCTCGATCTGCTCCTGCATGTGGCGCGCAACGAAGTCCTTGGCCGGCTCCCATCCGCCATCGAGGTAAACCGCCGCCACGACCGCCTCGAAGGCGTTGGCGATGAGCGAGGGGGGGAGCGTGTCCACTCCCTCTGCCCCGGCGGGCTGCGCCACTCCCTTGGCGACGATCAGGTGCGCGCCCAAATCCAACTGACGCGCCGTCCGGGCCAGGCTGGTGCGGCTGACGACGATGGATTTGATCTTCGTCAGCGCCCCCTCCGCGTAATGGGGGAAGCGCCGGTAGAGCGTTTCGGAAACGGCGCAGCCGAGGATGGCATCTCCCAGGAATTCAAGACGCTCGTTGCTGTAGCTCAACTCGGGGCGGCGCGATGAGTGCGTCAGGGCGTGCGTCAGAAGTACGCGGTCATGGAAGGCGTACCCCAACGCCTCCTCCAGCCGGCCCAGCGATTCCTCCCCCATCATTCACCTTTCACTTCAGCATCCATCCGGCCCGCCCGCCGCGCGGCAGGCCCCGTGAACTGAATATAGAAAACGAACGGCATAAATGCAACCCGGGAAAAACAGCGGCGACGGCTTTCCCTGCGGAGGCACCGGGGGCGCGAAGAAAAGCGAAATCGGGCCAGGGCAAGGGCCGCTGAACCACAAGAGGCGCATGGCATGCGAAGGACGGCGCTCCGGAGCGGCGGGGAGCGCACCAGCGCCTTCCGGCCGGGATAATGCAGAGAATGCGCGAGGCCACTGCCGGCGCTTGCCGTTCCCCGCAGTTTCTGTGGCGAACCCCGTCTCCATTGGCCTGAACGGCCGTTCTGCGCGCTTTCCGCATCTCTGCGGCGAGGGTCCGGTCGATCAAAACCGCTCATTGATTTTTCGAACAAATCTGCTATAATCAGGTACTCGGAGGTAGTTGGCTCCGGCTTGTATGCAGTTGCAACTTGGCGCATGGGAGGAGGTTACATTGCCCGGATCAAAGAACAAGCTGTCCACCAAGGAACTCCATGAGTGCCGCGCGTTCCTCATGCACCGACGCGCCGTGCTGGTGGGGGATGTGACCAATATGAACACCACCATGAGCAAGACCGTCTCCGCCGCGTCGGGGGACCTCTCCACCGTCCCCTATCACATGGCGGACGTGGGCACGGACAATTTCGAGCATGAGTTCACCCTCGGGCTGATCGAGAACGAGGAAGAGGAACTGCGCGAGGTGGATGCCGCGCTCGACCGCATGGACAAGGGCAAGTTCGGCCTGTGCGAGGCCTGCAAGAAGCCGATCCCCAAGTCCCGGCTCAAGATCATCCCCTACACCAGGCTTTGCATCGAATGCAAGAAGGGCGAGGAAAACATCCCGAGCCAGTGACGCGCCGGCCTCCCGCGCCACCAGCCGCGGCGAGTCCGCGCCTCCACTCCCGGCAGCTCATTCTGACCCTGATCCTCGGGCTGGCCGCCGGCATCCTCGCGGTGGACCTCCTGACGAAACATCTCGCGGAACAGGCGCTGCGTTCCGACACCTCCTTCAAATCCATCCGCGTCATCCCCGGCTGTCTGGACTTCCGCTGGAGCGAGAACCGCGGCGCCGTCTTTGGCATGGGGCAGGGGATGGGGGCGCTCTTCATCGCGTTCACCCTCATCGCGACGGTGGCGATCCTCTGGGTGGGCCTGACGCACGGCCGCCGCAGCTTGCTGCTCACCATCGGCCTGGGGCTGCTGCTGGGCGGGGCACTGGGGAACCTCTACGACCGCATCTTCTACCTGTACGTCCGCGACTTCATCTACGCCTACGCGGGCACGCACGTCTGGCCCACCTTCAACTTCGCCGACATGGCGATCTGCGCCGGCGCCGGCGTCGTCATCCTCTACTCCTTCCGCCAGCCCAGCGAGTCGTAACGCAAGCACGGGCTTCAGCCCGTGCCTAAAGGCGCTTCGAAAGCGGGGCAGTTACGCCGCACGGCGCTCTCTTCGGTGTCACATATTCTCATCATCTTGTTATCCTGCTCCATCCCTCTTTGCCGCCGCCTAAGCGCCTTGCGAGAAATCTTTCTCGCACCCCATTGACAAGCCGCCGGGCCGGGAGTATATTTCCAGCGAGAAAGAATTCTCGCTGACGCTTGACACTAAGGGAGCGGCAATCATGGCGCGACGCAAGTCCCGCACGATGACCGACGTGGAACTGGAGTTCATGAAGGTGCTCTGGGCGCAGGGGGAACTCTCCACCGAGCAGGTGCAGAAGGCGCTGCGCGGGCAGGGACGCCTTCTGGCCGACGGCTCGATCCGCAAGGTGCTTTCCATCCTCGTGGCCAAGGGGTACGCGGCGCGCCGCGCCGAGGGGCGCGGCTTCCTCTACCGGGCGCTGATGCCTGCGGAACAGGCGAAGCGCGGCATGCTGCTGGAACTGGCGGGGCGGGCGTTCGGCGGCTCGGCGGCGCTGATGGTCGCCGCTCTGCTGGACAGCCGCTCGGTGCGCGAGGGGGAGATGGAGAAGATTAAGCGGCTCATCGCGAAACGTGAAGACAAGCAGTGACAAAGTGGCGCGGACTATCTAGTCCGCGTCGCGGGACGAAGTCCCGCGAGACGTGAAAGCGGAAGGAACGCTCGCTATTCGCGGGTTGGATAACCCGCGCCACATGAAGAGGAGAAAGAATCATGATTCCGTCGAGCCTCTGGGGGTCGCTGGACGGCGCGGGGTTCCAGGCGGCGAGGATGTTCCTGTCGCTGCTTTGGCAATCCTCCATTCTGCTGGCCGCGGTGGGGATTCTCGCGTGGTTCCTGCGCAAGCGCTCGGCGGCGATCCGGCACACGCTGTGGCTGTGCGCCCTGCTGGCCGTGCCGCTGCTGCCGCTGCTGGGATGGGCGGTGACGGGAATCGGCACCCCCAGCGCGCGGCTGGCCGTCGTCCCGTCCTACGCGCCGCCGGAGGACTTGTCAATCGCGCTGCCTGAACCCGCCTCGACGGCGGGCGGGCCTCGCGGCATCCTTCCCGCGAGCGGGCTGGAGGCCGCGCCGAAAGTGGAAGTTGCGCAGCGCTCCGCCCTCCGTTATCCATGGGCGATGGGGTTGCTTCTGTATGGAGCGGGCGCGGGGGTCCTGCTGCTCATGGTGGGGATGGGGCGTCGCCGGCTGGGGCGCTGGATACTCGACGGGCAAGTCGTCACCGACGCGCGGGCGCTGGAGGCGTTCCGCTCGGCGGCGCGCGACCTCGGGCTGAGGCGGCGCTTCATCCTGGTCGAGAACCGAGAAGCCCGGGCTTCCCTTGCGCTGGGAATACTGCACCCCGTCGTCCTGCTGC